>Ga0302180_10003716_pt1 | contig 11463 bp, 9 predicted proteins | sample I_Palsa_E3_2_FD_200575 | JGI IMG/M metagenome (GOLD analysis project Ga0302180, IMG submission 200575) | Peat permafrost microbial communities from Stordalen Mire near Abisko, Sweden - I_Palsa_E3_2 | ecosystem: Environmental > Terrestrial > Soil > Palsa > Peat permafrost | place: Sweden: Abisko... | reverse complement strand
GGCCCGCCGTCGCGGTCGCGGCCGCCCAGCGTCAGCACCGACATTTGTCCCTTGGTGACCGCCTGCCCCTCGGTCACGAGGTCCGCCACGCCCGCCACCATGCGCGATAGCGCGGCGACCGCGACGTTTTGCACGACCCAGGCGGTGGAGATGGTCGCGCCGGAGACCGGTGCGGGCCAGCGCGCGTTGCAGATGTTGGCCTCGGGCACTTTGATGGTCACGGGCTTGAGCACGCCTTCGTTCCAGCGGATGTCGGGCGCGAGGATGGGAAGAAGCCCGGTGAACAAGGCGCCGCGCAGGCCCGAGCGGGTGCAATTGATGAAGCCCGGCGCTTGCGGTGACGATCCTTCCATATCGAGGATCAGTTCGTCGCCGAGTTTGTGCGCGGCGACCTCGACTTGATAGAGCCGGTTGGCGTGGCCGTCGTGATCGAGGAAGTCGCGGGCGCGATAGATGCCGTCAGGAATGCGTTTGAGCCGCTCGCGCAAGCGCCGCTCCGAAGTGTCGATCTCGATGCGCATCACCCGATCGACCGTGTCCACGCCGTAGCGCTGCATGAGTTCATGAAAGCGGCGCGACGCCACGTTGTTGGCCGCGATCATCGCCTTGAAATCGAGCCCGACCACGTGGGGCAGGCGGGTCATGCCCATGATCATTTGCCAGATGTCTTCGCGCAGCACGCCGGCTTCGACGATCTTTACGCCCGGGAGCAGCATGGCCTCTTGCTGCACGTCGGTCGCACCGAACGCCCAGCTGCCGAGCGTCATGCCGCCGGTATCGAGTTCATGCGCGCACGAGCCGGTCCAGGCGATGCGCCGGCCGCGATGAAAGATCGGCATGACGATCGACACGTCGGGCTGATGAATCGCACCGCGATAGGGATCGTTGAGGATGAACATGTCGCCGTCATTGATCCCGGGATTCTCGGAAAAATGTTCGATGATCGAATAGATTACCGTCGACATGGTCCCGGCGTGAAAGATGACTTGCGGGCCCATGTTCACGATCGGACCGTCGGCGAGGTAAATGCCGACGTTGAAATCGGTGGCTTCGGTGACGACCGGCGAGCCAGAGACATTCTTCAGCGTGATCGCCTGTTCCTCGGTGATGGCTTCAAGCTTATGGCGGATCACCTCGAACGTGATCGGATCGATGTTGGTGTCGCTGCGGGATTGGTCAGGCCGGGGTGCGTTCATCGGTGTAACTCAGTTGAGGTCGATAGATAGATTACCGGCGGCGTCGAGCCGCGCGGTCTGGCCGGGCCCGACATAAACCGTGGTTTCGGGGTGCTCGACGATGGCCGGGCCGAAAACGCCGAAACCCGCCGGCATGTCCGGCCACTGAAAAACGTCGGCTTCCGTCCATTTCAGCGTCGCCGGTTCGAAAATGCGGCGATGCGCCGGCTTCGGCGCTTGCAGCGCGCTCGGCTTGTGGATCGAAGGCTTCTGGGTGCGGCCGACGGCGACGACACGGAAAGTGGTGAGTTCGATCCCGGCAAAACGAAAGCCGGCGCCCTTGCCGTAAACCGCTTCGTAGGATTGCTCAAACGACTCAACCAGCGACCGAGCCGTCGCGGCGGTCACTTCGCCATCCGGAACCGGGACCATCAGGTCATGCGTCTGCCGCCGGTAGCGCATGTCAATCGAGCGCGTGAATTCGGATTGGGCACGGCTGAATCCCGATTGCGCCATGGCGGCGAGGCAGCGCTCCTGCAGTTCCGCGAACACCGCATTGATGGCGGTGCAGTCGAGGCCATCCCACGGATCGCGCTCGCCGCCCCCGGCGCGCAACACTAATGAGCACTCGGCCGATTGCTGAATGTCTGAAGCGAGCGCGCCATAGGCGGAATGCGCCATGCTCGTTGCCGGAATGAGAATACGCGGCACGCCGAGCTCGGCGCCATAGCCGATGCAATGGGCGGGGCCGGCGCCGCCATAAGCGAGCAGCACGAAATCGCGCGGATCATGACCGCGCCCAATGGTGACTTCGCGGAGCGTATCGGCCATATGTCCGTCGACCACGCGGCGGATGCCGGCGGCGGCTTCTTCCACGCTCATGCCGAGCGGTTCCGCGATCTGCTCGCGGACGGCCGCGGTTGCGGCATCAAGATCGAGCTTCATGCGGCCGCCGAGAAAATTGTCCGGCGACAGGATCCCAAGCACCAGATCGGCGTCGGTGACGGTGGCGCGCGCGCCGCCGCGTCCATAGCAGACCGGGCCTGGCGCCGCGCCAGCCGAGTCCGGTCCGACGCGCAATAGACCCGCTTCCACCCGCGCGATCGAGCCGCCGCCGGCGCCGATGGCGCGGATGTCGATGACTGGCGTATTGAGATGAAACCCGCCGACTTCATGGGTACCGGAAACGAGCGCCTTGCCGTCGACGACCAAAGCCACATCGAAGCTCGTGCCGCCCATATCTGTGGTGATGATGTTGCGGTGGCCGATCTCCTGGGCCAATTGCAACGACCCCATCACGCCACCGGCCGGACCGCTCGCCACCAGCAGCACCGGCTTGCGCGCGGCTTCGCTGGCGGGAACGACGCCGCCCGACGAATTGAGCACGTTGAAGTTTCCGCGGAAGCCGCGGTCGCACAGCAGCGTCTCAATGCGGCTCAGATAAACGGCAACTTTGGGCGCGAGATAAGAGTTCAGCACCGTAGTGGCGGTGCGCTCGTATTCGCCGATGATCGGCGACACTTCGCAAGACAGGCTGACATACGCGCCGGGGCGCATCTCGCGGATGATCTCTCCCACACGTTGTTCGTGCGCGGGATTGCGGAACGACCAAAGCAGCGCCACCGCGAAGGTTTCGGCGCCGGCGTCGGTTAATTCGCGCACCGCGGTGCGGACGTTGTCCTCATCCAAGGCAACAAGAACGCGGCCTGATTGATCGACGCGTTCACGTACTTCGCGCACCAAGCCGCGCGGCACGATCGGTACCGGATAACGGCGGCGGCTATAGCGGCCGAGATGCTCGACCGGAATGCCAGCGGTGAATCCCATCAGCCGTTGCAGCGCCAGCGTATCGCCGAAGCCGCGCGTTGCAATCAACCCGGTCGTAGCGCCCGTCCGCTCGATCAGCGCATTGGTGGCTTGGGTGGTGCCGTGGCCAAAGGCGGTGACTTTCGCCAGCAATTGCTCGACCGCGACGTTCTGCATAGCCGCTACCAGCGCGATTGCGTCGAAGACGCCCTTTTCCAGCTCGCCGGGCGTGGTCGGCGCTTTGGCGGTGACAATGTTGCCGTTCTCGTCCATGAGAACGAGATCGGTAAAAGTTCCGCCTATATCGATGCCGAGATACATGAGGATGAGGACCTTAACGCTGCATTTTTGGGGTTGGCGCGCCATGAAGTCGGCGCTGGTCCAAAGATGGCCACAGCGATAGCATATTCATCCAGTAGGTGAGGGCGATTCGTGCGCAAAACCTCGAAAATAGGCGTGGGACTGGTGGCTGCCACAGCGATCGCGCTCGGTGCGGGCTCCGCGCAAGTGGCGGGGCAGACGCCGCTGAACACCCAGCCCAGCCAGGCCCCCGCGGCAAGCGCTAAATCGAACTCGCAAGCCAAGTCGCAAACCAAGTCGCAAGCCGCGGCCAAGCCGGCCGCCAAACCGGCCTCGACGCCGGAATCGCGTTCGGCCGCGGCGCTCGCGCTGTCGGCGGAGCCGGTATTCGACGAGGGCACCTATCAGCGCATCAAAGAAGCGTTGTTGTCCTATTCCGCCATTCAGGTGCGCGGCGGCTGGCCGGCGTTGCCGGCGGACGCCAAGCTTGCGCCGGGGGCAAGCGGTGCGGAGGTCGCATTGCTGCGGCGGCGCCTCGTCATCAGCGACGACATGCCGCCCGAGCAAGAAGCGGGCGACATCTACGACGCAAGCGTCAGCGACGGCGTCAGGCGTTTCCAAATGCGCCACGGCCTGGAAGGGACCGGCAGCGTCGATGCGCGCACGCTGCGCGCGCTCAATGTTCCGGTCGTCCATCGCATCAAACAGCTCGAAGCCTCACTCGAGCGGCTGCTCGGGATGGATTTTGTCTTTGCCGAGCGCTACGTGGTGGTGAACATACCCGCCGCCTTTGTCGAAGCGGTCAGTCACGACAAGGTCGAGCGGCGCTACCGGGTGATTGTCGGCAAGGTCGACAAGCCGTCGCCCACGCTGACGGCCTACATCACGGCGGTCAATCTCAATCCCACTTGGACGGTGCCGCTCTCGATTACCAAAAACGAGATTTTCGCCCGCATGCGGCGCGACCCGACCTACATCTCGCGCATGCACATGCGCGTCCTCGGCGCGCATGACGAGGAGCTTGATCCGGGGTCGATCGACTGGTCGTCCGAGCGCTCGCCGAACTTTACCGTGCGGCAGGATTCCGGCGGCTTCAACGCGCTCGGCAATCTCAAGATCGACATGCCCAATCCGTATTCGGTCTACATGCACGACACCGATACCCGCCGATTGTTTGCCGACGACTACCGCTTCGACTCGCATGGCTGTACGCGCGTCGACAACGTTCGCGATCTTGCCGTGTGGATCCTCGAAGATGTCCCCGGCTGGAATCGCGCCGCGATTGACGCCGGCATCGCCGCCGGCGTGCTCAAGATCGTCAACCTGCCGCATAAAATGCCGGTGGCGTGGGTTTATCTTACCGGCTGGGTGACGCACGACGGCACGGTCAATTTTCGCGAGGACGTCTACAAGCACGACGATACGCTTGATCGGAATGCGCTCGCCGACGCCGCCGCCGGCGGCTTTGTTGCGCCGGTGCCGCGCGACGTGAGGCAAGTCTCCAATCTCGACAGCCGCTAAGGCTTTACTCCTCGCGATGACCGCGATCGCCGATGCGCCGCCCGCTCAAGCTCCATCCGAACTCGGTCTGCACCGTCGCAGCAGGCATCGAGGTCGAGGTTGTCCGCCCGGCCGGCGGTAGTCTCCTCTTGTCCTACGCCGTGACCGGCACAATTGGCGATCTCTTGTTGCCGCCGATCGGCGCGCCGGCCCGAACCGACGAGCTGTGGCGGCACACCTGCTTCGAGGCGTTCGTGAAGGAAGCGGCAGGCGAGGGCTATTACGAATTCAATTTTACGCCGTCGACGCAATGGGCCGCGTATCGCTTCGATCGGTATCGGGCCGGCATGCACGCGGCAACGGAGATCGAACCGCCGCAGATCGTCGGCCGATCGGTACCGGACCGCTACACGCTGCGTGCTACACTTTCGCTGCCGGACCGGCAGCGCGATCGCACCTTGCACGTTGGCCTTGCGGCGGTGCTCGAGGAAAGAAACGGCAACAGATCTTATTGGGCATTGGCGCATCCGCCCGGTGCGCCGGATTTTCATCGCGTCGATGGCTTTGCGCTTGAGCTTGCTAACGGGTAGGGGGCATCGATGAAATTCGGCATTGACCGCCTCCTCGCCGATCCGGCATTGCGCGCGCCGCTGCGCGGCCGTCGCGTGGCGTTGCTGGCCCATCCGGCGTCGGTCACGGCCGACCTGACGCATTCGCTCGACGCGTTGGCGGCGTGCGGCGACATCGCGCTGGCCGCCGCGCTTGGTCCGCAACACGGGCTGCGCGGCGACAAGCAGGACAACATGATCGAATCGCCGGGCTTTCACGATCCGGTGCACCGCATTCCGGTATTCAGCCTGTACGGCGAGGTCCGCAAGCCGACCGACGCGATGATGGATACGTTCGACGTCATGCTCGTCGATCTGCAAGACCTAGGCTGCCGTATCTATACGTTCGTCACCACGCTGCGCTACGTGCTCGAGGCGGCGGCGCGGCGCGGCACGGCGGTGTGGGTTTTGGACAGGCCCAATCCGATCGGCCGGCAGGTGGAAGGTCTGACGCTGCGCGAAGGCTGGCAAAGCTTTGTCGGTGCTGGCGCGATGCCGATGCGGCACGGCCTGACGCTCGGCGAACTCGGTTCGTGGTTTGTCAAAACGCTCAAGCTCGATGTCGACTATCGCGTTGTCGAGATGGAAGGCTGGCAGCCTGAAATCGCGCCGGGTTTCGGCTGGCCGCTCGGTGAGCGCGTCTGGCTCAATCCCAGTCCCAACGCCCCGAATTTATGGATGGCGCGGGCTTATCCCGGCACCGTGATGGTCGAGGGCACGACGCTCTCGGAAGGCCGCGGCACCACGCGACCGCTCGAAGGCTTCGGCGCGCCCGACATCGACGCCCGCGCCGTTATGAAAGAAATGCACGCACTGGCGCCGCACTGGCTCGAAGGCTGTCGGCTCCGCGACGGCTGGTTCGAGCCGACATTCCACAAACACGTGGGCAAGCTTTGCAGCGGCGTGCAAATCCACACCGAAGGGCCGTTCTACGATCACACGGCGTTTAGGCCGTGGCGCGTCCAGGCGTTGGCCTTCAAGGCGATCCGCCGTTTGTATCGCGATTACCCGTTGTGGCGTGATTTCGCTTACGAATACGAGGAGGGCAAGCTCGCGCTCGACGTCATCAACGGCGGCCCGTTGTTGCGCGAGTGGGTGGATGACGACGCGGCGACGCCGCACGACCTGGATGCGTTGGCGATCGCTGACGAAGAGACCTGGCTCAGCGAGCGTGACGAATATCTGCGTTACTAGCGCGTGCAAAATGCGGGTGGCTCGAGGTGTCTGCGGAAAGTCCGCTTTGGCCCTCTCACTCGCCGAGATTGACGTCGGCGCTGCGGTAAGGCCAAATCCGCCGGATTGAGGGAAACGTCCCGCGCATGGAGCATTGGCATGACGAGTAAAACCCCGCCTTCTAAAGGCGCCAAGAAGCAAGCAAAGATTGCTCATCCCGGGATGATGGGCGATGGCACCGAAGAGCAGAATCTTGGTGAGCGTGGCAACCCGGCAGCGCGAATTAAGAAGAGGGAAGTGGTCGCCGCTTTCGGCAAAAAACGCCCCACCAAGTAGTCGCCATTGGCGGCAGCGCCCGCGTCAAGCGATCCGGAGCGATCCGGCTGATCCTGGGAAGCCCGCTCGCCGCTTGCGTCCGCCTCAATACCGCGCGTTCCCCGGGGTGCGTGGGAATGGAATCGCGTCGCGCACATTCGACAGGCCGGTGACGTAGGCCAGCGTGCGCTCGAAGCCTAGACCGAAGCCCGCGTGCGGCACGGTGCCGTAGCGGCGCAGATCGCGATACCAATTGTAATGTTCTTTATCGATTGCGCGCTCGGCCATCCGCGCATCGAGGACGTCGAGCCGTTCCTCGCGCTGGCTGCCGCCGATAATCTCGCCGATGCCCGGAGCGAGCAGGTCCATCGCGGCGACCGTTTTGCCGTCGTCGTTCACCCGCATGTAGAACGCCTTGATATCCTTCGGATAATTCATCACCACCACCGGCTTCTTGGCGTATTTCTCGGTCAGATAGCGCTCGTGCTCGGATTGAAGATCAATGCCCCACCGCACCGGGAATTCGAATTTCTCGTTGGCGCGCTCGAGAACGCCGATCGCGTCGCCATAGTCCATACGCACGAACTCCGAAGCGACGATGCCGGAAAGTTTGGCGACCAGGCCTTTCTCGACGCGTTCGTCGAAGAAGGCGAGATCCTCCGGGCGCTCCTTCAACAGCGTCTCCAAGGTGAATTTCAGGAGCCGCTCCGCCAGCGTCGCATCGTCGGCAAGATCGGCAAACGCGATCTCGGGCTCGATCATCCAGAATTCGGCCAGATGCCGGCTGGTGTTGGAATTCTCGGCGCGGAATGTCGGGCCGAAGGTGTAAACCTTGGTCAGCGCTAGGCAATAAGCCTCGACATTGAGCTGGCCCGAGACGGTGAGAAACGCCTCCCGGCCGAAGAAATCTTTGCCGAAATCGACCTTGCCGTTCGCGTCGCGCGGCAGGTTGGCGAGATCGAGCGTCGAGACGCGAAACAGCGCGCCGGCCCCTTCCGCGTCCGACGAGGTGATGATCGGGGTGTTGACCCAGAAGAAGCCGTTGTCGTCGAAGAAGCGGTGGATCGCCTGTGCCAGCGTGTGTCGCACCCGCGTTGCCGCGGCGATCACATTGGTGCGGGGCCGCAAATGCGCCACCTCGCGCAGAAACTCCATGGTATGCGGCTTCGGCTGGATCGGATAAGTGTCGGGGTCGTCGACCCAGCCGATCACCTTGATCTCGCTTGCTTGCATCTCGAACGGCTGTCCCTTGGCCGGCGACGGTACGATTGTGCCGGTTGCCGCGACCGCGCAGCCGGTGGTGATTTTCAGCACCTCGTCGGTATAATTCGACAGCGTGCTCGGTGCGACCACCTGCAGCGGATGGAACGATGAGCCGTCGGAAAGGTGTACGAAGGAAATTCCGGCCTTGGAGTCGCGCCGCGTGCGCACCCAGCCTTTCACCGTCACCGGCGCGTCTTGCGGCGCCTGCCCGGCGAGGATAGCGCGCACATCGAACGTCTTGTTCATTGGCGCGAGAGTTATCATAGTCGCCGGTAGCGGCCAAACACTTCGATTCAGAAGATGAGGAATCGCGATGCGCAAATCGTTTTGGCTAATTACAACGCTCGTGCTCGCCGGCTTCGGCGCGGCGCCGGTTCGCGCCGCCGATGAGCCGGACCTGATCTTCAAGCGCTCGACCGTCTTTCGCTTTCTGACGCCGAACGACAAGCTTGCGACTTACGGCGTCGACGATCCCGACGTCGATGGGGTCGCCTGCCACTTTACCGCGCCCGAACGCGGCGGCGTCAAAGGCTGGATCGGCGTCGCCGAAGAGGTTTCGGACATTTCGCTGTCGTGCCGGCAGATCGGGCCGATCCGCTTCAAGGAAAAATTCGCGCAAGGCGAGGATATGTTTCGCAAGCGCCGCTCGCTTTTCTTCAAGAAGATGCAGATTGTGCGCGGCTGCGACGCCAAACGGAACGTGCTGGTCTATATGGTCTATAGCGACCGCCTGATCGAAGGTTCGCCGAAAAATTCGACGTCCTCGGTGCCGATCATGCCCTGGGGAGCCAACGACGACATCCAAAAATGCGCGGACTACCTGGAGAAATAATACCGCGAAGCGAACGATCCGGCGCTGCCCCCTTGAACGCGCGTCAGATGCGCGATCGTTCCCACGCCAGGGCAACAATCACCGCCATGGCCGCCTGGATCGCAATGATCGCGGCCACGCAACCACCCCAGCCGGCGGCATGCCACACTAGTCCCATAAGAAAAGCGCCGGCGCTGCCGCCAATGTAGAAGCTCGAGGCATAAAGCCCCGCGGCGGAGGAGCGCCCTTCCTTGGCCGTGGTGATGACGTAGCCGGTCGATACCGCTTGGCACAGCATCCCGCAAGTGGCGCAGATTGTCAGTCCGATAATGATCACCCAAACCGGCGGCGCCAAGAGCATGAGCGCGCCGCAAATCCACACGGCGATGACGCCCAATATGAAACGCCGGCGGCCGAACAGCAAAATGGCGCGGCCGACCCAAGGCACAATGAAGCTGCCGCTCAAGTAGGTGGCAAACAGCGCCCCCAACATCGTCGGCGTGAAAAAGTAAGGCGCGGCGGCCAAATGAAAGCTCACATAGGTGAAAGTCGCAATAAAGTTGAACAAGACGCCAAAGCCGACAGCATAGATCGCGAGCAGGTGCGGATTGCGCAAATGCGCCAGCATTTGCCGCGCCGACGCGAGCAAGCCACCCGAGCGGACAAAGCCGCGCTCGCGCGGCAATGCGAGCGAGACGATCAGCGCGCCGAGCAGCGTGAGCAGCGCCACCGCCAGAAAGGAGGCACGCCAGCCGAACAAATCGGCGACCGCACCGGTGACGAAGCGGCCGCAGAATCCGCCGACGCTGGAGCCGGAGATAAACAACCCCGCCACACGGGGCACCTCGGCCGGCGGCCATTCGTCGCCGACATAGGCGACCGCGACGGTGAAAATCGGCGGCAATAGCAAGCCTTGCAGGAAGCGCAGAGCCACGAGTTGCGGCACGCTGTCGGCAAACATCATCATCAGGGTCGGTACAACCACGGCAAATCCCGCGGCAGTGATCAGGCGCTTCCTGCCGAACACATCGGCCAGCGCGCCGGTGAAGGGTGCGGTGAGCGCGATCGCCGCGGTCGTGGCGGTCATCAGCGCGCTGATGCCGCCGGCGCCGACCCCGAACTCGCGTGCTAGTTCCGGCAACAACGATTGCGGCGAATAGAGATTAACAAATGCGGAAAACCCCGCCGTGGCTATGGCGAGCGCGCGAACATCAAAAGCCATGGCGCATTATGGGCGAGCGGCACAACGAAAGCACCACCTGCATTGCGCCGGGCAGCTACGCGGCACCGCCCATGATCGGCCGGCGGGTTCCGCAAGCCTGCGTCAGCCGAAGCAGGCGACAAAGCCAGCGCGAATGGTTTCGAAAAACACGGTGGTGCCGTAATGCGCCCAGAGCCATGTCATGCCGGCGGCTATTGCGGCGCCGATTGTCGCGCCTGCTACAACGAACGGCCGCGACCCGGCGCGTGATGCGGTCGGCTCGCGCATCGAGGCGAACTCAGATCGGTACGGCTGCCATCCGCGCGACCGGTTTTTCGACAATCGGCATGTTGATGAGCGCGGAGAGGACGCCAAACAAGATAGCGAGCCACCACACCGGGGTGTAGGACCCGGTGCGCTCGAACACGATGCCGCCAAGCCAAACGCCGAGAAAACCGCCGACTTGATGGCTGAAGAAGGCAAATCCTGCGAGTGTCGCCAGCCAGCGCGTGCCGAACATAACGACAATAATGCCGTTAGTCGGCGGTACCGTCGACAGCCACATCAGCCCCATGACCGCACCGAATGCGATGCACGAGAACGCCGTGACCGGAAAGGAGATGAAGACCAGGATCGCAGCTGCGCGCACGAAATAAATGAACGAGAGCAGGTAGCGCTTGGGCATGCGGTCGCCGAGCCAGCCGGACGTAATTGATCCGATGATGTTGAACAAGCCGATCGCCGCAAGGGTCCAGCCGCCGACCCGCGCGGACAGTCCGCGATCGACCAGATAAGACGGCATGTGTACGGTGATAAAAGCGAGTTGAAATCCGCACGTGAAAAAGCCGATCACCAGCAGCAGGTAGGAGCGGTGCGCGAAAGCCTCACCGAGCGCGCTGCGCAGCGATTGCGACGCGGCTCCTTTCGCGTCGGTCTTTGGCGTGGTCAATGCCAGCGACAGCGGCAGGATAGCGAGCGTGCTGGCGCCGAAGATCAGCAGCGTCTGTTGCCAGCCGAAGCCGTCCATCAGTGCGACCGCAACCGGCGAAAAGAGGAACTGACCGAACGAACCGGCCGCGGTGCCAAAGCCGAACGCACGCGAGCGCCATTCGGGCGGCAACAATTTGCCGAACGCCGCCAGGACAACCATGAAAGACGTGCCGGAAAGGCCGAAGCCGATAAGAAGGCCCGCAGAAACATCGAGCAGCGGCGCGCTTGCCGCCTGTGACATCAGCGCAAGCCCTGCCGCATACATGAGGCCGCCGGCGCACAGCACACGTGCCGACCCGTAGCGGTTGGCGATCATGCCGG
>Ga0302180_10003713_pt1 | contig 11468 bp, 10 predicted proteins | sample I_Palsa_E3_2_FD_200575 | JGI IMG/M metagenome (GOLD analysis project Ga0302180, IMG submission 200575) | Peat permafrost microbial communities from Stordalen Mire near Abisko, Sweden - I_Palsa_E3_2 | ecosystem: Environmental > Terrestrial > Soil > Palsa > Peat permafrost | place: Sweden... | reverse complement strand
TCTTCCTTCAGCGCGACGATCTGGTCGCGTGCCTCGCGCAGTGTGGTGGCCAGCCGCTCATTCTGGGCGGTGACCCCGCTGAGGCTTCCCTCGGTCTCACGCAACCTGTCCTCGAGTAGCCTGACCTGCCGCGGAGAATCCGCTAGCCTGCGCCGAAGCACGGCGATCTCCTCATCAAGGAAGGAGATCTGAGCGGTAAGGCTCTTCACCTCATCCTCGTGCCGTGAGGCACGCCCGCTGTCATCTCTGGTGGCCACGGCCCTCACCTCCCTTTGCACCGTTAACTTGGACTCTACCTATTCGCGAGCATTCCCTAACCTGCGGAGGCCGGATCGACGCTGTTTTGCCGTTTCGGACGTCACCAATCTGTCGCTACAGCATCGCTAGGCGTAATCGTGCACTCGGGACTTAACACACCGGCCCGTTCCGATCAATGATCTTCCTGGTGATCTTCGTCCTGTGCACCCTTGGCCGGCCGCCGCCGGCGCGGCGGGGGCACCACGCCCGGCGCTAGCCGGCGCGAGGTCACCAAGAACCCGGTATGGCCCACCATACGATGCTCAGGGCGGACCGCCAGCCCCTCCACGTGCCACCCGCGCGTCAGGCTCTCCCAGGCGGCGGGCTCATCGAAGCCACCATGACCTCGCAGCGCCTCCACGGTGCGCGACAGCTGAGTCGTCGTGGCGACGTAACAGCAGACCAGGCCGCCTGGGGCCAGGGCCCAGGCGACCGCGTCCACGCACTCCCACGGGGCCAGCATGTCGAGGATGACGCGGTCGAAGTCGGACAGCGAAGGGTCCTCCCGACAGGCGCCGAACTCGCCGATCACCAGCTGCCAGGAAGACCGCGGGCCGCCGAAGAACTCCTCGACGTTCCGCCTGGCGACCTCGGCGAAGTCGGACCTGCGCTCAAAGGAGGTCAGGGTGCCTTGCTCCCCGACCGCGCGCAGCAGCCAGCAGCTGAGCGCACCGGAGCCGGCCCCGGCCTCCAGCACGCGGGCGCCGGGAAAGACATCAGCGAACGCCACGATCTGCGCGGCGTCCTTGGGGTACACCACCGCCGCGCCGCGCTTCATCGCGAGAGTGAAATCGGCGAGCAGCGGCCGGAAGACGACGTACGGCGTGCCGCCGCCGGCTTTGACCACGTTCCCGTCTGGGCCGCCGATAATGTCGTCGTGGTTCAGCATCCCCCGGTGGGTGTGGAACGTCGCCCCCGCCCGCAAGGTGATCAGGTGACTCCGGCCCTTCGGGTCGGTCAGCCGCACCAGCTCACCAGGCATCAGCGGCTTCATGGGGGGCCCTGCCGCGGTTTGGTCATCCTCGGTTATACACCGGCGAAGGCGTGATCGACGTCACGGGTGGCTAGCACGCCGTAGACCTGGCCGGAGGGCTCGACCAGCAGGTACTCGGTGGCCGGAGCCCGGCGGATGGCGTCAAGCAGCGCCAGCCCCGACAGGTCGGCAGGCAGGACGAGGTTCGGCTCAAGCGTCCTGGCGAGCGAGCCTGCCTCGATCCACGGGCGGCGCTGCGGCGGGGTCGCCATCACCGCGGTCTCGTTGACGATCGCGATCGGCTTGTCTTCGTGGTCAACGACCACGACCGCCCGGGCCTGGCTCTCGTCCGCGCGCCTGATCGCCTCGGCCAGCGGAGTATCCGCGGCGACGGAAACCGCCTTGCGGGCCAGCCGTCGGGCCTGCAGCGCGGGCAGCCGCTCGCGGAACCTCGTCGCCTTGATGGCCTGCCCGGCCCCGGTCCACATGAAGGCGGCGATGACCGCCAGCCAGACCACGGTAACCAGACCCCCGCCGCTGATACCGCCGCGCCCGGGCCATCCAGTGCCGTTCACCGCCCCGATGAGGAACGGGACGACGAACAGGGCCACCGCGAGGACGCGGCCGGCCCAGGCCGCCGCGATCGTCGAGGTCGCCGGGCGGCCGGTCAGCTTCCAGATCACCGCGCGCAGCATCCGACCGCCGTCAAGCGGCAGGCCGGGAAGCAGGTTGAAGATCCCGACCACCAGGTTGGCCCACCTGAGCTGGCTGACCAGCGTGCCCGTGATGGTGTCAGGCGAGACTACGTGCATCAGGCCGAAGCCAGCCGCGGCCAGCAGGAGCGACAGCGCGGGGCCCGCCGCGGACACTGCGAACTCCCGGCCGGGCGTTTGCGGTTCCAGCTCGATCTCGGAGAACCCGCCGAGCGGGTAGAGCAGGATGCGGCGTACCGGGAGCCCGTATCCGCGGGCGACGACGCAATGGCTCAGCTCGTGGATGAGCACGGACGCATAGAGCAGCACCACGAAGGCCGCCGCCACGATGAACCTGGTGGAGCCGTGCAGGGTCGCGGCGAGCTCGTTGGCGTAGACGAGGATGAAGACGCCGGCGATCACGAACCAGTACGGCGATATGTACACCGGGATGCCGAACGGGCGCGCGATGACGATCCCGGAACCGCCCGCGCGACGCTGCGGCTTCTCCGGCGGCGCGGACGACTGGTCTGGCGTCAGGCTAGCCACACAACCGATGCTACGTGCCCCGGCGGTCGCTCGGGTCGATGCGGGGGCGCCGAGATCCCCCCGAATGTCGGCACCGTGCCCTACGGTGGCGCTGTGGATGAAATACCCGTACGTCCCTGGGCGCTGTCGCCTTCTCGTGCGGCCGACTTCATGACCTGCCCGCTGCTGTACAGGTTCCGGGTTATCGACCGGCTGCCGGAGCCGCCCACGACGGCGACCGCGCGCGGGACGCTGGTGCACGCCGCGCTTGAGCGGCTGTTCGACTTGCCCGCGCCGGCCCGGACCCGGGAGGCGGCGCGGGCGCTGGTGATCCCCGAGTGGGAGCGTCTGGCGGCGGCCGAACCCGATCTGGCCGCGCTCTTTCCCGACGAGACCGAGCTGGCCAGCTGGCTCAAGACCGCGACGGCGATCCTGGACGCGTACTTCACACTGGAGGACCCGCGGCGGCTTGAGCCCGCCGAGCGCGAGTGCTACGTGGAGACCACGCTGGAGAGCGGACTGCGGCTGCGTGGCTACATCGACCGGCTTGACGTGGCGCCCAGCGGCGACATCAGGATCGTGGACTACAAGACCGGCCGTGCGCCCCGAGAGGCGTACGAGGCCAGCGCGCTGTTCCAGATGAAGTTCTACGCGCTGGTGATCTGGCGGCTGCGCGGCCAGGTGCCGAGGTTGCTACAGCTCATGTACCTGGCCGAGGGCGAGGTACTGCGCTACTCCCCCGACGAGTCCGACCTGCTCGCCACCGAGCGCAAGGTGGCGGCGCTATGGAAGGCCATCGAGCGAGCTCGGGACGCGGGCGACTGGCGGCCGAGGCCGAGCAAGCTGTGCGACTGGTGCAACCACAAGGCGCTCTGTCCCGAGTTCGGCGGCACCCCGCCGCCGCTCCCCGAGCCGGTTCTTCCCGATGTCGCGGCCGTGGGAACCACCGCCAGTTCCGACACCGAATAACGAGATATTACTTGACCTGAGCCGACGTGGCTGTGACACTGGTCATGGACGGAGGCGGGAGCATGGGCATCATCGAGGCGCGCGGGCTGGCGCGCACCTTCAAGAGCCGCAAGCGCGCGGTGGAGGCGGTCCGGGGCGTCGACCTTAGCGTGGGCGACGGGGAGATCGTCGGCTTTCTCGGACCCAACGGGGCGGGCAAGACCACCACGCTGCGGATGCTGACCACGTTGCTGACGCCGACCTCGGGGACCGCGACGGTGGCGGGCGCCGATCTGCTCGGGGACCCGCTGGGGGTCCGCAAGAGGATTGGCTACGTGCCGCAGGCCATCGGCCAGACGATGGGCGGCACCGACCCCAACTGCCTGGTGATCGAGGAACTCCTCGATCAGGCCGGTCTGTATCATCTCCGCACGGACCAGGCGCGCCAGCGAGCAGAACTGCTGATCGGCCAGCTCGACCTGAGCGGCCTTGAGCGGCGGCTGGTCAAGACCCTGTCCGGCGGCCAGCGGCGGCGGCTGGAGATCGCGCTCGGGCTCGTGCACCAGCCACCGCTGGTCTTCCTCGACGAGCCGACCACCGGCCTGGACCCGCAGAGCCGGAGCAACCTGTGGGAACACATCGGCAGGCTGAGGTCCGATCTCGGCACCACCGTCTTCCTTACCACGCATTACCTGGAGGAGGCGGACGTCCTGTGTGACCGGGTGTTCATCATCGACCACGGCGTGATCGTGGCCGACGGCACGCCCGATGAGCTCAAACGGCGGATTTCCGGCGACGTGGTGACGCTGCGGGTGACCGGGGAGGACGCCGCCGCCGGCAAACTGCTCGCCGATCAGGCTGTAGTCCGCGAGATCACCGTGGCCGACGGCACGCTCAAGCTGACCGTGGAGCGCGGCGAGCAGGCGCTCCCGGCCCTGCTCCGGGTGCTGGACGGGGCCGGCATCACGCTGGAGTCGATCAACTTGTCCCGGCCGACGCTCGACGACGTTTTCCTGACCCTGACCGGCCGCTCGCTGCGCGACGACTCCCCGGGGCAAGCCAGCCGCGAGTCAGCCGGCGAACTAGAACCCGCCGCGGCGACCAAGGAGTAGCCGACATGTCCTTCATCCGCGACACGCTGATGGTCTTCCGCCGTCAGGAGCGGCTGGCGCTGCGCAATCCGGCCTGGGTCATCATCGGCCTGATGCAGCCGATCCTGTACCTGGCGCTGTTCGGCCCGCTGCTGACCAGGCTGCCGGCCGCCACGCTGGGCAACACGGGCAACGCCTACAAGTTCTTCGTGCCCGGCCTGCTCATCCAGCTGGGGCTGTTCGGTTCGACGTTCGTTGGCTTTGCCATCATCTCGGACTGGCGGGCCGGCGTGATCGAGCGGTTCCGGGTGACCCCGGTGAGCAGGCTCGCCATCATGGCGGGCCGGGTCCTGCGGGACGTGGTCACGCTGGTCGTGCAGGCGGCCGTGCTGGTGCTGGCGGGAGTGGCGTTCGGGCTGCGGGCCCCGGTCGCGGCCGTCTTCATCGGCTTCGGGTTCATCGCCTTGGTCGCCATCGGCCTGGCCTCGGTGTCCTACGCCACCGGCCTGCTGGTCAAGAGCGAGGATACGTTCGCTCCGCTGGTCAACACGGTGGTGCTGCCGCTGCTGCTGCTGTCCGGGATCTTCCTCCCGATGACGCTGGGTCCCGGCTGGCTGCAGGGCATCGCCCGGATCAGCCCGTTCCGCTACATCATCGACGCCATGCGCGAGGCCTACCAGGGCCAGTACTTCAACACGATCATGGTGGAGGGCATCGCGGTGGCCGTCGGCGTGGCGGTGGTTTTTCTCTGGCTCGGTTCCCGGGTGTTCCTTAGGGAGAACGCCTAGGAGAACCGGTTAGATAAGCGCCGGTCAGGTAGTCGGGCCGACGATCAGCCGCTCACAACCGCCTTGTGCCCTCTTTGTCCGGTCTAACGTATTTCACTCGCGCGTTTCGGTGGTGGATCCGGGTCTGGCGGTTGATCGGGTGCATCGGGATGCACCGGATCGACCATGAAGCCCGGATCCACCACGATAACCGGAGGGGTTTTTACGATTTTGCTGCTGGCGTGGTCCCTGTGACCACTGTGGTGCTTCGTGCTACTTGACCGGTGTTCGAAGGTGCCATAGTCGACGACGTCACAAGACGACGGCGACGATCACTAGGACGAGGGCAGGCACCGCCACCGCGGCGGTCGACGGCCAGGCCCACCGGACGGTCACCGTACCACCCGCATCTGCCGCCACACCGGCCGCCGCACCGGCGGGCCCGGCCCGGGCTCGTTCGCGGGCCGCGCGCGCGTCTAGGCGGACGGCGATGGCCTTGGCGGCGGGCACGGAGGCCAGGTACCTCGCCTCCTCGGGCAGCCGGGAGCCGGACTGGGCGGCTCGGGTCGCGCGGCGCTTGGTCCGGGCGGAGACGCGGCGCTTGGTCCGGGCGGAGATGTAGAGGGCCCAGCACGAAATGGCGTTGCTCGCCGGGCCGCTGCCCGAACCGGACCCGTGAGCGGCTTCCCGGCCGGGAGCGTAGTGGACCCGGACCCATTCCCCGGTGTCCACCGCCTGGATGGCCGCCCATGGCAAGTGATGGTCGCGGAAGGGGTTCACGATGGTCAGGCCATCCTGTCCGACGATCACGCGTGGCCGCAGCGCCAGGGCGTAGGCCAGACCGGTGACCGTCGCCAGGATCGCGGACACCACGACCGCGAACCTGACCGACGCGCCCTGGATGGCGAAATCGGCGATGTTCGCCACCGCGAAAACGGTCCAGACCCACCACAGGATCAGGGGCGGAGCGAGCCGGAAGACCTCGCGGTTCACCTCAGGCGATCCGGACCCGGGGGTCGAGCAGCGCGTAGACCAAGTCGACGATGATGTTGGCCACCACCACGAATACGGCGGCGATGATGACGAAGCCGATGATCACCGGCAGGTTGTCGGTATCGATGGCCTGTACCGACGCTTCGCCGACGCCGCCGAGGCCGAATACCTCCTCCACCACGATGACCCCGCCGAGCAGCTGGCCCACGTCCACGCCTAGCTGGGAGACGACCGGCGTCAGGGCGGCCCGGACACCGTGCCGGAAGATGACCCGCCGCTCGGATAGCCCCTTGGCCCGGGCGGTGCGGATGTAGTCCTCGCCGAGTGTGTCGAGCAGCTGGCCGCGGGACAGCCGGGTGTAGACGGCCGCCTGCACGGCCGCGAGGGTGATCCAGGGCAGGATCAGGTGCCCCGACCAGGTACCGAGCCCCTGAGACGGCCCGGAGTACCCGGTCTGGATCCAGTGGAACCCGTGCTGGTTGAGCGGGACGAACACGACCAGGACGAGCAGTTCCCCGATCACGAAAACCGGCATCGACAGGCCGACCAGCACCGCGACCGAGGAAAACCTGTCGAACAGACTGCGGGCCCGGGTCGCGCTGATGATGCCGACCGACAGCCCGACGACTAGCCAGAGGATCAGGCCGCCGACCACCAGCGAAATCGTGGGCGGCAGGTCCTGTTTCAGTATCGTGTCGACCGGCTCCTGGCTGTAGTAAGAGAAACCGAGGTCCCCGTGCAGCAGTCCGTCGATGAAGTGCCAGTACTGCACCATGATCGGCTGGTTCAGGCCGAGGTTCCTGATCACCTCGCTGATCACCTGGGGGGTGGCGGCGCGGCCGGCCAGCTGGCGTGCCACCGTGTCCACCGGACGGGCGAAGAACAGGAAGAACGCGCCGGTGGAGACCAGCCAGACCACTACGATGCCGGTCAGGATGCGCCGGATAAGGAAACCGAGGAGTGCCATGTCAGCGGCGCTCCCTGCGCCTGCGCCGGGCGGCCAGGACTCGTTCGGTGCGCGGGTCCATCGCGTCCCTGATGCCGTCGCCGAGCAGGTTGAAGGCGAGCGTGGTGATGAGCAGCGCGACCGCCGGGAACACCACGTACCACCAGGCCACCTGGTAAAAGTTCTGCGCGTCGGCCAGGATGTCGCCCCAGCTGGCGGTGGGCGGCTGGATGCCCAGGCCCAGGTAGGAGAGCGTCGCCTCGAAGACGACCGCGGTCGGGATGTACAAGGTGGCGAGCACCAGCACCGGCGCCAGCAGGTTGGGCAGGATGTCGATGAACATGATCCGGAACGGGCCGGCGCCCAGCGACCTGGCCGCCTCGATGTATTCCTTCTCCTTGATCGACAGGGTCTGGCCGCGGACGATCCGGGCGATGGCGGCCCAGGAGAAGAACGAGATGACCCCGATGATCACGGGCAGGCTCGGGCCGAGCACCACCGCGAGCGCGAGGGCCAGCACGACGTAGGGGAACGCGAGGGCGGCGTCGGTGAACCGGCCGAGCACCTGGTCGACGATCCCGCCGAAGTACCCGGCGATCAGGCCGACGGCCACCCCGGCGAGCGTGCCGATGGCGGTGGTGACGAACCCGACGAACAGCGAGATCCGGGCGCCGTAAAGGATCCGGATGAACAGGTCACGGCCGGTGCCGTCGGTGCCCAGCCAGAACCCGGCGGTGCCCGGGGGGACCGGGTTGCCCGCCGCGGTCTCGCCGGTGTTCGGGTAGGCGGTGTTCGGCGGATGGTGGGTGATCGCGACGAACAGGGGCGCGGCGATCGCGAGCACGATGATGACTCCGATGACGATCAGCGAGGCCATCGCCACCTTGTCGTGCCGCAGCCGGCGCCAGGTCAGCTGCCACTGGCTGCGGCCCTCCACTACCGGGGCATCGGAGGCAACCTCGTCTGCGACGACTTCCAGCCCGGTCAGGCTCATGACACTTCGCTCCTGCCTGGGGCGGGCGTAGCCGCGGTCGCCGTGGCGAGGCTCTCGCCCGCCTCGACCGGGAAGTGGCAGGCGGTCAGGTGGGTGGGCACATCGCCCGCCTTGACCTCAAGCGGAGGCTCTTGCTCGGCGCAGAGCGGCTGGGCCTTCGGGCAGCGCGGGTGGAACCGGCATCCGGAGGGCGGATCGATGGGCGACGGCACGTCCCCGGTCAGGATGATCCGCTGCCTGCTCGCGGCCGCGTCCGGGTCGGCGGCCGGGGCGGCGGACAGCAGCGCGACGGTGTAGGGATGCCGCGGCGAGCCGTAGACCGCTCCTTCCGGCCCCGACTCGCCGATGCGGCCCAGGTACATGACCGCCACCGAATCGCTGACGTGCCGCACGACCTCCAGGTCGTGCGCGATGAACAGGTAGCTCAGGCTGTAGTCCCGCTGCAGGTCGGTGAGCAGGTTCAGCACCTGCGCCTGGATCGAGACGTCGAGCGCCGACACCGGCTCGTCGCAGATGATCAGCTGCGGGCGCAGCGCGAGCGCGCGGGCGACCCCGATGCGCTGCCGCTGCCCGCCGGAGAACTCGGCGGGGAACCGGTTGTAGTGCTCCGGGTTGAGCCCGACCCGCTCCATGAGTTCCTGCACCTGACGCTTGCGCTCGGCGCCGGTCGCGGTCTTGTGAATGGTGAACGGATCGCCGATGATCGCGCCGACCCGGCGCCGGGGGTTCAGCGAGCTGTACGGGTCCTGGAAGATCATCTGGATCTCGCGGCGCACCGGGCGCATGGCGCGGCGGGACAGGTTGGTGATGTCGCGGCCGTTGAAGGTCACCCTCCCCGAGGTGACCGGGATCAGGCCCGCCACGCAGCGGGCGAGCGTGGACTTGCCGCTGCCGGTCTCGCCGACCAGGCCCAGGGTCTTGCCGCGCGGGATGATCAGGGACACGTCGTCGACGGCCTGGACCTGGCCGACCGTCCGCCGGATCAGGCCGGCCGAACGCACCGGGAAGTACTTGACCAGGTTGTCCACCCTGACGAGCACGTCGTCGGGATCGGGGTCGAGGTCCGCGGTGCTCAACCGGCCACGCTCCCCTCGGCCCCGGCGGTCTCGGCGTCGAAAACCTCGGCGGCCGCCTCGCCCCGGCCCTCGCGGACCGTCTCGGCCCGAAGTTCCTCGGCCTGCTCGCTCAGGCCCGCCGCCTGCAGCGGCAGCCAGCAGGCCGAGCTGTGATAGCCGTCCTGGCTGACCGGCCGCAACCCCGGCTCCTCGGTCAGGCACCGGTCCAGCACGTAGCCGCACCGCGGGTGGAACTTGCAGCCCGACGGCAGGTTGATCAGGCTAGGCGGCGAGCCGGGAATCGGCCGCAGCCGGCCCCCGGCCGCCGAACTGCTCGGTATCGACTCGAGCAGCCCCTTGGTGTACGGGTGGTGCGGGGAGTAGAAGATGTCCCGCTTGGGCGCCTTCTCCGCGGCCCGCCCCGCGTACATCACCATGACATCGTCGGCGATGTCCGCGACCACGCCGAGGTCGTGCGTGATCATGATCAGCGCGGTGCCGAAATCCTGCTGCAGGCGCAGCAGCAGGTCGAGGATCTGGGCCTGAACGGTGGCGTCCAGTGCCGTGGTGGGCTCGTCCGCGATGATCAGCTGCGGGGAGAGCGACAGCGCCATCGCGATCATCGCCCGCTGCCGCATGCCGCCGGAGAACTGGTGCGGGTAGTCGTTCACGCGCTGCTCGGGACGCGGGATACCGACCCGGCGCAGAAGATCCACGGCCCGTTCCGTGGCTTCTTTTTTAGAAACCGACTTGTCGTGGGCCCGGATCATCTCGACAATCTGCCACCCCACCCGGTACAGCGGGTGCAGGCTGGTCAGCGGATCCTGGAAGATCACCGAGATGCGAGCGCCGCGGACGGCCCGCATCTGATGGTCATCGAGTGCCAGCAGGTCGGTCCCTTCGAACATGGCCCGGCCCGACACGTCGGCTCCCGGGGTCAGCCCGAGCAGGGTCTGGGTCAGCACCGTCTTGCCGCTGCCCGACTCGCCGACGATGCCGAGGGTCCGGCCTGCCTCCACGCCGAACGACACGCCACGGACCGCCCGCACCACGCCGTCAGCGGTACGGAAGCTGACGGTCAGGTCCGTTACCTCGAGCAGGGTCAAGTTATCCCTCCGGACGGCCGCTTCAGCAGCCGCGGAACGGCACGGCTGGCACGGCAAGCGTTGCATATTGTCGCAGAGACCGCCATCCGGACCCGAAGCCCCCGTTCGGGGCCTTCGGGTCCGGGCCCGGACGGACTCAGCTGCCTGCTATCCAGAGGGCGGTGATATCGGCATTGTCGATGTTTGGGTTGAAGATCGCGGTCGGGTACGTGCTGCCGTTGGACGCAATGCCCCTGATCCTCGAGCTCGCGTACAGCGGGAACTCCTGGCTCATGATCGGCACGATGACCGCGTCGGACATGATCTGCTGGTCGGCCTGGTGCCAGTAGGTCCCGGCCGCCGATAGCGAGGGAGCGTTCTCGGCCTTGGTGATCAGCGAGTTCACCGCCGGGCTGTCGTAGCAGCCGTAGTTGACCGTGTTGACCACGCAGTTCGGGCCCTGGAACAGGGCCTGGATCACGGTGCGGCCGTTGTTACCGAACCAGTCGGGGAACCAGATGGACTGGCCCAGGTCCCACTGGTTTGCCTTGTTGTTCTCCGGCGCGTTGCCCAGGTCGACGAAAATCGACGAGATCGGCTCCGGCTTGCCGACCAGCGTGACCCCGCACGGTGCCAGCGAGGCCTGGATCGCGGTGAAGATCCGGGTGTCGGAGGAGTCGTTCTGGTACATGTAGGTCAGGCTGACCCCGTGCGGGTACCCGGCCTTGGTCAGGTCGGTCTTGCACATGGCGGTGTTGCCCTGCCCGCTGTCATCCGGGTACAGGTTGTAGTTCACGTAGCCGACGTTGCCCGGCGGGATCGCCGTGTTGGTGACTGTGGCGACATCGGGACCGCCGATGGCCTTCACCGCGGCCGACTTGTCCAGGCCGTACTCGATGGCCTGGCGCACCAGGAGCTTGCCCGCGGCGCCGCTCGCGTCCGGGCTGCGCAGGTTGAAGACGACGTACGGGAACAGGTCCGAGTCCGGCCAGATCACGAAGTTGGAGGCCTTCGACGCCACCAGGGTCGGGATCGACGACGGGTTGATCGGCGTATCGATCGGCAGGTCCTGGGTGCCGGCCTGCATATCGGAGAGCTG
>Ga0302180_10003712_pt1 | contig 11468 bp, 14 predicted proteins | sample I_Palsa_E3_2_FD_200575 | JGI IMG/M metagenome (GOLD analysis project Ga0302180, IMG submission 200575) | Peat permafrost microbial communities from Stordalen Mire near Abisko, Sweden - I_Palsa_E3_2 | ecosystem: Environmental > Terrestrial > Soil > Palsa > Peat permafrost | place: Sweden... | reverse complement strand
GACAATGACGGGCTGGTCACCGAAATCCACATCGCCGCGCCCCTGGAACGCGTATTCAAGGCCTTGACCGATCCCAAGGAGCTAATCCGCTGAGGATCGGTGGTGTTCCGATTTGAAAGTCGGGGCGCTACAGTCAATCTTCTCTCTTGCTCCAACCCCCGGATCGGACTAAACTGCTGTCGCCGGTAAACAGGGGCGGTTGTTTCCAGATAGCTCTGTTGGGGGGCACAGAAGTTTGTGATCAATCGTGCGTCGCTTCGGGGATCTCTCCTTCTACTCCTATCGTCTGCCTTGTCTGCCCAGGTGCTGAGTGTGCCGGTGGGCGTCGGCGGGATGAACATGGTGTCGACATCGTTCCAGGGCATGAGGATGGACGCCAATCTGTGGCTGATCAACGGTCAGACCCGCAGCCCGCTGGAGAACCCCAACGGCTCGCTCTCGAAGCTCGACCTCAAGGCTCCTGGAAAGGCCCGCCACGAATACGACAAGGGCTACCAGCTTCTGATGCGCAAAGAGTTGCAAGGCGCCGTGGAGCACCTCACCACTGCCACTTCCATCTATCCCAGTTTCGTGGCGGCCCACAATGCGCTCGGCTCAGCCTACCTGAGTTTGGACCAAAACGATCAGGCGCGCGCGGAGTTCGCCCAAGCCGTCTCGCTCGACGACCACCTGCCCAATTCTTATTTGAATCTTGGTTGCGCCGAACTCGCTCTCAAGCACTTTCCCGCGGCGCAAGAGGCTATTCAAAAAGCCTCCACCATCGCCCCCCTCGATCAGCAGCTGCTCACCGCACTGGCCTACGGACAGTTCATGAACCAAGATTATGCCGGCACGATCGCGACCGCTCGCCAGGTCCACGATCGCAAGCACGAGGGTGCTGCCATGGTTCATTTCTTTGCTGCTGCGGCCTGGGAGGCGCAAGAAAAACTCCCGCAGGCGCAACAGGAGTTGTTGACACTATTGCGCGAGGATCCCAAATCGCCGGCCGCAGCGCAGGCTGTCCAAATGATCGAGGATCTCAAAGAGGATCAGAAGCGTCCCGCCACTCCTGCCCCTGGTTTGAAAATTTCCTACACCACCGTTGCGAGTGAACCCACCGGGCCAGTGCAGTTGCCCGAACGCATCCGGCAACTTCTGCAGGAGCAAAAGGAAAATGCGCAGATCGCGGAAGCTGAAGCAGAAGCGGCCTGCCCCACTTGCGGGACCACGGAATCTCCCGTTCCAGCCGAGGCCGATGTGCCCCCCGGCCCCACTCCGCATCCCAGTGCTCCCGCCTCCAAGTATGCCGGTTTGACCCTGCACGCGTCGGCGGACGAGGTCGCGGTATTTTTCGCAGCCACCGATCGCGGAAAGCCAGTGACCAACCTTACCGGTGGAGACGTTGACCTCCGTGATAACAGTCGCCCTCCCGCGGTCGTTACCGGATTCCGCAGCGAGTCTGAGTTGCCGCTGCGCCTCGGTCTCGTCATCGACACCAGCGCATCCATTGCGGACCGCTTCAAGTTCGAGCAGGACGCCGCCACCAATTTCATGCAAAAGGTCGTGACCGGCCAGAATGATCTCGCCTTCGTGATCGGTTTTGCCAACTCGGTTCTGCTCGTCCAGGATTTCACCGGCGACCAGAAACTCATTACCCATGCCGTCGGCCAACTCGTGCCTTCCGGCGGCACCGCCCTGTGGGATGCCGTTGCCTTCGCCGCCGATAAACTCGCCAGCCGCCCAGAAGCCCAGCCCGTGGCCAGAGTTCTAGTAGTCATCAGCGACGGCGAGGACAACTCCAGCAGCGCCACACTCCAACAGGCGATCAGCCGGGCGCAACACGGAGAACTCGCCATCTACACCGTCAGCACACGGGAACTCCTGGACAAAGCCGACGAAGGTTTCTTGGGCGAACACGCCTTGACCACCTTAGCCGAGCTTACCGGCGGAGCTGCCTTTAGCCCGGGCTCCGTTCGTGGTCTCAACGGCAGTCTCGTCGCCCTGCAGCAGGTAATCCGCAGCCGCTATCTCATTTCCTACAAACCCGCTCTGTTCAAGCGCGATGGCCAGTACCGTGCCATCGATATCAAGGTCGAAAAAGGCGGTCACAAACTGCGTGTGTATGCCCGCAAAGGCTACTACGCCTCGGTGAACTCGCCCAGCGCAAACCATTTTTGAGGTTTGCCCATGAGGGACAGGCCTCCGTGTGGGACGGACACTCCTTTCCGACGCCTTTGACTTTGTTTGACCGCATTCGCCGGATACTGCCTGCGCCGTCTGCCCCTCCGCGACTGATCGGCGGACAGTTTAATGATTGACATTATTAACGACACTCGTTAAACTATTCCTCTGTGATCAAGTCTTTCGCAGACAAGGGCACGAAAGAGTTCTGGGACACAGGGAAGAGCCGGGGGATGCCCCCGGCCAATCTGCGAAACGTAGCCAAGCGAAAACTGGCCGCCGTCCATTCAGCCTTGAGCGTGGAGGATTTGCGAATCCCACCCGGCAACAGGCTGGAAGAGTTGCGCGGTGAAAGGAAGGGCCAGCACAGCATTCGGATCAACGATCAATTCCGCGTCTGTTTCAAGTGGCGGGACGGCGACGCCCACGATGTAGAGATAACGGATTACCACTGAACAAGTAGTATGGAAAATGAATGAGTAGTATGGAGAAAAAATTGTGAGTATTAAAAATGAGGGACCAGCAGGCTGGGCGGTGCATCCCGGAGAGATGCTTCGGGAGGAGTTTCTGCGTCCCATGGGCATCTCCGCTTACAGGTTGTCGGTAGAGCTGGGTGTTTCGGCTCCTACGGTCAATGACATTGTGAGGGAGAAGCGAGGAATCACTCCCGAGATGGCGGCTCGTCTAGCGCGGTATTTCGGCACTTCCGAGCAGTTCTGGCTGAACCTGCAGGATGCGTTTGCGGTTCATCAGGTCAAGAAGAAGTATTCGAAGGAACTCAGGGCCATCAAGCCCCTTGCCGCCGCTGCAGCCCGATAACCTCTGGCTGGGCGCGTCCAAATACAAAGGGCGGCTTCGCAGCCGCCCTTCAAACTCATCCTAAGCAAAGCGCCTAGGTTCGCACCTTACAAACCCAGTCTGCGGTGCCCAGCTCTCAGCGTCAAGCAACTTTGGGCGCATGGCAGCCTCGCAATTCGACACCGCTGTCATCCTGAGGCAGCGGAGTTCCTCGCCCTTAGGCGAGGAACGCCCAACGAAGGACCTATGCATTCTGCCGGCGTTGCCGATGCTGCCGACGACTCCATAGGTTTCTTCCGCCCGCAAAGAACGCGGTCCTCAGGATGACAAGGCACGTTATACTGTGAAAATGTCCGCCGCCCCCCACAAGACCTTCTACCTCGAAACCTTTGGCTGCCAGATGAATGTGCATGACTCGGAAAAGGTCATTGGCACGCTGGTGCACGAAGGCTACCGCCAGGTGGAGACTGTGGAGCAGGCCGACCTGATTCTCTACAACACGTGCTCCATCCGGGACAAGGCGGAGCAGAAAGTCTTCCACCGGCTGGCGGATTACAAGAAGCTGCTGGCCCAGGGCAAGAAGTTTGGCGTGCTGGGCTGCGTTGCGCAGCAGGAAGGCGAAAAGATTTTCGAGCGCGCGCCGCACGTCTCACTGGTATGCGGATCAGCCAGCTATCGCAACCTTCCGCAAATGCTGGTGCAACTGGAAAGCGCGCAATTGGAGGCAGGGAAGTCCGAGGGCCGAAAGCCGGAAGCCGGGAGCCCGATTCGCATTACCGGACTAGACGATCGCGAAACCGACGAGTGCTTTGAGACCGAGTTTACGGCGCGGACCAATCCGCATCGCGGATACATCACCATCATCGAAGGCTGCGACAAGTTCTGCGCCTACTGCGTGGTGCCGTTCACGCGCGGCAAGGAGCGCAGCCGGACTTCGGACTCGGTGCTAGCGGAAGCGCGCCAGATGGCCGATCTCGGCTACACGGAGATCCAGTTGCTCGGGCAGAACGTGAATTCGTATAAAGATCCGGCAGGGAAGCCGGGCGGGAAGAAGACGTTTGCCGAATTGCTGGCGGCGGTGGGCGACGTACCGGGGATTCGCAGAGTGCGGTTTACGACCTCGCATCCGCGGGACTTTGGGCGGGACATTGTGGAGGCCATCGACACCGTGCCCACGCTCTGCGACCACGTACACCTCCCGGTGCAGAGCGGATCGGACCGCGTGCTGAACGCCATGCAGCGGCTGTACACGCGTGAGCAGTACATGGAACGCATTGCGTGGATGAAGGCGGCGAAGCGCGAGATCAGCATCACCAGCGACGTCATCGTGGGCTTTCCCGGAGAGACGGAAGAAGACTTCGCTGAGACTTTGAGCTTGCTGGAGGAAGTCGGCTACGACAGCGTCTTCACGTTCAAGTACTCTCCGCGACCAAACACGCCGTCACTGGCTCTGGAGGACGCGATTCCGGATCAAGAGAAATCCCGCCGTCTCGAGGTTCTGATGGCAAAGCAGAAAGAAATCCAGATTGCCCGCTATAAGAAATACATAGGAACTGTATCGGAAGTGATGGTTGAAGGGCGAAACGAGTCCCGCAGGCAGTGGATCGGGCGCACCTCGCAGAACAAGACGTTGAACTTTACGGCTCCGGAGTCGTCGGCGCCCAGGGTGGGAACCTACGTCCCGGTAAGAGCAACGGCCAGCTTTCCGAACAGTCTTTTAGGAGAAATGGTGGTATAAGAAGCAAAGAAAGGCAGCCCAGGCGGGGCAGTTGAAGGAGTCGAATATGGAAGTAGAGATGACGATCCGTGGTCTTTTGATGGATCCAGTTAGCAATATGCCGATTGTGATCCTTAAGGATGTGGCGGGGGAGAGTGTGCTGCCGATCTGGGTGGGGGTTTATGAGGCGAATGCGATTGCGTTGGAGATGGAGAAAGTGAGCACGCCGCGGCCGATGACGCACGATCTGATCAAGAACGTGCTGACTGGCCTGGAGACGCATGTGCACAAGGTTGTGGTCACGGAACTGCGCGAAGACACGTTTTTTGCGGTGATCTGGCTGGAGCGCAGCGGTGAGGTGATCAGCATTGACTCGCGACCGTCGGATGCGCTGGCGCTGGCGTTGCGGGTGGATTGTCCTATATTTGTGGATGAAGTTGTGCTGAAGAACTCGAAGCAGGCGGCGAATGGGTCGGACCGCGTGACTGCCGAGGAACTGCGCAAGTATCTGGAAGGTTTGAACGACGAGGATCTGGGGAAGTACAAGATGTAGCAGTTGCCAGCCGCCCAGTTGCCAGCTTTCAGTAAAATCAAGACCAACCCCAACGCGTTAGGCCGCTTACTGCAAGGCATTCCGCCCACTTTACATAATACTTCTTATCGGACATTGTATGAGGGGTGCGTGCCTCCCGCGACTGGGCTGCTCCTCCGGTGCTCCGGTGCAAGCGAAGGCAAAATCAAGGTCAAAGGCGACGGACAGGAGTGTCCGTCCCACACGGGCTGCCCTAGCCACACGGGAAGACGATCTTGGGATGGAAGAGGGTTCCGGCTACGCGGGTGGCTATGGCGATCAGTTCCCTTTGGCCTTGGAAGACTTTGACGTGGCGGGCGCGGGAAAGCTCGGGGAGGTTAACGGTGCGGCCGCTGCGGATGCGGGCGGCGGTGGGCTCATCGGCGGTGACGGAAGGAAATTCGGGCAGGAGTTGGCGGGGGTGGACGAAGAGGGCTGCGATCCCTTCCTGGCAGGAAAAAGCAGGCTCCCTTCGGCTTCGCTCAGGGCATGCCTCACCGGGCTTTCCGCCCGGTTCGGAATGACAATCCTTTATTATTTGCCCTTCCTTTGTTTGTCCTTCAATTTCTTCGAGGGTGTGGGCCTGGGCGATTACGAATTCGGCTACGGCGGTGCGGCGCAGAGATTCTAGGTGGGCCCCCGAGCCTAGAAGCTGGCCCATTTCGTGGGCTACGGAACGCATGTAGGTTCCCGAGGCTACGCGGGCGCGGAACTGGGCGCGGTCGCCCTCGACGGCGAGGATGACGAATTCCTTAATCTCGACTTGCACCGGCTTCAGGACTACCTCTTTGTGTTTTCTGGCCAGTTTGTAGGCGGGGACACCTTGGATTTTCTTGGCCGAAAAGGGTGGCGGGACCTGCTCGATTAGGCCTTGAAATCTGGCGGCGAGTTGCTGGAGAGTCTCTAAACTAAGATCGGGCCTTCGGCCCTCTGGACAGCCGAGGGCGGCTGTCCCCACATGTGACTCTACGGGTTCGCCATCGGCATCGTAGGTGTCGGTGGCGAAGCCGAAGCGGATCACTCCTTCGTAGGTTTTTTCGGACGAGGTGTAGAACTGCGCCAGGCGCGTGAGACTGCCCGTGACGAGCGGGAGCACGCCGGTGGCGAGGGGATCGAGCGTGCCGAGATGGCCGACGGAGCGCTGCTGGAGAATGCGGCGCATGCGGTTGACCACGTCATGCGAGGTCCAACCCGCGGGCTTATCGACGATAATGACGCCATTCATGAGAGGATTTGGTAATTTGGTAATTGGGTAATTTGAAAACCTTCGGCTGGCTTGCGGCTGTTTTCAATTACAGAATTACTCAATTACCAAATTACCAGATTTCTTATGCTTCCTATTCGCGATGACCAGCCCCGGTACAGCACTCCCTGGGTGAACTACTTTCTGATCGGACTGAACCTGGCTATTTTCTTCTTCGAGTGGGCGCTGGACGCGCGGAGCCTGGAACTGCTGGTTCACCAGTTCGGAGTGGTGCCGTCTCATTTGGCGCTGTTTCTCTCAGGCTCGCCCCAGTACTCGCTGCTGGCGATCGTGCTTCCCTTCTTCACGTCGCTGTTCTTGCACGGGTCGTGGATGCATGTGATCGGCAACATGTGGTTTTTGTATATTTTTGGGGACAACGTGGAGGATTATCTGGGACACTTCAAGTACCTGGTGTTTTACCTGCTGACCGGAGTGCTCGCGATGTGCACGCATATGGTGATGAATCTGCATTCGACGGCACCTGCGCTGGGAGCGAGCGGAGCGATCGCGGGTGTGCTGGGGGCTTATTTCGTTCTGTATCCGCGGGCGCGGGTGCTGACATGGTTCTTCGTGTTCGTTGTGTGGGTGCCGGCGTGGATTATCCTGGGCTACTGGTTTGTGTTGAATTTCCTGAGCGGGACGGCGACCGCGCTTGCCGTCCAGAGACAGAATATGGGAGGAGTGGCCTTTTGGGCACACGTGGGCGGATTCATTTCTGGAGCTTTGCTGGTGAAGGTTTTCGGCGAACGGAGGATGCGGTATCCGTATGCGGTGGAGTAGGCGCCGGCAGCGGTGGCGCTGCCGGCAAGTTGCATAGGTCCCTTCGGCAAGCTCAGGGCTGGCACTTCGCGCAAAAAACGCGCTCAGGATGACAGGGGCTTCTCTTACGCGCTGATTTCCACTGGGCGGATGTTCATCCGTCACAGAAGTTGAATCCCCTAACTGTCATCCTGAGCAAAGCGAAGGACCTGTGCACTCGCGTCCGCCAAATGTACTTTGTCTACATCATGACGAACCGGTCGAAAACCCTCTACACAGGTGTTACGAACAGCCTGATACGCAGAGTGGAAGAGCACAAGATGGGAATTGGCTCCGGCTTTACCGCGAAGTACAGGCTCGACCGATTGGTTCACTTTGAACGCTTTGACGACATACGCAATGCCATCGAACGCGAAAAAAGAATCAAGGGCTGGTTGCGAATCAAGAAAATCTCCTTGATCGTGTCGGTTAACCCGGACTGGAAGGACCTGAGTTGCGAGTGGGGGCTGATACAGGTGGCGCTCGTACCGCCGGCGAGTACATAGGTCCTTCGCTTCGCTCAGGATGACAGGCCATTTCCCGAGTGACGGAACCCCGTTAATTACTTCTTGGGGCGGGATTCTGGGGGGACCAGGCCTGCTATGCGATAGTAGACGACTAGCTGGCCGTAGTGTTCGCCGGAGTGCTCGATGATGCCGTAGGCCATGTCGAGTACCCGCACCTGCTGGCCGGGGAATGGATCTACGAGCAGGTCGGACATTCCTTTATCCCCTTTGGCTTTGATGGCGTCGGCTCCGTCGGCGAATGCTTTTTTGACGAAGGCCACGATGTCGGCCTTGGTTTTGAAGTCAGAGCGTTTGGGATCTTCTACCGCAGGCATCTTCTTGCCCATGGCGGGATTGCTGAAAAAATAATTCGCGTTCGCGGCATGGAGCAGTTGTTCGGCGAAGCTGCGCTCGGCGGGCGTGGGCTTGAAGTCGTATTTGTCCTCGGGGAAGTCTTCGGCCATGGCGATTAGCTTGCGGCCGATGTCGTTCCAGGAATCGAGCACGACCTTCGACGGGCTATCGGGCGGCTTTACGGCGGCTTCCTTCTTGGCCTCTTGCGCGTGGGCGGGAAAAGTGAGAATAGCTACGGCCAACATTGCCGCGGCGAGAAATGGTGCTTTGCTCATGGTGGTTCCTCCGGGGATGTCTGACGGGCGAGCGCAATCTTAGCGGGAATCTCCGTTGATGTAAACCCGGCCCCGGCTACCTTGGTCGCCCGAAGAATAAGACGTAGCCGTCAGGATCGCAAATCTCGAAGCCGCGCAGACCGTCGTGTGTGTCCTTGAGCGGTGCGCTGAATGCTGCGCCATGATGGGCAAATTCGGCGGCAAGCGCATCGGGGTCTGGTGCATGGACATAGGCGTCCCACCTCATGCAGGGATGACGCTTGGGGTTCGGCAGCGGCGACGCATCTTTGTCGGACTTGACGAAGAGTTGCGCTCCGTCGCGACCGATGATGGCGAAAAAAGGATCCCGATCCGGCTCCTGGAATCTCGTCTCAAAACCAAGCTTATCGCAGTAGAAGGCGATGGTCTGACCGAGGTTGCTGACGATGAAGAACGGTGAAATCCCCTGCGTCTTCGGTCGTTTCATAAGCATGGCGCTCTTGCCGTGGATCAATCGTAGGATATCAGCGGGAACACGGGGTCACACAGGGTAATTCCGGGCTGTCTCTATAAAAGGCCGGCCGTCGGGAGGATCTCGAGCGTTTCTACGGTGGCGTTGGGCGGCAGCAGGATCGCGTTGACGACTGCGGCGGCGACCGTGGCGGGAGACATCATCTTTTTTCGCGGGGCTTGTGGCCAGAACGTGTTCCAGATAGCGGTGTTGGTGGCTCCGGGCAACAAGGCGATTACGCGAATTCCCCTGGGGCGCAATTCGTCGCGCAAGGTATTGGTGAAGCCGAGTGCGCCGTGTTTGGAGGCAATGTAGGCAGCCGATCCAGCGAAAACGCGATTGGCCACAATGGAGAGATTGTTCACGATGGTGCCGCCGCGTTTCATGATGGCGAGCGCGGCCTGCGTGACCACGAACATGCCCGTCAGATTGGTTTCGATGACGTCCTGCCAGAGCGGCAGGGGCAGCTTGTCGACAGTGAGATTGGCGTGGGCGATGCCGGCGTTGTTGATGAGCAGATCGAGGCGCTTGAACTGGCGGCGGATGGCGCGAAATAGGTCGTCGATTGATTGCGGATCGCGAACGTCGCAGGGCTGCGCGAGGATTTGAATCTTTGCAAAGGCCAGTTCCCTGCTCGCGCGGCGGAGAGCATTTTCGTCGCGGCCGGTTAGGACCAGATTGCAGCCTTGGGCGGCTAGAGCTTTGGCGATGGCGAGTCCGATGCCGCGCGTGGCGCCGGTCACCAGGGCGGTTTGGTTATGAAGATGTTGGCTATTGTGGGGAAAGCTTTTGGAGGACACAGCGGCAATATTACAGAATCGAAGGCAAAATCGAAATCAAAGTCAAAGTCAAAAGCAGCGGACAGGAGTGTCCGCTCCAAACGATCCCTTGAGGCTACAAGCCGTTGGAGCGCTGGCGGATCAGGGACAGGAATTCTGAGCGCGTTTCATTTTCGTTGCGGAAGCAGCCCAACATCGAGGACGTGACGGCGGCGGAATGCTGCTTTTCGACGCCGCGCATCATCATGCAGAGATGGCGGGCCTCGATGACCACGCCTACGCCTTGCGGTTCGATGACCTTCTGGATAGTTTCGGCAATTTGCGTGGTGAGACGCTCCTGAATCTGCAAGCGCCGGGAGAAGAGTTCAACCAGCCGAGGGACCTTGCTCAGGCCGATCACCTTTCCGTTAGGGATGTAGGCTACGTGTACTTTGCCGAAGAACGGGAGCAGGTGGTGCTCGCAGAGGCTGAACATTTCGATGTCCTTGACGATTACCATCTCGTCGTAGGTGACGGTGAAGAGCGCGCCCTTGAGCAAGGCCTCGGGATCTTCGGTGTAGCCGCGGGTAAGGAACTGCAGGGACTTGCGAACACGCTGGGGAGTTTGCTGGAGACCTTCGCGTTGCGGATCTTCGCCGAGGCGGACGAGCATCTCCTGGACTAGGTCTTCGAAGCTGGCGCTGGTGAGAGTTGAGGGTTCGGTGGTTGGTTTCATGGTTGGCTCATTGAGTGATTTTCTAATTGGGTAATTGAAAGCCAATTAGCCTGCATATTCGAACGAATTCATCATCGTTTCTTCTAACCGTACTCTTTCAAGATGCGCTTCGCGGAAGCCGCGCTGCACTATTTCGTAAATCTGGATGCAGAGGTTTTCCGTGGTGGGCACTTCCTGGGCGAATTCTTGCAACATGTTCAAATTTTCGTGGCCGTAGCGGGCGAGCACTTCCCTTTCGATAAAGCCATCGAGATCGACCAGGTTGCAAACCATGCCGGTCTTTTGATCGACGGGGCCGCTGACCGTTACCTCGACGATGTAGTTGTGGCCGTGCCCGAAGGGGTTGTTGCATTTGCCGTAGGTCGACTGGTTCTCCTGCGGCGACATGGCTTCGCTGTGCAGGCGGTGCGAAGCGGAGAACAGGTAGCGGCGTGAGAGGTGAGCTTTCATGTTCTGAACCTGGGAATGCTCTGCCTCATGCTTCTCCGTAGAAATCGACAAATAGATCTGGCGTTTCGTAAACCCGCACCCGGTGCAGTTTAGCGCTTGCGAGTTTGGTGGCGAGACGCTGCCAGATCGCGATGGCGATATTTTCCGTGGTGGGGATGCGATCGAGAAACTCTGGAACCTCTTTGTTGAGAAAACGGTGGTCCATGGCGTCGAGAACTTCGCGGTGCATGACCTCCTTGAGTTGCTTGAGATCTACGACGAAACCGGAGCGCGGGTCGACTTCGCCCTTTACGGTGACTTCGAGCATGTAGTTGTGGCCGTGGCCGTTGGGGTTATTGCACTTGCCGAAGACGCGGCGGTTCTCCTCCGGAGTGAAGTCCGGGTTGTGGTAGTAGTGCGATGCGGAAAATTCAGCTTTGCGCGTGAGATAGACCATAAGAACCAGTTGCCAGTTGTCAGTGGCCAGTTGCCAGTAAGCACCTTTCATCCTGATATGTTCGGCCCTTCCATGGGACTCTGCCTCTCGAGTGCGCTCTTGCCGAGCTTAGTAACAGATATGCGAATAGCGGAAGACCGAACACGGCTAGGATGTTTGCGTCCCAGGAAAAA
>Ga0302180_10003711_pt1 | contig 11469 bp, 11 predicted proteins | sample I_Palsa_E3_2_FD_200575 | JGI IMG/M metagenome (GOLD analysis project Ga0302180, IMG submission 200575) | Peat permafrost microbial communities from Stordalen Mire near Abisko, Sweden - I_Palsa_E3_2 | ecosystem: Environmental > Terrestrial > Soil > Palsa > Peat permafrost | place: Sweden... | reverse complement strand
CGCATCCGCGGTCTACACGTACGTGGACAAAGGCACGTACGAGGTATCCGTAACCGTCGACTGGTCGGGCTCGTTCAGTTTCGATGGAGGAGCTCCCATCGCTCTCCCAGCGGTTTCCGAGGAGCAGAGCTTCCCTTATGAGGTCCGGGAAATTCGGTCTGTACTTGGAGGCGCGTCTTGATGCGTCATGGTGGGGGTGCCGGTCTCTGGCAACTGTCCGCTACGGCTGCCCGTCGCTTTTCCAATTTGCCGTATGCCCGTTATGTGCTCCCGGTGCCGGGCCGGCGGATGATCGTCCGGGTAATATGCCTTACAACCCTGGCATGGGGTGGTTGGCGTACAAATGGTCCGGGCACGGCAGTCTGTGGGTTGACCGGGGCAAGTGGCCCTCGCCAGCGCCTGGCCGCTGTGGCTGTGTGGGTGCTTGCCGGTGTGACCGCCTTAGCGGTATGGGTGGGTTGGCTCGCACTTTGGTCGGCTGTCGGGCTCATTGTGGTACCGGTACTCACATTCTTGGCATTCGCGGCGCTAATGACGTTGCTGGCGTGGCGTGCGGCGAGGGTTGGGAAAGTCAAGTCCAAGCTTGGCAAATTGGGGTGCGCCGTCACCCCGTCAACGCACGGCCTCATCGCTTGCCCGGCCCATCAGGTCGAAGTGCATATGGTCGCCAGTGAGGAACCCGGCGCGGGACGCGCCTTGTTGGCTGGGGTTGCCGATGAGGCGGACCGCAACGGTTGGGCGCTCGTCCTGGATGCCGCCAACGACCGGCTCACCGCCTACTACCGAGCACTGGGGTTCTCGCCGATCGGGCAGCCGAAGGAAATGCCTTTCGGCGAACGGGTAACGAGGATGGTCCGCCAACCGTCGGCCGGGCTAGCGCACCACTGAGGACTGTGCATCGCTTAGCGAAGTGGCGTGATTTGAGGCCCTCGGCTAACCGTGCTCAGCGATAAAGCGGTCCAGCTCCTGCTCGGTCGGCGGGTCCGCGCCCGGCCGCGTACACGTGAGGGCGCTCGCCGACACGGCCTGAGCTATCGCATCGTGCAGGTGACCCTCGCCGAGCGTTGCCAGTGCGTCGGGTTCGAGGAGGCCGGTCTTCGCAAAATAAGCGAGTAGGGCGGCGCTGAAAGAGTCCCCGGCGCCTATCGTGTCGGCCACTTCTATGTGCGGCGGAGCCCACTGAGCACGGGCCCCGCTCTTGTGGAACGCTGTCGCACCCAGAGCGCCCTGCGTGATGACGACCAGGGAGACGCCCTCCGAAAGCCACTTGTCCGCAACCTCGGGCGCGGTCTCGCTGGGGTAAAGGACTTCGATGTCCTCGTCGCTCGCTTTTACAATGTGCGAGCTCGAGATCACGCCGGGGAGGCGCTCACGGTAATCGGAGAGGTCGCCTATCAAACTGGGCCGAATGTTGGGGTCGAAGGAGACGAGGACCCTGTTGGCTCGTCGAATATCTGCGAGCCACCCAGCCAAGACCTCGGCGCCGGGGTCAAGGGTAAGTGCAATAGACCCGGTCTGCACGGCGCCGGTCCCGAGGCTCGCATGCTCGGCCGTAAGGTTGGGCAGCTCGCTGGCCTTCCATTGCCAGTCGGCCGTCCCAGGGCCGTAAAACGTGTACGCGGCGCGGCCTTGGTCGTCCAGGGTGACCAGGGCGAGTGTGGCGTCCTCGTCAGCGTCGACCGACAGCGCGAGGTCGATCCCGTTCGCTACGAGGTAGCTGCGCAACCACGGCCCGAAGCCCTCCCGCGAAAAGCGCCCCGCAAATGTCGTTGGCACTCCCAGGCGCGCCAAACCCACAGCGACATTGGCCGGCCCGCCACCCGGCATGGCTAAAAGCTGCCGGGCCCAAGCGCCGACCTTGCCCGTGCCGGCAGATCCTTCGCTGGGAGCCCCGGAAGAAGCCGACGCCAAATCGACCAGGCACTCGCCGACAACCAGCGCCCTAGCAACATCGCCCGTTCCCCCGGTGCTCACCGGACGACTGTAGCAACGACTGATTTGGCGTGTGCCTGGCGCCCCCGGCAGAAGGGGACAGCCGCTCGTCCGGGAGCCGCGAGGCGAAGCGCGGGACAAGCCACTTCGGCCTGCCCCGCGCTGGGCGGACCTTGTTAGCTACTCGGAACCATAGCTAACTCGTTGTTGTTGTAGTTGTCGACCCGGTCGTGGTGGTTGTCGGAGCAGTGGTTGTCGTCGTCGGAGCAGTAGTTGTCGTCGTCGGGGCGGTCGTCGTTGTAGTCGAACTAGTAGCGATCGCAGGAGCGACGGTCGTCGAGGTGGTCGATGTCGGGTACCCACCGTGGCCATGGCCCCTTATCTGGCAGGGGACGATCTTCCAGCCCCAACGCCAGGTCCATCCCGAGCCGTGCCCACGGTGGTTGTGGACGCGGACCTTGTAGCGGTACCGCACGATGCAGCGATGACCACGTCCTTTGCCATTTCCATTGCCATATCCAGGCCCATTCCCGCCGCCCGAATAGCCCTTGGTCGTAGTTGTCGTCGGCGCGGTGGTCGTCGTGGGCGCCGTGGTCGTCGTGGGCGCCGTGGTCGTCGTGCTGCCACTACTCCCGCCGCGGCCGGGATGGTGATGCGAGCCGTAGGCCGACGCGGGCGAACCCATGGCGACTAGTGAGCCGGCCACAATTGCGAGCGATGCCGCTAACGCCGCAGCCGCCCCCGCCTTTCGGCGCAGCCGGTTCCGTGTCCTGAACGTCATGGGTCCTCCCCTGTCCGTACTCTCGTGGCCGTTACACCTGATGGTCTGCGGCTTCTGTGAGCGGGCATTGCGAAACTTGTGATGGTTCTGTGAAGAGACGCGCTCTGAGCGCCGTTCCAAGCTCCTTGAGTGGTCAAACCGGCCAATAGCCCCTCAAGACCATCCTCTCCCCTTCGTCCTTTTCCGCAAACAGTTCGCCTACGGGCTCGGCGTGCTCGCCAGCGCCTCGGCGGTAAGGGCCGAAAGGGATTGGCGCTGTTGCCCGAGGGCGTCGAAGTTCGCCGGGGCCAACCAGGCAGCGAAAGCGGGCTCCAGCAGCTGCCACTCGCCGTCGGTGACCGAAAACCAAGCGGTGTCGCGGTTGCGGCCCTTGACAACGACCGCCTGGCGGAACGTCCCCTCGTAAGTGAAGCCGAGCCGCTTGGCGGCCCGGCGGGACGGGAGATTGAGCGCGTCGCATTTCCACTCGTAGCGCCGGTAGCCCAGGACATTGAACACGTGGCCCATCATCAGCGCCATTGCCTCCGTGGCGGCCACCGTACGCTGCAGCCTTGGACTTAACGCTATGTGCCCTACTTCGACCGACCCGTGCTCCGGGGCGGCGCGTTGGTACGCGGCGACACCGCCGGGCCGTTCACTGGCGGGATCGACAATGGCGAACACCACCATCGACGTGTCGCCAGCAAAGCGTCCCATCCGGTCCCGGTACTCGTCCGCGGACTCGAACGGACCGTAGGGCAGGTACGTCCACATGCGGCCATCGTCAGCCGAGTTGGCCGCGTGGAGGTCGTCGGCGTGACGCGCGATATCGAGCGGCTCGAGCCGGCAATAACGGCCGGGCATGGTTACGGCGACGGGCGAGGGCCTTGGCTCCCACGCCTCGACAACCCGCCCCACCGGCTGGCCCCACTCGTTTGTTGCGGGCTCGATCTGCACGTCAGAAACCTAATGGGGATCCTGGCGGGCTTGCGCGGCGGAGCCGGCGCCTTCACGTCGTAGTCGCGAAAAGATCGACACCCTGGTTGGTGGCGTGAGCAACCAGTAGTCGGCTGACGAGCCTGGACAGGGCGTCGCGGTCCGAGACGGGCAAGCAGTCCAACATCTTCGAGACGTCCGCCTCGAACCGGACCGAGACCTGTGACACCAGCGATCGGCCTTCGTCGCTAATACGGACCAGCACGGCTCGTCCGTCTGCCGGCGAAGGGATGCGCTCAACGAGGCAGCGCCGTTCGGCGCGGTCGACCAGTCCGGTGACGCTGGACTTGTCGAGCTCTAAGAGCCTGGCCAGTTCGTTCATGGTCGGTTCCCGGTCACGCAGTACGCCCAGCAGCCGCGTCTGGACCAGCGAAAGGCTGTGCTCCGCCGCGTGGCGAGCTATAGCGCTTTTGTGCTCGGCGCAACGGGTAATGCCTGGTCTATGGCTGTACAAGTCGCAAAACATCTCGGAGCAGGTCGAGTGGTCGGTGCTGGCCGGGACTTCACTCGGCTCAACGCCCTAACGTCCCTCGGTGCTGATGAGTTCGTCCATCTCACTGACGATGCCGAAGAAACCGCACAAGCGCTTGGCGCTGCCGCCGCCGAAGTGGACATCGTCATTGACTACCTCTGGGGAAAGCCCTCGCAGCAAGCGATCATGGCTCTCCTAACCAAACGGTCGGACCGCAGCCGGGCAATGAACTGGATCCAAATCGGCTCGGTGGCTGGCCCGACGATCGAACTGCCGTCGGTCGCACTACGGTCCGCCAACTTGCGCCTTCAAGGCAACGCCCAAGGTGCCGTCTCGACGGAGGTGTACCTCGCCCAGCTGCCGTCGCTGGTGGACGAGATCGACGCCGGCACGATCTCCGTCAAGGCGAACGGCCGGCCCCTGGCCGATGTAGAGAAAATCTGGGCCGAGCCAAACGTGGCAGGCGAGCGAACCGTCCTCGTGCCATAGGGTGTCGGGGGGTGATTTACGCTGCTGGCTGCCAGCGAGGCGCGCACCCGACCGCGCTGCACGCTTGATGTGTACTCGCCGCTCCCGTCCCATTGGCGTTGATGATCCATACCTGGGCGCTGGCGTCGGGGTCCGACTGGCCATGCCCACCCTTGTCCAGTTCAAAGACTATCTTCGTGCCATCCGGTGACCAGCTTGTGTCGCCCGCCTCGTAGGGCGGCAGGAAGTGTGTTACTTGCTGCACGTCGGCCCCATCGGGGCTCATAGTGAAAATATTCAGCTTGCCGCCCCCCTGTCGATTGCTGCCGAACGAGATCCGCGACCCGTTTGGCGACCAAAACGGGTCGCCATTTGCTCCCTGGCTCGTGATCATTCTCACGTCGGAGCCGTTCGCGTTCATAACGTAGATCTGTTGAGAGTGATTGAGCCCGCTCATGAAGGCGATCTTTGAGCCGCGGGGCGACCACCTAGCCTCAATATTAAAGGTGTTGTCTGCCCGGAGAATTGTCTTGATATCAGTGCCATTAGCGTTCATGGAGTCGATCTCGGTATCCGGGATCCCCCCATTCGCAGCAGGAGCCACCACTCGGGAGAAGATGATCTTGGAACCATCTGGTGACCAACTTGGTCTCACATCGAAAGAGGAAACGGGCGAAAGTCGCCTCACGTCCGAACCTTTGGCGGTCATCACGTAGATCCCGACGCCATCGTATTCTCCTTGGAACAGGATCTCTTTGCCATCAGGCGACCATGACGGGTAACATTCCCCCGGCCCGCAATTGGTGAGCTCGGTTTTGTCAGTGCCATTAGGGTTCATCGTGTAGATGAAGTCGTCGCCTCGGCGCGCCACCACGTAGGCAATTTGCCCGGTTGCCGAAGACACCGATGAGACCACCCCGACGACCAGCCGGGCGGACCGTGGCGGTCCCACGCCCCCAGAACCTCCAAAGCCATGGAGCACAAACCCGCTACCGAAGCTGAGCAGCGCCGCTAAAAAGATCCGCAGAGTGACACGCCCAAGGTGCGTGAGCCGCACCGGCACTCCAGGGCGCACGGGCGGTGCCTTGCCCAGCAGTTTGCTTACTTCCGTCGCGGTGTTGTCCGCGTACCGGAAGAGCAATCGCGGGCCTTGCTCCGTCACTCGCCCCATCCGGCTACAAACCTACGCGAGCGCGCCGCAATGCGACGCCGGAGGGTTGTCTGAGGGCGGCCCTGTCCCGGTACGTCACGGATTGGGACCTTGGGTGGACGGGGCGGCCCGGTAACCGGAAGCGGCCAACCACTCACGGGCCCGCCCCCGGCACCTCTCGTCAGAGAACCGGTACCACCGCTCCAGCTCGTCGGGCCATCTGGCGATGGTGTCCTTGAACCGCCGAAAGGCACCGCGGCCATCGATAGCGATCAAGAGCTGGTCGGCGCGACCCGGGTCGCTGCGCTCGCCTGTACCGCTCTCTAGGAGCGCGGAGACCTCCTCGAGGTCAACGGGCAGCGCATAAAGGCCTCGCGTCGGCAAGGTTCGGCCCAGTGAAACCTCCAGCTCCCCCGCTAGCTCGTCATCGCCCGCCCAGCCTCTCTCCCGCAGCACTAACAGGCACTGGTCCGCCAACGCGACTGCGCCCGGGACCTTCTGCTCAATCGCAGTCCCGAGGCCGTCTCCAACAAGCTGGAGCACCTCGACGGGCACCTCGCCCCCGAGCACCACCACCACCTTCGCCCCGTCTCGCTGGTAGACGGCAGCGCGGAGCTGCAGCAGCCGTTCGCGTTCCACCTCGGAATATTGGCCCATCGACGGCGGCGCGGTCGAGCCCGGACCGGAGTTCCATGCGCACACCCCTCTATGGTCTGGTCAGGTTCCCGAAACAATCCGGTGACTAAGGCGCGCGATAGACGACAATTTGTCGATCAGCGCCTCGCGTTGTATCGGGGGAGGCTCAGTTCGTCGCTCACCTCCCAGACTCCGCCCGCCCTCACTTAGCCGTGAGCGTCACCGATGTTGCCCCATAGCTCACGGAGTAGCCGGTCCGAGGAGAAACGATATTGGCGAACTTGCCTGTCAGGGTGGATACACCCAGGATGGGCGTGTAGGAACTCCCCGCCGCGGGGGACCCGATGGTGGTCACCTGGAGAGTACCCGAGAGCGACATCTTTGATTGACCGGAGAGCTTGGACGTTTTGCCGTGCCCGGCCACATCGAGGCCAAGAGTGGAACTGCCGCCCTCGACAAAACTAAAGCCGTTCAGCTGCATATCGGTGCCCTCGGCGATGGTGAGGGTACCGCGGTTCGTAAACGGCCCGTTGACGATGCAACCTGCTCCCAAGATATGTACCTTGCCGCCTTTGTCATTTGTCACTTGGATAGCGAGGGCCAAACCCGGCCCCGCCGACATGACGCTGAAAGTGCCGTTGTTAATCAACTGAGAACCACCCTCCAGGCCGCCGGACGAGCCCTCCACCAGGACTGTCCCATCGTTCGTTACGCTAGGCGAGCGGAGGTTTGTGTCCGTCCCTACCGCCGGCGTCGACAGTAGCTCGACCCGCTGGTTGGCTGGTATTACCCCAGAGATCGTGTTGAGACCCGTCAGGGTGAACGACCCGGCACCAGCAGTTCGTTCGTCGTCCAGGGCGCTACCGCCGATGAGGTCAATGGGGTGGTGCATCTCTCGGCCCCCGGTCATATCGAAGGTGACGCCGAGGACGTCCATCGTCCCGAGGTTGTTAAAGGTGCCCCCGGACTGGATGAACTTGGTGCCGTAATAAGTCCAGGCGGCGCCCCGGTCCACGGTGATCTTGCCATAGTTGATGAGGGTGCAGCAGAAGGTGTGGGTGTCCCTGGCGTCAATCGTGATGGTCCCGTCGGGCTCGTTGACCAGGTCGGGGTTCAAGAAGCCTTCATAGCCAGAGGTAGTGATCCGGCCGTCATTGGTCAGAGTAGCGCCGTTCTGCGCTAGGAAAGAAGAAGTAGCAGTCTTGGCGTCGGGGCCCGACACCACGTCGACAATGCCCGTGGGACGGATTTGGCTGTCCTTGGAGAAGCCCAGAGCGCCCCCTTCCTTGTCGCTCGACACAATGTTGAGCTTGACCGGCGCGCCAGAATTACCGCCGACCACGAGGGCGTTGACCCCTGCTTCAAGAGCGGAAACCGTGACGTCGCTACCCGGCACTGTGATACACACGGGGCCGGGGGTATTGGGGTTGGGTACGCCAGCTGACCAATTTGCGGAGTACCACAAGCCCGTACCACCCCGCCAGCTGTCGGCGCAACTGGCTGTACTTAGAAACCCACTGGTCCCAGGAGCGCTGGTGAGGCGCGTCGTCGCAGTAAGTGCAGCGGCATTAGCGAACCCGCCGCCGAGGATGACCGGCCCACACATCGCCGCGACGAGAGCGATCATACGGGCCACCCGGTTCCATGCGCTCCGCGTTTTACATGCGCGACGTCCAGGAAATGCCTGGCATTCCGATGCAGCCACCTGTTCCCCTTCCACAAAGCCGCCGTAGCGCCCGTCGTTGCGGCGAGGGAAAGTACGGGCATTGGTGGCAAGACGGACCGCCCTGACCCTATCTATCGCCAGGGGCGACGTCAAGTACTGGGCGACGGGCACACTCCCGTCAGGACCTAAAAGTCCTCGTCAAACGAGTGGAGACGATGGGACTCGAACCCACGACCCCCTGCGTGCAAAGCAGGTGCTCTAGCCACTGAGCTACGTCCCCAAGAACCTCGGCCCTGCCCTTGGGTGGTGCAACGACGACAACCAGCGTAGGCGACGTCTCCCTAAGAGGCGAAGGGCGGGCGGAGTGCAACTTCTCCCTCATCGTTCCTTTCGGCGTCAGGGAGAGTTTGGCACCGCCGCCCGGCCTGGCCTGCTGGTGGCAGTACGCCTAAGGCAGCAACCGTCGTGCCGTCACGGGCGTGGCCCGGTTAGCGTAGGGCCGATGCTTCGAACGGGTACGACCGCCATGCCGCGATGACTGCCACCGCCACGGAGGTGCCCCAAGGGCCTCCTGCTCCTCGCTCCGGGCCCCGTGCCGCGATAGCAGCCAAGACGCTTAGGACGGACGGGTGGTGGAGGGAACCGGCGATCACCGCGACGGTCCTGTTGAGCTTCGTCGCGTACTCGACCTGGGCGGCGTTCCAGAACGCCAACTACTACGCGAGGCCATACCTCTCCCCCTTCTACTCGCCGTGCATTGCGACGATCTGCGGCCACGCCCGTGCCGGCTCGAAGTTCGTCCATGCGCCGATGGTCGGGGTGGTCGGCCCGTGGTGGGCGATCTCGCCGGCGATCCTCGTGCTCGTGGTGCCTCTCGGTTTCAGGTTCACCTGCTACTACTACCGTAAGGCCTACTACCGGTCGATCTGGCAATCACCAGTTGCGTGCGCCGTCAAGGAACCGCACAAGGTCTACAGGGGCGAGTCCCGCCTGCCGCTCATCCTCCAGAACGTGCACCGCTACTTCTTCTATCTCGGGCTCATCCTGAACTGCATCCTCACCTGGGACGCCATTGAGGCTTTCCATTTCGCGAACGGCTGGGGGATGGGGTTGGGGACCGTGGTACTGGTAGTAAATGCAACCCTGTTGTGGACCTATTCGCTTTCCTGCCACTCGTGCCGCCATATCGTCGGCGGCCGGCTCAAGCATTTCTCCCGCCACCCCATCCGCTTCAAGCTCTGGGGGTTCGTGTCCAAGCTGAACGCTAAGCACATGCAGATCGCTTGGGTGAGCCTGGTCTTCGTCGCCTTCACGGACCTCTATGTCCGTCTGGTAGCGAGCGGGTGGGTACACGACCCGAGGTTTTTCTAATGGCTTCAGAAGAAACATTCGAACACCAGTCCTATGACGTCGTAGTGATCGGGGCCGGCGGGGCCGGCCTGCGAGCCGCGATAGCCGCTCAGGACGCTGGGGCCCGCACCGCGCTCATCTGCCGTAGCCTGCTCGGCAAGGCGCACACCGTCATGGCCGAGGGCGGTATCGCGGCGGCACTCGGCAATGTCTGGCCCGAAGACAACTGGCAGGTCCATTTTCGAGACACGATGCGGGGTGGAAAGCTCCTCAACCATTGGCGCATGGCCGAGCTCCATGCCAAGGAAGCACCCGAACGCGTTTACGAGCTCGAGCAATGGGGTGCGCTTTTTGACAGGACCCAGAACGGCAAGATCAGCCAGCGCGACTTCGGAGGCCACCGCTATGCTCGACTGGCGCACGTCGGCGACCGTACCGGCCTGGAGATGATCCGGGCCCTCCAGCAGCGAGCCGTCTCAATGGGCATCGACGTGTTCATGGAGCTCACGATCACAGATCTGCTGAAAGACGGCGACAAAGTGGCCGGTGCGTTCGGCTACTGGCGGGAATCGGGCCGCTTTGTGGTGTTCGAGGCTCCTGCTGTCGTGCTCGCTACTGGAGGCATCGGGAAGTCGTGGAAAGTTACGTCCAACTCGTGGGAGTGCACGGGCGACGGCCACGCGATCGCTCTTCGCGCCGGGGCGACGGTGCTCAACATGGAGTTCGTCCAGTTCCACCCGACAGGCATGGTGTGGCCCCTTTCGGTACGAGGTTTACTCGTCACTGAGTCCGTGCGAGGAGACGGCGGGATCCTCCTCAACTCAGAGAACCGCCGGTTCATGTTCGACTACATCCCGGAGTTCTTCAAGGCCGAGACGGCCGACAACATCGAAGAGGCCGACCGCTGGTACACCGACAAGACGAACAACCGCCGCCCGCCGGAACTTTTGCCGCGTGACGAAGTGGCCCGAGCGATAAATAGCGAGATAAAGGCTGGCCGAGGTTCACCCCACGGTGGGGTCTTCCTCGACATCGCGAGCAGGCGCACGCCCGAGTTCATCCGGCGGCGGCTGCCCTCCATGTACCACCAGTTCAAAGAACTAGCCGACGTCGACATCACCAAAGAACCTATGGAGATCGGCCCGACTTGCCATTACATGATGGGCGGCGTCGAGGTCGACCCGGACACCCAAGCCTCCGTGGTACCGGGCCTTTTCGCAGCGGGTGAAGTCGGTGGAGGCATGCACGGGGCAAACCGCCTAGGTGGAAATTCTTTGTCCGACCTGATCGTCTTCGGCAAGCGTGCCGGCGAGTACGCGGCCGCGTTTGCCGCGGGCCTTGCTCCGGGACGCCCCAAGGTTGCTCAGGCTGACCTCGCTCGTTTCGCTGAAGAGGCGCTAGCGCCGTTCCGGGAAAGCGCGGTAAAAGAAAACCCTTATAGCATCCACCAGGAACTACAGGAGACAATGCAGGACCTGGTCGGCATAATCCGGGTCGAGAGCGAGCTGAAAGAGGCCCTCGACAGGATCGCCGCATTGCGTGCGCGCACCGCCTCAGTGTCGGTCGAGGGCAACCGTCAGTACAACCCCGGCTGGCACCTCGCACTCGACCTGCGCAACATGCTGCTCGTCTCGGAGGCGGTCACAAGGGCAGCGCTCGAACGCCGGGAAAGCCGCGGCGGCCACACGCGCGATGACTACCCGATGACCGACCCCTACTGGAGCGGGCAGAACGTCGTGCTCGAGATGAGTGCCTCGGAGCCATCCCCATCCCAGCGCGCCCTTACCGTCCGGCGCCAGCCGCTGCCAAAACCCCCGCCAGAGCTCGCCGAACTTTTGGAGGAAGTCCATTGAGCTACGACCTAACACTTCGCATCTGGCGCGGCGGGCCCAGCGGCGGCGACCTCAAGGACTACGTGGTGGCGGCAGAAGAAGGCCAGGTCGTCCTCGATGCCGTCCACCGCGCCCAGGCGACCCAGGCCAACGACCTGGCGGTGAGATGGAACTGCAAGGCCGGGAAATGCGGTTCCTGCTCCGCAG
>Ga0302180_10003710_pt1 | contig 11472 bp, 9 predicted proteins | sample I_Palsa_E3_2_FD_200575 | JGI IMG/M metagenome (GOLD analysis project Ga0302180, IMG submission 200575) | Peat permafrost microbial communities from Stordalen Mire near Abisko, Sweden - I_Palsa_E3_2 | ecosystem: Environmental > Terrestrial > Soil > Palsa > Peat permafrost | place: Sweden: Abisko... | reverse complement strand
GCGGGGCTGCTGCGGGAGTACGCCGAGCTGACCCAGATCACCGGCGGCGACGTGTTCCGGGCCAGGAACTATGAGAAGGCGGCCCGCAGCGTCCGCGGCTGGGGCGACGATATCGGGCCGCTCGACGCCAGGGCCCTGCGGGCCATTCCCGGCGTCGGCGCCTCGATCGCCGCCAAGATCGCCGAATACCGCGACGCCGGGACGATCCAGGCCCTGGAGGAGCTGCGCGCCCAGATACCGCCGGGGGTCCTCGAGCTGACCCGGGTGCCCGGCCTCGGGCCCAAGCGAGCCCTGCAGCTCCACCGGGAGCTGGGCGTCGAGTCGGTCGACGACCTCGCGGCGGCGATCACGGCGGGCCGGCTGGACGGCCTGACCGGGTTCGGCAACAAGAGCGGGGAACGGATCGCCAGCGGTATCGAGGTGTACCGGCAGGGTCGCGAGCGGGTCCTGCTCGACGTGGCGATGCACACCGCGACCGCGATGGTGGCCGCGCTTTCCGCCGTGCCAGGCTGTCAGCGGTGCGCCTATGCGGGCTCGCTGCGGCGGATGCGGGAAACGATCGGGGACGTCGACATCCTGGCCGCGGCGCAGGACTCGGCGCCGCTGATGGCCGCGTTCATCGCCCAGCCCGAGGTGGCCAGCGTGATCGCGAGCGGTCCGACCAAGACCTCGATCCGGACCGCGGCCGGGCTCCAGGTCGACCTGCGGGTGGTGCAGCTCGACGCCTGGGGCGCGGCGCTGCAGTACTTCACCGGGTCGACGGCGCACAACGTCGCGGTGCGCCAGATCGCGGTGCGCAAGAAGCTGCGACTGTCCGAATACGGGTTGTTCGAGGTGGACAAGGAAGGGGGGAAGGGAGGTGGGCGGGTGATCGTCTCGCGTACCGAGGAGGAGGTGTACGCGCGGCTGGGCCTGGCCTGGGTACCTCCGGCGATGCGCGAGGACCACGGTGAGATCGAGGCGGCGGCGCGGGGGGAGATACCACGGCTCGTTCGGCAAAATGATCTTAAAGGTGACCTGCACACGCACACCGACCTCACCGATGGCGTCGCCAGCGCCGAGGACATGGTGGCCGCCGCGGTCCGGCGCGGATATGAGTACTACGCGATCACCGACCACGCGCCGAACCTGGTCATGCAGCGGATGACCGACGAGAAGATGCTCGCTCAGCGAGACCGGGTGCGGGCGCTCGACGCGGGCCTGGAACTGCTGCACGGCACCGAGCTGAACATCGCCCCCGACGGGTCGGTGGACTGGGACGCAGACTTTCTCGAAGGGTTCGACCTGTGCGTCGCCTCGGTGCACTCGCATTTCGACCAGAGGCAGGCGGAGATGACGCGGCGCTTCATCGCCGCCTGCGAGAACCCGCGGGTGAACATCATCGGCCATCCCACCACCAGGCGGATCGGGCGGCGGCCGCCGGTCGACGTGGACTTCGGTGAGCTCTTCCGGGCCTGCGCGCGCACCGGGACCGCGCTGGAGATCAACGCCTCGCCGCAGCGGCTCGACCTGCCCTCGGACCACATCCGCGCGGCCCGGGACGCCGGGGTGAGGTTCGCCATCGACAGCGACGCGCACTCCGTCGCCGACCTGGGCAACATGCCGTACGGCGTCGGCACCGCGCAGCGCGGCTGGCTCATCCCGGACGACGTGATCAACACCTGGCCGCTGGACAGGCTGCGCGCCTTCCTGACCAAGGACCGCTGACCAAGGACCGCTGAGCATCGCCCGGGGTAGAATCGGCACGGGGGCAGTACCGGGGAATTGAGGTTGCGATGACTCCCTACCCAGCCCAGGACACAGCGGAGATAAGGCGCGGCTACGAGCAGTACGCACCTGCGTCCGTACCGCCGGGGATGTACTTCGACCGCGAGTCCTGGCTTGTCTTGCCTGAGGGCACGCGGTCCGCCCGCATCAGCCAGGTGATCGCGGCCTATGTGCTGGCGGTCCTGCTGTTCATCCTCACCCTCGGGGCTGGTTACCTCAGCTGGGCGCTGGTGACCTGGGGCCAGGGCCAGACGCCCGCCCAGCGGCTGCTCGGCCTGCGCTGCTGGCGGCCGGACACCGGCCGGGTGGCCGGCCGGAAGCACATGGCGCTACGCCAGGTGACCGGTCTGCTCCTGAACGGCGAGTTGCTGGCGGGCGTATTCATCCTGTTCATCGGCGAGAGCCTGAATTCGGTGGGCGACTTCTTCGCAGGCACGACGGTCCTGCACGACCCGGACGATGTGCTGCTGAAGCGGATTCCCGACCCGATCGGCCCAAGCGGTCCCTGAGTTCCGGCGCGAGGTGCGCATCACCGCGCCGCCAATCCAATCGCCCCCGGGCCGGTGAGAAACGGCGTCCGACCCGGTCTATACAGGCGTGAGGGACCTGCCTCCCGGAGCGACCGGGCTGCTGGCCGGCGCGATCGGCTACACACTCGGCGTGTGCGCGCTGGCCGGGCCGCACGATATGGCGCTGCCCACGCCGTGCGCCGACTGGAACCTGGCCATGCTGCTCGCTCATCTGAGCGCCTCGATGGCGGACCTGGAGACCGCCATCAGGGCCGGGGCCCTTGACCTGGAGCGCCCGCCGGATGATGCCGTCGGCGATCCGGTCGAAACCCTGCGGGACCGGGCGGCTCAGCTGCTGTGGGCGGCCTACGGCTATGACGACCCCGGGCGGTTCGTGGCCGTGAGCGGCCTGCCGGTGCCGGTCGGCCTGGTGGCCTGCACCGGGGCGGTGGAGATCGCGGTGCACGGCTGGGACGTGTCAGCAGCCCGAGGCGGTGCTGGCTGCGCCGGGGCTCGCCCCATAGAACCCATAGACCCCATCCCGCCCGCGCTCGCGACCCGGATGCTCCAGCTGTGCCCGCTGCTCGTGGCGGGCCGCGAGGGCCTGTTCGCCGGCCCGGTCGAGGTGCCCGCCCAGGCCAGCCCGGGTGACAAGCTCGTCGCCTTTCTCGGCCGCGACCCCGGAACACTTCCGCGCGGTCCAGCGTTGGTTACTGGCGAGTAGCATTGGTGCAGAGCACGTTTCCTTACGTGCGCCAAGGGAGGCTGACCGTGCCCCGTACCGCACGCGATGTCGTCTTCGTGGACGGCGTCCGCACTCCGTTCGGCAAGGCCGGGCCGACTGGCCTGTACGCCGAGACCAGGGCCGACGACATGATCGTGAGCGTGATCCGCGATCTGCTGCGGCGCAATCCCGCGCTGCCGCCTGAGCGGATCGGCGAGGTCGCGGTCGCTGCCACCACCCAGACCGGCGATCAGGGGCTGACCATCGGCCGCAGCGCCGCGATCCTGGCCGGGCTGCCGAAGTCCGTGCCCGGGTACGCCATCGACCGGATGTGCGCAGGCGCGATGACCGCCGTCACCACCACCGCGGGTTCGATCGCGCTGGGCGCGACGGACGTCGCGGTGGCCGGCGGCGTCGAGCACATGGGCCACCACCCGATGGGCTCAGGCGTCGACCCCAATCCCAGATTCATCGCCGAGCGGCTGGTGGATCCGTCTGCGCTGTCGATGGGCGCGACGGCGGAGAATCTGCACGACCGGTTCCCGGCCATCACCCGGGCCCGGGCTGACGCGTACGCGCTGGGCAGCCAGCGCAAGGTCGCCGCGGCCTACGCGGCGGGCAGGATCCAGCCCGACCTGGTGCCGGTCGCGGTGCGCAGCGCGGAGCAGGGCTGGGGGCTGGCCACCGCCGACGAGCCGCCGCGTCCGGACACGACGCTGGCCGCGCTGGCCGCGCTCAAGACACCGTTCCGGCCGCACGGCCGGGTCACCGCGGGGAACTCCGCCGGGCTGAACGACGGCGCCACCGGCTGCGTGATCGCGGCCCAGGACGTGGCCGCCGAGCTGGGCCTGGACGCGAGGATGCGGCTCATCGACTTCTCCTTTGCCGGGGTGGACCCCGAGGTGATGGGCATCGGGCCGGTGCCGGCCACCGAACGCGTGCTGGCCCGCAACGACCTGACCATCGACGACATCGGGCTGATCGAGATCAACGAGGCATTCGCGGTGCAGGTGCTCGCCTTCCTCGACCATTTCAAGATCGCCGACGACGACCCGCGGGTGAACCCGTGGGGTGGCGCGATCGCACTCGGCCATCCGCTCGCGAGTTCCGGCGTGCGGCTGATGATCCAGCTGGCCCGCGAGTTCGCTGAGCAGCCGGCCGCCCGCTACGGCCTGACCACGATGTGCGTCGGGCTGGGCATGGGCGGCGCCGTCCTGTGGGAGAACCTCAATGCCTGAAACCCTTCCGAGCCCGAACGAGCCCGCGCTCGACGAGTCGGTCATCACCTCGCTGTTCCCCGAGGAAGTCGTCACCAGGGCAGTGGTCCGGGACGTCGAACTGCCCGACGGGGCGGGCACGATGGCGCTCATCACCCTGGACAACGGGCACGATCACACCCGGCCGAGCACATTCGGCCCGGCCGGTCTGGTCTCGCTGCGCGACGCCCTTGATTCGGTGGCCGGACGAAACGATATCGTCGCGGTCGGCGTCACCGGCAAGCCGTTCATCTTCGCGGTCGGCGCCGACCTGACCGGAGCCGCGCTGATCCGCTCGCGGGACGAGGCGCTGGCCATCGCCAGGCTCGGGCACTCCGTGTTCCGCCGGTTCGGTGAGCTGAACGTGCCGTCGTTCGCGTTCGTCAACGGTGCCGCGCTCGGCGGCGGCCTGGAACTCGCGCTGCACTGCACCTACCGGACGATCTCCTCCGGTGTCCCCGCGGTCGCGTTCCCCGAGTGCTTCCTCGGCCTGCTGCCCGGCTGGGGCGGCACCTACCTGCTGCCGCACCTGATCGGCCCGGCGAAGGCGCTGAAGGTCATCGTCGAGAACCCGCTCAGCCAGAACCGCATGCTGCGCGGACCCGACGCCTTCTCGCTCGGGATCGCGGACGCCATGTTCGAGCCCGCCGACTTCCTCGCCGAGTCGCTGCGCTGGGCTTCGCGAGTGCTGACTGCCGCGGTTTCGGTGACCCGGGCTCCGGTTGAGGAGGACTGGGACGCTGCGGTCGCGGTGGCGCGGTTCTTCGCGGACGGCAAGCTGCACGGCGCCGCACCCGCCGCTTACCGGGCCATCGACCTGGTGGCCGCGGCCCGCGGCCGGACCCGCGACGAGGGGTTCACCGCCGAGGACGACGGCCTCGCGGACCTGCTGCTCAGCGACGAGCTTCATGCCGGGCTCTACGCGTTCGACCTCACCCAGAAGCGGGCCAGGAAGGCCGCGGGCGCCCCCGACAAGTCGCTGGCGCGGCCGGTGACCAAGGTCGGCGTGGTGGGCGCGGGCCTGATGGCCGCGCAGATCGCGCTGCTGTTCGCGCGGCGTCTTGAGGTACCGGTCGTGCTGACCGACCTGGACCAGGCTCGGCTCGACGCTGGGGTTGGTCACGTGAAGGCCGAGATCGCCAAGCTGGCCAGCCGCGGCCGGATCAGCGCGGATGCCGCCGCGAGGCTGACCGGGCTGGTCAGCGGGTCGCTGACCAAAGACGCGTTCGCGGACGCCGACTTCGTGATCGAGGCCGTGTTCGAGGAAACATCGGTCAAGCAGCAGGTGTTCGCCGAGGTCGAGGAGGTGGTCCGGCCGGATTGCGTGCTGGCCACCAACACCTCCTCGCTTTCTGTGACCGAGATGGCGGCCGGGCTCGCTCATCCGGAGCGCGTGGTCGGGTTCCACTTCTTCAACCCGGTCGCGATGATGCCGCTGGTCGAGGTGGTTCGCGCCGCGCGGACCGACCACCCGACGCTGGCCACCGCCCTCGCGGTCGGGAAGGGGCTGAAGAAGGACTGCGTGTTGGTGAAGGACTCACCCGCGTTTGTCGTTAACCGCCTGCTGACCAGGTTCCTCGGCGAGGTCATCGCTAGCGTCGACGAAGGCACGGGCTTCGAGGTGGCCGAACATGCACCCGACCCCCTCGGTCTGCCCGTCACTCCGTTCCTGCTGCTCCAGCTGGTCGGCCCGGCCGTCGCGCTGCACGTCGCCGAGACGCTGCATGCGGCCTACCCCGACCGGTTCGCCGTGTCGCCGAAGCTCCGTGCCCTGGTGGAGGCGGGTAAGACCGCCGTCTACGGACCCGATTCTGAAGTCGATGAGTCGGTCGCGGCCATCCTGGCCGGCGGTGACCGCCCGTCCAGTGCGGAGCAGGTGCGCGAGCGCGCGCTCGAGGCGCTGGCCGAGGAGATCAGGCTGATGCTCGACGAAGGGGTCGTCTCGGCCCCGGAGGACATCGACCTGTGCATGATCCTCGGGGCCGGCTGGCCCTTCCACCTCGGCGGGATCACGCCCTACCTGGACCACACCGGGATCGCGGAAAAGGTGACGGGCACCCGGTTCCGCCTCTAGCCGCGTTGAGGGTTTCTTCAGCGGCCCGGCCCGAGGGCCCGGCATCTCTGCTCGAGGTGTTCGATAATGAGCTGGGCGAGGCTGGTGCCGCAGCTGGCGTCGATTTCGCGAACCCCGGTGGGACTGGTGACATTGATCTCGGTGAGACGGTCACCGATGACGTCGATGCCGGCCAGGACGATGCCCAGCCGGGTGAGCTCTGGCCGCAGAGTCTCGCAGATCTCCTTGTCCCGCGGGCTGACGCTGTCGGCGACCACGGCGGCTCCGGCCGCCATGTTGCAGCGGAACTCGCCGGCCACGGCTACCCTGCGGATCACGCCCACGGGTTCGCCGTCCAGGACGATGACCCGCCGGTCACCGTCAGCGGCGGCAGGCACCCAGCGCTGCAGGATCACCTGACGGCGTCCCCGGTCCGTTGAGATCTCCAGCGCGGAGCGAAGGTTCAGGTCGCCGGGGCGCAGCAGGAGGATGCCGCGGCCGCCCATCGCGTCCGTCGGCTTGAGCACGGCCTGCCCCCACTCGCTCACGGTGGCGGCCAGTTCCCGCAGGTCGGCACTGATCAGTGTGTCGGGGATCAGTTTCTCGAAGCGCAGGGTGAACAGTTTCTCGTTAGCTTCACGCAGGCCCGCCGGGGCGTTGACCAGCAGAGTGTGCTGCGGGTTGACGTAGTCGAGCAGGTAGGTGGCCCGCAGGTACATGTCATCGACGGGCGGGTCGGTGCGCATCAGGACCGCGTGGGCGCAGTCCAGCACGATGTCCTCGGGCGGTCCGGCTCGCCACCAGTCCGCCGGTGCCAGCCAGCGGCCGTCGACCAGCTGGGCCGGGGTGATCTCCAGCGGCTGGCAGCGGGCGTGCGCCCGGTTGTCCCGGACGGACAGGGCCGCCGCCGTGGTCACTAGGATCCGGTGCCCGCGTCGCTGGGCGGCCTCCATGAGCGCGACGCTGGTGTCGTGGGCGGGCAGGAGGGAAGGGACCGGGTCGGCGATGACGACGATGGTGAGCATCGGCCTCACCACCCTAGGTCGCTAGGTTCGCCGGGCCTGCCGGCGTAGCCGCCCGTCCAGGCCGCCGGGAGAACCGCGTCGTGCAGAGCGGTCACCGGCACCGCCTCCCGGAGGATCACCGCGTGCGGCAGCCTGGCCGCGGCAATCTCGCCGTCATCGAGCCCCCATACGCAGGCTACGGCGTCGGCGTACCGCGGGTGCGGCAAAGTGCCTGCCAGTTCGGCAGGTGAGCGCCACGTGACCACGGTCAGCACCGGTCCGAGGGGTTCCCCGGCGGCCGTGCCCCGGCTGTCCGAGCCAGGCCCGCCTCTCATCGCCCCGGCCGTGACCACCGTCGGCGGCAGTAGCCAGCCCATCCGGTGTGCCGTATCGTCGGGGACCGTCCCGCCGCGCAGCACACGTGCTCCTGCCGCCCGGAGGGCAGCGACCTGGCTGAGGGCCCGGGTGCGCAGCGGCTCGGTCGGGAGCGGGGCGGGCGCGCAGCCAGGCAGCCGGGCCAGGACCGCGTCCACCACCTGGCCGGCCGCCTCGGCCTGCACCGAGAGCAACGGCAGGTTCAGCAGGCCTCCGGCACTGTGCACGCGCAGCGCATCGGTGACCGCGGCAGCGACCTGGTCCGGGTCTGCGCCGCGCCCGGCGAGGACGACGTTGCCGCCGGCCCGCAGGGAATGCAGCCGGGTGCCGGTGACCATCACCGCCCGCGCCGCCTGGTCAACGGTGCGGTCGCCAGCCCGAACATGCAGCTCGGCCAGTTCACGGGTACCAGCGAGCGCCGCCCCTGCGTCCACTCCGGTGCCCTGCACGATGTTGATCACTCCCGGCGGGAAGCCCAGGAGGATGGCCAGGTGAGCGAACGCTACGGCGGACATCGGCGCGCGCAGAGACGGCTTGACCACTACTGTCCGCCCGGCCAGCAGGTCCGGCAGGACGCTGCAGGCAACCTCAGCGAACGGCAGGCCCCAGGACAGGATGTGCCCGCTCACCAGCCCGGCTGGCTCATCGCCGGCATCGCAGGCCCGTGTCGCGAGCAGGACGCGGGCCAGGTGGGTCACGGCCGCGACGGCGGCGCAGGAGTCCGCTGCGGCCAAGCCGGTCTCCAGCGACTGGAGCTGAGCCAGCGGCCCGGCCAGGAGGTGCATCTGGTCTACGAGCTGGGTCAGCAGGCGATGACGCGTATCGCCGTCGGCACTCCAGGACCGGGCTGCGGCCCGGGCAGCGGCCACCGCGCGGGCGACGTCGAACCGGCTCGACAGCGGAACGACAGTGGTCACGGTGCTGTCCAGGGGATTGCGGATCTCGAACTCAAACGGCGCGGCTGGAAACTGCCAGCGGCCGCCGATGAGATTGCGCGCGTAGTGCTCGCCGCCAGGCAAGGCGACCCCGGACGGCAGGGCGGCGGGCAGCGGGGCGGCGGGCGCCATCTCTGGCAGGGCGGGCACGTTGGTCATTTTTCTCACGTCCAGAAACGGTCGAAGAAGACTCGGTCGGCGGCGGCGCGTCCCGTGCGGACCAGCGTGGCGAGCAGGGCGTCGACCATCGCGGTCGGCCCCGCGACGTAGAGATCGTGGCTGGTCAGGTCATTGTGGTCGGCGGCAACGGCGTCAATGACCAGGCCGGTCCTGACTGTACCCCAGCCGGGGGCCGGACCCGTTTTCCCGCCTCCGCCAGTCCCGGCTCCGGTGACCTCCGCCACCGCGATGACGGCGGCGCCGCGGCGGCGCAGGGCGTCGAAACGCTCCCGCAGTACCAGGTCGGCGACGTTGCGCGCGCCGTAGTAGAACGACAGCGGCCGGGTGGCATCCTGCGCCAGGCAATGCTCGGCGATGGTGAGAACCTGGCCGAGGCCGCTGCCCCCGGCGACGCACACCACCGGCCGGCCCGCTGGGGACTGGACGTGGGCCCGGCCATAGGGGCCCTCGACGGTCAACCGGCTGCCCACGGCCAGCCGCTGGAACAGCCACCGGCTGGCCGCGCCACCTGGCTTGCTCCGCACCAGCAGCTCCAGCCGGGCGGACGCAGGCCCGGCTGGTCCCGACATGGAATACGGGCGGCGGGTGCCGTCGGGCATCTCCAGGATGACGAACTGCCCGGCCAGGTAGGGGACGGGCTGGCCGCAGTCCAGCTCCAGCATCATCATGTCCGCGGTCAGCAGGTCGATTCCGGTGACCCGGGACTCGTGCCGCGCCGGGCGCGGCATCTGTCCACTAAGGCGGCGCAGTCGCGCCTGGCTGCGCAATGCGCAGGCTGCGGCGGGTCGTGACTGGCACAGCAGGATGCGGTTACCGCGCCTGCGGTCCCGCTCGGTCAGGCCAGTGGCGTCCGGCCACGAGCTGGTGACATACCCGGAGAGCAACTGGGCCCGGCACGTCCCGCAGCCGCCGCTTGCGCACTCATAGGGCAGATCCCAGCCCGCCGCCTGCCCGGCGAACAGTACTGTCTCGCCCGGCAGGCAGCTGAATGCGGCTTCATCGTCGCCGTCGGTCACGGTGAGGGCATAGCCCTGAGAAGCCTGCGCGCCGTCCGGCCGGGACGGTGCCCGGGCCTGCGCCGGGCTGCGGTTCATGCCGGGCCAACCGTCAAGCCGACCGGTTCAATCAGCTCCCGCCAGCCTTCCGTCACGGCGTCGGCGATCTGGGCGCTTGACCGGCCGCCGCCCTGGGTCAGCAGGCTGGCGCCGGCGGCCACCATCGCGTGGCCACGGCTCGCCCATTCCCGCAGGTGACCTTGGAGCACGCCCACGTTGGCAGGATCGGCGTCCGCGAGGAAGCGGAGCAGCGCCCCTGTCCACCGGCGCGATCGCTGGGCGTCCAGCCACAGATTCTCCGCGATCAGGCCGTCCAGCGTCGCTCTGGCCGCGGCGAGCTCATGGCCGAGCTGCTGCAGGAAGAGCAGGTCGGCGATGGGCTTGACGACAAGCTGAGTGGCCACCACGGCCCGGTCCCAGTCGAACTCCACCAGCGCATGCTCGACCGCCTCACGGACCGGCTGCCACCCGGGATTCCCCTCCCAGGTGGCCCGCTCCCCGGTGCCGAAGGTCCGCTGCGGGAATGTCCGCCGTAGCTGGGTCGTGCGATAGGCGATGAGCTGGACGCGCCTTAGCTGGTCGGCGGTCTGGAACGTCGCGGCGGTGGCGACATAGCTGGTCGGGGCGAGCTGCTGGACGTAGGCGGACAGCATCTGCTCGGCGTGCGCGAGGTACCGGCACGGGGTCACCGTGAGGGCGAGGAAATCCAGCGCCTGATCGGGCAGGCCCGCGTCGTGGTTCTCCCGGTCGAACCGCTCAAGCAGCCCCTCGACGTAGGTCTCCTGGTCATCCTGCATGGCGACGTAGCTGCCGTAGGTCACCGCGTCCGGGTCGCGGAAGGCATTCCAGTCGCCGACCTTCAGGCGCATCGCGTCCCGGTGCTCCCGCAGCCAGCGGTTACCGTGCACGTCGGGCCCGAGTTCGAGCGGGGGCTGTCCGGTGGTGTGGTTAAGCCCGTGGGTGAGAATCTCGTATTCGCTGGGCCGCCGGCCCAGATCGCCGAACGCGGTCCAGGTCTTCAGCCGCCGGGTACGGGGCTTGGCGCCCGTGCCGGGGCTGGTCACCGTGCGTTCCGTCGTCATCGACGCTCTCCTTAGCCTCTTCGTGCTGCTTGTCGCGTTCGCCGGGTCACTTGTCGTAGAACCAGACGTACTCATCGGTGCGGGTACGCAGCCGGCCCTTGAAGGCGGGCATGTCGATTTCCAGCGTGGCCAGCTGGACGGGTTGGCCCAGGTGGCGTTCCAGGCTGGCGCGTGTCAGCCGGCAGGTCTGCGCGGTGTGGATGCGCACATAGTCGTCGCGGTCGAGCACGACCACGTCGCGGCCGGGATTGTCGTCGGCGACGGCATCGATGACCGCTTCCGCGAGCAAGCCGGCCCGGACCACGGGGCCGACCAGGTTCTGATCAATGGACTCGATGTCGGCTATTTCGAGGACTGCCATGACACGACCTTCCGTTCTGCTTAATGTGCCACCCTTGAGGCCGCCAGGGCAGTGCGGCTGACCAGCACGGCGCCGTGGCTGACGCGCACTTCGCGGCGCTTGAGGCAGGCGGCCTGCGGATTGATGCCCTGGCCGGTGCGGGCGTCGAAGACCCACTCGTGCGCGCTGCAG
>Ga0302180_10003709_pt1 | contig 11474 bp, 6 predicted proteins | sample I_Palsa_E3_2_FD_200575 | JGI IMG/M metagenome (GOLD analysis project Ga0302180, IMG submission 200575) | Peat permafrost microbial communities from Stordalen Mire near Abisko, Sweden - I_Palsa_E3_2 | ecosystem: Environmental > Terrestrial > Soil > Palsa > Peat permafrost | place: Sweden: Abisko... | reverse complement strand
CTGATCGACGCGCTCCGCGTCCTTCCGCACGTGACCATCCTGGCCACCAGCCAACGCCGGTTGGATTACGCCGATGAAACCGTTTTCGAGGTCGAGCCCCTTGCCGTCGAGGACGGCGTAGCGTTCTTCCTCGCGCGCGCGGGGATCAATGCCTCGAATATCGACGATCCGATGATCGCGACGGTGACGACAATCGTCGAGCGGCTCGACGGATTGGCGGTCGCACTCGATCTTGCTGCCGCACGCTTGGCCTCGCTCTCGCTCGAGCTTCTGGCCGAAGAGCTTGGAGAGCTACGCCCATATCAACTGCGCTCGACACGTGGCTCGGACCCGCGTCATCGCACGATCGGCAACGTGATCGCTTGGACCCATTCGCAACTCGAGGATTGCGCGAAGCGCGCGTTCGCGCAGGCCTCGTTGTTCGCCGACGAGTTCGATGAGGACGATCTCACTGCATTGGGCGACCTCACACACGACGAAGTCCGCACTGCCCTCGATGAACTCACGCTCAACTCGCTCATCATGTCGACCGAATTCGGCTATCGTATGCTGCTGCCGATACGGGCGGTCGCGACCCGCATGTTGACCGCGGCGCGTAATCGCCGTGCGCTCGACGATGCATTTGCCCGGCGTATGAACGCGCTTGCATCGCAGCTGTGGGCAGCGATTCGGGGCAGCGGGGAAGGCGCAGCCAAGGCTATTGCGCGTTTGCACGTACGTTACGCCGACTTTTGCGCGACGATTGCCTGGGCGCTCAAACGCCCGCAGGATCGCTTAGCTTCGATCGACGACGTTTTGAGCGTGATGATGACGATCTGGGCTGAAGGCGGGCGCTTCACCGAAGGATTGCGCTGGACCGAGCGCCTCGAATCGGTTGCGGGGCGTTTGAGCCCTCAACTGCGTGGACGCGTCTACTTCTTGGGTCTGTGCGTTGCGCACGCCGCGTCCGAATACCACCGAATGGTTGAAACCGGGCCGCTCACCATTTCCGCATTTACGATTGCGGGCGATCAACTTGGCCTCGCGCGCGCGTATAATGCGCTCGCCGTGGCGTCGCTCAACACGGGCCGAATGGAAGATGCCTCCACCTACGTCGAAACCTCGATACGGTTCTACGAACAAGTTGGACACGAACGCGGCGTCGCGACCGCCTTGATCAATCAAGGAAGCATCGTCTTCGATGGCCACGGCGATCACGCGCGAGCGCACGAGATCTTTCACAAGGCGGTCGTCGCGCTCGAACGCGAAGGGCCGCCGGCGCTTTGCGGCATTGCGCTCGGCGACCTCGCTGAAGTCGAGTACGCGATGAGCGAGTACGATGCCGCCGTCGCCCACGCACGCGATGCAATCGAGCGCTTCGAGCAAAACTCCGCTCCTGCGATGATCGCGTGGATGCAAGAGACGCTCGCGCGCTGCTCGCTCGCGCGCGGTCAGCTCAGCGCTGCAGGCGAGGAATTGCTAGTCGCCTGCGAGCTACTCCGGCACACGCCGCAACCACTCTACATCGCACGCTTGGCGGAGGTCAGCGCGCGGCGCCTGCTGCTCGGCGGCGACCCGCGAAGCGCGGCGCTGGCACTGGCCGCGGCTCGCCGGTATCGCAGCGACCGCGCCCTGGTCTCGTTCGGCATCTTCGCCCGCGAGGTCGCGGCCGATGAGGTCGCGCTTGCCCAGCACCTACAGCCGGCCGACCTTGCCGACGTGGCCCGCTCGGCGAGCACCCTGGATCTGGCTCGGCTCTGCAGCGTCCTTGCCGGGCTGCTCAGCGCGGGATAGGTCGGCGCGGCCTGCGGCGAAGGCCTGTTATAGTGAGGGAGCCTTCCCTCTCCACCAGACTATCAGGAGCTTCAAGCAGTGGCTGAACATCAAGTTGATGCGGTCGTCATCGGCGCGGGTCCGGGCGGATATCATGCCGCGATTCGGCTCGGTCAACTCGGCAAGAGCGTGATTTGTATCGATCGCGACGAGGTCGGGGGCGTCTGTTTAAACTGGGGTTGCATCCCGACCAAGGCTCTGCTCCACGTGGGCGAGGTGATTCGTCATATCGATCACGCCGCCGATATCGGGTTGAAGGTTCCTAAAGCCGATGTCGATCGCGAAGGCGTTGCAAAGTTCAAGACCGACGTCGTGAACGCTAACGTCAACGGCGTCAAAACGCTTTTCAAAGCGAATACGGTGCAATTTTTGTATGGCGACGCGAGCTTCAAAGACGCCGGCACGATCGTCGTCAAGAACAAAGACGGCGGCACCGATACGATCAAAGCGAAGAGCGTAGTCATTGCCACTGGCTCGGCCCCGGTCGACGTCAAAGCCTGGCCGCGCGACGGCGAATACATCATCAACTCGGATGATGCCGTCCAAATGAAGCGCATTCCCAAGAACATGTTGATCGTCGGCGGCGGCGTCATCGGTCTCGAGTTCGCAACGGTTTACACGCGCGTCGGCGCCAAGGTCCTCGTGGTCGAAGCGCTCCCGCAGATTCTCACCGGCACGGATATCGAGATTTCCAAGACGCTGGGACGCATCCTCAAGAAGCAGGGCGTGGAGATCATGCTCGACACCAAAGTCGGAAAGATCGAAAAATCCGGCAAGACAGTCAAGGCGACGATCAACGGCGAGGGTACGAACGGCAAAGACGAAACGCGGGAGTTCGACATGGTGCTGGTTGCCGTCGGACGCCGACCGGTCACCGATACGCTCAACCTTGCTGCCGCGGGACTTTCAACCGACGACAAGGGCTTCATCGCCGTCGATGCGCAGTGCCGCACCAAGGTCCCGAACGTCTTTGCCATCGGTGACGTCACAGGTCAGCCGTTGCTCGCACACCGTGCGATGAAGCAAGGTGTCGTTGCCGCCGAAGCGATTTCAGGCGATAAGTCCGCTGCGTTCGATCCAATCGCGATTCCGAACTGCGTCTACACCGATCCCGAGGTTGCCACGATCGGCTTGTCCGAGGAAGAAGCCAAGGCCAAGGGCTACGAAGTCCGCGTCGGCAAGTTCCCGCTCGCGGCGAGCGGACGCGCGCGCACAATGAACGAGACCGACGGGTTGATCAAACTCGTCGGCGACGCCAAGACCGACTTGTTGCTCGGCATGCACATCGTCGCGCCGCAAGCCGAGTCACTGATCGGCGAAGGCGTGATCGCGCTCGAGATGGGTGCTACCCTCGAGGACATTGGTCTGTCGGTGCACCCGCATCCGACCTTGACCGAGTCCATAATGGATGCGGCCGAGGCCGCGCACGGCAAGGCCATACACATTGTCAATCCCAAACCAAAGACTCCCGTCGCAGCGAAGTAGCGCAAAGGCGGCGCGCCTTCTCGATCTTGGCCGTCGCCCATACCGTGAGGTGTGGGAGCTTCAGCATTCGCTCCACCAGGCGGTGCGCGAGGGGCGCGAGCCCGATACGTGGATCTTCGTCGAACATCCGCCGGTGATCACGCTGGGGCGGCAGGCCAAGCGAGATAACGTGCTTCTCTCCCCTGAACGCCTCGCGTCGCAAGGGGTCGATCTGGTGGAGATCGAGCGGGGCGGTGACGTCACTTATCACGGGCCGGGACAGCTCGTGGTCTACCCCATTCGCAAGCTCGAGCGCTTTCGCGAGATCGTGCCGCTGGTGCGCTCGCTCGAAAGTGCCGTGATCGAGGCCGTTGCGCGCTTCGGAATCACTGCCGAGCGCTGGAGCGAACACGCCGGCGTGTGGGTCGGGCGCAACCAGATCTGCGCCATCGGCCTTGCAGTTCAAAAGATGGTATCGTTGCACGGCATCGCGCTGAATGTCTCGACGGCGCTGGACTACGACCGCCTGATCAACCCCTGTGGGCTGACCGACCGCGGCATCACCTCGATCTCGCAAGAGACCGGTGGGCATGTCACGATCGACCGGGTCAAACCCGTCTTGATTGAGGAACTGGCTCGCGAGTTTGATACACGATTAGTGGCTTATGGCAATTGAGATCGATTTAATTAATGGTAAGCCTGCGCACGCGCGCAAGCCGGATTGGTTGCGCGTTGCGTTGCCGTCGGGTGATGACTACGAACGCGTGCGCGCCAAGGTCAATACGCTCGCGCTAAACACCGTGTGCAAAGAGGCCGCTTGTCCGAACATCGCCGAGTGCTGGGGAGCGGGCACGGCTACCATTATGATTTTGGGCGATACGTGCACGCGGGGCTGCCGGTTCTGCAACGTGAAGACCGGCAATCCCAAGGGCGTGGTCGACTGGATGGAACCGGTTCGCGTCGCCGATGCCGTGCGCGACCTTGGCTGGAAGTACCTCGTGCTCACCGCGGTCGACCGCGACGACCTCGCCGACGGCGGCGCGCTGATCTTTGCGAACACCGTGCGCGCGATCCACGAGCGCGTGCCGGGATCCAAAGTTGAGATTCTCAGCGGTGACTATCGCGGCGATCTGCGCGCGCTCGACATTGTGATGGATTCCCATCCCGACGTTTTTGCGCACAATCTCGAAACCGTGCGCCGTCTGACGCCGAACGTTCGCGATAAGCGCGCGACCTACGATCAGTCGCTGAACATCCTCGCCCACGCGAAATCACGCGCCCCGGAGCGATTCACCAAGACCTCGGTCATGACCGGCCTCGGCGAAACCGAGGAGGAGATCGAACAGGCTATGGACGACGCTCGGGAAGTAGGCGTCGACATTTTCACAATTGGCCAATATCTGCAGCCGACGAAGAAACATCTTCCGGTCGTCGAATTCGTAACGCCGCAGAAATTCGATCGTTTGGGCGGACTTGCCCGGAGCAAAGGCTTCCATCAGGTCGTCTCGAGTCCGCTCTCGCGCAGCTCCTATCACGCCGAACAAGCCTTTAGTGACCTGTAGCGGGAGACAATGAGCAGCTTCTTCATTTTCCGGCCGATCTTCGCCGCGGTTTGTTCGATCATCATCCTCATCGCGGGATTGGTCGTACTGCCGACGCTCGCGATCGACCAGTATCCGCAGATCGCGCCGCCGGTGGTCACAGTCACCGCGAGCTACGTCGGTGCCAGCCCGCAAGCCGTCGAGGCGCAGGTGACCAACCCACTCGAAACCGCCGTGAACTCGGCGCAAGGTCTTCGCTACATCAGTTCGACCAGCGCGCAAGGCGTTTCGACGATCACTGCGACCTTTAACTTAGGGACCAACCTCGACATCGCCGCCGCCGACGTGCAAAATCTCGTGCAGTCCGCAATTGGCCTTTTGCCGCAAACGGTGCAGCAAGTCGGCGTAACAGTTTCGAAGAACTCGGGTGCGTTCGTCATGGGAATTGCACTCAAGTCCACCAATCCGAAGTACGACAAACTATTTCTGAGCAATTACGCCCAGCTCAACGTCGTCAACGATCTCTCGCGCATCGCCGGTGTCTCGCAGGTACGTATTTTCGGACAACGCCAATATGCGATGCGCATCTGGCTCGATCCCCTCAAGCTGGCCGGCGAGGGTCTTGCCGCGACAGATGTGGTCACTGCGCTCCAAGGGCAGAACGTCGAGGTCGCCGCCGGCAGCGTTGGCGCCGCGCCGAGCGCGCCCAATCAGCAATACACCTACGCGATCGATGCGCTCACCCAGCTCTCGACGCCCCAACAATTCGCGAACATCATCCTGCGCGCGAATCCCAACGGCGGCTTCACCCGCCTGGGCGACGTCGCGCGGATTCAACTCGGGGCTCAGGATTATTCGACCGATCTGCGCTTCGACGGCAGCGAAAATGTCGTCGGCATGGGCGTGCTCCAGTATCCTGATGCCAACGCATTGCAAACCGCGGATTTGGTCAAACAGAAGATGGCGCAACTCCAGGCCAACTTCCCCCAAGGCATTACCTGGGAGGTGGCGTTCGACACGACCTTATTCGTGCGCGAATCGATCAAGGAAGTCGTGACTACGCTCGTACTCTCGGTCATCCTGGTCATTTTGGTGATCTTCCTTTTCTTGCAAGATCCCAAGGCCACGCTGATTCCGGCAGCGACGATTCCGGTCTCGTTGATCGGCTCGTTCTTCGTGATGAAGGTCTTCGGCTTTTCGATCAATACGGTCACGCTCTTCGGATTGACGCTTGCCGCCGGACTCGTCGTCGACGATGCGATCGTCGTCATCGAGAACATCGCACGACATATGGAAGCCGACAAGACGTCCGGCACGGCTCCTACAATAACAGCGATGCGCGAGATTCAAAGCGCCATCGTTGCCTCGTCACTCGTGCTGTTCTCCGTTTTTTTCCCCGTCGCGTTCTTCCCAGGCACCACCGGCCAGCTCTACAAACAGTTCGCACTGACGATCACAGCGGCCATTACGATCTCGCTTTTTCAGGCGCTCACGCTTGCGCCCGCACTGGCCGCACGTTTACTCAGAGGCGAAACCGAATCGAATTGGGGATTCTTTCGCTGGTTCAACATAGGGCTACATAACTTCCGCGATTGGTATGCGCGAACGCTGCCGAAGCTGTTCCGCAATCGCTGGCCGGTGTTCGGCGTCTTCGTCCTAGCGCTGCTGCTAACGGGATTCCTGTTCAAAACGACGCCGACTGCGTTCATTCCGGATGAAGATCAAGGCTTCTTCATCACGCTCGTGCAAGCGCCCGAAGGCACCTCGCTCGCTGCTACGCAACAGATCGCGATCAAGGCCGAAAGCATCATCCGCGCGCAGCCGGAGGTGCTTCACGTCTTCAATGTCACCGGGTTCAGTTTCACCGGATCCGCGTCGAACCGCGGAATTATTTTTACCCTTCTCAAACCATGGAGTGAGCGCAAAGGTCCCCAGCATTCCGTCGGAGGGTTGCTCGGTCGCCTCAATTTCATGTTCTACAAGAACGTCCCCGAGGCACAGATCTTTGCGGTCAACCCGCCGGCGATCAACGGCGTCGGCAGCTTCGGCGGCTACCAGTTCGAGGTCGAAGACCGTGCGAATCTGGGTTTGCCTGCGCTCGCCGGTTCGGCCTACGCGATCATGGGCGCTGCTGCGCAAGATCCGCGACTCAGCCAAGTCTTCACGCAATTCAGGATCAACTCGCCTCAACTCGAAGTCGATGTCGACCGCAACAAGGTCGAGTCGTTCGGAGCGAACCTCAGCGACGTGTTCACCACGATGGAGGTCGATCTCGGCTCGCTCTACGTCAACAACTTCACCTACCTGAACCGTTCGTGGCAAGTGATCGTGCAAGCCGACGCGCCATATCGCAACGACCCGGCGGCTCTGCAGTACCTCTCCGTACGCTCGTCGACGACCGGTACGCCGATAAGCCCGACGTCGAACACGAACGCGACCGGGGCTGGGCTCACGCCGCTGAGTGCAATGGTCAGCGAGAAGATGACGCTGACCGCGCCGGTCATCACGCACTACAATCTCTATCGCAACGTCGAAATCAACGGCAATGCAGCGCCGGGCCACGGTTCGGGTGAAGCGATCGATGCGACGCAGCAGATTGCGGCGAAGGTGTTGCCCAAGGGGATCACCTACGAATGGAGCGGACTCCAGCTCGACGAGATCGCAGCCGGTGCGCAGAGCGCGTTGATCTTCCTGCTTGGCCTGATCTTCGTCTATCTGGTTCTCTCCGCGCAGTATGAAAGCTGGATCGATCCCCTTATCGTGTTGCTCGCGGTGCCGGCCGCGCTGCTTGGTGCGCTCGCCTTTATCAACCTGCGCCACATTCCGTTACCGCTGCTCTATGCCAACGTTGCCCAGGACGTGTACGCGCAGGTCGGTTACGTTATGTTGATCGGCCTTGCGAGTAAGAGCGCGATTTTGATCGTCGAGTTCGCGAACCAGCAGATTCGCGCGGGCGCCGACGTCGTGACCGCGGCGTTACGCGCCGCACAGACGCGGCTTCGTCCGATTCTCATGACCTCGATCGCGTTCATCATCGCGGTTATCCCGCTTGTCTTTGCAAGCGGCGCAGGCAGCGCAGCGCGACATTCGCTTGGTACGGTCGTCTTCGGCGGCATGCTGCTCTCGACGTTCCTCAACCTGGCGATTACGCCGGTGCTCTACGTCATCATCAAGAGTCTCGAGTTGCGCGGCACGAGCCATGTCGATGGCAAACCGCGCGGAGATTTCGTAGACAGAGCACCAGAAGCGCCTGCAGTTCCCAGCTAAACATAAGGGTTTTAACGTCGTCCGACCCGAAGAGGTCGCGAGCCGGAACCTGATACTTTTAATAGGCCGGTCCTCGAGTTGGAGACGATTATGCTCAAAAATCTCACCCGAGCGAGTACGGCACTTCTTGTTGCCCTCTCGTTCGGTTTTTCCGTTGTGCCGGCGCAAGCCGACCAAAGCGGAGCCCTCGCCAACGGCGTCGTGAGCGGCGCCAATACGGCGATTCGCAACGCCATGGATCAACAAGCGCAGCCGAAGACTGCAACGAAACGTCAAGACAGTACGCAGTCTAACGTCGCGCAAGTTCCTCCAGTCAATCAGCAACCCGTCGGTGGTCCCGCGCAAGCCGGTCTTCCGACCGGTTTTACGTATTTCGCCGATTTCTCGATGGCGTATCCGTGGGGAAACATCGGCACCGCAAGCGGCAAGTGGCTGCAGGGCGGCGGGGACGGCATGGCGTCCTACGGATTCAGTCCGACCTCACGCGTCGTTGCGTCGTACTACGAATTGCAACACTATCCGTACGGCTTCAATAGCGGAGTCGTTCCTTTCTATCTACCAGCGGGCTTCCCGAATGCGGCCTGCCAGAGTCTCGGCAAGACCGCCGTCGGAAGTTGCCCCGGAACGAATCCGCAGCTGGATCTCACCACCAAGGATCGTTTCCTGTTGCTCAGCTACGAGCAATTGTTTTTGGTTGGAAACATCGGCGGCCGCAAGCTTCCGATCGTGGTAACGCCGACCTACGTCGCGCGCTGGTCGACGATCGATCAATCCGGCAACGGAACCGATGTCGTGCCGTTCGTGAACCCGCTCAACGGAGCGCCGGTCACCGGTATTCCGACGCGCTCGGCGCAATACGATTCGGTCGCCGTGACCGTCCCGTTTCTCAAGACGTCGCGTTTGTTCGGCACGTTCACGGTTGCGCCGACCTGGCTGACCCATCTCAACGGCGTCAACCAAACCAACACCGCGCAGCTCTATCAGGTTCTCTACCTGGAATATAACGTGAACAAGACCCTGCGCTTCTTCTACGAGCCTCAGGCGTCGCGCGACTATCTGCCGACCGATCCGTATCCGCAACACTTGAACGCCTACTTCCTGGGCGCCACGCAGCGTGTGGGCAAAATGGGGTTCATCCAGGTCGTGCTCAACAGCGGCGGCCCGTCGAACTACAGTCCGTACGGTGTGAAGTATTTGCAGTGCTACGGCCTGCCGTGCAGCTCCAACACCGTCCCGGCAATCGGCGGTCTGAAAGCTACGCAACTTCAAGTGCAATTCGGCGTCGGCTCGCCCGTCGTTCTTCCGATCTAAGGATTTGGTAACGCAATGAAATTATCGTATCTCTCGCGTCCGCTCGCGATCCTCACGCTTACTGCGCTGGCCGCTTGCGGCGGCGGCAGCAGCGGCGTGGGGCCGCCCGCGGCCACTCCACAACCGATCGTCACGCCGGCCGGCGGCACGCCGCTCGTCGGCATCGGTGACAGCCTCACCGCCGGATATCAATCCGACGGTTTCCTGGGCCAAGCGAATCCGTTGGTAACCTCGCCGCTCTCGGCATATCCGGGCAATGCCGTGCCACCGGGACAAGAGAACGGCTTCTGGGCCGACATCTACGTGCAACTCACCGGCGTACCGGCAGCGAGCATGTACGTTCCCTCGACGTCGCCGCTTCCGCTCATCGCGGGACCGGGCCTCGGCACGCAACTCGTGATCAACAAAACCTCGTTGTTCGCGAGCATTCAGTCGGGCTGCGACCCGTTCAACGACCAGGCGTATTCGGCAACCGCCTACGCCAACACGCGACTGGCCAATACACAGAACCTCGACCTCGGCGTTCCGGGCATCACGATGCACGAAGCTGTCGCAATGACCGGACCGCTCACGGGCCCGCCCAACGCGCCGAACTGCGGGTACAAGTTACTCCCGAACGACCCGACCTCGGGCGGTCTACAGTCGCTGGTATCCGGCGAAAGCGCATTATTCTATCCGGTCATGGGCGCGTATCGCAATTCGGTATCGCAGCTGACTGAGCTGAACGTAGCCGCCGCATTGCAGCCGAAGCTCGCCACCGTGTGGCTCGGCGCAAACGACGTCCTCAAGTTCTCGTTCTCGGGCGGCAACCCGGTTGCCAGCGATTCGCCCACGCAGATGCAAGCCGATCTCACGCAAATCATCAAAGCGCTAACGGCGAAGGGCACGAAAATACTGATTGCGGACCTCCCCAACGTGCTCTCGTCGCCGCAATTCTTTCCGCAAGGAAATCGCCTTATTGCCGATCTCGCAACGCTGCTGACACCTGCGCTAGGCGCAAACGCAACGGCCGCGGCAACGGCGATCTCGAGCTACGTTTCAACGCAATACGGCGTGACGACGGGAGGCTATCTCACCGAGAGCGGCTTCCTGGCGATCGTTCAGAATTGCGGTGTGTCCCCGTCAACCTGTCTCACGCCGCAGCTCGATCCTAGCGGAACAGGCAGCGGTCTCGGCGCGTACTACCTTACGCCCGCGTTCGCAACGGAAGTTGCGCAACTCAACGCCGGTTACAACCAAGTAATCGACGCGGTTGCGACCGGCTCGGGACCGAATGTTGCACTCGTGCCGATCAACGCGACCTTCTCGGCCCTTGCACCGTCGTTGACGGTTCCTGGTTCGGCGCCCAATCTGGATACGATCATCCCGGGCGCGCCCTCGGCAACGTTCCAGTTCGGTGGTAATCTCGTGACCTGGGATGGACTCCACCCGTCGGATTTGGGCTACGCAGTGATTGCGAACACCTTCATCAAGGCTGCGGATACTTCGTTCGGCATGACGATCCCGGCGATCACCAACGCCCAACTCAACGCGATCGCAACGGCCGATCCGTACAACGGAACGAACATCGACGCAGCGCTCGGAGAACCGATATTTCCCCTTCCATAACCTGAGCGCAAAAAAAGGAGCCCGGGCACTGCCCGGGCTCCTTTTCGTTTCCTTGGGAGCTACGCGTAAATTCCGCGCAATCTCAGCGCTCGCACGACACGGTCGATAGCGAGGGCGTAGGCCGCGGTGCGGTAGTTCGAGTTGCGCGCGTTTTTGATCGTACGCAATTCCCCGAGATTGGAGAGCAGCACGTCCTCGAGCTTCTCGTTGACCTCGGCTTCCTTCCAGAAGTAACCCATGCGGTCTTGGGCCCACTCGAAGTATGAGACGGTCACGCCGCCGGCGTTCGCCATGATGTCGGGGATGACGACGATGCCGTTCTGCTTGAAGATGCGGTCGGCTTCGGGCGTCGTTGGGCCGTTTGCGCCCTCGACAATCAGCTTCGCTTTGACTTTCGATGCATTCTCCGAGGTAAAGACCTTCTCGAGCGCCGCAGGCACCAACACGTCGCAATCCGAGGTGAGGAGCTCT
>Ga0302180_10003706_pt1 | contig 11477 bp, 10 predicted proteins | sample I_Palsa_E3_2_FD_200575 | JGI IMG/M metagenome (GOLD analysis project Ga0302180, IMG submission 200575) | Peat permafrost microbial communities from Stordalen Mire near Abisko, Sweden - I_Palsa_E3_2 | ecosystem: Environmental > Terrestrial > Soil > Palsa > Peat permafrost | place: Sweden... | reverse complement strand
AGGTCCTTCCAGACACCAGCGACTTCGGCCGACTGCGCTTGACCACCGAGCTTGCCCTCGACCCCGACCTCGCGAGCCACTCGCGTCACTTCCGAGGCGAAGCGGTTCAGCTGATCGACCATCGCGTTGACCGTGTTCTTCAACTCCAGGAACTCGCCCTTGACGTCGGCGGTGATCTTCTTGCTGAGGTCGCCGTTGGCGACGGCCGTCGTCACCTCAGCGATGTTGCGCACCTGCCCCGTCAGGTTGCCGGCCATCAGGTTCACGTTGTCCGTTAGGTCTTTCCAGACACCGGCGACTTCGATCGTCACCGCAGCCGCCTGACCAAGTCTCCCCTCGGTGCCGACCTCACGGGCAACTCGGGTCACCTCGGACACGAAGCCGTTGAGCTGATCGACCATCGCGTTGATCGTGTTCTTGAGATCAAGCATCTCCCCATGAACGTCGGCGGTGATCTTCTTACTCAAATCACCATCAGCAACCGCGCCGATCACGCGCTGCATCTCGCTGGTCGGTCGCACGATGTCATCGAGGAGGCCGTTGACCGACGCGATCGTCTCCGACCAGCCGTGGCCCGATCCCAGCGATGGGATCCGCTGGGAGAGTCTGCCCTCCTTGCCCACGACGCGACTGACCCTCATCAGCTCGCTCTCGAGCGTCTGGTTGGCCGCGATCACATCGTTGAGATAATCTGCGATCTTGCCCGGCAGCCCAGTCCATTCCACGGGCAGGCGAGCGCCGAAGTCACCACCTTTTACGGCCGCCAGAACGCCCAGAAGCACCACCTGGTCGACCATTTCAACCGCGTCGGACGCCTGGCGCCCGTTCGTACCACTTTCAATGACGCTCACGAGACCGCGCCCCGACCAGTCGCGAGTGGGTGTGCAACAACGCGCGACATTGTCACCCTCCTACGGATAAGCAGTACATCATGCACGGTGACCTCCCAATTAAGGTTGAAAACCCAATTAAGGTTGAGAACCCTCCAAAGTCAGGTCGTGCCACCGCCGTCCAGGCTGCGGGTCCACCCCACGTCCGAGTCCTAACCCTCTGTACCATACTTACTGCTGGTCGTGTCAAACTGCCAAAGCGCTCCCACATAGGTGAATCTGAGGTTCCCACAGCGCGGCGAGCGCACTCGGGGTCAGCGGATGGGCGAACAGGTAGCCCTGCGCGGCGTCGCAACCGATTGCTGTGAGCTCTTCGCGCTGGACTTCGGTCTCCACACCTTCGGCGACGGCCGTCATTCCGAGGGCGTGCGCCATTCCGGTGACGGCGGCGATGATCTCGCGGTCGCGGGACTGGCCGCCGAGCTGCGAAACGAAGCTGCGATCGATCTTCAAGATGTTGGTCTGCAGTTCGCGTAGGTGCGCGAGCGTCGAGTATCCGGTCCCGAAGTCGTCCAGGGCGATTCTCACACCGAGCTGTGCGAGCCCCTCGATCGTGTGATGCGCGTGGTCCAGCTCGCCCAGCAACGCGTTCTCCGTGATCTCGAGCACCAGCAGCTTCGGCGCGATTCCGTGCCGTTCAAGCGTCGCTGCGATGCGTTTGGCCAACTCCGGATCTCGTAGCTCGCGACCCGACACGTTGACCCCGATCGTGAGGTGCTCCGGGCAGCTACCGGCCTTTGTCCAAGACGCGAGTTGGCGGCACGCCTCGTTGAGCACGAAGTCTCCGACAGCCGTGATCAATCCGCGCCGCTCGGCGACGGGGATGAACTCCGCGGGCGCGATCACGCCGCGCTGGGGGTGGCGCCAGCGCACGAGCGCCTCGGCGCCCAGCATCGAGCCGCTGTGTAGGTCGAACACGGGCTGATAGAGCACAAACAGCGCCGAGTCACGGATCGCGAGCCGCAGCTCGGCCGCCAAACTTCGGCTGGATTTGGCACGGCCCCGTAGCTCGGTCCGATAGACCTCGAAGCGGTTACCGCCACTGCGCTTGGCTGCGTACATCGCGATGTCGGCCTGCTGCAGGAGCTCGTCAGGCTCAGTCGAACACTCCGAGGTGACAACCGCTCCGAGGCTGCAGGTTACGGTCAGGTCTTGCGTGCCGTCTTGCTGGGGCGCGCAGACAGCGCGCATGACCCGGTCGCAGATCAGCTCGAGATCATCCTCTTCGCGCAACCCGCCGCACAGCACCACGAATTCGTCTCCGCCGAGTCGGGCGACCGTATCGCCGCGGCGCGAGACGCGGGTCAGGTTGCGGCCGACATCGCGCAGCACCCGATCGCCAACCTCGTGGCCGAGTGTGTCGTTGATGCTCTTGAAGTCGTCTAAGTCGATGAACAGCAATGCGAACCGGTCGGTTCGTCCCTCGCGCTCGGCGAACGCCCGGACGACGCGCTGCATCAGCGCGGGCCGGTTCGCCAGCCCGGTGACAGAGTCGTGGAGCGCCTGATAGGTCAGCGCGCGCTGGGCGTCGATCTGCATGGTGATGTCACGCGATAAACCGAACGTCCCGATGATCTCCCCGCGTTCATCGAACAGTGGCTGCTTGGTGGTCGAGCTCCAGGCACCTGGACGGTCGCGGAACGTTTCACGTTCGAGCTTTTCGACCATCGGCTCTCCCGTCCGGATGATGCGCCGCTCGTCCTCCAACGCCTCCGAGGCGTGCGCCTTGCTGAAGATGTCGAAGTCCGTCTTACCGATCACGTCGTCGACTGAGTGCCCGTCGTGATAGGCGGACAGCCAGCCGGCGCTGACGAACAGGAACCGGCTCTCGCGGTCCTTGAAGAAAATGCGTTCCTCCGAACTGGCCAGCAGGTTGCGCATGCAGATACGCTCGGTCTCCTTCTGTGAGGAGGAGAGGGTCTGAAACTTGGTGGGCGGCGATGCCTTCACGATCTATTTCCCTTGGGGCGGCGACCAACCCTTGGGGGGCGTACGCTTCTGCTATCGGCAGCGACGCAACCCGACTAAATCTCGCTCCACAATTGTCGGACGGGGAGCCGTGCCGGGCCGAGGCTCAAATGACTCCCTGAGCAGGCAGAAGGCGGTCGTGGAGATGCCGGAGGAGGTGTCTGGGATCAGGACATATGTCCCATGGGTCGGTCCGAGTCGGCTTTCTGCCTGACCCCAGCGAGTCATCGCGGGTTGCTGGCGACCGCCTGGTCGGGATGGCACGTCGGCAGCCTGCCGATACAGAGCGCGGCGCTCGCGCGTTTCCGGTCGATGGATGAGCGGAAGCCCTATCGCGTACGCACCTACCGCGTTCCAGAGTGACGGTCCGCTGGAGACCGTCGGATCGGCGGGAGCCCGGCGTCGAGCGGTCCGATGACCCTCTATCAGGATGAGTTCAACGCCTGGAGGATTCTCCGTCGGCAGCTCGCTGTGCATGAGGGGGCCGAGGCGGGGGCTGCAGGCCGGCACCTCGGGACTGCCGGTCGGGAGCGGCGAGACAATCCCTGACGGCCGACTTCAGGCCGTGTCCAGCGCTGAGGAGACCGGGGAGGAGCCGGCGCGCTACGGGCACCGGCGTGCCAGCCTCTTAAAGCTTGATGACGCGAAGGCCTGGGACCGCGTCGAAGTCGGCATCCTGGGTGAGGAGCTCGGCGTCGTGGGCGATCGCGGTGGCGGCGATCCATGCGTCCTGAACGCCGAGCCTGCCGAGCCCGGCGGCGCGCGTCTCCATGACGAGCGTCGCGAATGCCGATGCCACGGCTCGGTCGACGGGCAGGGCCGCGAGCTGTTCGACGTCGCGCAACGTCTGCAACCGTGCGGCCCGGGTCCGGGTCTCCACTGCTGCGAGCACGCCCATCTCGAGCTCGGCGACCGTGACGATTGACACGGCGATCTCGAGATCCTCCTCGTACGGGCGCAGAGGGCGACCGGTCTCGCGCGCGACGAACACCGAGGTATCGGCGATCGCCCTGCGACTCACAGGTCGTCGAGGGTGTCCGGCTGCAGGGCGGCGAGGTCTTCGCTCAGCCCAGGATCGGCGGGATGCGCGAGCACCTTCGAGAAAAACTGTGCGGCCGGCAGCCATGTGGGGCGTTCCACGAGCGGCACGATCTGCGCGACCGGCCGTCGGTTGCTTTGGACGATCAGCGTCTCGCCGGCTTCCACACGACGCAGCACGCCGCCGGTGTCGTTACGAAGGTCTCGGACCGAGATGACATCCATGTCGCACAGTGTAGCGGTAATGCGACATATGGTGGGAGCAGTCCCGTGCGCGACTCGCCGACCGCGCCCCCCGGATGTCAGCCGATAGCCCAGCAGCCCAGGCGCTTGCGCGGGCCACCTGGCAGCGGCGGATCAGGACGCGGCTCGATGCCAGCGGTACGCCGGCTTCGACGGCGAGGTGCCCTCAGCCGGCGAGCTCCCGCAGGTCGTTGAGATCCTGATCGCGCCCGGCGGCCTGCTTCATCGCCCGGAGATGATCAAGCCCGCAGACGCGGACCTCGCCGTCGCGGAATCGCACCGTGATCGCCTCACGTGCGAGCGCCGAATACGCGGGATCCTCATCGATCCCGGCCACCCACTGCAGCGGATCGGTCGGGTCGTAGGGAAACTCGTCGGCCGAGAAGTCGCCGAGTCCGACGTGCTCGGCGCGCAGAGCACGAAGTACCGCCGCCAGCCGAGTCAGGTTCCCGGTCTCGGGATCCGGGACGATGTCGAGGTCCGTCGTGGCCCGCACGTAGCCGTGCACGCCGACCGCGACCCCGCCGATGATGATAAACCGGACGTCGCCTTCACCGAGCGCGAGCAGCAGCTCATCCGGCTCGAACATCTCGTGCAGCGCCCTGCTGCAGCTCGCTCAGCAACCGGCTCACGCGGAGCGTCTCCTCTAACCGCCGTTCGGCGGTCTTCCGCCGATCCGCCTGCGCTCGATGCGCGCGGACCCGTGCCTCCCGAGCCTGTTCCTCGGCCGTCCACTGCGAGCTGTCGCGACTCAGCATGCTGAGAATCATGCCACTCGACCCGAACGCTTACGCAGGCCAGCCAGTTCCGTCCCCGGGCGCCCGGGTCACCGCGGGTCCTCGAAAGGAGGACCGGATAGAACGCTCACCCGTTCACAGATTTCGACGGCGGGAACCATCGACTTGGCGCCGATAGCTTTGCACCATGAGCTCGACCAGCTCCTGCATTGAGATCTCCCCCAAGCTTTTGTCCAGGGTCACTCGACCCTCCTGGATCACGTTGACGCGATCGCAGAGTTCGAAGAGGTGAGTGTAGTTGTGGTCGATGACGATGAGCGAGATGTCCGTCCGCTGGCAAAGACGCCTGAGGAACTCGATGATCACGGATGATTCCTTCGCCCCCATTGCCGCCAGCGGCTCGTCGAGGATTAAGATCTTGACATTCTCCTGCCGGGTCGCTCGAGCGATGGCAATGGCCTGACGTTGGCCCCCGGACAGCTGCGCAGCTGGCACGTCGATCGAAGGAATGTCCACCTCGATCTCGTCCAGGTACTGACGCGCGGCCGCGCGCATCGACCGATTTCGGAGCACCAGAAGCCGGCCGCCGCGCGTGTGTTCCCGGTTGAGAAAGAGGTTGTGGTAGACGCTCAGCTCGTCGACCAGCGCCAGGTCCTGAAATACCGTCTCGATGCCGTGCCGGCGGGCGTCCTGAACTGAGCGCAGTCGGACCTCCTTGCCGTCCAGGTAGAGCCGGCCGGCGTCCGGCTGGTGGAAGCCCGTCAAGATCTTGACCAGCGTGGACTTGCCGGCGCCGTTGTCGCCGACTAGTCCGAGGACCTCGCGTTGCCGTAGATGCAGACTCACGCCCCGCAGCGCAGTTACGGGACCGAAGCTCATAGCGATCTCCTCGGTCCGAAGGACGTCCTCGACGGCGCTTGGTCCCGTGGTCCCGGCAGTCGGCGTCATCAGTGCACCGATGGCTTTTCTCGACGCGCGAGGACCACGCTGAGAGCGCGACTCACCGACCCGCGTGACCGATGCCTAGAGCCGGCCCGCTCGAGCTGGACGTTGAGAATCATGGCGAACACAATCGCCAGGCCGAGGACCAGGTCGTACGCAAACGAGTTAACTCCGATGATCTGGAACCCATCCTCGAGAACGCCCAACACGGTCGCCCCGATGCAGGCACCGATCATGGTGCCACGTCCGCCGGTGAGAGCGGTTCCGCCGATCACCGCTGCGGACACGCCATAGAACATGAAGGTCAGGCCGTCTGTGGAGGGGTCGATGCTGCCGATGTGGTAGCCGTCAAGGATTCCGATCAGCCCGCCGATCAGCGAGCACAGCATGAAGCACCGAATCTTGACCACGTCGACATTGATCCCCGATTCCTTGGCCGATTCCTCGTTGCCGCCGACGGCAACGGTGTGCAGACCGAAGGCCGTATGGCGCAGCAGCCAGTGCAGCAAGGCGACGAGACCCAGTCCCCAGATCGCCTCGGACCAGGTCCACCCGCCCAGAACGGACACCACGGTCCCGGTACCGACGGGAGTCGCCGGCGCCGCGTTCGAGATGATGAGGATGACACCCTGTACGGCGAAGGTCATTCCGAGGGTCGCGATGAACGACGGTATGTGGAGCTTGACGGTGACCAGGCCATTGATGAGCCCAAGCGCACAGCAGATCAGCAACGACGCGACCAGGGCCACCCCGAGCGGGGCGCCGGTGAGGTGGTCGACGATGAAGGGCGAAAGGACATACATCTCGCCCGCCGACAGGTCGATCTCTCCCAAAATGAGGATCGGGACCTCCGCCATCGCAAAGAAGGCGATAGGTGCGATGAAGCCGGACAGCGTCGCCGCGTTTTGCCCGGTTGCAAAGTACGGGGAGTCGATCGTGAAAAACAGCGCCAACCCGACCGCGACGAGGGCGATCGCCAACTGCTGACGCGCCAATAGCCACCTCATACCCGAGAGTATGAGGTGGCTATCGACCGCATCCGCCCCCTTGTTCGAATTCATGCGCAAGTGGAGCAGAGTTCGGGAGCCTGGATCCCGCTAAGACGCGATCTTGGCCGGACGCGTGAACACTACTGGTGTCGTACTCGAGCCCTCCCAGCTATCCTTCCTTGAAAGGTAGTCTCCGACGGTAGCCTTGGTCACGTACTTGAAGCCAGTGTTGACATTAAACGGGGTGATGAGTCCGCCCGTGATGTTGTAGAGGAACAGTTCGTAGATCGACATGAACCCCTGCAAGTAGGCCTGCTGGTCGACTGTGAAAGCCAGAGCGCCCGCTTGAATCTCCTGCAACACGGGGATGCCGACGTCAAAGGCCGCGCCACCGATTCCTTTCTTGGCCAGGCCCAGCTTCTTGATCGCCGTTGCGACGGCGACGCCATTGCTTCCTCCGCTTGAGAACATGAACTTGACGTCTTGATGTCCTTGATACCAGGCCTCGATCGATGCTAGCGCCGGCCCCTCGGTTGCGCCGACACCCACCTGGATGAAGTCGATCCCGGCGGGCTTGAACACGCTTTTCGCACCGTCCATGCGTGGCTGTTCATTCAGCGAGCCCGGGACGCTGATCATGCCGCCGACCAGGTCGCCCTTCTTCACGTACGTCAGGATGCGTGTTGCCACGGCCTGCCCCGCGGCAAAGAGGTCCTGGCCGATGTAGGCCATCGCGTTGTTTCCGCTCCCAACCGGAGCTTCGGCGTTGTAGGCGACGACAGGAATTCCAGCGCCCAGAGCCTGGTCCGTCACGCTGTTGAACGCTTTGGGGTCGACCATGCAACACCCGATGCCGTCGACTTTACGGCCGAGCGCGACCTTGAATGCATCGACCATCTGAGGGACAATGTCGTTGTCGGAGCCGCTCCAGGTGTAAGAGCAGCCCAGGAGCGCACACGCATCGTTTGCCCCGGCCCGGGTGGGGACAAAGAAGGGGTCCGCTGTTACGTGACAGATCAGCGCGAACCGATAGGCGGGGTACTTGGGCCAGGGATTCTTGGTCGGGCTCGACGACGCGGCGAACGCATCAGAGACACCGGCGACACCCCCGAGGAATGGGACGGCGGCTACAGACATACCTGTTGTGCGCAAGAAACGACGCCGGGACATCTCGCGCGCCGTGGCATCGACCTCGTGCGGACCATACTCAGCCATATTTTTTACCCTCCCTCATTGACGCTCACTTGACACTACAGCTAGCTCAACTACATCCAAGCTAACTGCAGTTATCCCACATTTCTCTTCTCTTACCTCTTATGGCCTGCTCGCGTCTTATCCCTTAGGCGCGCGCCACCAGGCTCTTGTGTTGTCCCAAGAACCGTCCCGTTCCAGCTCACAATGGAGAACGGCTGGCCTGACGCCACCGCCGACTCCGCGCGCATCCCTCCCTTCGCTACCTGTCATGCTGATGCCCTATCATTACAGACGGCCTCGAGTGCGTCAACCCAGCTGTCGCAGTCGCACCGGCCGGAGCTGAGGCACTGCAAACGAGGACGCGCCGATGACGCACGAGCACGGGTGCAAGGAGGAGGCAGGATGCTGCCGAGCACGATGCGAGCCGCCGTCCTGCATGGAGCCGGGGAGCTGCGCGTCGAGGCGATGCCCGTGCCGGAGAGCGGCCAGGAGGACGCCCTGGTGCGCGTGCGCGCCTGCGGTATCTGCGCGTCCGACGTTCACTACTGCGCCCACGGCCGAATCAGGCGATACGTCGTCGAGCGGCCGATGAGCGTCGGCCACGAGGTCGCTGGCGACGTCGCAGCGATGGGCTCCGTCCAGGCCTCTCCGAGGGAACCCGGGTGTCGATCGAGCCCGGCGTCACCTGCGGCCGCTGTGGGATGTGCAAGTCGGGCCGGTACGACCTCTGCCCGGACGTCGTCTCCTACGCCACTCCGCGGGTCCACGGGGCGATGTGCGAGGACGCCGTGATCCGGGCCGACTTCGCGTACCCGCTGCCCGACCATGTCAGCTACGAGCGGGCGGACGCTGTAGGAGCGAGTCTCGGTGGGCATCCACTGCTGCGACTTCACGGGCGTGCAGCTGGGGGACGCCGTCGTCGTGCTGGGCGCCGGCCGGCTGTCAGCTCGCGCAACTTGCCTGGTTCCGAGCCGCTGGTCCGGTCTGACGCAGGATCGCCGGCTGCGCGTCCTGGACCTCGCCGAAGACCGTCTCGAGCGCCCGCGCGCGCGAGCGCTCGACTTGGGGCGCCGCGTCCTCCGCGCTGCACGTGATCACCGATCGCGTCCCCTCGACGACGCCGGCCGTCGGCTTCGAGCGGGCCCTCAACGAGTAGGACCGCTCGATCAAGGTGGTGATCGAGGGCTGAGCTCAGGCGAGCGCGCCCGGAGGCGCCGGGTCCATGTCCGCGTACTCGCTGTTCTCGCCGGCCATGGCCCAGCAGAAGCGGTAGGGAGCCGTGCCGGCGCCCGAGTGGATCGACCATGGCGGCGAGATCACGGCCTCCTCGTCGGCGACGATCAGGCTGCGCGTCTCCAGCGGCGGGCCCATCAGATGGACGACGCGGTCGTCCTTCGCGAGGTCGAAGTAGAGGTAGACCTCCGTCCGCCGGATGTGCGTGTGGGCCGGCATCGTATTCCAGACGGAGCCCGGGGGGAGAGTCGTAACGCCCATCATCAGGGCCGCGGTCTGTGCGCCCTCCGGGGGAACGTACGTGCGGACAGCCCGCCGGCTGGCATTGTCCGCCGAGCCGAGCTGGACAGGCGCGACGTCGTCCTCGCGAATCAGTAAGCACGGAAAGGCGCGGTGCGCGACGGCCGATACGACGTAGAGCCGCGCCGGGTCGCTCTCGCTCTCGCTCTCCAGCCGCACGTCCTCTGCTCCGCGGCCCAGGTACAGGATGTCGCGCGGGTTGAGCTCGTGCCGCTGCCCGTCGACGAAGACGAGGCCAGGGCCGCCGCCCACGTGGAGGATGCCTGCCTCCCGGTTTTCCAGGAAGCGCTGCGCCTTCACCGGACTCTCCGGCTCGAGGCGGAGGGCCTGCCCGGCGGGCACCGCGCCCCCCACGATCAGCCGGTCTTCGTGAGAGTAGACGAGCCGGAGCTCGCCAGGCTTGAACAGCGAACGTACCAGGTAGCGGCGCCGGACCTCCTCCGTGGAAGCCCCGGCCAGGGACTCGGGGCTTGTCGCCCCACGGACTTCCACTAGTACCCCACGTCGACGCGGACGTGCTTGACGTTCAGGTACTCGAGCATCCCGTGCCGCGAGAGCTCGACGCCGAGGCCGCTCTGCTTCCAGCCCGAGTACGGGAAGCCGACGTCGCCGCCGCCGACGTTGTTCACGTTGACGGTCCCGAACTCCAGGCGCTCCGAGGCCAGGGTCGAGAAGCGGAGGTCGGTCGTATAGAGGTAGGCCACCAACCCGTACTCGAGTCCGTTGGCACGCTCGATAGCCTCGTCCATGTCGTCGACCACGCTGATCGGCGCCACGGGGCCGAACGTCTCTTCCCTGAGGACGCTCATCGTCTCGGTCGCTTTGGAGATGACGGTCGGGGCGAAGAAGAGGCCCGAGGCGAGTTCCTCGTCGTCCGGCGGCGCGCCTCCGAGCAGGACCTCGCCGCCCTGCTGCCGTGCGTCGTCGACGTGGCGCCTGACGCGCTCGAGGCCCTCACGCGTAGTCAGCGGCCCGATGTCGGGCTCGGGCTCCGCCAGGCCGAAGCCGGCCCGCAGCTTCGCTGCCGTCTCGACGAACCGTTCGGTGAACTCGCCGGCGATCGAGCGATGGACGTAGATGCGATTGACGGAGTTGCAGAGCTGACCGGCGTTGCGGAACGCCCGCTTGACGCCGTCCTTGACCGCGAGCTCTAGAGGCGCGTCGGGCGCGACGAGCATAGGTGAGTGGCCGCCGAGCTCGAGCGTGACCCGTTTGACGCTCTGGGCCGCCCACGCCAGGATCTGGAGCCCCGCTTCGTTGCCGCCCGTGAAGCTGACTTTCCGGACGAGCGGATGGGTGGCGAGCGCCTCACCCGTCGCCGCGCCGCTGCCGGTGACGACGTTCAGCACGCCGGGCGGAAAGCCGCACTCCTCGGCGGCCGCCGCCGCCAGGGCGAGCGTGCCGAACGGCGTCTGCGACGACGGCTTCGCGACAACCGTGCATCCCGCCGCCAGCGCAGGCGCGATCTTCCAGACCATCAAGCCGAGCGGGTAGTTCGAGCCGACGATGCACGTGGCGACACCGATCGGCTGGTGGATCACGGAGCTCCGCAGCGTCTTCGACTCGGTGGGGATCGTCTCGCCAAGCAGCCGCGGCGCCTCGGCCGCGTAGTACCGCAGGGTCTTCACGACCTGCCCCACTTCTGAGCGCGCTTCGGACAGCGGCTTTCCCTGCTCGAGCGTCGTCAGACGTGCCAGCAGGTCGACGTGCTCCTCGGCCCACGCGGCCAGCCGTAAGAGGTATCCCGCGCGAACGTAAGGGGTTTCCTTCGACCACCTGGCGAAGGCGCGGTGCGCGGCCTGGACCGCCGTGTCGACGGTGCCGGCGTCGGCGAGCGCGATCGAGCCGACGGCCTGCCCCCTGGCCGGGTCTATCACTACCGAGTTCGGCCCACTGACGCCGATGCGGCGCCCGTCAATGATGAAGCTGTCGTTCAGTACCGC
>Ga0302180_10003702_pt1 | contig 11481 bp, 6 predicted proteins | sample I_Palsa_E3_2_FD_200575 | JGI IMG/M metagenome (GOLD analysis project Ga0302180, IMG submission 200575) | Peat permafrost microbial communities from Stordalen Mire near Abisko, Sweden - I_Palsa_E3_2 | ecosystem: Environmental > Terrestrial > Soil > Palsa > Peat permafrost | place: Sweden: Abisko... | reverse complement strand
CTGCGCGAGATGCTGCCCCATAACGCGGTCGAGTACTTCGTCTCCTATTACGACTACTACCAGCCCGAGGCTTACGTCCCGCAGACCGACACCTACATCGAGAAGGACTCCTCGATTAACTCCGAGGTCGAACGGCTCAGGCACTCGGCCACCAATTCCCTGCTGACCAGGCGGGATACCATCGTGGTTTCGTCCGTATCCTGCATCTACGGGCTGGGCACGCCGCAGGAGTACGTGGACCGGATGCTCAAGGTCAAGCTCGGCGACACCATCGAGCGCGACATGCTGCTGCGCAAGCTAGTCGGCATGCAGTACGCGCGGAACGATCTGGCGTTCACCCGCGGCACCTTCCGGGTCCGCGGTGACACGATCGAGATCATCCCGATGTATGAGGAGCTCGCTGTCCGGATCGAGATGTTCGGCGACGAGATCGAGCGGCTGATGACGCTGCACCCGCTCACCGGCGAGGTCATTAGCGAGGACACCGAGCTTTACGTCTTTCCCGCCTCGCACTACGTGGCCGGGCCGGAACGCATGGAGCGCGCCATCAACGGCATCGAGGCCGAGCTGGCCGTCCGGCTCGGCGAGCTCGAACGCGGCGGCAAGTTGCTCGAGGCCCAGCGGCTGCGGATGCGCACTACCTACGACGTCGAGATGATGCGCCAGGTCGGCAGCTGCTCGGGGATCGAGAACTACTCGCGGCACATCGACGGCCGCGAGGCGGGCAGCCCGCCCAACACGCTGCTCGACTACTTCCCCGAGGACTTTCTCCTGGTGATCGACGAGTCGCACGTCACCGTCCCGCAGATCGGCGCCATGTACGAGGGGGACGTGTCCCGCAAGCGGGTCCTGGTCGAGCACGGCTTCCGGCTGCCGAGCGCGATCGACAACAGGCCGCTGACCTGGGATGAGTTCCTCGACCGGATCGGCCAGACCATTTACCTGTCGGCTACTCCGGGGCCGTACGAGCTGCAGCGCGTCGGCGGCGACGTGGTCGAGCAGGTGATCCGGCCGACCGGGCTGATCGACCCGGAGGTCGTCATCAAGCCGACCAAGGGCCAGATCGACGACCTGCTGCACGAGATCAGGCTGCGGGCTGAGCGCGACGAGCGGGTGCTCGTCACCACGCTCACCAAGCGGATGTCCGAGGACCTGACCGACTACCTGCTTGAGAACGGGGTCCGGGCCAGGTACCTGCACAGCGAGGTGGACACGCTGCGCCGGGTGGAGCTGCTGCGCGAGCTGCGGGTCGGCGAGTACGACGTGCTGGTCGGCATCAACCTGCTCCGCGAGGGACTCGACCTGCCCGAGGTGTCGCTGGTCGCCATCCTGGACGCGGACAAGGAAGGCTTCCTGCGCTCTGGCAGCGCGCTGATCCAGACCATCGGCCGCGCGGCCAGGAACGTGTCCGGCCAGGTCCACATGTACGCGGACACGATCACGCCGTCCATGCGGCGGGCCATCGACGAGACCAACCGGCGCCGGGAGAAGCAGGTCGCCTACAACACCGAGCACGGCATCAACCCGCAGCCGCTGCGCAAGCGGATCGCCGACATCCTGGACCAGATCGTCCGCGAGGACGCCGACACCGAGCAGCTGATCGGCGGTGGCGGGCGCCAGCAATCCCGGGGCAAGGCCCCGGTGCCCGGCCTGTCGTCGCGCGCCCGCGCCACCCAGGCCGCCGTCGGCCGCGGCGCGGATGCCCCCGCCGCGAACGGCAGCATCGCCCGCGAGGAGCTCGTCGGCCTGATCACCGAGCTGACCGAGCAGATGCACGCCGCCGCCGCCGAGCTCCATTTCGAGGTCGCCGCCCGCCTCCGCGACGAAATCCGAGAGCTCAAGCAAGAGCTCCGCGGCATGCACGCCGCCGGCGTCTAACCGAACGTTCCATCGATCCGAGCGGTCCGGCGCAACCATTTGATCACAGATATATGACCAGCTCACACCGCTGTTGCTTTCAAATAGAATGCCCCAGGAGTCACTTAGATACGCCCGGGGCACTGCTGGATAAATAACTTTAATCAGCATTAATCGTCAGGGTAATGTCCCGGGGGGGCGGCACAGACAGGGGTCAGGAGAGCCCGGGGGAACGATGCGACGTAACGGGCTGGTGCGGCTGGCAGCCGCGAAGTGACGGAGGCGAGACGAGTGTCCTGGGTGACTCGCGACGTGATAGATGACATCAATGAGGCCGCGGGCAGGCGATGGCGTGATCTCGACCCGATGCTGCCCGCGCCCGGCGACCTGCCAGCAGGGTGTTCGGTGCCATTGATGACCACAGGTGGCAACGGCCGCCCGGCCGGGGTTGCCGTCTGTCGTCACCAGTACGTCCCGGCCCACGCGCTGGAGCAGGTCTGGGGCACGGCCACCAGGCTCGTCCTGACTCCGCGGCTACGCGAGCCGGACGCCCACGCGGCCCTAGATGACTTGCTCGGGCAGTGGCACGACCACCTGGCTGGCCTGCCGGAGGCGGACAACGAGGACGCGGCGGCAATGATCGAATGGCCCTCCCGTGACATCAGCGGAGTGAATGCCCTGCTGAAGCACGGGATGCAGGCGATAACGGTGATAGCGGTGCGCTCCGCCGGGCGTGCCATCCTGGCAGACGCCGGCCCGCCCGCCGATGTGGTCATCCGCGAGGCAGGACCGGATGATCTCGATGCCGTGACCGAGCTGGAGATGGGCGTGATCCGGTTCGACGCGCACTTCGGCGCGGCCATCCTGCGCACGGCTACCGAGACACTGGTGCGTGAGGCGACCCGTAAGGCACTGGCCAGGCGACAGGCCTGGGTCTGGGTGGCCGAGCGGAGCGGGCACCTGGTCGGCCTGGTCCACGTCCTGCCGCCGGATGAATCGGCGTGGATCGCGGGCATGACCGGCCCGGGCTCGACGGCGTACCTGCAGAGCATGTTCGTGGGGCCGGACGAGCGCGGCGGCGGGCTGGGCGCGGCCCTGGTCAAGCGCGCTCATGACGAGCTCGATGCACGCGGCATCTCGATCACGCTGCTGCACTACGCGCAGATGAACCCGCTGTCCGGGCCGTTCTGGAGCCGGATGGGATACCGGCCGCTGTGGACCGGGTTCCAGGCGCGCCCGGCGGTCGCGGTCCGTTGACGGCGGTCCGGCATGATAGTTCATGCCCACGCCGGAATGCTGAGGGTCTCCTTATGGTTGCCTCAGAAAAGGGACTCGGCCACGTTATGGCTTCTCGACGGCGGGAACGTGGACAAAGACGGTTGACAGAGATGACGGAACGTGGGTAGACGCGCGTGGGTAGTCGGCTAGCGGAGATGCCGGGGGAGGTGTGAGGTGCTGGTCAGCCTGATCGCGGCTATCGTCGCGGCATTGCTCTACGGCATTGCCTCGGTGATACAGGCGGTCGCGGTACGCGCGGCCAGCCATAAGTCGGCCCTCGATGCCTCCGGGGGCGTCGATCCCGGACTGGTGGTGCGGCTGCTGCACCAGTGGCGGTTCGTGGCGAGCATCTGCCTGGACGCCCTTGGGTTCGTCGCCCAGCTCATCGCGCTCCAGCGACTCCCGCTGTTCGCGGTGCAGGCTTTCGTGGCGGCGAACCTCGCGGTGACAGCGGTGGTGGCCTCGTGGGTGATCGGCGTGACCCTGTCCCTGCGGGAGTGGGCCGCGGTCCTGGGCGTGGTGGCGGGCGTAGGCCTGCTCGGTTCCTCGGCCGGCGCGGAGGGCGCCGCGCAGGTAGGCGCGGTGTTCAAGCTGGCCCTTATCGTGGCGATCGCGGGACTGGCCTTGGTCGGCCTGGCCGCGGCCAAGCTCAACGAGCCGTTCCGGACCACCGCGCTCGGCATGACCGCCGGTTTCGGCTACGGCGTGCTCAGCATCGCCGCCCGGGTCCTGAACGGTTTCTCGCCGGGCGAGCTCGCCCGTGACCCGGCCGCCTACGCGGTCGCCGCGGCCGGCATCATCTCGTTTATGTTCTACGCCACCGCTCTGGAGAGCGGCAGCGTAACGGTTGCCACGGCGGCCGTCGTGCTGAGTGAGACCATCCCGCCCGCGGTCATCGGCGTCGTCTTCCTCGGCGACCAAACCCGTCCCGGACTTGCCGTGGTGGCCTGGGGAGGCTTCTTCATCGCTGTCGCCTCCGCCGTCATGCTGGCCAGGTTCGGGGAGGCGCATCACGAAGAAGATGTCGCCAGGGCCGACGCGGTGGCACATCGAGGTGCAAATGCCGGGCCAGCCGCCTGCGGCCTGTTATTCTGGTGGCCCGTGGACCTGCAGTTTTTCATTGCCCTACCGGACACCACGGGAGCCTCATAGTGGCCGCATCATCACTTTATTCACGGCCTGCGCAAACCACGCATCTCTTTGTCACCGGAGGCGTTGCCTCCAGCCTCGGCAAGGGACTGACCGCATCCAGCCTCGGTCGGCTGCTGAAGCTGCGAGGCCTGCGGGTCACGATGCAGAAGCTCGACCCGTACCTTAACGTCGACCCGGGCACGATGAACCCCTTCCAGCACGGGGAGGTGTTCGTGACCGACGACGGAACCGAAACCGATCTCGACGTCGGGCACTACGAACGCTTCCTCGACACCAACCTGGCGGGCGAGGCGAACGTCACCACCGGCCAGATCTACTCCACGGTGATCGCCAACGAGCGGCGCGGCGCGTACCTCGGCGATACCGTGCAGGTGATCCCGCATATCACCAACGAGATCAAGTCACGCATCCTGCAGATGGCCGGCGACGACGTCGACGTGGTGATCACCGAGGTGGGCGGGACCGTCGGTGACATCGAGTCGCAGCCGTTCCTGGAGGCCATCCGGCAGATCAGGCATGAGATAGGCCGGGATCGATGTTTCTTCCTGCACGTCAGCCTGCTGCCGTACATCGGTCCCTCCGGTGAGCTGAAGACCAAGCCGACCCAGCACTCGGTGGCCGCGCTGCGCAGCATCGGCATCCAGCCGGACGCGATCGTGGCTCGCTCCGACCGACCGATCAACGCCGGCCTGAAACGCAAGATAAGCCTGATGTGCGACGTGGACGAGGAGGCCGTGGTCTCCGCGCCCGACGCGGCGTCCATCTACGACATCCCGAAGGTGCTGCACGCCGAGGGACTCGACGCCTACGTCGTGCGCAGGCTCGGCCTGCCGTTCCGGGACGTGGACTGGAGCGAGTGGGATGACCTGCTGCGCCGGGTGCACCGGCCGGCCCACAGCATCACGATCGCTCTGGTCGGTAAGTACGTGGACCTGCCCGACGCCTATCTGTCCCCGGCCGAGGCGCTCAAGGCGGGCGGCTTCGCCAACGACGCGCAGGTAAATATCCGCTGGGTGATCAGCGACGCCTGCGAGGAACCTGAAGGTGCCGCCAGCGAGCTCGAGGGGGTCGACGGCGTGCTGATCCCGGGCGGCTTCGGGGTCCGGGGCATCGAGGGGAAGATCGGCGCGATTCGATACGCGCGCGAGCACGGCATCCCGATCCTCGGGCTCTGCCTTGGCCTGCAGTGCATGGTCATCGAGGTGGCCCGCGACCTGGCCGGGCTGGCCGAAGCGGACAGCACCGAGTTCAACCCGGACACCCCGCATCCGGTGATCGCCACGATGGCCGACCAGGAGGACGTGGTGGCGGGGGAGCGGGACATGGGCGGCACTATGCGCCTGGGCCTGTACCCGGCCTCGCTGCAGCCGGGCACGAGGGTCGAGGCGCTGTACGAAAGCACCACCGCTGATGAGCGGCACCGGCACAGGTACGAAGTCAACAATAGCTACCGCGCCGTACTCGAGCAGGCCGGCCTGGTTTTCTCCGGGCTCTCGCCGGACGGGCACCTGGTGGAGTTCGCCGAGCTGGCCGGGCATCCGTTCTTCGTGGGCACGCAGGCGCATCCGGAGTTCCTGTCCCGCCCGACCCGGCCGCATCCGCTGTTCAGCGGGCTGATCGCGGCCGCCCTCGCGCGCTCCAAGGCCGCCAGCTCGGCCGCTGGCGCCCGGGCCGTGGCCAGCGCATGAACATGACCGATGTGGCCGAGCAGTGGCCCGTGGTCTCCTCGGCGGAACTACTCCGTAGCCGGCTGATCACCGTACGGGCCGACAAGGTCCGGATGCCCGACAATCAAGTAGCCGAACGGGACGTGGTGCTTCATCCCGGCGCCGTGGCCGTGCTGACCCTGGATGGCGCGGACCAGGTCCTGCTGATCCGGCAGTACCGTCATCCCGTCGGCCACCTGCTCTGGGAGATCCCGGCCGGCCTGCGTGACGTCCACGGCGAGGCGCCGTGGGCCACCGCGCAGCGGGAGCTGGCGGAAGAGGCAGGCTACCGGGCCCGCGACTGGCGGGTGCTCGCCGATTACTATTCCTCGCCCGGCTATAGCACCGAGCGCCTTCGCATCTTTCTTGCCCGGGACCCGGAGCCCATCCCGGCCGCCGAACGCGACTTCGTCCCCGAGCACGAGGAAGCTTCCATACTGCCGGCCTGGTTGCCGCTGGACGAGGCGGTCGGCAAGGTCTTCGCCGGCGAGCTGCACAACGGGCCCGCTGCCCTGGGAATCATGGCGGCGTACGCGGCCAGGTCACAGGGGTATGACCAGCTTCGCCGAGCAGATGCACCCGAGGAGCAATGACGCTCCCCAGCCAGGAAGGACCGCCATGAAGGTTGGAATACCCCGGGAAATCAAGAACCACGAGTACCGGGTGGCGATTACGCCCGCCGGCGTGCACGAGCTGGTGCGCGGCGGCCATCAGGTGGTCATCGAGGCCGGGGCGGGGGACGGCTCGTCGATTCCGGACGAGGACTTCATCACGGCCGGGGCGAAGATCCTGCCGGCCGCGGATGACGTGTGGGCCGAGGGGGACATGATCCTGAAGGTCAAGGAGCCGATCGAACAGGAGTACCACCACATGCGCGCGGGTCAGGTTCTTTTCACCTACCTGCACCTGGCCGCCTCGAAGGCCTGCACCGACGCGCTGCTCACCTCGGGCATCACCTCGATCGCGTACGAGACGGTCCAACTGCCCGACGGGTCACTGCCGCTGCTCGCCCCGATGTCGGAAGTCGCGGGCCGGATGGCGCCGCAGGTGGGTGCGCATCACCTGCAGCGTGACGGCGGCGGGCGCGGGGTTCTGATGGGGGGCGTGTCGGGTGTGTACGCGGCCAAGGTGGTGGTGCTCGGCGCGGGCGTCTCCGGCATGAACGCCGCCGCGATCGCCCTCGGCATGCAGGCCGAGGTGCTGCTGGTGGACCGGAACGTGGCCAGGCTCCGCCAGGCGGACGCCATCTATCAGGGGCACTGCCAGACGGTCGCGTCCAACACCTACGAGATCGAGCGCGCGGTCATCGACGCGGACCTGGTGATCGGCGCGGTGCTTGTGCCGGGCGCCAAGGCCCCCAAGCTGGTCACCGACGAGCTGGTGTCCCGGATGAAGCCGGGCGCGGTCCTGGTCGACATCGCCATCGACCAGGGCGGCTGCTTCCAGGGATCACGGCCCACTACGCACGCGGACCCCACCTACAAGGTGCACGACGTGCTGTTCTACTGCGTGGCGAACATGCCGGGCGCGGTCCCGCATACATCGACCTACGCACTGACCAACGTCACGCTGCCCTACGTGGTCGAGATGGCGAACCGAGGCTGGCGTGCGGCGCTCCGCGGCGATCCGGCCCTGGCCCTGGGTCTTTCTACCCACGCAGGCGCACTGAACTGCCTGCCGGTCGCCGAGGCGCACGCGCTGCCGTACACCCCGTCCAGCGAAGTCCTTAGCTAGCCAGAGCGTCAGCGAGCAGATGGCCCAGACGCTGGCGGACGCGCTCCGCGGCTACCTGCAGTACCTGGTGGTGGAGCGCGGGCTGGCGGCGAACACGGTCGAGTCCTACCGGCGGGACCTGCTCCGGTACGTTTCTGTGCTGGCCGGCCACGGCAGGACCAGGCTGGCTGATGTCACCGCCGCCGACGTGGCGGAGTTCCTCGCCTCGCTGCGGGAGGGCGATGAGGAGCACGCGGCGCTGGCGGTCAGTTCGGCCGCGCGGGCCGTGATCGCGGTCCGGGGGCTGCACGCGTTCGCGGTCGCGCAAGGCCTGGCCGAACTGGACCCCGCGCGTGACGTCCCGCCGCCCACGCCGCCCAGGCGGCTGCCCAAGGCGATCACCTTCACCGAGGTCGAGCGCCTGCTCGCCACCGCTGGCCCCGCCCCGAATAGCCCGGATGCCTCGCCCGGTCCCGCCCCTACCCCCGGCACCGCCGGTATTGACCCTCGCCAACTGCGGGACCGGGCGCTCCTCGAGTTCCTGTACGGGACCGGGGCCCGGATTTCCGAGGCGACCGGCCTTGATGTCGACGAACTCCAGCTGGACTCCGAGGACTCTATGGTGCGATTGGTCGGCAAGGGGGGCAAGCATCGGGTGGTGCCGGTGGGAAGCTACGCCGTGCGCGCCATGGAGGCCTACCTGGTCCGGGCCCGGCCTGCCCTCGCCCGGGCGTCGCCGCGGGGCACCCCGGCGGTCTTCCTCAACGCCCGCGGCGGGCGCCTGACCCGGCAGGGCGCCTGGGGCGTGCTGCACGCCGCCGCCGGCCGCGCGGGACTGACCGACGTGTCACCGCATACCCTGCGGCACTCGTTCGCCACGCACATGCTGGACGGCGGTGCCGACATCAGGGTGGTCCAGGAACTCCTCGGGCATGCCTCGGTCACGACCACGCAGGTCTACACCTTGATCACGGTCGACAGGCTCCGCGAGGTCTATGCGTCCTCTCACCCCCGCGCTCTCGGCTTACCCCTTGCGCCCAGGTCATCGTCGCGGGCCAAGCTGGTCGGCGAGCGCGCTCAGGGTGGGCCCGAGCGGCGCATCGAGGGTTGCGGTGGCGTACCGGTCACCGCGGGTGGCTCCCTGGTTGACGATCACGATGGGCCGCTGCAAGGTGGCCGCGTGCCGGACGTAACGAAACCCGGACATCACGGTCAGCGAGGAACCGAGAACGATCAGGGCGCGGGCCCTTTCCACCAGCGCATAGCAGGATTCGGTCCGCTGCCTGGGGACATTCTCGCCGAAGAAAACCACGTCCGGCTTGAGCACGCCCTGGCACGCGGAACAGCCGACGACCTGGAAGGACTCGGTTGCTTCGGCCGCGAGCACGGCGTCCCCGTCCGGATTGATCACGGTCGCCGTCGCCGCGTCCCAGCCGGGATTGGCGGCCGCGAGCCGCCGGTCGAGTTCGGTGCGCGACGTCCGCTGCCCGCATGACAGGCAGAGGACCCGGTGCAAGCTGCCGTGCAGTTCGGTCACCTCGGCGGCGCCCGCCGCCTGGTGCAGGCCGTCCACGTTCTGGGTGATGATCCCGGTCAGCAGCCCGCGACGGCTGAGTTCCGCGACGGCGCGATGACCATCGTTCGGCGCCGCCCGGGTGATGTGCCGCCAGCCGAGGTAGCTGCGGGCCCAGTACCTGCGCCTAGCGGCGGCGCTCCCGGTGAAGGTCTGGTAGGTCATCGGCGATGACCCCCTGGCCAGGCCGGTCGGCCCGCGGTAATCCGGGATGCCTGACTCGGTGGACAGCCCGGCCCCGCTCAGGATGAGCACGCCGCCGGAGCTGACAAGATCGACCATCATCCCGAACGATCCGGTCGCTCTCGCCTCGGCCAGCTGGGTCACGATTCCATGGTGCCTTATAGCGCGGCCGCCCTGATCGCCTGGGACACGGCCGCGGCGGCCTCCCGCTCGAACAGGATCGTGTAGTGATTCACCCCGGGTACCGTCTGCGGCCTGAGTGCCGGGACACGTTCCTGCCATGCCGCGACGACCTCGGGCGGCAGCAAGCCCGGAGGCGCGCCGAACATCCCCGCCGGGGCCGTCAGCAGGGGCGTCGGCCGGGTCAGGCGGCTGAGCGCATCCGCGAACGGCTTTTCCGCCAGCACATCACGGCCGTCGGCGCGGACCGCGTCCTCGGCGGCACGCGAACGCAGGTGGCCGCCGGAGCCGATGAGGTCGTAGCGCGCATAGGCCTCGACGTCGGCGGTCCAGTGCTCGGCCAGCGCCGGGTGGGCCCGCCAGAAATCCAGGTAGGCCTCGGTATCGGGGTAGGTCTGCCGCAACCGGGTAATCGCCGGACCCAAGGTCGCGTCCAACGCGGCGTCGGGATCAATTCCTTCTGGCAGCGACAGCGGCAGGCCGCCGTCCACCAGGACGAGCCGCCGGACCAGCTCCGGGTGCGCGTCGCGGGTAAGCAGGGCGATGTATGCGCCCATCGAATGCCCGGCGAGCACTGGACGCCCGCCGAAATGCCTCAGGACGGCCGCCACGTCCCTGGCGTGCCGATCCAGTCCGTAGGGCCCGGGCAGGTCGCTGCTGTAGCCACGACCACGCAGGTCAGGGGCGGCCAGCGTCCAGTCAGGGGGCATATGGCGCGCCACCGCCTGCCATGACATGCCTGAAGCGGTTATCCCGTGGACGGCAACCGCAACGCGCTTGCCCGTGCCCCACAGGAGCACCCGCAAATCGCCGCCGTCCACAGGAACGTTAAGCAGCCGGAGTCGCATCTTCACCCTCCACGGCCCGGCGGTTATATCCAGGGCCGCCCGTATATAAAACCTATTATCCGCCGTCAAGCCGAGTGCATGAGGTCAGGTCGCGAATAAAGACTGACCCGCGAACCGTGCCATGCTGGACTGCGACGCTAATGCCAGGTAAAACCAGGCTTGGAGGTGAGCGGGCCATGTCTGCAGCCCTTAGTTACTCGTCGGGAGAATCCGCGACGGCGCTGCTTGGCGACACGATCGGCGGCAACTTCGACGCCACCGTGCGCGCATTCGGGGGCCGCGAAGCGCTCGTGGACCGGGCCGCGGGACGGCGCTGGACTTACGCGGAGCTCGCTGCGGACGTCGACGCGCTGGCCCTCGGCCTGCTCGAGAGGGGCATCGGCACGGGGGACCGGGTCGGCATCTGGGCGCCGAACTGCGCGGAGTGGACGCTCACCCAGTACGCCACCGCCAAGATCGGCGCGATCCTGGTGAACATCAACCCCGCGTACCGCACCCGTGAGCTTGAGTTCGTGATTAACCAGTCGGGTACGCAGCTGCTGGTCGCGGCCGAGAAGGTGAAGACGTCCGACTACGCCGGGATGATCGCCGAGGTACGTCCGCGCTGTCCTGCACTAACGGACGTTGTCCTGCTCGCCAGCCCGCAGTGGCAGTCGATGCTGGCGGACGGGCGCCGGCTTGATCGCGGGGTGCTGGATCGCATCGAGCTGGACATCGACGATCCGATCAACATCCAGTACACCTCGGGGACCACTGGTTTCCCGAAGGGTGCGACGCTCTCACACCACAACATCCTCAACAACGGGTTCTTCGTCGGCGAGCTGTGCAACTACACCGAAGCTGACCGGATCTGCATCCCGGTGCCGTTCTACCACTGCTTCGGCATGGTGATGGGTAACCTCGCGGCCACCAGCCACGGGGCCTGCATGGTCATTCCCGCGCCGACCTTCGATCCGGTCGCGACCCTGGAAGCCGTGCAGGCCGAACACTG
>Ga0302180_10003698_pt1 | contig 11486 bp, 13 predicted proteins | sample I_Palsa_E3_2_FD_200575 | JGI IMG/M metagenome (GOLD analysis project Ga0302180, IMG submission 200575) | Peat permafrost microbial communities from Stordalen Mire near Abisko, Sweden - I_Palsa_E3_2 | ecosystem: Environmental > Terrestrial > Soil > Palsa > Peat permafrost | place: Sweden... | reverse complement strand
GGACTCGTCAGCTCCTTAGCAATCCCAGGACTGTCGTCCTGGGACATTCTCAGCCGTCCCTTCGGGACTGTTCCAGGTTGTCATGCCTACCCAGGACTAACGTCCTGGGCTACTCTCAGCCGTCCCTTCGGGACTTACTTCGTAAGTGGAGTTCTCACGCCAGGGCTTAAAAAGTCCCGATTTTATTGTTCGAGCGTATAAACGGGCTTGAAAACCTCCACTTCTGCCCTGTCCACCCTTTTCATACTGTGCGGCGGCGCCAGTTCGCGCTGCGTGGCAGTTTTAGCTGCATGGTTGATAATTACATTTCATACGGAGTAAGCCACGATGAATCGACGGAATTTTCTGCAATTGTCCACGGCAGCGGCAGCATTACCCTTGCTGACGCCATCCCTCTGGCCGGAAGCTGCCAAGCAGTTTCCGATCGGGCTTCAGCTTTCCACGCTGGTCAAACACAAGGTCGACCAAGCGGAGCTGATGAGCAACCTGCGCCAGATTTCGGCGATCGGCTTTCAGGAGGTTGAGCCCTGGCATGCCGCCTACACCATTCCGGCAGAACAGCTGCGCAAAGACATTACCGACGCCGGTATGACGGTCTCAAGCGGCCACTTTGAATATGCCGATCTGACGACCGATTTCACAGGCCAGATGGACTATGCCAAGGCGCTAGGCCTCAAGTGGGTGGTCTGCCCCATGCTGCCGAAGTCGCAGTGGATGTCGGCGGAAGGGTTTCACACCGCGGCAAAGCAGTTTAACGACTGGGCCAAAGGTGTGAACGACATGGGCATGCAATTTGCCTTCCACAACCACGATTACGAATTTCGCAAGTTCGATGGCGTTACGGGTTACGACATCCTGTTGAAGGAGACCGACCCCAAGCTGGTGTATTTGGAGATGGACTGCTATTGGATTACTCAGGCGGGGTACGATCCAGTTCAGATGCTGAAGCGGCTTGGCCATCGGGTGCGGATGCTACACATTAAAGACCGCAAGCCGGGGTTTCCGCCGTCCTTCGATATGAGCGACAGCTCGGCGCACTTTACCGAGGTCGGAACCGGAGGCATCGACTGGCCTCCGATTCTCGCGACCGCGAAAAAGCTCCATGTCGAGCACTATTTCATCGAGCAGGACCGGATCCAAGGCTCGGCGATCGAAAGCCTCCGCGCCAGCTACACATATCTGCGGAAGGAGCTGGCCTAACGCGGTACCCTCATTGCTCTCGATGTAGCTCTTCTTCGCGCTTTTCAATCGCCGAAGTTTGGGCCAGCAATAGTTTTCTTAAGAGTTCGAGCAGCACCCTGGGCTCAAAGCTTTCGAGTTGGTAGTCGGCGTTGGTACAGGGATGGTCTCCCGGGCCGCACACCGCAATGATGGGGATAGTGGCATTGATCGATTTAAGGCCATTCACCAGGCTTTCGCAAGGCATGCCCGCGACTTCCGAATCCAATACGACCCCGTGCATCGCCGGAAACGTTTTGAGGGTTTCGAGGGCTTCCTGGGCGGAATACGACGTGATCACGTTGAATTTCGCGGTTTCGATGACCAATTTTCGAGTTGAGATACTTCCCGGGAACTCGCGATCTATAACGAGAAAACAAGGTCTGACCATGTCAACACGATAGCATTCGGAGTTGCCACCCCCCGGAGCGTTGAGGTTCGAACGAGGGTTCGCCTTGTCTTCGATATGCAACGATTAAAAGTGTCAGCTTTGTCTGTCCAAACCCCTTAGTTTAGGGTATGCCTCGTCTGTTCCCTCGCTTCCGGCCAGGAAAGATACAGAAGTAATGAGCCAAAAGTGCTAAAGCCCAGGAAAGTCATTCGCCAGTTCCTCTATCGAATACATAGCAATGCACCTAGACATCCACCGCAGATGGCGCTGGGGCCGCGGGCGTTTTGCTCACTGTGCCAACCGCAAACAGCATCAGGTAGAAGCCGGTCGCGACCTCAGCAACGGCTAGTGGTGGAAAGCAGATGTACTGGAGCAAAGAGTGACGTTCCGGGAAAATTAAACTAGCAAAATAGAGGCCTGTCCAGATCACGGAGGCGACAAAGCCGAACGCCGAGATGACTCTCGGGATATACCTCGATGTGAAAAATAGATAAAAGAAAAGGAACGAGCCTATGCCGAAAGAGATACCTCCGATGTTCTCCGAGCTACCCGCAATCGTTCGTATCAGGTCGGACAACAGCTCGACAGTAATCGATCCGGCTCCGGCGCCTCGCGCAGAAATGTAGAGATGCAACCTCACGAAGCTGCACATCCGCACAATCAGGGCCAGGAATGAGTCTCCCAAACTGAAGATCATCCCGAGTTGAGCCAGCAGACTGTTGACTGGCTTCAGCGTTACATAAAGTGCGAAGGCAAGAAGAGTGCTGCTCAAAGTCACAAGCACCACGCTCGAGAGCGCCACTCGATATAAACGTTCCGATGCCGCAATCCGGGCCGCCGTCTCTGCGAAGGTTCCGTTACCCGCGATGTGAGAGAGGATGGCGCCGCCACCAGAAGCAATGATGATCGCCCCAAGCAACAAGATCCCTGCAAGTCTCGCGTACGTCCGTTGCGCTCGATTCACTTCCGTGTTTTCGTTTGCTGATCGCATTCGATCTTTCGCCCAGAGAACTGCTCCTTCGGGTGTTTGGCGCACTGCCCCCTAAAACTCGCTGCAGCTTTATCCCGAGCAATGCAGCCTATGGAGCCGCCGAGGCTGCGGCGGCCAACACCGGCGGCTTTGCGCCCTTAATCAACAGCCACAACATGAAGGCAATCTCCCCCAAGACCGCGGGCTGAGTGTACGTGTATACCTTGTTCTGATATTGCGGCAGCAGTATGCTCACGAGGCTCAGGATGACCCACGCGGCCCCGGCCAGAGCGAGCCATACGCCCAGAAACCGCGGCAGGAATCGAGACCTGTACACCAGCAGCGCGAGCGGAAAGAGCCAAAGGCCCCAAAATAATTCGGCAACAACCAATCCGCGACCATGCATATTGATGAACAGCATAGCGAAGGCGTCCCGCTGAGGCTTTTCGACTATAGAAAGGAAGTCGGCCCCACGCACGAGGGCGAGCGCAGCCAGTGAGTTCACCTCATTGACAAGCGCAATAGGGACCGAGACGACGATCAAAATCACCATGAGCGAGGCGTGCCGCCGGTTGACCCCTTCGAGCAGCTTGTACAAGGCCAAGGCCACGAAGATAAAAGCAGCCTGGCTGATGAACTGGCCCGCGATGCCGAAGCGAAAGAGCATCTCGTGTGCCGCGATGTTGTTTACTGTCGCCACTGGGTTTCCGTGGACGATCAGCTTGTTGGGAACATAGCCCATAGCGAAGAATCCCACGATTGACGTGAGTACATACAGCAAGCCTGCGAATCTGCCTGGGTTTCCAATAGAGGGCATGTGTCCTCAATCGTTCGCTGTCAAGGGCGGAGCCTCGCCAGAAGTTCCGCCACACGATGAAATCATCCGATTGCGTGAATAAACCTAATCAATGAGGTCTGAAAAGGATTGTAGTCGTGTGAGCGGCAAGCCGGAATTAATTCTCGACGGTTGCTAACAGGGCGATGCACTCACCGAGCCCGTAGTTTGTGACTGCAGATTCGGTTCAGATGTTGATTAGCACCGAAAGACGCGCTTGTACTCAACGGACTTGAGGTGTGCGCAGGGTGCGAAAGAAGACGCGTATATCGGCCGCCAACAGTTCTGGTTCTTCCGCAGCCGCAAAATGACCGCCTCGCGGCATTTTCGTCCAACGCTGAACATTGTAGCCACGCTCAACCCACTTGCGAGGAGCGAAGGTAATCTCCTTGGGAAAGCAAGCGATTGCGCAGGGAGGATGCACAAATTCACCTTGTGCAAAGTGAAGCGGCGCCCTTTTGCCTTCGTAGTACATGCGAAAGGACGAGGAAATGGTCTCGGCCATCCAGTAGAGGGTGACATTGGTCAGCAGTTCGTCTCGCGAAAAGCTCCTGTAGAGATCGCCTCCACAATCGGACCACTCGCGAAACTTCTCGAGAATCCATGCCGCTAAACCTGCTGGAGAGTCATTGAGGGCAAAGGCCGGGGTTTGCGGCCTTGTTCCCTGAAGGTGCGCATAGGCCCCATTGCGGTCATACCATTGAGCAGACTCGACAGCAAATTGTTGTTCGGCGGGTGTGAGTGCCGTGTCAGCGGCGATGTGGGGCCGATACGATCCAGGAATGAAGTTCAAGTGAATCCCGATGATACGCTCGCTGTGGCGCAATCCTAAAGCAGTGCTTACGCCAGCACCAAGATCCCCGCCTTGCGCTCCGAAGCGATCATAGCCCAGGGCTTGCATGAGTTCGACCCAGGTGTCGGCGACACGCTGTGCGTTCATGCCCCCGTTGGTGGGTCTATCGGAAAAGCCAAATCCTGGGAGAGAGGGAACGACAACATCAAACGAGTCCGCCGCGTCGAATCCGTGCGCCGCAGGATCAGTGAGAAGAGGAATGATCTCAAGCATCTCAGCAAAGGATCCTGGCCAGCCATGGGTGAGGACCAGCGGCATAGGAGCAGGTCCTTTACCCTTTTCATAAATGAAGTGAATCTTGCCCTCGTTAGTTTGAAATCTGTAATGGTTGAAAGCCGAGATCCGTTCAATTTGTGCTTTCCAGTCGAAACGATCGCTCCAGTAACTGCAGAGATCGGCAAGAAACTTGAGATCAAATCCGTATGTCCAGTTCGAGTTCGGGATCTCATCGGGCCAGCGTGTCCGTCGCAGGCGATTCCGCAGATCCTCCACGGATGAGGATGAGTACGGTATCTTGAATCGCTCTGCTATAGCCAGATGCCCTCAATCTTCCCGGCAACTAGGATGAAGGAGATCATTCCAATCACGACTAGCACCTTGTCCATCAATGGCGCGGCACTCCACGTCACCGTCGAATGAGAATACGGCCTGAAGAGGCTTATGCGTGATCAAAGTGTAGCGCCTGCCGGAGCGTGCATTGTCAACGCCCAGAGCTGCCGAAGCCCTGGCTCCCTCTGGCGCCGCTCGTCAGCTCGGTCGATTCTGTTACGGGCCCGGTTAGCACGGGGGTTGGAACCAACTGCGCGATCCTGTCTCCCGACCGTATCTCATAAATGTCGATCAGAGTGGTCATGAACACCACGATCTCTCCCCGATAAGATGAATCGATCACGCCGGCGTGGGTGAACACACCTTTGGCCGCCATGGATGAGCGATCCTTCACCAGAAACCCGACAGGCAATCCACTATGCATGCCGGCAACTGCTACGCCGGTATGCACGCGATGAACGTGACCGGGAACGAGGGTTTGATCCTGGCTGGCGTAGAGGTCGTATCCGATGTCCTCGCCGGGGTGAGCGACTGTGGGCAGTTTTGCTGACCCGTCGAGCAATTTCACACTCAACGATGCCATGGTGCTTTCCAATCATTTCCTTGAATCATCTTTGCAGGGTACCGCAAAGCCCTTGAATACTGCTTGGCAACTGGAACGTGCCCCCAGCCATCCGTACTTTGCTCCAGCCGCGTTCACTGCTTGCTGACCGATGAGAATCCGGACGCGGTTTTGCGGATCGATCCGGCGGTGTAGCGCTGCGCTGTTAATGGAGGCTGCGGACGTTCCCGGTGACGGGTTGGGCGGCGCCGGCGGTGTTGGCACGGGAGCGGCAACTGGTTGGCTGATCTGGCTGACCGGCACACTCGCGCGGTGCCAGTTCACACGAAGGCCTTGATGGGCCAACAATGGCTCTTCGATCGTCCAGTTGTGATATCCGACAGCAGGATCGTGCCGGTCGGTCTGGACAAGTTGATGAGGCGAGTAGGCTTCTGCAAAGACGTCCAAATCGCTGTTTTCCACATGCACGGTCAGCTCCAAGCCGCAGGTATGAGTGGTGAAGACAAAGTAGATGCCCGCTCCTTCCATGGCTCGAATGCCTTGATAGCGGATCTTCAAGGCGGTGGGTTTTTCCGGCAAAACGACGACCTGCTGTTTCTCGCCCAGTTTCAAGGCCACCCGACCGGCGTCGCGTCGTGTGATCCGGGTCAACTCATTCTCGGTCAACGAGAACTCATCCTTAGACCCCGTGCACGAAAACTCAAGATACTTTACGTCGTTCCCCAGCGCGTCGCTCGGAGACGGATCGATCGAGTGGTCAATTGGGAAGGCCTTGGATTCCCCCGTCAGATTTTGAATGTGAGAACTCGTAAGACAGATACTTTTAACGTAAGCCTTGGAAGTGTGCGGATCGGTCTCGATGGAGAGGTCGAACTGGAGATAAAGTTTGGAGCGGATGAAATCCGCTTGCAGAAAGTAGTGGTCTAAATCGTCCCGAATGGCCTGGGGCAGGTTGCGACCGTAGGTATAGTAGAAGACATCTTTTTTGAGGTCCGCTCGCTCTTGATCAGCCAGAGTTCTGAATTGTTCTCGAAGAAGATCCCTTTCGCGCTGCGCTCGCCGCTCGAACTCTTTGGCGGATAATCTCTCGATGGTCAGGGCCAGAACGAATGCCACGAAGCCGGCAATCCCCAACTCGTTCAATAAATCGGTCGCGAGAGTTGGCGCGAGAGCCCTGGTGCGTAGGTAAGCTGCCGCCACCATCAGGCCTACGGAAAACAAGAGAAGCAGGATATATGTAGCGGTCCAGACGCCGCGGCGGTCCGGTTGCGACTGGACCGCCGCCGGCATGTTTTAGTGCACCCCGGCAGGCCGGTTAGGACGCGGCGCCGCAGACGCTGGTTCAAACAAACTGCAGGGGGAGAGCATCAATTCTGCGGCGTCGTCCTGCAGGAGGAATTGCAGCGAATCCCCCGGACCGAAATCGATGGGCGTTTGATCTTTGACAAAGATGCAGACGCGTCCAGAGCCTTCCACCTTGATGGAACCTGCATCGACGCGAAGCATAGTCCCGTCTCGCATACCGGCAACGTAAACGCCAGGATTCACCGCGAGGAATTCGTTGATGCGATCGACCCTGGTTTCCGCCGTTTCGTCCGGCAAGGGAAAGTCGATGAAATGCGGGTTGATCTGAAAAGGCACCAGGTTCAGCGCGTTGAAACTGGGCGGCTCCACAATGGGCATATCGTTGGTGGTCTTGATGGTGGGACACGCGAGATTGGCCCCTGCGCTCCAGCCGATGTACGGAACGCCGTGGCAAACGCGTTCCCGGAGAATCGCCAACAGATCCTTCTCGTAGAGAACGCTGAGAAGCTGGAATGTGTTACCTCCGCCAACGATCAAGGCCTCCGCCTCCGCGATCGCGCGTTGGGGATCGGCGGCCTCATGAATCGAATGCAATTCGCAGCCAATGACGGAGAGCCCCTCGCGGACCTTGGAGGCAAACTCATCATAGGACGCCATTACGCTTGCAAAAGGGATGAATAGCGCCGTCTTGATTTGATCCCCGAGCAGGTCCCGAATCTGATCCCGAGCGTGTTCTAAATACCCCTTCGCCGGGTCTCTCGAATTGCTCAACAGCAGGAGTCTCCTCTTACTGGAAGCTGGTCCGGAAGGTTCAAGGAAAGCGAGCCCGTTCATTGGCTCCAGATTATCACAAAGGAGGGAAGGTCCTTTCTAAACAATTACTTAGGGGATACGGGGAGACACCGGGACTCGATTCCTATTCCCTGGATTATTGGGCGATACCACTTCATTCCGCGAGGCCCGTAGGGGTTAGACATAGGGCGCCGGACTGGACGTTCGCCACTCAACGAAGCTCTGAAAAGAATACCCGGCCTCGTCGGGGTCGAGCCTCCGAGTTCAGAACCCGAAAAAACGGTAGCGAAGAGCAGCCTAACGCTTACCGCGGGGATCGTACTGGAAGCACTGGTCGAGCGGAACACCGAGCACCAGGGCCACTTTGAATGCAGTCTCAAGGGAAGGCGAATACTTGTCCTGCTCGATCGCTATGACCGTTTGGCGTGTGACGCCAATCCGGTCGGCCAATTGCTGTTGCGTCATCTCCCGCGCGGCTCGAAGTTCTCGAATCTGATTGCGTATTGTGGGCATCAGATCGCTCTCCGGTAAGCCACAATCTGCGTAGCGGTCTTCGTGATGTCCGCTACGACCAGCATGCCAAAAAAAACGCTCAGGAAATGAAGCCCCATCATCCGGTTATCCATTGGAAGGTGGCCAACCGTCGCGTGAAACCACAACATGCCGAGGCCGACAACCATCAGGGACGCGATTGTTAGATAGCCTGCACGATAGCCTCGCAGCTCGATCAAGCGATCGCGCTCGTCTGTAATACGATTGCGCGTGAAGGCCGCAATGATCGCTTGCAAGATGGTCTGCAACACAATGATCGCGATAATCATCCCTGCGACCTTGTTGACGGAGTTGTGCTGGTGGAGAAAGAAGTAGGGGCCGTAGACGCAGAGCTCCGTCAAAAGAGAGGCATAAAGGGACTTCTCCCGGTATGAAAGACCTGTCGGCATTGGCAAATCACTCCTATGTAAAAAATGTTTAACATCATGGACTATATCGCCGCATGTTTATCGATGTCAAATATTTTTTACAATGGGCCCCGGAGAAAAGGCAGACCAGATGCGGTCCAAGGCAAGCTCCCCAAGGCACTTCGGATTCGATAGGTTTTCGAAAGAGTGAAGTTCGCTAGGCAGAATATTGGGGACCCCGCAGGAAAATTCTGAAACTCGAGCGTGAATTCGACATAGTAGCGGGGCGTTTCTGGGGTGGAAAGCACGGCTCGCGGACCAGTGGTGAGCAAAGGACGGTTCTCGATGGTTTGTTCGAAGGAGAGTTGTGCTCAATTTTGCTCACCTTGGGGGTTTTTCCGGAGATTCGGCGCCGATTGGAATCAGGCGGCCTGTTAGCTTAAGGGTGAAGACCAGGTATAAGAGCGTTATTGCACAGACAATTGTTGTGGGCGTTCGTTACCGTCCGAACATGAAGAAGTATCTGCCACTTGTCCTGCTTATGCTCTTGACCGCCGGCGCTTTTGCGCAGCCATATCGGCATCACCACCACCACCGCCGCTACCACCACCATGTAGTCGTCATACGGCATCATCACCACCACTATAATCACCACCAGCACGCTCTGATAGCCGTTCAGTAACGTCTCACGAACCCCTCGTCAGGCCAGCAAGGGGTTCTGCTGCGAACGACGCCTGGTGCGGCGAGCCAAATAGACCAAGACCGAGGGCCATCACGGAAAACTCGGCAACGATGTCGCCCAGTGTGCAGACGGCTCCGCAATGTCGTCGCGATCTGCGGTCTGCTGCTCAAAATTAAAGTGTGAGCCCATCTTTGCCCGTTCCGAATCAAACACCTCATGGGGATTTTCCGCAGGCCGGTACCAAGGTAGCAGCGATGCGGATTCTTCTCCTCAATCTGGATCATGCGTCCACCCACCAGGTAACGCAGGCCTTATCAGGCCAAGGCTACGAAATCACAACCGGCATCGGCCTTTCAGTGGACGAAATTCTCGGGCTTTCCCCTGGAGTGCTGATCACCGAGGCAACGCCCTCCGACCTCAGCTGTTGCGGCTTGATCAGCCAGATCAAGGCGGGGCCCGATCCGCGATCACTCAAGATTGTGATGATCGTTCATGGGGATGCTCTGGAGCGGGCCCGCGCGCTGGACCTGGGCGCTGATGACGTCATCTCCTTTCCCTTTGAGCCGGTGGAATTTGCAGCTAAGATCCGGACGCAGTTTCGGGAGAGACAACCCGAGGCGGAGCTCGAAGCAAAGCTTCACGACGCCCTGGAGCGAGAACGCCTGGCGGAGACTGCCGTTGAAGCGCTCCGTGGTGGCATCGGCGCCAAACGGAATGCCTGGCTGATGCCGGCGATCGTTGGCCTCAGCGTGGCAGTGGTTCTGGCGGCGTTCTCCACGGTGCTTTCGAACCGGCATCGACGGAAGGACACGCTGCAACTGCAGGCGGAGGTGGCGCGGCTGAACGGCGGCATCGTGCAACAAGCGGAATTACTGCGGCGTGCGGAGCAGGCACGTGCCGCCCTCGCCGCCAGCGAAGCGACCGAAACTCGCGAGGCCTTGAAGGCGCAAAGCGAACAGCTCCGTCAGAAAATAGCGGATGGCGGCGATGCGGATGGCGCATCCCTCAAGAAGCAACTTCAAGAGACGCAGACTCGCTTGAGCCGGCTTGAGAATGAGGGTCGAGTCGCGGAAACGATTGTCCACACCTACGGGTCCAGTATCTGCTTGTTGCACGTGGTGGTGGAGTTTCACGACAAAGATTCCGGCGACCTTATTCGCATCACTCCTGACGCCGACGGCAAGACGCGGGCGGACGACGCCGGGACGGTGTCGGTCGAGACAGGAGGAAACGGACCGCCCCTCCAGCTTGACGTGTTTGGCACCGGATTCCTTGTCGGCGACGGACGTCTTCTGACGAATCATCACGTTGCCGAGCCCTGGTGGGGCAGTGATGAAATGAAGCAGCTTGTTGACCAGGGTGCGTCCCCGTTCGTCGCTTCCTACACAGCGTATTTCCCCGGAACGTTTCAAGGCGCTGCGGCAACGCTCGACCGCATTTCGTCGCATGCCGACTTGGCGACTCTTAAGCTAGAGGTTCCCGCGCCGCCTCACACCCCACGGTTGGAACTCGATGATCGAAGTGCAGCCAGCGTAGCTGGCGATGCAGTCGTCCTCATTGGCTACCCCACAGGAATCGAAGGCATACTGGCCCGCGCGGGAGACGATACCACAGAGAAAGTGACGGAAAACGCCCACCAAATTACTCAGGTTGTTTCGCGTCTGGCTGCGCAAAGGCTCATTCGCCCAACGACCACGCAGGGCCACATCGGAGACGTCTTAAAGGACAAGATTGTTTACGATGCAGCGACCACCTCGGGCGGCTCGGGCGGGCCGCTCTTCAATCGCGATGGCAAAGTGATCGGCGTAAATTTCGCTGTCCTTAATAATTTCGGCGGCTCCAATTTGGCGGTTCCGATCCGTTACGCCGACGAACTGGTGAAGTAAGCTTCTTTGGATGGTATGGCACTTCGGTTCGCTATACAGCCTGGGCCGTAATGCTTCGTTCCAATAGCGAAGCAGCCTCTGGGCGGAAGGAAAGATAAACCTCACCGATCACATCTGGTCGCTTGAGGAAATCGTGCTTTTGACAAATTGATGGGAGAAATCCGATGGTCACCGAGTATTTCGTGTGCAGCGCAAGTAGTCCACAGAAACTGCAAGATACCGTTAAGGCCGCAATTGCGAACGGCTGGCAGCCGTTTGGCGGTGTCGCGGCCACTAGGGTTGTCGGAGATACAACGCTATATCAGGTCGTGGTGAAATTTTCACCGTAGATTTTCAAACTGAGACACTACCCCAAATTAGGTTTTTAGAGGACGAGGAAAGCCTTATGGCCGCGGGAGAAACCGCAGGTCCCTCCACTGCGCTCCCCCGGATTTCCTGTGGAGACCCGTGGCGTTGAGGATCTGCATGCGGCTCTCTCTACGGAGAGCCGCACACGTGGACGTCGCTAGCAGCGCGAAGTAGGAAATCCGGGTACGCTCCGGTC
>Ga0302180_10003692_pt1 | contig 11493 bp, 7 predicted proteins | sample I_Palsa_E3_2_FD_200575 | JGI IMG/M metagenome (GOLD analysis project Ga0302180, IMG submission 200575) | Peat permafrost microbial communities from Stordalen Mire near Abisko, Sweden - I_Palsa_E3_2 | ecosystem: Environmental > Terrestrial > Soil > Palsa > Peat permafrost | place: Sweden: Abisko... | reverse complement strand
TGGATACCACGAGTATGAACAGAATGCAGATCATGGCCACGAATCCAGCGAAGGGGCCGATTTCGGTCCGCGCGATTTCGGCCAGGGAGCGGCCGGCATGGCGCATGGAGGCGACCAGGACGATGAAATCGTGCACGCAGCCGGCCAGCACCGCTCCCATCAAAAGCCAGATAAATCCGGGAGCAAACCCGAATTGCGCGGCGAGCGTAGGGCCAACGAGCGGGCCGGCGCCCGCGATGGCGGCGAAGTGGTGGCCGAACAGGACGACCTTGGGCGAAGGGACGTAGTTGTGGCCGTCTTCAAAAGTGTGGGCCGGGGTGGTGCGGCGGTCGTCGAGCTCGAGGGCCCGGGCGGCGATGTAGGCGCTGTAGTAGCGGTAGCCGATGGCAAAAACACAAAGCGCGCCGAGCATTACGGGGAGAGTATTCACGGGAATTTGCTGTTGGCCCCTCCGGCTCGCGCATCCTAATGCTTCTTGCGTCTATCGCACAAGGAATTTATGACATCAGGTAAAGCGGAAGATGATGCACGCAGGCGAGCCGGGGTGGTCTAAATGAAGACTCCTAAATTCTTCGCCGGTGTGAGCGGCGGGGGAAGACATATCACGCCCTGGGCATTATCCCGATGCGCGTAAACAGGTGCGTTGCTGGCCAACCAAAGGCCAACCTCAGTCGTCGTGTTCAGGACGGTTTCGGGGACCATGGCGGGTGCGTCGTCCGGATAGGTATCTTCATAATTGTCCACGGCCCATTCGGAGGGAACCGCGCCAGCTTTCATCAGACGATGCACAAATTCCCGGGTGTCGCGACTAAAAGTATTGCCGGTGAATTGGCGGAAGGTTTCGAGATTGCCGTCCGGGTTCGTAGGCCAGGGGTAAGGAGAGAGCAACACGGTGGTCCGCAGGCCATGGGCATTTCCCCATTGGATTGCTTGCACGATAAACTTCTGGTAGCCCGGCCCGCTTCCGCCGGTCAGAAAGAATTTTGGCGGAACGTCGAACGCGATTGCTTCGCCGTACAAGGCCTCCTCCCGCTCGAGCGCATAGAACGGATTGGTGGCAAAAACGTTCTCGCCCAGTTTTGGTTCGCTCGCGGAATTCGGGCCTGTTACGGGAGCGACTGATTCGATGCCCACGCTGCGGGCCGCGTCCACGTATTCCTTCCACTGCTGTACGTCCTGTTCCAATTGTCCGGGGGCAGCCGAATCCGACGGGGTGTTCACGTTGGCTTCCGAGGGATTGAGGCCATTTTGTACATACACGCTCTGGTAGTAACCGTAGCTCGCGGGAAGCGTGAAATAATTCGAGCCTACCTGGCCGAGTTCGGCTTGGCCTGGGCCGGTCCCGTTAAACACCTGCTCGATGGCGCCAAGGTCGCCGGGTGACTTCTCGGCTGCGACGATCGCATTGGCGTGTTGGTATAGTCCCACGTGACCTGATTTGAGGAGCTCTTCGAATTGATTGCCATTACGCAGGGCGTCGAAACCAGCGGTCCCGCCGACGAAAATGTATTGGCCTAAGTTCGAGCAGGTACCGCGTGTATGGGGGTCGGCAAATGAACTTTCTTGAGGCGCAGCATGAGCTACAGGTATCGCCGCCACGATAGCCACGACAAATGACGCTGCAAAAATGAGGTATCGCCACACCGGGCTGGGCATCTGGATCACCACCATTCAGAGGCGTTCGTCGTTTCCAAGAGCAATCATTTTGCGTGGGGCTTCAAGGGAGAGGCATCCACAATGATCTTGGAACGCCGATGCTTTCCTTGACTGACATTGTAACCCACTGGCCGTCGGTACAGGTAACGCGGACGATGATGGAGGGAAGCGAGAGCGTTGACCCTGGGCGGAGGGGGACATAACGTTGTCTTAAGTCCTGAAGGTCCAAGAGCGGGAGACAACGATGAGCGACATGCGCGCGAACTGTGCGTCACCAAAATCCTTGGCCGCCGAGCGGTGCGATAACGGGCCGCGGCGCCTTTCTCGATTCCCGGCAATTCCAGTAATTTCTTCCGCGGTGCTGATCCTGGCGCTGAACCTGACGCCTACCGCGTTTGGGCAGTCACAATCGGGGTCTTCTTCGGCGCCTCCGGCGCAAGGATCGGGGCAAGCGTCCGCAGCGGCACAGGGCCAAGCGACTTCGGCTTCACAGCAAGGGCTGCAGGACCTCTCGGTTCCGGCGCCATCGCTCGGAGACGCGGCACGCAAAGCGCGAGCCGACAAGCCGAAAACCGAGACGACCAAGGTGTACACCGAGGATAAGCTCTCCGGCTTGTCGGGCCACGGCATTTCGTCGGTGGGATCAGGGAGCCACGGGGGCGGAGCGCCGAGCTATGGCGGGAACGCTTACGCGAGGCCGGGCGGCGGAAACGCCGCGGCGAGTTCCGGCTCCAAGGACGAAACGTACTGGCGCGGCCGAGCGGGAGCAATCAAAGATCAGATGGCGGAGCTGGACCGGGAAATCTCGCGCATCCAGGATGAGATCAAGGAGAAAGGCGCGGTGAGCGTGGATCCCATGAGCGGCGCTTCGGTGGGCGTGATTTACATCGAGGATCGCAACCGCCAGATCAAGCAGATCGAAGCGCAGAAAGCAAAACTGCAAAGCGATCTGGAAGCGTTGACGGAAGAAGGGCGGAAGGCGGGGGCGGATTCGGGCTGGTTCCGCTGAAGTCGCAGCGAAGGATGCGGATCGATCAGGCCGCGCGGCGGAAGAATCGCTTATAGCAATCGTCGCAACGGAACGGAACGATTTTCAGGGCGTGCAAAAACGTCTCCAAGGCTCCGTGGCGGCGCGATCTGCAAACCGAGTTGCTGCCACATTTGGGACACGTCTTTTTGAATTTTGCATCCGCGGTTGACACGGAACAGACCTCGCAATTGCCGCCTAGCCGAAAGGCCCAAGTACAGGATTAAACCTCGAAACTTTCCTCCGGAGCCGGCAGCTTGTCGCCCGCTCTCGCAAACCACACGTACATCGTGGGCAGAAGGAAAATGCTCAATACCAAGTTGACCATAAGACCTCCCACGATGACGATGGCGAAGGGCCGCTGGGAATCGGAGCCAATGGCGTGGGAGAGTGCGGCGGGAAGCAAGCCCAGGGTGGCTACGAGCATGGTCATCATGATCGGACGAAGGCGCAGCACGGCGCCTTCAATCGCGGAATCTTCGATGGAGTAGCCGCGGGCGCGGAGTTGATTGATGTACTCGAGCATGATCACGCCGGTCTGAACCGAGACGCCAAAGAGAGCGAGGAAGCCGACCCCGGACGACACGCTGAAATGCGTTCCGGTGATGAGCAGGGCGAAGAGCCCGCCGATGCTGGCCATGGCCACGGTGGCAAGAATGAGCGCGGCCCATTTGGGCGAGCGGAACATGCTGTAGAGAATGAGGAAGATGATCAGGATGGTTAAGGGGACGATGACCAGCAGGCGCGCTTCCGCGCGCTTTTCACTTTCGTATTCGCCTTCCCAGTCGATGTGGTAACCTCGCGGCAATTGAATCTGCGCGTTTACCTTGCGCATGGCTTCCTCGACTGCGCCGCCCAGGTCGCGGCCGCGCACGCTGTACTTGATGGCAACGTAGCGCTGGTTTCCTTCGCGGTAGATTTCCGAGCCGCCGTCTTCCTCTTTGATCTTGCAGAGCTGCGCCAAGGAAACCCGCTCGCCGGAGGGAGAGAGCAAGCGGATGTTCTCAAGAGCCTCCTTGGTGGACCGGAACTGCGGGAGGTAGCGCAGAACGAGATCATAGCGCTCCTCGTCTTTTAATACTTGGGTGAGGGCCGTGCCGCCGGCCGCGGTCTGGATGGCGTCCTGAATATCGGCGACATTGATTTGATAGCGGGCGGCTTGCTCGCGGTCCACCTGGAAGTTGATGTTGGGCTGGCCGAGAACGCGAAAGACTCCGAGGTCCTCGATGCCCTTGACCTGGCGCATCACGTTTACGATTTGATCGGCCTTATCCTCGAGCAATTTCAAATTGTCGCCATAAATCTTGGTGGCCAGCTCGCCCTTCACGCCGCTGACGGCCTCTTCCATGTTGTCTTCGATGGGCTGGGAAAAACCCCAGGAGACGCCGGGAATCTTTTCAAGTTCGCGATCCATGGCGGCGATGAGTTCTTCCTTGTCCTCATGGAAGACGGGGCGCCATTGTTCCTTGGGTTTCAAGTCCACGAAATATTCGGTGTTGAAAAAGCCGGTGGTGTCCGTGCCGTCGTCGGGGCGGCCGACCTGGCTGGTGCATTGAGGCACTTCCGGAAAAGAGCAGAGCAGGTCGCGGGCCTGATTGGAAAGGCGTATGCCTTCGCTGGGACCGGTGCTGGGAGCGAGAGTGCCGCGGACCCAGAGCGCGCCTTCATCGAGGTGCGGAAGGAACTCGGAGCCGATGAAGCCGCCCAGAGTGAGATAAACGGCAACCAGCAAGAGGAAAGCGCCGACGCCGACGGTGATCGGGCGATGCTCAACGGTCCAGCGGGCGCCCTTGCGGTATTTGGTTTTCAGGAATTCCATAACCGGGTTCCGCCATTCGGTGACGCCTTTACTGAAAAAGAAACCGGAGAGCACCGGCGCAATCAGCATGGAAAACAGGAGCGCGCCAAGGAGCGCAAAAGCCACGGTCCAGGCCATGGGCTTGAACAGGCGGCCTTCCACGCGTTGCAGGGTGAAAATGGGCATGTAGGCGGTGATGATGATGGCGATGGCGTAAAAGACGGGACGCTGTACTTCGTGGGCCGCGTCACGAATGGCCTCGAGCACGGTCCGGGTATCGTCGTGATTTTGGCGCAGGGTCAGATGGCGGACGATGTTCTCGACCATGACTACGGCGCCGTCCACAACCATTCCGAAGTCCAGGGCGCCGAGCGAGAGCAAGTTTGCGGGAATGCCCTTCAGGTTGAGGCAGGTGGCGGCGAACAACAGGGCAAACGGGATGGTGAGAGCCACGATAATTGCGCCGCGGATATTCCCCAGGAAAAGAAACAGCACGATGGAGACGAGGATGATGCCTTCGGTCAGATTATGCAGCACCGTATGCGTGGTGTAGTGCACCAAATCGCTGCGGTCGATCAAGGGAACGACCTTCACGCCGGTCGGCAGGATGCGTTCATTGAGCTCCTGGACTTTTGCGTGGATCCCTACAAGGGCCTCGTCGGCGTTGGCACCTTTGCGCAGGAGCACGATGCCGGAAACCACGTCGTCGTTGTCGATGATTTTGCCGTCCTCGCGATGGATGGCGCGGGCGAACTGGCCGAGGCGGATCTTGGGGCCTTGTTGAACGACGGCAATGTCTTTCACGCGCAGGGGAGTGCCGGCCTTGGTGACCAGAACTGTGTTTTCGATGTCCTGAACGTTTTTGACCAGGCCCACTTCGCGAATATTCACCTGCTGCAGGCCGGCTTCGATAAAGCTGCCGCCGGCATTGGCGTTGTTGTTCGTGAGTTGCTGCTCCACCTGCGCCAGGCTGAGGCCGTAGGCGATGAGCTTATCGGGATCGACGCGCACCTGATATTCGCGAGTGGGGCCACCGAAGCTGGAAACGTCAACGATATTGGGAACGGCCTTGAAGTTCTTCTCCACCACCCAGTCTTCGAGTGACTTTAATTCCATCACGTCAAACTGGGGATTAGTGCTGTGCAAAGTATAAAAATAAATTTGTCCTACGGGGCTCCAGTCCCTAGCCATCTGGGGAACCACGCCCGTGGGCAAGGTGACTTGCGAAAGCCGCTCGAGAACTCGCTCGCGGTCCCAGGCATTGGCTTCCTCATCATCGAAAATCAATTTGATGTCGGAGAGCCCGAACAATGAGAACGAGCGCAGGTGCACCACGTGAGGGATGCCGTTCATCTCGATTTCAAGCGGGATGGTGACCTGCTGTTCGATTTGTTCCGCGGAGATTCCCGGCCACTGCGTGATGATTTCGACATAATTGTCGGCCACGTCGGGATAGGCTTCCACCGGAAGTTGATGGAACGAAATCGCGCCCCAGCCGAACAGCACAACCGCGGCGGCCAGCACGAGGAAGCGGTTCTCCAGCGCGAAGTCGACAAATTTGCGAATCATCTACTGGTCCACCGTGTTCTGCAGCACGAGCGCGCTTTGCACCACTTGTTGGCCGGGCTGGATGCCCGAGATAATTTCCTGCATGTTCCCGGGAAGCATATTTCCAGCTACGACTTCCACGCGGTGAAATTTCTTGTCAGGCGCGGGGACAAAGACCGAGTCGCGATCGTGCAAATGAAGAATGGCAGTGGCGGGCACGGCCGCGTGCATTTCGGCCTGCTTGCCGTAAAAGGCGGCGGTAACGAACATGCCGACGCGCATCAGGGCGCCGGGATTGGGGACTTCCAGACGAACCTTCGTGGTGCGCAGGCTGGGATCGAGGATCGGCAGGATGTTATCGATGCGGGCTTTGAGAACTTTATTGGGATAGGCGTTCAGGCGGATGTCCGCGTATTCGCCCACGTGCACGGCGTCGAGATCATTTTCGTAAACGTCGCAGATAATCCACACATAGGAGAGATCGGAAATGACGAAGGGGCTGGGGCCGGAAAGACCCTGCACGCCGGCTGCGCCGGTGACTTGCTGGTCGGTGATGACACCCGAAATGGGCGCGACGACATCCACAATGCCGGAGGGGTGGTCCTTGTCCACGCCGAGCAAGCGCAATTGCTCGGCGGCCGCATCGAGATTGGCTTTGGCGTCCTGTTCGGTGACTTCGGCTTGCTCCAGAAGGCTTTTGGCAGTGGCACCTTTGTCGTAGAGATCCTGTGCGCGCTCGAGCTGTTGGCGCGCCAATCGCTCGTCGTTATCAGCCTTCAGGTAGCCCTGATAGGCGCCGGACACATCATTGCTGCGCACCCGCAGCAGCAGCTGGCCCTTTTTCACCGTATCGCCGAGCCGGGCTTTGATTTCCACCACGCGCCCGGAGGCCAGGGAAATCACCGGCACGGCACGTGAAATGTCGGGCTGAACGACTCCGGTCACGTTCAGCGCCGGAGCGGCTTTATGCTCCACAGCGGTAGCCAGGGGAAATTGCTCGGGATGATCCACCTGCACCACGCTTCCGTTCTGTTCGTGCTCGACCTGGGCCGGAGGGGGCGCCTCAGCCGCGGCATCCCCTTTGCTTTTGCCGCAGCCAGCGGCAAGAAGCGCGGCGGCCAAGGGGAGAATCAGCCTTCGATATCTCATGCGTATCATTTGACGACCTCATGTTCGGATGCGGAAATCAATCAATAAGAACTCGGCATCCGTCCAGTGAATGAATGCGCCCCCTCCAGGACAAGAGAAGGTCAATACTATTACGGCTTACCCGGTGGACCGAGAGGGCAAGCAAGACCGTAGGAGTATGCACCACTGAAACCGTGCGGTGCAGCCTAGAAGTGAGAAACCTGAGATGGGGGCGAACGGCCGGCGTGCAAGGCGAGGGTGGAATCAAAAAGAAATTCGGGACTCGAGCCCGAAACCGAACCTGCGTGCGATGGGGCGCGGCCAAAGCCACTTGGCTGCAGGCAGGCTCCCGCGCGTGACTCGGGGGGAAAGCCGAGAGCGGATAGCGAGGGATCGGAAGCCGAAGTCCAGTTGCTGCTGGAACCGCTAAAGGCTTGGGAATAGGCGGCGGGTTCGGCTTGCGAAAAGCTCCCATGGCCGTCATTGAGAAGAATCGCTACCGGCTGGCGAAACCAGGCGGTGACGAAAACCAGATCAACGGCATGATCACCGTTGACGTCGCGTGCTTCGACCAGCAGGCCGCCGTCGGGACCCACCAGCCGGATGAATTGGCGTCCGGCGGAAGAGAGCTCGAGCTGGACCCAGTATTCCGTGCTGCCGTAGGTGTGCGCGCCCGCTTGAACGCTGGCCACATCCGGACGAAGGTCGCCATCGAGATCAGCGATGGCAAAGGGCAGGCCCCGGCAGAGCGGAGCGGCCGGCGGAGCTTGAACGCTGGGATTCGCTGCCGCGGCGCCGCCGAAAACGCCCAGGCACAAAAATAGAATCAGCGCGCGGGTGAGAAGATGGCTTCTCGTTGCGAGCCGGCGCTGCGAGGCGGTGAGCGAAGCGAAGTTGAGATATACGGCGTTCACGATCGAACCAATAAGGTCTTTCGAATCCAGAATATCATCCGCCAAATGCTTTGGGAAACGCGAAAAATCGCCCAGTGCCAGCCTTGAACACGGGACTAGCCATTTCTATTTACCGCTCGCGCATATGGAGCAATGACCTTCCCACCGGAACAGAACGGCCTTGCGGAAACCGCAGGGAAGGGGCTAGGCTCACGCCCGGGCTCTGGACGCAGCGCAAAAGGACAAAAACATGAAAAAGAATGTTTGGATATTGGGCGTAGTGTTCCTGGCGGTGTGCGCGATGGGACTTCGGGCGCAGCAGAAAGCTGCGGCCCCTGCAAAACCGTCCGCGGGGATCGCGGCGGAGTTTCTGGAGCAATGGAACCACACGGGAGCGAAGCTGGTCGGGATGGCGCAGGATTTTCCGGAGGACAAATTCGATTACAAGGCCACCGCTTCGCAGCGCACGTTCGCGGAGCAACTCTTGCATGTGGCGGGCGCGAATTATTATTTCATCGCCGCGGCGAGCGGAGCGAAACCGCCGGAAGAAGGCGTGGAAAGCCCGTCGCGCGCGACGTACAAGACCCGTGCGCAGGTGGTCGCCTACATCCAGAAGTCTTTCGCCGACGGCGCCGCGGTGATCCGGGAGCAAGGCGACAAGGGCATGCTCGAAGCGGTGAAGTCTCCCTTCGGCAATGAAATGTTCACGCGCGCCGCGGTGTGGACTTTTGCCATGAATCACGCGAACGATCATTACGGACAGTGCGTGGTGTATTACCGGCTGAACGGCCTGGTGCCGCCGGAATCGCGGAGCCAGCAGTAGAGCGAGCGCGCGGGATTAGTGCTGAGGCTTCCCTGGAACGAACGCGGGACTGCCCCCGGCGTTCTGCTGGATGACGACTCGAGCTTTCTCTTCCGCGAGCCTACCTAGGGCTACACGCCCGCGGCGTCGGCGGATGTGCCGGCGACTTGCGCCAGAAGCGACTTGAGCGCTTCGGGATCGGCGGCCGGGGGATGGCAGGTGGTCTCCACGCAGACGAGGGCCTGGGACTTCGCGGCGTCGAGATGCCGCAAGGTTTCGCCGAGGGCCGCAGGGAGCGAGGCGGCAACCAGGCGCTCGGGCGTGACGCGCAGGACGGCTTTGCCGAAGCGATAGACCTGGTTCGCGGCTGCTTCGAGCGCGGCGGCTTTGGTGTCGCCGGCGGCGCCGAGCACGATCACTTGTAGAGGATGGCGCGCGTGCAGCTGCGCGGCTAGGCCGTAAGTGGCGGCGAATAATCCATACTGCGGGACCAGACCGGCGAAGGCTTCGAGCGTTTTCCCGGCCCATTCGCGATAGAGTTTTTCTCCGGTGAAGGCGTAGAGACGGTCGAGGACCATGACCGCGGCGGAATTTGCGCCGGGCGTGGGCGAATCCTGGATGGGCTTGCGGCGAATTTCGAGGCCGCCCATGGGAGCCGCGTCTTTCGCGCGATCGAAAAATCCGCCGCCTTCCGGATCGCCGAAGCGTTCGACCGCAAGTTGCATGGCGCGCTCGGCTTTCGCAAAATATTTTTGATCGAGCGTCGTTTCATAAGCGTCGAGCAAAGCGGCGGCGGCGAAAATCTGATCGTCGAGCGCGCCTTCCAGGCGCGGGCCGCCGACGCGATGGAGAAAGCCCCGCGAATCGTCCCAGGCTTCTGCGAGGATGCGGTCGAGCGTCTTGAGCGCGAAATCGCGGCAATCGTCGCGGCCGAGCACGCGGGCGGCTTCGAGGTAGGCCGAAACGAACATTCCGTTCCAGCCGACGTAGATCGTGGTGTCCACGGCAGGCGTGGGGCGGCGCTCGCGGCGTGCTGCGAGCAACTTCCCTTTGGCGCCCGCCAGCAGAATTCGCGCGCCGGCTTCGTCGAGCGCAAGCTTTTTCGCCAATTCGCCGACGCCGGCAGCAACCCACAGAACGTTCTTCTCCGGATTGTGGTGCATTTCGCCGCGAGGGGCGACGTCGTAATAAATTTCCACCGCGCGGGATTCCTCGGGAGAAAGCACGGCGCGGATTTCCTGTTGCGTCCAGGTGAAGTAGTCGCCGTCGTCATCGAGCGTCTGGTCCGCGTCCTGGCTTCCGTAGAAGCCGCCGCGCTGCTGATCGGAGAGCACCTCGTTGACCCAGGAAATGATTCCCTCGGCGGTTTCGCGGAAGAGCGGCTTGCGCGCGACCTGATAGCCGTGCAGGAAATTCCGGAGGAGCTCGGAATTGTCGTAGGTCATTTTTTCGAAGTGCGGAACGCACCAGCGTTCATCGACGGAGTAGCGATGGAAGCCGCCGCCGAGCTGATCGTACACGCCGCCGAGGGCCATGGCTTCGAGCGTGCGTTCGGCAACGCGCAGAAGATTCGGGTCGTGCGAAGACTGATAGCGCTCGAGCAGCAGGTCCACGGCACTCGCGTGCGGAAATTTGGGCGCCTGGCCGAAGCCGCCGTGGGTCTCGTCGAAAAGACTCAGCGCGGATTCGATGACGTCATCCACGATCGCGGGATCAAACGTGCCGTGCGCGGAGCGAAATACTTCCGCTTTGGCGACGGCTTCTTCGAGCGCGAGCGCCGAGGAATTCACTTCCGCGCGGCGCGTCTTGAAAGCGTCGGCAATGGCCAGCAGGATGCGTTTGAAGCCGGGGCGGCCCATGGCGTCTTCCGGCGGGAAATAAGTGCCGCCGAAAAACGGCTTGCCGTCGGGCGTGAGGAAAGCCGTGAGCGGCCAGCCACCTTGTCCGGAGATGGCGCTGATGGCGGACTGGTAACGCGAGTCCACGTCGGGGCGTTCGTCGCGGTCCACTTTTACCGGGACGTAAAATTTGTTGATCAGGGCGGCGATTTCGGGATTTTCGTAGCTTTCGCGGTCGATGACGTGGCACCAGTGGCACCACACGGCGCCGATATCGAGGAGGATGGGCTTTTCTTCGGCGCGGGCGCGCGCGAAAGCGTCTTCGCCCCATTCGTGCCAGTCGATGGGCTGATGCGCGGCGGAACGAAGATAGGGGCTCGCGGAATTTTTCAGCCGGTTTTCGGGAACGTTGGTCAAAGGCTCAGAATCTCCATTTCCACACTACCATAGGCCGCAAGCATGCGAAGCGAGGTGCTTAAGACCGACAGAGTTGGCCGGCCCTCGGCATGATCACGCAAAACCCGCACGCGCCTCTCAGCATGTTCTTGCGGGCTGTGATGCGTGAGCGCAAAATCAGGAATGGTCACAAAGGTGAAAAAGACTAGGCCAACGCATCCGGGCGAAATTCTCAGCGAGGATTTCATGAAGCCCAACGCGCTGAGCATGAACAGGGTCGCGCTGGACTTGCGTGTGCCGGTTACGCGGATTGCGGACATTGTGGCGGAGCGGCGCGGAATCACGCCCGACACAGCGCTGCGCCTGGCGCGCTATTTCAAAACCACTCCGCAATTTTGGCTGAATCT
>Ga0302180_10003684_pt1 | contig 11505 bp, 9 predicted proteins | sample I_Palsa_E3_2_FD_200575 | JGI IMG/M metagenome (GOLD analysis project Ga0302180, IMG submission 200575) | Peat permafrost microbial communities from Stordalen Mire near Abisko, Sweden - I_Palsa_E3_2 | ecosystem: Environmental > Terrestrial > Soil > Palsa > Peat permafrost | place: Sweden: Abisko... | reverse complement strand
CGGCCATCGGAGCATTCGCGGAGTACCTGGCGCCGAAGCCGGTTCAGGAGTACCTCGCGCCGAACGCGGTTCCGGTGGCCGCCGCTGTTCGCCTGGTCTCTGCGCAGGAAGCGCCCGAGCCTGGGCCAGCCGCTTCCGGGCGCCCCTGGTTCGGGTCGGCCCGGTCGCCCGGCCGGGACCAGATGTCGCGGCGTCGCTGGTGGCGGCCGCTGGTGGCGACCGGAGTCGCGGCCAGTGTTCTGGCGGCGTCGGCCGCGGTCAGCTTCGCCCTGGCCGGCGCGGCCAAGCATCCGCCGGCCGCCCAGCCGAGAGTCGCGGCGACACGGGCCACCCCCGCGACCGGGCCGGCCTCGTCCCTGGGGACGTCGTCGCCATCTGTCTCGCCCTCGAGGGCGTCATCGTCACCAAGCGCCTTCCCCGGCGTGGTTCCGGCGGACATCGTCCCGGTGATAGACACGCTCACGTCGCCGGGCACGCCGTCCCCGCGCATGAGTTCCTCGCCGTCGCCGTCGCCGTCGCCGTCTAAGTCGCCGGTCCCGTCGCCGTCCCCGACCGCCACCAACCCAACGTCCTCTGCGTCCCCGACCGCATCTCCGTCACCGAAACCGAGCCCGTCGCCGTCCACGTCACCGGCACCGAGCCCGTCGCCGTCCAGGTCACCGAAACCGAGCCCGTCACCGTCCAAGTCACCGAAACCGAGCCCGTCACCGTCCAAGTCACCGAAAGCGAACCTGTCGCCGTCCACCTCACCGGTGCTGGCCGCGCGAGGTTGACACGTCGTCGCGGAAGCCTCGACTGTCCGCCCCGGGACTTCCGCAACCAGAGTTACCTGTGTTGCCAGTGTGATAGAAGAGAGGCCTGAGCTCACATAACGATGGACTTAATAGCACCCTTATGCACGTGCAGGACGGCCCCCGACCATTATTATTGCCCTGGCTGATATGACATCTAGAGCGTCATTACAGACGTTGGGGTGGGATTTAGCATGGTAAGGGCTTTGCAGCCTGCGGATCCGCGGCTGATCGGTCCTTACCGGCTGGTAGGGCAGCTCGGCGCTGGCGGCATGGGGCGGGTATTCCTGGCCATGTCGGCCGGCGGTCGCCCAGTAGCGGTGAAAATGATCCGCGCCGAACTTGCCGCGGATCCTGATTTCCGGTCCCGGTTTAGTAGAGAGGTATCAGCGGCACGGAGGGTAAACGGCCTGTTCACTGCCTTGGTCGTGGACGCGGATGTGGATGCCCAGGTGCCCTGGCTGGCCACCGCGTACGTGGCTGGTCCGTCGCTGGCCGAGACGGTGAAGGAGCACGGTCCGCTGTCCGCCAAGTCAGTGCTGGCGCTGGCCGCAGGCCTGGCCGAGGGCTTGAACGCGATCCATGCCGCGGGCGTGGTGCATGGTGACCTCAAGCCGTCCAACGTGCTCCTAGCCGAGGACGGGCCACGGGTGATCGATTTCGGGATCTCCCACGCCGCGGAGACGGCGCCGCTGACGCACCCGGGTCTGGTGATGGGCTCGCCCGGGTTCATGTCACCCGAACAGGCCCTGGGTAAGAAAGTCGGACCGCGCAGCGACGTGTTCAGCCTGGGTGCGGTGCTCGCCTACGCGGCCTCGGGAGAAAGACCGTTTGGCACCGGATCACCCATCGAGCTGCTCGATCGCGTGATCCACGGCACGCCGAGCCTTGACAAAGTGCCGGCCGAAGTCCGGCCGCTGGTCGAACGGTGCCTGGCGAAGGATCCGAGCCAACGCCCTACCGCCGCGAGCTTGCTCGCCGAGCTGGGCGCCCTGCAGGCCGCGACGGACTGGCTCCCCGACTCGATCATGCGAATGTTCCCCCGGGATATCTCGCCCAAAGGCGAAGACGACCGGAAGGGCGGCGGCGTAGGCACCTTGGGGACGGTCACCCTGGGGAGCGCGGCGCAGGATGCCGCGGTTTTGCCCAGGCACGCGAGGCCAAGCGCTCCGGCGAAGCCGAATGACCAGCAGCGGACCGATGATCAGCCGCGAGCCGGTGATCGGATGCCGCCAACCGATCAGCGGCCGCCGGATGCCGAGGCGCAGCGGGATGCCAAGGCACAGCGGAATGACCAGGTGCAGCCGGGCGATCGGGTGCCTGCAGGTGATCCCCGGCAGCCGGGCGGTCAGCTTCAGCCAGCTGATCAGCGTCAGGTAGCTGACCCGCCACCGGCGGGCGACCAGCTTCGGCGAGACGACCAGGTACAGACAGGTGATCAGCCCCTGCTGGCCGACCAGGCAGAAACCGGTGACCAGCTACGACCGGATGATCGGGTGCGCAGCGACGGCCAGACGCAGGCCGCTGACCAGCTGGAGCCGGATGATCAGCTGGTCCCCGGTGACCAGCCGCAATGGGGCGACAGCGGCCGCCGGAAGCCGCGAGGCCCCTTGTGGCAGCCACTGGCTGCGGCGTGCGTCGTCGGGGGACTCCTTGCCGCGTGCGGCGCGGTCGACTATGCCCTGATCACTGCGACCCGCCACTCGGCCCAGCGGCTCACGGCAACCACGCCGGCCTTGACGAGTGCCTCCCCGCCGGCCCTAGCTCGCACAGCTTCCGCCCCCTTGGATGTCACCAGGGTTTACACCTATCAACAAGGCGTCACGGTGTACGTCGACATCTACTACACCGATCAAAGTAACAACGCCAACGGTTTCGGATTCATGGGGGTGGATGGGTCGCCCATAGCGGAAGTGAACTATCCGTTCTCCAGCCCGGGCGCTGGCATTGTCGAGACAGGCACCATCACCTATCCGTTTAACGAGGGCTGCGGCACCGCCCGGCAGCGCTCGGACTTCATCGAAGTCTGGGTCACTGATACCGCGGGCAAACAAAGCCCGCCGTCTAAGCCGGTGCATCTCGCCTGCGGCCCCTGACGCACGATTCCGGCGTGCCGGTTCTAAGCCGGGGGCCGGCTCGGAACCATGCCGGCCAGCAGTACCACTGCCGTTCGGCGGAGTCGGGGCACGAGGTCCACGCATGCTTGAGCCAGATCCGGGTCGGAGGCGTAGAGCCTAGCCAGGGCCGGCGGAGGGTTCGCGATCTGCCACAGGGATCCGGCCAGGTTCGCCATGGTCGAGATGAATTCGCGGCACTCGCCCTCGGTCAGGTCCGCCAGGACCCGGTGGACCACGTCGGCCGCGTCGCTGATGGCGCCGAGCGAGGTCAGCTTGTACCGGCGTACGGCGCTGGCCGAGACATGGCGTTCGTGGTTCAGCGCGGTGTGCGGGATTAGGTCACAGAGCAGGGGACGGTCGGCAAAGCTACGGGCGACGACGTCGGCGACCAGATCGGCCGAGCCGGGGGAGCCGCCGTCGAGTCCGGCATGCAGCGCTTGGGCCCAGCCGAGCCACGACTGGGCGGTCAGCTCCAGGAAGATCTGCTCGCGCGTCTCGAAGTAGCGCAGCAGCGCCGACTTGTGGATGCCGACCTTTTCCGCGATATCGGTCAGGCTCACGTTGCGGACGCCGTCCCGGAGCGCCAGCTGCCGGGCAGCGTCCAGGATGGCGTCCTGGCGCTGCTGTTTCTGCTCAGGACGCCGCGCACGCTGGAAGGTCGCATCGGTAGCCACGGGAGCCAGCTTATATAACGCAACAGCGTTGTCTTGTTAATGCAACAGTGTTGTGTTAATTTGAACCTGACCCGCGGTACCTCTCATCCCGCCGTCCCCGCGCGAAAGGACCAGCAGTCGCATGTCGAAGGTTTTCCTGCTCACCGGGAGTGCGAGGGGCCTCGGACGCCAGATCGCCGAGGCCGCTCTGGTCGCCGGTCATCGCGTTGTCGCCACCGCACGCCGACCTGAAGCTCTCGCCGACCTAGCGGAGCGCTATGGCCGCCAGGTCCTCCCGGTTGCGCTCGACGTCACCGATCCGGACGCGGCCACGGCTGCCGTGGCCGCCGGCGTCGAGGCCTTCGGACGCCTCGACGTGGTCGTCAACAATGCCGGGTACGCCAACCTCGTCTCAGTGGAAGACATCAGCCTCACGGACTTTCGGGAGCAGATTGACGCCAACTTGTTCGGCGTCGTGAACGTCACCAAGGCGGCCCTCCCGGTCCTGCGCGGGCAGGGCGACGGCCACATCATCCAGGTCTCCTCCATCGGCGGCCGCCTTGCCACCGCCGGCCTTTCTGCCTATCAGGCCGCCAAATGGGCCGTCGGCGGCTTCTCCGAGGTCCTGGCCAAGGAGGTCGGGCCGCTCGGGATCAAGGTCACCGTCCTGGAGCCGGGTGGCATGCAGACCGACTGGGCCGGGTCATCGATGCGAGTACCGCCGGTCAGCGAGCCCTACCGGGCGACGGTCGGCGCCATGGCCGCATTGCACCACGATGGCGGCGGCATGCCCGCCCTCGGCGATCCGGCCAAGGTCGCTCAGGTCGTGCTCGCCGTCGCGGGCATGGATGAGCCGCCGCTCCGGCTCATCCTCGGCAGCGAGGCTTACGCCTATGCCACGGCGGCCGCCGCTGCCCGGGCCGAGTCCGACGCCGCCTGGCGCGACCTCACCATCTCCACCGACCGCGACGATGCCGCCCTCGCGGACCGGACCCGCTCGGGACGACCGGCCGCTAACCGCGTCAGCGATGTGCCTGCTGGTAGTGCGTCGCGAGCAGGTCAGCCCCGAAGTCGCCGCGGGGGCGGCGCAGCACGGTGTGCGCGTGATTACCATCGTCGGTAGTGTCGTATTCGATGAGCAGGTCAGCGCCCTGTACCCGGTAGTAGTGCCGAGCGCCCGGCGTGAGCGGTCCCTCCCAGGCGAAGTGCAGTTCCGCGTCGGCGGCACGCGCAGCCTCCCGGGCCGCAAGCTCGGCAGGCAGCCGGTCGAGGTAGAGGGCTACGAGCTGAGCCAGCACCGCTCGCGCGCTCGACCCGAGCCGGGCGGCGGGAACGCCGAGCGGTTCGATGCCTTCCCGAGCGCGGGGATTGGTGCTGGTGTGAATGTCGTCGGGCGCCTGGATGGCGACGACGGCGGCCGAACGGCCCGCCGCACCCATCGCGTCAAGTAGAGCGCGTACCAGGTCTTCCTCGGGCGCCAGCGGCCGGGACACCGGGCGCCCGGCATAACTGACGCAGGCCGGGTTGGCGCCGAGGAAGACCGGGGCGGGGGAGATATCGTCCTGCGCCACGGTCATCGTCACGGACAGATGATGCCCCTCAAAACGCCAGGACCACGGCTGATCGCCAGCCGGATCACCGAACACGTTCACCCAGTAGTCCCCGCTGTGACGGCCTCGCTGCCAGTCTTCCCGCCGGTCGAGGACCTCCTCGAGAGCGATGATGCCCATCGCCTGCGCGTACGCATGCTCGCTCAGCCCGGTGGCCAGCAGCCGGTGCGCGGCCTTTCGCCCGGCCCCGCTGAGCTCGGCGATGCAGGCGCCCGGGCGGTGCCGCGGCCGGTACTCCAGCCAGCGCCGGGCGGCATGGTCGGTGAAGGGCTGGGCCGCTAGCCTCCGCTGCTCCTCGTCCAAGGCACCCAGCAGCGCCATCGCGGCCGAACGCATCTGCCCTGACGCACTATCCGCGGTCATCAAAGTTGCGGCGTGGAGACCCCGGCCTTCAGGCCGGGGAGGAAACGCCGCTCCCCCCTCCCGCGTGTCAGTCTATCCATGACGGGTCCTCCTGTTAAGATTAGTACATGCGTACGGCGTACAAGTGCCGGGCTTACCCGGACCCCGAACAGGTGAGCGTGCTGGCCCGCACGTTCGGCTGTGTCCGCGTGGTCTGGAACCGCACGCTGGCGTGGCGGCATGCCCGGTATCACGGCGAGCAGGTCAAGACGGGCTTCACCCAGGCCAACGCCTACCTGACCGCCATGAAAGCCACCGAAGAGCTGGCGTGGCTGAACGAGGTGTCCTCCGTCCCGCTTCAGCAGGCGATCCGGCACCAGCAGGTCGCGTTCACGAACTTCTTCGCGAAACGCGCCCGGTACCCGCGGTTCAAGTCCCGCAACGGCCGCCAGTCCGCCGAGTACACCCGCTCCGGGTTCCGGTACCGCGGCGGGCAGCTTTGGCTCGCGAAGATGGACGTGCCGCTGACGTTCACGTGGTCGTGGCCGGACATCGACCCCGCATCGATCGACCCGGCCGCGGTGACCATCTCTCATGATCCGTGCGGACGCTGGTACGTCTCCTTCGCCGTCGAGGTAGCCGAGCCGGAACAACTCCCCGCCACCGGCCGCGCCGTCGGCGTGGACCTGGGGATCAAGGACTTCGCGGTCACCTCGGACGGGGAGAAGATCGCCAACCCGCGGAAGCTGGCCCGCCGGGAACGGAACCTCGCCCGGTACCAGCGGCGCATGGCCCGCTGCCAGCGCGGCTCCGCGAACCGGGCGAAGGCCAAGGCGAAGGTCGCCCGCGCGCACCGGAAGGTCCGCGCGTCCCGCGCCGACTTCCTCCACAAGGCAAGCACGAACCTGGTCCGCGACCATGACGTGATCGCCGTCGAAGACCTCGCCGTGCGCAACATGGTCCGGAACCGGTCCCTCGCCAGGGCCATCTCCGACTGCGGGTGGGGCACCTTCCGCCGCATGGCCGAGTACAAGGCGAAGCGCGCCGGACGCCACGTGATCCCCGTCGACCGCTGGTACCCCAGCTCCAAGACGTGCAGTTCGTGCGGCTACCTCCTCACGGAGCTGAGCTTGAAGACGAGGCACTGGACGTGCCCCGCCTGCCGCACCCGGCATGACCGGGACATCAACGCGGCGAAGAACATCCTGGCGGCAGGTCTTGCCGTAGCCCGGAGCAATCCGGGCGATGCCTGCGGAGCTGATGTCAGACATTCCGGGTCCTCCCGGGTGCAGTCGGCCGTGAAACAGGAACCCCAGCCCGCGAGAGCTGGAATCCCGTCCTTCAGGGCGTGGAGTAGTCAACCATCCGGTATATCAGGATGCCCGGCCGCCTTGGCGAGTGGTCGCAGCATCGCCACCAGCGCGTCCCGGTCAGGTGTGGCTTGGAAAAACGCGGCGTCTGTGGCCTCCACGATGGCAAGCGCCCGGATGGCCAGTCCGGTGCCGCGGTCGGTGACCCGCAGTTTCCTGGCCCGGGTGTCAGCGGTGTCGACCGTCCGCGTGATCAGGCCCTTAGCCTCCAGCTTGCGCAGGACCTCTGAGGTCATCTTCACGTCGGCGCCCGCTTGCCGGGCCAGCGTGAGTTGGTTCGGGTCCTCGCCCCGCGAGTTCAGCCACCAGGCAGTGGCCAGCAGCACGAACTGCACGTGGGTCAGGTCAAGCGGTGTCAGCGCCGCGGCGATCTCGCGCTGCCAGCGCAGGGTAGCGTGCCAGAGCAGGGATCCTGGGCTCTGCTCGGGGTCAAGCGGCACAGGCTAGCCTTCGGCCAGCTTCGCCAGCGCCGCGAGTACCTCAGGAAAGTCCGCCGTGATCTGCGGACCGAGCTCGGGGCCGATGTGGCCGGCGGCCTCGCCGGTGATCTCCGTCCGGTAGACGATCCTGGTCAGGCCGGTGGCTGTAGGCTCAAGCCGGTGCTGCGTCCGCACCACGAAATCGCCCGCGTCCATCTCGTCGGTGAACGATTCGCCGGGCTTGATTTCCACCAGGCGCATGCGGATCGGCTCATCCCCGGGCGGCGTCATCGTGAAGGCGGTACCGACGGCAAACGGGCCCTCGACGTCGATGGTCTCGATGCCGGCGTTCCATTGCGGCCACGTCGCCATGTCGGACCAGTGCTGCCAGAGGGCCTCGCGGGCGGCGGTGGTCTCGACGCTGTGCTCGTACTCCCACATGTTTTTCTCCCGAAGGTCAGCTGAGTGGTCGATTGACTATGCGCAGATGATCTGTCAACAGATTATATCGAATCAAGGCCGGTTCGCTCGGTGACCGGGGCGAGGGCCGATACTGAGGCAATGACCACGCCGAGCTGGGATGCGTCTTACACGGCGAGCAAGCCCGCGCCGTGGGACATCGGCCGACCGCAGCCCGCCTTCGTGCGGCTGGCGGAAAGAGGGCTGCTGAGCGGGCAGCTGCTGGACTCCGGCTGCGGCACCGGGGAGCAGACCCTGCTCGCTGCCTCGCACGGCGCGGACGCCATCGGCGTAGATGTGTCGGTCCATGCCATCGAGCTGGCTCAGGCCAAGGCCGCCGAGCGAGGTCTGACCGCTCGCTTCGAAGTTGCCGATGCCCTGCGGCTAGGAGACCTGGGCCTGATGTTCGATGTTGTCATCGACAGTGGGGTCTTCCACGTCTTCGACGACAAAGACCGCGTCAAGTACGTCGCCAGCCTGGCGTCGGTGCTGCGCGATGGCGGTTACTGCCACCTGCTCTGCTTCAGCGACCGGCAGCCCGGGACCCTTGGCCCGCGCCGGGTCCGCCAGGACGAACTTCGTGCCGCCTTCAGCGACGGATGGCGGATCGTCAGCATCGAGGCGGCCACGTTCGAGCTCAACGAGTCCGGGCTTGGCATCTCGCTGGCACAGGCCTGGCTGGCCGACATCCAGCGGGTCACTCAGGCCTGATGACGGTAGCCTTCGGTATCACGCATGGCGCCGGCACCCAGCCTCATCGGTTCTTCCTGTCACCACCGGCGTTCGCAGGTAGTGTGGCGTGGCCAACGTTTGGCATGGCGGTACCGTACTTCGGGGGTGGCGGGATACGAGTCAAAGCGATGCCGCTAGCACGACGCGGCTAAGGTCATGGCGGGCTAATGCCAGTACGCGACAGCAGCCAGGTAGCGGTGGCCATCGCAGCGGAGTGACGCGGCGTCTGCGGACCTTGATTCTCTCGGCGTCTGCTCTCTTGCTTGGACTGGCTAGCTCCGGGTGCGGCGCCGCCTCAACCAGCGCTGTTGTCGCTGCCGGGAAACCCTCGCCCACTGGGGGAAGCCTCGCCTCGCCTCGGCCCAGCGCGGGCGCGTCGTCGCCTCAGTCAGCGTTGCCCTCCTGCCCGGCTCAGGTTTTCTCTCGCATGACCGAAGCCCAGCGGGTCGGCCAGTTGTTCCTGGTCGGCATCGCGGGAGACCCGGTCTATGACGTCGCCCAGGCAGTCGCGGCGTATCACTTCGGCTCGTTGCTGTCCTCGGGCAACCTCACGGCGGGCGTAGCCGACCTCCAGCAGCTGACCAGCGCATATCAGTTGCTGGCTTCGACGCGGGCTACCGGCGGGGCTCGCTTCTTCATCGCCGCGAACCAGGAGGGGGGAGAGGTCCAGTCCCTGCAGGGCCCGGGCTTTTCCGCGATCCCTTCGGCTCTGGCCCAGGGCAGCCTGTCCCCTTCTGTCCTGCAGCAGCAGGCGGCGGTCTGGGGCCGTGAACTCCGGTCGGCAGGCTTCAATCTCAACCTGGCCCCGGTCATGGATGTCGTACCGGCCGGTACCGCCGACCAGAACCAGCCTATCGGCCTGCTCGAGCGTGAGTTCGGGTACACCCCGGCAACGGTGGCGGCCCACGGCGTGGCGTTCATCCGGGGGATGCAGCAGGCAGGAGTCGCGACCACCGCCAAGCATTTCCCGGGGCTGGGCCGGGTCATCGGCAACACCGATTTCACCGCCGGGGTCGTGGACAGCACGACCGGGCCGCATGACCCCTACCTCCGTTCCTTCCAGGGGGCCATCGATGCCGGCGTGCCTTTCGTCATGGTCGCCCTGGCCACCTATGCGCGCATTGACGCGCGCCATCTCGCGGTTTTCTCACCGGAGGTGATGCGCGTGATCCTGCGCCAGCAGATGCACTTCAACGGGGTCATCGTCTCCGATGACCTGGGTGCGGCGACTGCGGTGGCGGGCCTTTCGCCGGGAGTCCGCGGGATCGACTTCCTCGCCGCGGGCGGCGACCTGATCACCTCTCAGAGCCTGCCCGCGGCGGCGGCAATGGACAGCGCCATCCTCGCGCGCGTATCCGCTGACTCCGCGTTTCGTGCCCTGGTGAACTCGGCCGTCATGCGGATACTCAGCGCCAAGCAGGCCTATCGCCTGCTGACGTGCCCGTGAGGTTGAGCTTCGGGCACCCTCGTGGCTGAGCTTCGGGCACCCTCATGGCTGGGCTTCGGGCACCATCATGGCGGCCAGAGGCCCGGAGCTGATCGCCAGCTCCGGGCACCTCCAGACCCCGGCAACGATCGGCCTACGACGTGGGCTCGGTGAGGTTGTAGACGGTCTCGCCGCCGACGGTCTCCTTCGTGAAGTGGGCCGCGACCCATTTCGTGATGGTCGAGGAGCCCTGCCCGCCGCCGAAGCTCTCGCTGCCCTCGCCCACGTAGTAGTGGATCTCGTGCTTGGCCACGAGCTCTTCGAACCCGGCCAGCGTGGGCCACGGGTCGGTCCCGTTGAACCCGCCGATGGCCATCACCGCGTCACCGGTGGCTAGCTCGAGGGGCGCCGCGGCCTCCGAACCCACGGTGGCGGCCACCCACTTGTAGCTGGACGCGTCCTGCTCGAGCAGCTTCTCCACGGCACTGCTCACGGTCGTAGTGCCGCCAAGGCCGCCGGCGCCGCCGAAACCGCCCGGCCGTGTACCCGCCGAGCCGCTGCCGCCGGGAAGTATGCCTGCTGAGCCGTTCGTCCCGCTGCCTCCGGGCCGTGTGCCGGCTGACCCAGCGGCTCCGCCGGGAACCCCGGTCCCGGCACTGCCGGTTCCAGAGCCCGCCGTGCCGCCGGCACGCCCCGGACCGAATCCCGCTGCGCCGCGAGTCCCGCCCGGCCCGGCCCCGCGCCCGAACTGGCCGGCCCGGCCGGCCAACCCGCCCCCGCCGCCGAACCCGTCAGCCTGCGGTCCGGCACTCACGATCGCACCGGTGTAGGCAGAGTTCACCGTGTCGAGCGCGTAGGCGGTCGGCCCGGCCAGCCCCGCGACCATGGCGAGTCCGACCGGCACCAGCACCAGCGCCTGCCGGCCGCGGCGCGATCCCGAAGACCCCGGCGACCCGGGCGACCCCGGCGACCTCACGAGGTACGGAGCCGCGAACGCCGCTGCCGCGGCGGCCACCCCCACGATCACGATGACCCAGCGCAGCCAGGGCAGCCAGTCCGGGGTGCGGTCGAGCAGTACGTAGGACCACACGGCCGTGGCCACGAGCGCCACCGCGACGGTGATGCGCCCGGCCAGTCCCAGCCGTGCCTGCCACAATGCCGTCGCGCCGATACCTACGAGCGCGGCGATGCCGGGCGCGAGGGCGACCATGTAGTACGGGTGGATGATGCCGCTCATGTAGCTGAACACCAGGCCGGTGACGAGCACCCAGCCTCCCCACAGCAGCGCCGCGGCCCGGGTCCTGTCGGTCCGCACCGCCCGCCGTGACACCCACAGCATGGCGCCCAGCGAGATGAGCGCCGCGGGCAGCAGCCAGCTGATCTGCCCGCCGAACTCGGAGTGGAATAGCCGCAGGATCCCGGTCGCGCCGCCGAACGCCGTGCCCCCCGCACCGCCGCCGCCGATCGACCCGGTCTCGTTGCCGTCAAGACGGCCCAGGCCGTTGTACCCGATCGCGAGCTGCAGGATGTTGTTGTCGGTGGAGCCGCCGAAGTAAGGCCGGTCGGCCGCGGGGGTGAGCTGCGCA
>Ga0302180_10003673_pt1 | contig 11521 bp, 12 predicted proteins | sample I_Palsa_E3_2_FD_200575 | JGI IMG/M metagenome (GOLD analysis project Ga0302180, IMG submission 200575) | Peat permafrost microbial communities from Stordalen Mire near Abisko, Sweden - I_Palsa_E3_2 | ecosystem: Environmental > Terrestrial > Soil > Palsa > Peat permafrost | place: Sweden... | reverse complement strand
CTCAGACCACGTCCGGACAGGAGGCTTGGGTTGTCCGGCCGAGCGCAGTTCGGCTGGCTCCTTCTCTGGCTCCGCGGTTGTGGCGACCTTGTTCACCGTTTACCTCTGTGCTGATACCTCTGTGCTTATTGTGCCCGGAAGCGAGCCCCGCTGCCACATCCCCCAGCTTCACATCCTTAGATGCTAACGCCTAGTATTCGCATCGCTTCTCCGACAATGTAAATCGAACCAGTAATCACAACCAATCCCTTTGCTCCGGCAACCTTTTTCGCTCGATCGAGAGCCGCCACCACGTCGCTCGCGTCTTCCAGATCGACCCCATCTCCCAGTCGCGCCGCGGCCCGGCGAATCTCCTCCGGGCTCGCCGAGCGCGGGTTGTTAGCGTGGGTCACGATCACTCGACTGGCAATTGGAAAGAGGATCTCAGTAATCTCTTGCATCGCCTTGTCGCGCATCACGCCAAAGACCACGGTGACATCCCGCCCGTCTGCCGCATTTTGATATGCCGAAAGCGTTGACCGCAGCGCCCAAGCCCCGGCGGGATTGTGTGCAACATCGAGCACATACTCAGGATTCTCAGCGGTCGCCGGCAGTACCTGAAACCGGCCCGGCCACCGCGTTTGCCGAATGCCACGCGCGATCGTCTCCGGCGAAATTTCGGTCACTCCCTGCTCTTGCAATTCGACTGCCGCCGCAATTGCCAGGGCAACGTTGCGGAGCTGGTGGCGGCCGACGAGCGGTGATTCGACCACGATCTGCTTTCCCATGACCTCAACAGCGTAACGTTGCGCCTGGCCATCTGCCTCAGGCCACAGACCGCTGCCCGGCGACAGTGGAGGCACATAGAGCACGGCATTCACCGCGCGCGCACCTCGATCCAAAATCGTGTTTCCGATCATGTCGTTTGCTTCGGGCAATTGCGGCAGCGTAACGACGACTCCACCCGGGCGAATGATTCCCGCTTTTTCCCGCGCAATCTCCGCAATCGTTTCTCCCAGATATTTTTGATGATCGAGCGAGATGTCGGTGATGATGCTAAGCCGTGGCTCAACCACGTTGGTCGCATCCAAACGCCCGCCCATGCCTACTTCAAGCACCACAACGTCAGGATGGCTGCGGGCAAAATATTCGAACGCCATCGCGGTCAGCATCTCGAAAAAGCTCGGATGCCACGGGAGATCGCCTTCCACAACCAGACGCTCGGCGGTGCGATCGACCACGTCGTGAAGGAGCGCGAATTCGTCGTCGGCGATGGGTTTGCCATCGAGACGAATTCGCTCGTTGATGCGAACGAGGTGCGGCGATGTGTAGAGTCCTGTCTTGAGGCCGGAAGCCTGCAAAATGGATGAGAGGGTCGCGGCCGTCGAACCTTTGCCATTGGTACCAGCGACCAGCACGGTTCGAATCCGGCTCTCCGGATGCCCCAATGCCGCCAGCAGCACGCGCATGTGCGCGAGATCGAACTTGTGTGACGGCGCCTGTGCCAGTTCATGGCCTAACGCATTCATCTGCGCCACTGCAGTTTCGTAGGACATCCGGTCTTTCGTCGCTGGTCGCGGTCGCTCGCGAATCGGGGAGGCTCGCGGTTCGGCGATGCCATAGTTAGACTAACAAGTCCGACCTTCGGTTTCGACTTTCTCGCATTAGAAGGAGGCTGTCTGCGGTTGAAAGGCATCCCGCGAACTCTGAGGTGAGCTTCCGGCGGGAGTCCGGTTCTTACGCCGCCTGCACCATGAAATCCAGTGCCCGCGCGATGTACGGTTTCAAATCCTTGCGCGGGACCACGGCGTCGAGCATTCCGTGCTCCAGCAGAAATTCGGAGCGCTGGAAGCCTGGCGGCAGCTTCTGCCGGATCGTCTGCTCGATCACTCGCGGCCCGGCGAAGCCGATCAGCGCGCCCGGTTCGGCGATGTTGAGGTCTCCCAACATGGCAAAAGATGCGGTCACGCCACCGGTCGTCGGATCGGTCAAAACCGAAATGTAGGGAACCTTGGCGGCGTCCAAACGGGCGAGAGCAGCGGAGATTTTTGCCAACTGCATCAGGCTGATCACGCCTTCCATCATGCGCGCTCCGCCTGACGCCGCGACGATGATGATCGGTGTACGCGTCTCGGTGGCCGCTTCAATCGCTCGCGTGATGGCCTCGCCAACCACTGCTCCCATGCTCCCGCCGATGAATGAATATGCCATCGAGCTGACAATCACCGGGCGGCCGCCCAGTTTGCCGCGGGCATTGATAATCGCGTCTTTGAGCCCCGTATCAGCCTTCGCCTGCCTCAACCGGGAGGAATAGGCCTTCAAATCGACAAATTTCAGCGGGTCGGTGGAGACGAGATTACTCTCGAAAATCTCGTATTGATTGTCGTCGAGCAGCTGTCCGAGGCGAGTCTTCGCATCGATGCGGAAGTGTTTGTCGCACTTCGGGCAGACATTAAGATTGTCTTCAAGATCTTTTTTCCAGATAATCTGCCGGCAGTTGTCACACTTCACCCACAAACCCTCGGTGCGCACCTTTTTCTCGCCCGAAGTGTCAAGCTCGCCGGATTGTCGTTTAAACCAAGCCATAAAAAGCAGTGGTCGGTGATCGTTCGCCGGTGGTTTTACGGCTGCCATTACTGACCGCCGGTCACCAGCCACCCCCACTAGTATTCAATTCCTCTCTGCGCCATCACGCCTTTCTCATAGGCATGCTTTACCTGGCGCATTTCAGTCACGGTGTCAGCAATCTCAACAATTGAAGGATGAGCGTTCCTGCCGGTCAAAATGACATGTACCATCTCCGGCTTCCGCCCCAGAGATTCCGCTACTTTTGACGCGTCCAGCATACCGTAGCTGATGGCGTAATTGATTTCATCAAGCACCACCAGGTCCCACTCACCCGATTGGATGGCTTTTTCCGCCTCGGACCATGCATCCTCTACCATCTTCACATCTTCCGGGTCCGGTTTCTCGGTGCCGACTTTTACGAAGCCGCGTCCCATCTGCTTCATGATGAATTTGTCGCCAAACGCCTTGACGGCATCCAGTTCGCCGTAATGCCACGATCCCTTCAGAAATTGCAGCATCAGGACTCGCAGCCCCTGGCCGACAGCCCGCAACGCCGTGCCCATTGCGGCAGTGGTCTTACCCTTGCCGGGACCGGTATGCACGATGATGAGACCACGGCGAAGGTCCGACATAACAGCCGAAACTTCTATTCTACCGGATGGGATCACTGCGCTGAGGAATTTGTGATCGGCAAGCGGTGACTGGTGACCTTGATGTATGGGCGAACGGCTTTGGTTTCCGTCCGCCCACCGGGGTAGGGAGAATGGTAGGGGGAAGAGCTGCTAAGGCATATCAACGCGTCGTGGCTTCGACTGAGGGTCAGCTCTCGCTGCTCCCGAGTCGTCCGCGTCCATCAGGAGCGCTGCGATCCGCAAAGCGTCCATCTCTTTGCGGACCCGCAACAGATCCTGTTCTTTCGCTTTGAGTACTTCGTACGGGTTCTTCATGGGGGAGGGCCTCAATCAAAATACAGACTTGCTTCGCCTGCTGGAAACACAGTAATCATTTTTTGCAATGCTGGAAAGCTACCGGAGGTGCATGGGGTCTTGAGAATGTAAACCGGCGGCAACCGGTCTGACCGGCCGTTGCCCATTACTATAAAGTTAATGTCCCAGATGATAAGGATGATTTTTGAGAATGGTAAAAGCGCGATAGATCTGTTCGACCAGAACCACGCGCGCCAACTCGTGCGGCAGCGTCATCTTTCCGAGGGATAACGCAGCGCCCGCGCGAAGCCGCGCTTCTTCGCTGAAGCCATCGCTACCGCCAATCGCAAACAGCAACGGCACGGCGCTCAGCTGCTCACGCTCGACAAATTCGGCGAACTCTTCAGACGACAGCTGTTTTCCGCGCGAATCGAGAAGAACGAGCTTATACCGCTCTTTATTCTGACGTTCGCCGCGAGCGAGCGACAGGATTGCGGCTTCGTCCTTTAGCGCCAAGCCCGCAACCTCGGCATAGCGTGAAATCCGTCTCAAATACTCCTCAGTCAGAGCCCGGATCGCCGGCTCTTTCGTCTTTCCGATCCATGCCACATTGATCTTCACTCGATGATCTTCACAGGATGATTTTCACAAAATGATCTTCAGGGACGATCTTCACAGCCGGGAAGCCAGCCAGAACTGCGTCGGCGCCGAACCGAATCTCATTCTCCACGCGACAGCGCACGATCTCCGGCTTCGCCTCGGCGCGGATCGTCGGTCACCATTCTTCCGAGACTCGCTCGAGCGTCGGCCGCAACTTGAAAGCGGACATTTCAAGCCTGCTTCTTACGGGTCTTTCTAGCCACGCCAGCGGGGGCTTTGACCTCGGACTTGGCCGTCCCCCCTGTCGCTGCGCGTCGCGCCTTCGGTTTTGCCAGCAATTCCGCGGGTTCAAGCCGCTTGGCCGACTTCCAAAGCCGTTCCAGATCGTAGAACTGGCGCGCTTTCTCCGAGAAGACGTGGACAACAAAATCGACATAGTCGAGCAGCACCCACTCCGCCTGCTTGTAGCCCTCGGAGTGAGTTACGCGAAGTCCGAGCACCTCCAGTCGCTCGTCAACGGCATCCGCGATTGCCTGCACCTGGCGCGGATTGGCGCCGCTGCACATCACAAAGTAATCGGTGAACGCTCCTGAATCTTTTTCCAGTTCGAGAACCGCAACGTCTTCGGCTTGTTTGTCCTGGCAGGCGAGGATCGCTTCATTCACTTGGCGCTTGAGGTCGTCCTTCTTCTTCATACGGGCTCATCGATTGTACCCCGCCTCACCGCGCGATACAGTCCGTGCTTTCGCACGTAATCCGCGACCCGGGCGTCCAGCCATCGCGCGAGTGGCTTGCCTTGTCCTGCCGCGGTTCGAATCGTGGTCGCCGAGACGCTCTGGTTCACTCCCTCCAGCAGGTGCAAAGTAACGCCGGGAAGGACCAGTTCCCCGCTTGCGGGTTGCTTGTGAAACGGACGAGTCACCGCCACCGGAGGCCGTAAGTCCTCCGGCAAAGATTCGGCTACGTCCCGTAACGAATATCCAGGTCGGCTGGCCACGATAAAATCGCATTCCCCGAGGAGAGCGCGCGCCTCGCGCCATTTCGCGACGTCGCGGAAGGCGTCAATGCCGATAAGGAAAAAAAGACGGTCAGATTTCCGGAGCGTTTGCTTGAGGCGCCGCACCGTGTCGATCGAATAATTCACCGCTTCAGCATGGGCATCCCGGGCGCTGGGTTCCGCCCGACCTCGGGCAGCTTTCACGATGTTGGTTGTGGCATATTCCGGCGCTTCGAGCAACGAGGCCTTGAAATGCTTTTGGTCCTCTGTTGCCAGGGCGACCATCGTATAGCGATGGATAAAGGCTGTGAGCGGCTGTTTCTGTTTGTGCGGAGGAATATTCGCCGGGACAAACAACACCTGCCGCAGATCGTAACGGACGGCCGCCGCCAGCGCCAGCGCCAGGTGTCCGCGATGAATCGGGTCGAAGCTGCCGCCGAAAAGACCTATGTTCATGCCGTCGATGTTCCCGTCAATGTCCCGCTAGTTTCCTCGTTTACACTCGCGGTTGCAAGACATGTTGCAAAACTATGTTCCCATCCGTCTTTTTTCACGACTTAATTTTGCGCAAAGCGTCCGATGAGATTAGGCTGTGGTCACGGTTTTTGCTCATCCCTGCCGACGCACGAACTGTCTTCACGCTGCTGGCGGGTGTACCTCTGGCCACTGTGTCGCTCGCGAAAGTGCGGTGGACTGCCGTAACTCGCTCTGCGCCCATTTGGCGCATTAGCATGAGGCCATGCGAATGAAACTCCCCCTCATCCGCAGCTTGGTCGTACCTCCTGCGCGCGCTCCCATCCTGCGCTACGGAGTCGCTCTCCTTAGCACGGTTCTTGCGCTGATACCAGCCTTATTTTTCTCCGATATGGCGGAGAGCCGCCTTGTCGTCTTCGCCGTCGCCGTGATGGTCAGCGCCTGGTATGGCGGATGGAAGCCCGGCCTCGCCGCCACTTCCTTTGCCCTCACCGTCAGCGCCTACTATTCGCTCACGGGAGGACAGCCGCCGAGCGAATATCGCAGGGCGATTGCGCACCTGGCCCTGTTTTTCGCGGTCGCCCTATTGATCTGCTGGTTCAACGGCGCTCTCCGGGCAACGCAAGAGAGCCTGCGACGGTCGGAGACGAACTTTCGTTCGCTGGTGATGAACGCGCCGTACGGCATCTGCCGCTGCGATGCTCTCGGCATCGTCCATGATGCCAATCCCGCAATGGTAGCCATGTTTGGCTACGAGAGCGCCGCCCATCTCACCGGCCGGCATCTTGGAAGCCTCTACGCCGATGCCCAGCAGTGGTTTCAAACCGCCGATTATTTTCATGCGCGCAAGGAATTTACCAACCTGACCACCGAATGCGTGCGCAAGGACGGCTCTCCGATCGTAGCCCGCATCTCCGGCCGCTCGATTCCAAATGGCAAGGACGGCGCCAACTACGAAATTTTTATGGAGGACGTTACCGAGACCCGCATGCTTGAACTGCAACTGCGCCAGGCGCAAAAAATGGAGGCCATCGGCCGCCTCGCCGGCGGCATAGCCCACGACTTCAACAACCTTCTCATGGTCATCTCCGGCTACTCGGAGTTTCTGCTCGAACGTCTCGGACCGGATCCTCAGCTGCGCGTTCCGGCGAAGGAGATTTCGAACGCCACCGAGCGAGCCACCGCGCTGACCAGGCAATTGTTGGCCTTCAGCCGCAAACAAATGCTTACTCCCAAGGTGCTCGACCTTAACGAGGCGGTTACCGAAAACCTCAAGATGCTCACTCGCATGATCGGAGAGGATATCGATCTGGTCATGGTTCCAGGCACTGGGCTCGGCGCCATCCGCGCCGATCCAGGGCAGATCGACCAGGTCATCATGAACCTCGCCGTCAACGCCCGCGACGCCATGCCCGAGGGCGGAAAGCTCTCGATCGAGACCGCCAACGTCAAGCTCGGGGAAAATTTCGCCCGAACGCATAGCCCGCTTCCGCCGGGGGACTACGTCATGCTTGTCATCAGCGATACAGGCGTTGGCATGGATAGCGAAACCCAGTCGCGCATTTTCGAGCCTTTCTTCACCACCAAGGGCGCCAAGGGCACGGGCCTCGGTCTCTCGACCGTATATGGCATCGTGAAGCAGAGCGGCGGGTTTATCTTCGTCGAAAGCCAGCCCCAGCGTGGCACCGCTTTCCGGGCTTATTTTCCGCGAGTCGATGGCCGCGAAGACACCGCAGCCGCGCAAGAAGCGGTGAGCTTGCCCCGCCCCGATCACGGACAGGAGACCCTCCTGCTCGTTGAAGACGAAACCAATCTTCGCCGCCTCGCGCGCCAGTATCTGGAAATGCAGGGCTACAAAATTCTCGAAGCTCAGGACGGCGCCGCAGCTCTGCAGATTGTTCAGGGCCACCAGGGCAAGATCGATCTTCTGCTCACTGATGTCATCATGCCCGGCATGAACGGGCGGGAACTAGCAGCGCACATTACCGAGTTGCTGCCCGAGATCCGCGTCCTTTATATGTCGGGCTACACCGAAAATGCAGTTGGTCAAGACGGCATGCTCGACGCCGGCATTAATCTGCTGCAAAAACCGTTCAGCCTTCCCGTGCTGAAAGACCGTGTGCGCGAGGTGCTGGATTCCGAGCCCATCCCCCTGGAGGTTGTCATGTCTTCCCGCACTGCTGGTTCAACTGCTGTTGAAAAGAAGATTCCACCGTTCCGAGCTCGCCGCTTCAATCTTCAGCTTCCGCTGCGCTATCGTCCGCTCGGTGAAAAGAGCTGGCGCCCCGGTACCACCGAGAACATCAGCCGTTCGGGATTGCTTTTCCAGGCGCAGGAGTTGCTTCATCCGAATGCGCAAGTGGAGATAACCCTCGTATTGCCGGCTGAAATTGCCGGTCTCGCGGCCACCGAAGTGATGTGCCGCGGGCAGGTGGTGCGCTCGATCGAAACGAAAAAACCAGGCCAGGGCCGTAACGTGTTCCCCGCCTTGGCCGCGAAAATCCTGCAATACCACTTCCAGCACGGCGCGCGCGTTGGCGAGGCATAAAGGGCGCCGCACATGAACGAAAGATCGCGAAACAGCGATCGCGAAACAACAATCGTGAGTACAGCCTGGGTACCGTGCGGTTACCTTCGATAGCCGTACAGCTTGGACAAACGCCCTTCCAGGCTGTACATTTCGACTCAGTACTATTCAGTTACTCAGTGAGGATAGCCATGTCCCTGGTCGTGAAACTGGAAGACGATCTTGGCGAACGCAGCGATTGGGTAATGCTGCATGGCGTGGTTCCCGCCGCCAGCCATGCCGACTACCTGCTGCTCAGCGGCATTGATCCTTTCGGCAAAACCGTCTTCAATCACCTGCAGATGGAAGCCTTCCTTCGGGAGTGGGATCGTGCAAAAGATCGAGTGCGCGACGAGAGCCAGCTCGAGGCTTGGGAGAAAGTGAAGCACATGGCCGAAAGTTGCCGCCACGACCGTGACCTGTATCTGCGCTTTGTCGGCAACTAAACGAGAGCCAGGTTTGTAGCAGCGTATTACTTTCCCGATACCGCGAGTCCGAAGCCGGGTGGACCCTTTAGGGGCTGGCGATAATCATCGGATCCCATGAATTCCGGCGCCCAATCTCAGCTCCTTCCAGGATTATCGGCACTGTAAACCAGCGCCTTCGCGCAATTCCGAAGCTAAACAGGCACCCTCCACCAAGGACAATCCCAAGACGCGGGTTTCGGCAACCAGACTCCGGCAATTTTCGGGTGCTCGAACACCCTGAAGACGGGAATCATTTCGACAGCGATCCCAACGCCTCCCGAAAAAGCACGTCAAAATTCTGCGGACTCTTGCCCCCCCGCGCCGCCGCCAGGAGCGCCTTGTCCGCCGCCGCCCGCTGATAGCCGAGATTCACCAGCGCTGAAATGACGTCTTCCTCTACCGGAGTCGCCGTCGGGGCGCTGATTTCAGACGCTCCCGTCGGCACCAGCAACTTATCGCGCAGCTCCAGCACCATGCGCTCTGCCGTTTTCTTGCCGATGCCGGGGATCCGGGTGAGCCGTGCCAGGTCGCCCGTACGGATCGCTCCCACCATCTCATCCGCCGGCATGCCGCTCAAAATCGTGATTGCCAGCTTGGGGCCGATCCCACTAACCGTCAGCAATTTCTCGAAGAGATGCTTCTCGGCCAGACGCAAGAATCCATACAGGCTAAGCGCGTCTTCACGAACATGAGTATGAATGTGGAGCGATACTTCTGCCCCCGCCGCCGGCATCTCCGTGAAGGTCGGCACGCTGATGCTGACATCGTAGCCAACGCCGTGGACCTCGACGATCGCCTGATTCGGATGTTTCGCCAGCAAAGTCCCTCGAAGGTGCGCAATCATCGCCGCTATTGTACTGGAGGCGACGTACTGGAGCCGGAGCCCGCCGCATCGGCTGGCGCGAAATTCCCGCATGCGATAGGCTGTTTCCCTATCCAGGGAACTCAGATTCAATGTTCGAGGAGGTTCGAAAATGAAAAACGCTGTCCGGGCATTTCTGGCACTTCTGTTGTTGAGCGCCCTTGCGTGGGCCGCGCAGGACGTGGTCAGCGCCGTCCATGGCACCGTCAAGAAGCTCGATTCCGGCACCAAGACCATGGTCATCACGACCAAGGACGGCACCGAGCACACCATCAAGTTTGTCGACAGGACCACTGTCCACGGCGCCAAGGCAACCGTCCACGATACAGCGGCAGGTACCGAAGACACCTTTCACGGACTCAAGGAAGGTACCGAAGTGGTGGCGCACTACACCGAAAAGGGAACCGACAAGACTGCCGTCGAAGTCGATGACGTCGGAAAAGATGGCGTCAAGGCGGTCGACGGAACCGTCACTCATATCGATCGCGCCACCAAGACCTTGGCAATAAAAACCGCCGACGGCACCGAGGAAACATTTAAGCTCTCCGGTCACGCTGCCGCCGATGCTGGCAAAGGCATCGCAAAGGGAACCGAGAAAACCACCAAGGTGACGGTCTACTACACCGAACAAGCCGGCAAAAAAACTGCGCATTTCTTCGAAAAAATCTGACTCGATAAAATTCGAGTTTGGGAAACTTTAAGCTCGCAGCGCGGCTTCCGCGAAGTCGTTGGGCGGGCAACTCGGTGTACCAGTGCGCGCGGGTTCGCGCGAATTCAGCCCACTCGCTGGCTGTACTTCCGAGTTGCGGGATGATCTTGACATCTCCTCATTTGCAGATAAACTGGCCGGATTACACAGCAGTAAGCCCACCACGTTTCGTCACAAAACACGGTTCGCATAAATAAGGAGAATTCTATGCGCTCAATTTGTTTGGGAATCCTCGCCATGCTCGTCCTATCCATATTGCCCGCCTTGGCCCAGGTATCGAGCGGGCCTATCTCGCCCACAGCAGCAGCGGTTCCGCACCGGCCGATGAAGTTTCACCGGGTTCGCTCGGACGGCACGGTGGAGAGCGAAAACTGGAGCGGTTACGCCGTGACCGGTTCGGATTTCACCAATGCCAAAGGGTCGTGGACCTTGGCCGCAGTCAACTGCAGCAAAACTCCGAACACTTACTCAGCATTTTGGGTAGGCCTCGATGGGTACTCCTCCGACACTGTGGAGCAAACCGGAACCATCGCCTATTGCAACGGCAGCACTGCTGAATATTATGCCTGGTACGAATTTTACCCGGCTGGCTCCGTCGAAATCACCAGCGTCCGCGTATCTCCCGGCAATCACATATCGGCGGAAGTATCCTACAGCGGTTCGGAATTCACCACCACCATCACCAATGAAACCACCGGAAAGTCCTACAGCAAGACCTCAAGGGTCCGGGGCGCGGCGCGGTCGTCGGCAGAATGGATTGCCGAGGCGCCGTGCTGCACGAACTCCGGCGGCATCCTGCCGCTCTCCGATTTCGGCACCGGCTATTTTGGCGAGGATTATACCGGCATCAGCGGCACCAACTTTGCCACCGAATCCACGACCTCCGGGCCGATCAGTGCCTTCGGCAGCGATGTTCAGGAGATCATTATGGCCACCAGCAGCGGCGCGGAGGAAGCAGTCCCCTCATCTTTAACCTCGGACGGTACCAGCTTCGATGTGGTTTGGAAGTCCGAATAAGTCAGCAATAAGTGAGTTCAAACCGAGCCCCGCTTATGCGCATTCTTTGCGATAAGCGGGGCTTACGAATCTTGTGGCGGAGGAAAATCTGCGACCTGCTTGACTGGCGCGATCATTCCACCGTTATCTTCCCCGTCCCGGGGTCAACAAATTTTAGGTTTGGGCTAGCGGACGAGTACACAGGTTCGCATCTCGGCATTGGATGTGAGAGATTCCTTAGAGAGGGATCGCAGATACTGCCCGCCGAAACCAACACGTACCGATGTGTCGTTCACGCGGAATATTTCGCCGTAACCCCCTGATTCTAATAGTAAAATAAAGGAGAGGCAGTATCGTTTGAGCCGAGCGATTCGACG
>Ga0302180_10003670_pt1 | contig 11524 bp, 14 predicted proteins | sample I_Palsa_E3_2_FD_200575 | JGI IMG/M metagenome (GOLD analysis project Ga0302180, IMG submission 200575) | Peat permafrost microbial communities from Stordalen Mire near Abisko, Sweden - I_Palsa_E3_2 | ecosystem: Environmental > Terrestrial > Soil > Palsa > Peat permafrost | place: Sweden... | reverse complement strand
AGCTATTTGATCAGTTCAGCGTGAAGACGGTCGACAGCAACGGTGAGGTGATCATTAAGGGTGAAGTGAAGAAGTTTCTTCGTGCGCGAAGAATCCACTTATAAGTCCACGGTGGAAATTCATCTCACGGTGATCGGTCAAGATGGCAAGACCCTGTGGAATGGTCTCGCCTCCGGCGAGGCTTCTAATCGCGCCCGTGCCGGCTATGTCAACCAGCGTCACCCCCGGGCAATTCGGATTTATCCTTCGACGGCGAAGCCGTCTCAGAAGATTCGTAATCCTTCCGAGTGACGGCAGTGGAGGAGCGCTTATCCGCATTGGGTGCGCTGCCCGGCGGCGTGCGGACCGATTCATCGACCGATTGTCCCGGCTTCTGATATCGATCTTCACCCCATCGTCCCGGGCGTCCGATATCCTCGCCGGTCGTAGCTTTACTGTTTCCCATAAGTCACCTCAGAATTACCTTAGTTATGAAACTACTTTGTTGGGAAGATCACAATGGCGGCGCCTCCCGATCCCATGTAGGCGATCGCCGCTCTAAGCGGAAGCGCTAAGTCACTGACCTATTGAGACCCGGATGGAAATACGCGCCCGGAGAGATTCGAACCGCCGACCACCTGGTTCGAAGTCGCAACGATGATTTTATAGGTTCTTAATTTTCAACCACTTAGCAGGCCCGCCCTCACTCGAAATAGGCACCGTAGCGCATGAAACGGCATCAAACGCTACGTTTTCGCTACGGTGCCGATCTTCTGGTTTGACGATGCACGCGTGTCTCCTATACTGGAGCTGCCATGCCGACCAACGCCATAAAATTGCCAGCCGCTCTTGAGAAATTCGTTGCCTCTCAAGTACGCGAGGGGACGTATCGCAGTCGTGAAGCCGCCATCGTCGCGGCAGTCTCGCATCAAAAGCGTCGCAGCGAGCAGCTCGCCTGGTTGCAGTCAGAAGTCCAGAAAGGCCTCGACTCCGGACCAGCGGTTGAATTCGATATTGAAAAGATTATCCGTCGCGGTCGCAGCCGACTTGCCGCTCGCGCCCGTCGGGCTCGGAGCTGATGCCTCGTCGAATAGAACTCACTCCGGCAGCGCTCGCCGATTTTGACGATATTTACGACTACATCGCCCGCGATAATCCTCGCGCGGCGGCGCAGGTGCTTCGCTCACTCGATGAGTCGATTCAATTACTCTCAGGTCAGCCAAAAATGGGGAAGGTGTTTCGTCATCGACGGCTCCGCTTAAGGCTGCTCACGCACGATGACTATCTGGTTTTCTATCGCGAGCGTCCCGGCGTCATCGAGATCGTCGAAGCAAGGCTAGGAGGTCGAGATTTTGAAGCGCCAAAAGTGACGGGTCAACCACGTGCTGCGACGTGCGGTGAGGCTCGGCAAACTGACGGACAACCCCCGTTAGCTTGGTAGAAAAACCACGGATCGATGAATCGTGGCGAAAGAACCGGCTACAACCGCATCGGCCTCCGGAAAAAATGAAACCGCACGGGAATCACCCGCAGGAACGCCGGCTCTCTACAGCGCGCCAATGCCGCTCGACTCGCGACGCCACGGTGCCGTGGGCCTGGGCGAGAATTTCGGCCTGTCCTTTGCCGCTAGGGTCAGCGCCGTGCCGGTCAATTTGGTCGAGATGCCGCACATCTGCCATTGGAAAGGGCGGCTTAGACCTACATTTAAAGCGGACTATGAAGCGGACTTACATAGGGACAAATATACCCATTGAGTACACGTAACTACATGATATATAATGATACATGGCCAATAATAAAGCGGACATTAAACCGGACATAGAAGCGGCGGAAGACCGGAATGAAGCGGTCACGCTGATGGAGCCGCTGCTCATCGGCGAAAACTCGCGCCATCGCACGGGCCTGACCGATCTCGCCTTGGAGCTGGCGCAGCGGAGCGCCGGTTTCCGCCGCTCCCTGCCCGAGAGCCTGCTGGCTTCCCTGGCCGGGCTCGTCCGCTCGATGAACTGCTACTACAGTAACCTGATCGAGGGGCACGACACCCACCCAATCGACATCGAGCGCGCCCTGAGCGGCGAGTACAGCAAGGATGCCAAGAAGCGCGACCTCCAGCTCGAAGCCAGGGCGCATATCGCAGTCCAGCAATGGATCGACGACGGCGGCCTTAAGGGTCGCGCCGTCACCGCGGACGCCATCCGCGAAATTCACCGCCGCTTCTGCGAGCGCCTGCCCGCCGAACTCCTGTGGGTCGAGGACTCGACCTCCAAGGAGAAAATCAGGGTGGTTCCCGGAGAGCTTCGCCACCGCGACATTGCGGTCGGCGACCACATCCCCGTCAGCCCCGGCGCCGTGCCGCGCTTCCTGCGGCGGTTTGAAGAGGTCTACAGCCGCCTCGGCAAGACCGAGACCATTCTGGCGACCGCAGCGGCGCATCACCGCCTCGTGTGGATTCACCCGTTCCTCGACGGCAACGGCCGCGTGGCGCGGCAGATGTCGCACGCCACGTTATTGGAGGCGCTCGATACAGGCGCCGTGTGGTCAGTTGCGCGTGGCCTCGCCCGCAATGTCGAAGCCTACAAGGGGCATCTCGCCGCCTGCGACCTGATACGGCGCAACGATCTCGACGGAAGGGGCAATCTGAGCGAAGAAAACCTTGCGGCGTTCACGCGCTTCTTCCTGACGACCTGCCTCGATCAGGTCGTCTTCATGGAGGGCCTGATGCAGCCCGACCAGTTGCGCGCGCGCATCCTGCTCTGGACCGAGGAGGAAATCCGCCTCGACCGGCTGCCGCCCAAATCAGGCGCGGTCCTCGAAGCCGTGCTCTATCGCGGTGAACTTCCGCGCGGGGATGCCGCCGCTATCGTCGGCACCGGTGACCGTCAGGCCCGCCGCGTTGTCTCCGCGATGATCGAACGCGGCGTGCTGTTATCTGAAAGCAGCCGCGCGCCGCTGCGTCTGGCTTTCCCTGCAACACTCGCCGCGCGCTGGATGCCGGGGCTGTTTCCGGAAAGAACCGGATAGGCAATAACCATGATGCACTTATCTCGAATAACCATCGAAAACTTTCGGAATTTCTCAGCGTTCGACGTCAAGCTCAACGGCAACATTGTTGTTGTTGGAGAAAACCGCGTAGGCAAGAGCAATCTGCTCCATGCCCTGCGCTTACTGTTTGACCCTACCCTCCCGGACAGCGCGCGTCAGCTTAGCCTGTCTGATTTCTGGGACGAGCTGGGTGAACCGTCCGCCGATGACCTGCCAAAAGCCAAAACCGTCGAAGACTTCCAGGCGCTGCTGCCGTTCAGCAGCTTATCCGGCAAAGCAAATCTCTAAACCCATGAACTGGCGCCCGTGGATAAACAAGTATGGATCAGTTGCCGTTCTCCTGATGATTTTACTGGTTATGAATCCCGAGCTGAGGGCTTTCTTATTACTCACCAATTTCATCGGTCCAGATTTGATGATTTTCTTCATCGCAATACAGCTGCGGTACTTACTATCGGCGGTCCCATCAATCCAGCACCCAATGCGTACCTTCTTGTGCGTTGCTAGCTATACCACTCTTCGCTTCGCGACTCGCATGATCGCACTGCTCTTGGCGCCTGCCGACCGCGCGACAGCGGGCTTGACCACATTGCTATTTGTTTTATCAAGAAACATGTGGTGTCCAACGCAGAAACCGGACTTCCGACCAAGTTAACTATCACACGTCGAGGTTAGCTGAGCGCTTACCCGACAATCGCGACGTGTGCTAACTATAGGCGTAACTACTCTGCGCCACCTCGCCAAATCTACCGTTAACCTGGGAGTTGGAAAATGAATTACCACCGACAAATCATATTCACGGTAGCGCTGATTGCAACGTTTCCAACACTTGCGGTGGAATCGTTCACGCTGGAGACGCTTCACAGTTTCACCGGCGGCACCGACGGAGCGGTGCCAAATGGCATCCTTGTTCTGCACAACGGGAGACTCTACGGCACCACGACTGCCGACGGCTTGTCCGGTGAGGTCTAGGTCTTTTCACACTCGACCCGTTGCTGCCCTTTGCGAACTTCGGCTTACCAAGCGCACATATCGCACTGCTACCCAGTCTTATCGCAGGTCACGCTACCGGTACACGCCAATGTCACAAATGCTTCTGATTTCAGGCGCCAAGTGCCACCGTATGGAATCCACATTGCAAGGTACACGCCCGTCCTTCGCATGGTCCCATCGGGCTTTCGCCAGATGCCCTCAAAACGCCCCGTTTCTGCAATCCGCTTCCCGGACTCGGCAATGACAATGGATGTTGGGATGCGCCGGTACGTGACGAATGTCGGATCCTTGAATTCCTCGTCTGCGTAGCCGCGAGTTGCAGCATCTCCGCCGCTATCGACGTCGCCCGACGATCCCATAATGAGATGATAGTCATCAACCAAGAACGTACGCAGGCGCACCGCATCGTGGGCCGCAATCGCGGCGTTGTACTCCGCGCGCTGCGCTCTGACGATGGAGGTAGGGGCCTCAGCGGTGGATCCATTGGATTCACCCATGCAACCGACGGTCAGCAGGAAAATCGCGAAGCACGTCCTCATCGGCACATCCTCCTATCCGTTATTTTCGGCTTGCAACCCTATTGCAGAACGACAGCTTCGGGAGCGGCAACTATCGGGCATCCCAAGAACACGCTAAGCATAGGCAAACTCTTTGAGTTACCCCTGGTATCGCGTAACGCCATCTACGACTGTGCGCAGGACTTTAATGTCCTTGATCTTGCCCGCGTCGATCGTATGCAAGTCTTCGGCTAACATCACATAATCGGCGAATTTGCCCGGCGTGATCGATCCTTTGACCCGTTCCTCGCGCGTCGCATATGCGCCATTCAACGTATTCACCTGCAAGGCCTCAGCCACGCTGATACGCTGATTCGCGCCCCATACTTCGCCATTCCAACCGGTGCGCGTCACCATGCCCTGAATGCCCATGAGCGGTGAAAACGGACCCGGATCGAAATCCGATCCCGCTGCAGCGGGCACTCCAGCGTCCAGCAATGTGCGAAAGGCCATGCAACGCCTCATGAGTTCTTCACCATAGAAATGAAACTTATCGGGATTGTAGTACGCGTACGACGTAAACAACGCCGGCACAGCCCCGATGGCCTTGATTCGGCGCACCAGGTCGTCATTGACGAGTGTGCAGTGCGTGATCTTCGGACGGGCGTCAGCTTGCGGCGTCAAACTCAATGCGCGCTCATAGGCCGTCAGTACGTGATCGATGGCGACATCGCCGTTGGCGTGGCAATTCATCTGAATGCCGGCCCGATGCACGCGCTCACACCATGTGTTGAGCACGTCTTGCGATTCGGTCAGATTGCCCTTGTAACCACTTTTGCTGCCGGGATACGGCACGCTCATGGCCATGGTGCGTTCCGAGAATGATCCGTCAACGCCATGCTCGCAAGTCGCCCCTAATCGTAACCACTCATCCCCAAGACCCGTCGCCATACCGCCGGAGATCATTGCCTCCAATTCCGGCCCATCCGCCTCGTAGCTCACGCGGTGCAGAAGGTCGCCGCGTTCGCGCACTTGCTGTAGCGCGCGGAGATTGCCGCTTTCATGACACACGCTAGTGAGGCCGAATCTCACGAACTGCTTGGAAATATACGCCAGCCCATCGCGGTCGCGCCGCGACGCCTCTTCCCCGGAATATTGGCGACGCTTGCCCACCGCATCGACACGCGTGCGCGCCTTGTCCGTCACGCGCCCCGTCAGTTCTCCATTGGAATCACGATCGTAGGTACCACCCGGAGGATTCGGCGTCGATTTGCTGACGCCGGCCATTTTGAATGCTTTGCTGTTGTAGAAAGCCGTATGGCCGCCGCGGTGAATCACCACGACCGGCAGGTCCTTGGACACTAGATCCAGATCGTGCACCGTTAGGGCACGCTTATCCTTGGACTTGGTGTCGTCGTAGAAATATCCTTCCACCCAAGTGTCGGCTGGAATGGTAGCCGCCCGCTCGCGAAGTTTGTCGATGATCGAGGCAATACTGACGAATTCAACGTCGTACGGATTGCCCACCAGGACTTCGTACAAGAGTTCATTGCCGGGGGCGTGATTGTGGCTATCGTTGAACCCCGGCACGATGGTCATGTGCTGCGCATCGAAGATCTCGGTGTTGACGCCGGCGAGCGCACGGATGTCAGTCGTGCTGCCGACGGCCACAAAGCGGCCGTCTTTGACCGCAAAGGATTCGGCCGTGGGTTGATGCGAATCCACCGTGTAGACCTTACCGTTGACCACGATGAGGTCAGGATCGCGCGCCCCCATTGCACTGGCGGCCCGCACCAAGCTCCCCCGACCCAGGACGGCAAGGCCGGCTGCGGTGAGACCGAGAAACGATCGGCGATTGAGAATATGGTTTCTCATCAGAACATCTCCCAGTCCGTGCTCGAGTCTTAGTAGACATTCACGGGAGGGATAGTACTGTAAGCCGCGAACGTCGGCTTTAATGCAGCCATTTAGCCACCGTCAGTGACCGGATTTAGCTGCACTGAGACCTTAGATTCGCATCGTCGCGTCCATAAGTACTCTCCACCCTCTTCCGCCCCGAGTGGCGACTGATTTTCGGTAAGGTAAATTACCCATGTCTCCGGAAGAAAATGGGTACCCATTACCCAGGTAGGACCCCTTATAAAATGCGCGCCCGGAGAGATTCGAACCGCCGACCACCTGGTTCGAAGCTCACAAGGGCAGAAAATTGGGAATTTTCGATTGTTGCAAGTAGTTGATTCTTAACAACCACGCTCGCGGGATGTCCGTTGCAAAAACACCCAAAAGCACGACAAAGCACAACCGAGTCACGCAAAAGTCCCGCAACCACCTGGCTCTTTTTTAGCCAGGTGGTCGGGACATTGCTACGGGCTCCTTGAAAATGGACAACGGCAAACGGGCCCCCAGAAGGCCGACAATTAGCCCGATGATCGGGACTTTGCGGGACTTCTAGCTCCTCGGCGTCTATCGCGCGTCACACAGTGGTCGAACTGGAGTTGCGCCGATCCATATCAGGTATATAATGACCACAATTTGTGGTCATATGTGAAAAACGAATGGATATCCCCGCGGCAGTCTTCAAGGCCGAGTGCCTAAAATTGATGGATGAGGTCGCTCGAACCGGGCAGCCCGTGGTGATCACCAAACACGGCAAACCCGTTGCACAGCTAGTGCCGATTCCGGCGCAATCTCGCTCCTTATTTGGATATATGAAGAATACGGTACAGATCAAAGGGGATGTCATCGCCCCTGTCGATGAAGAATGGAGCGCATTGTCCGGCGATGAAAATAATTTATTGGCTGTCGCACCGAAGAAATCGCGTGCGCGTCGTGGCAGCCGCAATAAATGAGCGCATTGCTTCTCGATACTCACATCTGGCTCTGGTATGCCGAAGGCATCACCGATCGACTTCGGCCGGCGAGCATTAAGAAGCTGGATGCGGCTCGAACTGGCGATGGGTTTTTGGTATCGGCAATTTCTGTGTGGGAGATTGGAGCACAGAGCGCCAAAGGCAGAATACAGCTATCCATACCGTTACGCGACTGGACCGAGAGAGCACTCAGCGTTCCCGGTATCCATTTTGTGCCGCTGGATGCAGCAGCGGCGGCAGAGAGTACTTTGCTACCGGGTAAGCCTCACGGCGATCCAGCGGACCGCTTCCTGATCGCGACCGCACGGACACGGGGCGTGGCACTGGCGACACGCGATGAACACATCATCGAGTATGGAAAGCTGGGATTTGTGCGCGTAGTTGAGTTGTAGTCCGAAAAAAAAATTTCGCGCCCGGACGGATTATTCGCGCTGCGCGCTCACCCCTTCGGGGTCGCCCTGCGGGCGATCAACTTCGCCTGTGGCGAAGTTGTCGAACCGCCGACCACCTGGTTCGAAGTCGCAGTGATGATTTGATAGGATCTTAATTTTCAACCACTTATCAGGCCCGCCCTCACTCGAAATAGGCACCGTAGCGCAGGAAAAAGCATCAAGCGCTACGTTTTTGCTACGGTGCCCGCGATATCAGCGAGTTCAGCTTCGCCCTCCACGCCAATCCTTGCGGCGAAGCCAGATATAGACTCCATCTCGGCGAATTTTCGCGATGAAGGGTCCACGCTCGCTGACTACGGTCGCTGCAATTTTCTCCCCCCATTTGAGAAACGTTTCCGCCGCCTCGGCCGTCGTGAGTTTGCCGACGAGCACGAAGAGCTGCGTGCCACATTCCATCAGTACGCTAAGCGCCAGCGGTGAATATCGGATGCGGGCATCCCGACTGACGGCGATCCACCCGCGCTGGCCAATCTCCCCAATCCATTCCTCATCGGGAGTGTCCGGCCCGAAGTGATCGTCGTGCCGTTCAAGTCGCACACCGGCAGCACGGAGAAGTGCTGGAAACTGTCGGCCCAAATCTCGATCAGTAAAAAATATTAGCTCACGCGGCTCGTTCATATGCGAGAGCGTCCATAATCTCCTCGCTGGTGGCTCCGTAGTCCTTAGCGAGATCGGCCGCGTCCTCCCCCGCGTTTATCCGGTCAACTATGACCGCGGTCGAAACGCCCAAGCGCGCCAACACTGGCCTTCCGAAAGACACGCGCGGATCGAGCATCACCGACTTGGCTTCGGGTCTGCTTGGCAATGGCGGAAAGAAGCGCACAGCCAGCCCCTTGTCCCATTGAATCCTGCGCAGCAGGCCTTGTAGCACTGCCTGAATACCCAGTTGTCCGGCGCGATTGAGGTTGATGAGTTGCCCGTAGCGCTCGATAAATAGTTCGCCCGGGCGGGCGTATAGGTCCTTGCTTGCGAGGAGATCGGTTACTCCCAGCTCGCGACTCGCATAGTCGAGAGCCGTCCTGACGGCCGACAGCTTGAACTCATGTTCAGTGCGCAGCGCCCGAAGCGCCGCCATCTCAATCAAATTACGAAACGATAGGCGATGATCAGGGTCGACCGGAGTGACTACGACCGGCTTGAAGCGGCCCTTGCCGGAACGCCGCGGATAGTCGCGACCCAACACCCATGATCGCACGGTTGGCGCAGGGATCTTCAGGTAATGGGCCCCCTGTGCGATGGAATAGGCAGGGGCAAGGCGCGGATCGAGTTTCGCCACGGCGTTTATACCCTCGCGGTAAAGATATCGGATTGTAGCTTGTTAGCCAGGCTTCACCATCCAAAAAAACCGCCGGAAGACCAAGAAACGCTCGCGGACGAGGCTCAAGCCCGACTTCCGATTGCCCGTCACTCAGCCTCTTCGACTTTCCACATAGCGGTCGTTCACCCCACACTCTATTAACTTGGGGTAGGCAGAGCCTGGCTCAGACAGCAAAGGCGCGAATTGGCTGCCGCGTTGCTTCATGGGGTAACATTAATCGAACAGGGTGGGCGAGGCTTTTGAGAAAAACTCCCCATCCCCCATCCGACCAATAAAAATTCGGGGTCGCGTTTCTTGGCGGAGTCTTCGCGTGCCGTATTCCTAAGCTACGCCTCGCAGGATGCAGAGGCGGCTCAGAGGATTTGCGAGGCGCTGCGGGCCGCCGGTATCGAGGTCTGGTTCGACAAGAGCGAGCTGCGGGGCGGGGATGCTTGGGACCAATCCATCCGTCGGCAGATTCGCGAGTGTGCGCTCTTCGTCCCGGTGGTCTCGGCTCACACCGACGCGAGGCGAGAAGGCTATTTCCGCCTGGAGTGGAAGCTGGCGGTTGACCGGACACACAGTATGTCCGAGCGCGCACCGTACCTAGTTCCGATCGTCATCGATGACACCAGTGACTCAGCCGCAGACGTGCCTGATCGTTTCCGCGCGGTACAGTGGACGCGTCTCCCCGCCGGGGAGACACCCCCCGCCTTCGTCGAGCGCATCCAGCGCCTGCTGCGGGGCGAGATAGCTGCTCTACAGGAGCGTGCCCACTTCGGCGGCAGCGCTGTTGCGAGCCGTGTCCCGGCCCCGCGCGGGTTTCTCCGCCGAAGGACGGGAGTGGTGAACGGGACAATCGCGGCCGCGGTACTCTTAATATTGGGGTATCTCGGGCTTGAGCGATTCAACGGAGCGAGGCCCATTGCTCCGGGCGCCGCCTCCATCGCCGTGCTGCCACTCGCGAACGAAAGCGGTGAGGCGAACCAACAGTACTTCTCGGATGGGATCTCGGAGGATCTGATCACCGCGCTCGGGCAGTTCCCGGGACTCAAAGTTATCGGGCGGAGTTCCGCGTTCAAGTTCAGAGATTCCAAGGAGGACAGCCGCAGCATCGGTGAGAAGCTCGGGGTGGCGCATCTGCTCGAGGGGAGCGTGCGCAAATCCGGGGACATGATTCGGGTGACCGCCGAGCTCATCGACACCGCTGATGGGAGCATGCAGTGGTCGGAACGTTACGACCGCCCGTACAAGGATCTGTTTGCGCTGCAGGATGAGATCACCCGTGCAGTGACGGCGGCACTCAAGACGAAGCTTCTGCCGGGTGCGCATGCCGCAGAACAGAGCAAGCGGCCCCCGAGCGGGAACCTTGAGGCTTACAACGCGCTGCTGCAGGGCTCGTTCTACCATTCCCGCAAAACGGAGGCCGATTTGCGCAAGGCTATTGAATTCTACACGCAGGCGACAGAGCTCGATCCGCGCTATGCGCTCGCCTGGAGCGGGCTATCGAGTGTCTGGACTAACCTCGGTGAGGTTTTCCTCGAAGGCGCACCGGCGCAGGTGGCGTACGCCAAGGCGCGCGAGGCAGTCGATCGCGCGCTCGCCCTCTCGCCCGAGCTCGCGGCGGCGCATGTCGCCCGGGGTCAGCTGCTTCACTTCGCCGATCTCGACTGGCACGGAGCCGAAGCGGAGTTTCGCAGCGCGTTGGCGCTAGCGCCGAATGACGGGGCGGCGAAGCAAAGTCTCGCGAATCAGCTCGCAACTTTGGGGCACGTCGATCAGGCAATTGAGCTCACGCGGCAGGCGCTCGCCACCGAGCCGCTGCGGGCGAACTGGTACAACTGGCTCGCCACTTATCTCTCGGGACTCAACCGCCTTGATGAGGCCGAGCGGGCGATCCGCAGGGCCATCGAGCTGCAGCCCGGTGCGGTGGGCTATTACCAAGTGATCACGGTCATCGAGGTCCAGCGCGGCCATGCCGAGGCGGCATTCGCCGCTGCCCAACAGGAACCGCCCGGCTACTGGCGTGACTCAGCGCTTGCCCTCGCGCGGCAGATCGGCACGGACCGCAGCGCGGCCGATGCGGCACTCAAGACGCTGATCGACCGGGATGCCGGTATTGCTTCCGTTGGGATCGCGGAAATTTACGCGCTACGTAACGACGCTAAGGCGACCTTCGAATGGCTCGATCGGGCGTGGACCTCCCGCGATGCGGGCATCACCTCCCTCCTCTATGACCCCTTCCTCCTGCGCTACAAGAACGATCCGCGCTTTGCGGCCTTGTGCCGCAAGGTTGGCCTGCCGGTGCCAGGCGATGCGTCCGCGGTCAAGTCCATTTGACTTCGTGATTCGGAGGAGGGTCCGCTATTTGTCATCCGAGCGGCCGGACTTGGG
>Ga0302180_10003667_pt1 | contig 11529 bp, 12 predicted proteins | sample I_Palsa_E3_2_FD_200575 | JGI IMG/M metagenome (GOLD analysis project Ga0302180, IMG submission 200575) | Peat permafrost microbial communities from Stordalen Mire near Abisko, Sweden - I_Palsa_E3_2 | ecosystem: Environmental > Terrestrial > Soil > Palsa > Peat permafrost | place: Sweden... | reverse complement strand
TCGGCTACCGGTTCGGCCAGAGCCGCTGGGCCCTCTAGCTAGGCCGGTAGGCCCAAGCCTCTACCTCGACCGAAGCTCCCAGAGGCAGCGCGACGACCGCTACTGCGGAACGGGCCGGGCGGTGGTCGCCGAAGGCGACCACGTACGCCTCATTGACTGCAGCGAAGTCAGCAATATCTGTGATAAAGACGGTGGTTTTCACTACGTTGACCAGGCTCGCACCGTGCTCGGCCAGGAGGCTGGCGAGGTTGGCAACGGCCTGTGCCGTCTGCGCAGCGGTCCCGCCCGGGACGATCGCCCCGTCCCGCGCGCCCAACTGGCCGGACACGACGAGCCACGGCCCAGCCGCGACAACAGGCGAGTACGGGCCTGCTGTGGGGGCGCTCATCGTTGTGGGGGTTAACCAGGCCTACGGCCGGCCAGGAAGGCTAGCTGAAGGACTGCCCGCAGCCGCACGTACGCGTGGCGTTGGGGTTGTTGATCGAGAAGCCAGCTCCCTGCAAGCCGTCCTTGTACTCCAGCGTCGCGCCTGCGATCAGCGTCGCGCTCGCCGGGTCTACAACAACCTTGACACCGCCTGAGCCGGACTGGACGTCGTCTTCGGCAAGCTCGGTGTCGAAGAACATCTCGTAAGAGAAGCCAGAGCAGCCTCCCGGTCGGACGGCCACCCGAAGGAACAGCTCGGGGTTGCCCTCCTCTTCGAGCAGCTCAATTACCTTTGCGGACGCAGCGTCGGACAATGCCAACGTCCCGACGGAACCTTCAGTCGATGTGGTGCTCACGAGACCTCCCTGCAGAACTTTGCGTTGGTGACCATCGTACAGGCTCGCTCGCTATTGGGCACCTGCGGGCGTCCGGGCGTCCCAAAGCGCCGTACCATGTTGTCGTGGAACCGTTTGCCCAGCTCACCGAGGCAGCAGTGCGCGATGCGCTCCGGGGCGTAGTGGACCCTGAACTCGGTGACAACATCGTCGAGCTCAAAATGGTCGACCGGATCGAGCTGCAGCCGGACGGGGTCGTCATGGTCCGAGTCGCGCTCACGACGCCCTCGTGCCCTCTCAGGGGCCAGATCAAGGCAGAGGTGACAGGGCGTGTCGGCTCCCTACCAGGTGTCAGTGCCGTCAAGGTAGAGACGAGCGAGATGGACCGGGAGCAGAAAGCTGCAGTGATGGCGCGGGCGCGCTGGAAGGCCCGGGAGGGCGCGCCAAAGACCGCGGTGCCTCCCAGGGCAAGGGTGCTCGCCGTTTCGTCGGGCAAGGGTGGAGTGGGCAAGTCGTCTATATCTGTCAACCTGGCTGCCGGTCTTGCCATGAGGGGCTTCACCGTCGGGGTGCTCGATGCCGACATCGCGGGTTTCTCCGTGCCGCGGATGCTCGGTGTGACCGGCCAGCTGGAGGCTGGCCTCGACCCGGACAAGCCAGGGCGCAAGTTGATCCAGCCCCTGGTGCGGCGCCTCGGCAAAGGAGAGCTGCGGGTCGTGTCGATGGGTTTCCTAGCCGGCGAGGACGAGGCCGTCATGTGGCGTGCCCTGATGCTCAACCGCGCTGTCCAGCACTTCCTGGAAGAGGTCGCCTGGGGAGACATCGACTACCTGGTCGTCGACATGCCCCCCGGGACGGGCGACATACAGATGGGGCTTGCGCGAATGTTGCCGAGCGCCGAGGTCCTGGTTGTGACGACCCCGGCCCAGGCAGCCCAAAAGGTTGCCGGGCGGGCGGCCAGCATGGCCCGAAAGAGCTACCTGCGTGTCGTGGGCGTGGTCGAGAACATGACTGCCTTCACCTGCGCCCACGGCGAACGCTACGAACTTTTCGGCAGCGGGGGCGGGCGCCGGCTCGCCGAAGAGATCGGGGCCCCCTTGCTCGCCAGCATCCCGCTGGAGCCTGCCGTGGCCTTGGGGGGCGACCGAGGCGAGCCAGCAGCTCTGGACGAGAGCACCGAGGCAGGTAGGGCCTTCGCCGGCCTGGTCGAGGCCATCCTCGAACATTGCCCGGCTCTGCAGATGACCACGTGCTCGGCGCGTCTGATCGATGCGCTCGAGGCTGCTGCAGGACAGGCCGCGCCGATCAGCTGATCCGATCTTTGCGCTCAGCGCGCGCCCACGACATCCCAACGCGGCTTCCATCGGAGGAATGTCCGGTCTTCTGAGCAACATGTGCGAGGGGGCCCCCGCGCGTGCCATTGTTGGCCAAGCGCCATTTGCCAATTGCGCCGTGACTTCCTAGCAGGAAGGCTCGGGCAGAGCGGTGAAGGGCGACAGGTCGAAGAGCAAGGCTGCAGAATGTGCAAACGATAGGAGCAGGGGTGTGAACCCGAGCCATCCACAACAGAAGTCGGACATCTCGGTGGTCCAGCTGGCCGAGGCATTGATCCAGGGAGATGTGCTGATAGCTCTCCAAGAACGCGGGGAAGCCGCGCCGGCTTGGGGCTACCTCAACCTGCTCGCCCACAGTGACCGGACCTCGCTCCGACGAGTGAGGGACTTCAATCAGTCACGCCGGCCCCTCTCGGGTTGGGGGACCGTTGTATTCGACTTGATCGTCGACGTCCTGAACTCGGCGCCCTCGGAGGACGAGCTGACCGCTGTCCAGCGCAAGGCCCTCGTCCCCCTCGAGCTCAACATCTGGGCCAACCGGGAGACCCTGACCACACCGCAAGATCTGGACATCCTTGTCCGCAGCGCCCTGTACCGCTACATGGGGCAGCTCTGATCTAGGTCGGCCTCAGAGCACCTGGGGAGATGCCGGGAGCTCAACGGTCACGTTCGTGGCCTTCACAGAAGCAACTGCTGCAACGCCAGGCGCCAAGCCCAGGTCGTCTGCCGCTTCGCGGCTCATTAGTGAGACCACGCGGAACGGGCCAGCCTGCATCTCGACCTGCGCCATCACTACGTCCTTGGTCACCTTGGTGACAATGCCGACGAACCTGTTGCGAGCCGAGTGCCCGCCAGTGGGGCCGACCTCGAGCGATTGCGCTCTGCCCGGCTGAGCGGCGAACGCGGCGAGGACCGAACCTTCGATGACCCTCCTGCCGGCACTGTCCCGGCTCGAGGCGAGCCGTCCTGTATCGGCCCAGCGCCTCACGGTGTCCGCACTCACCCCGAGGAGCTCCGCGGCCTCCGGGACGCGGTAGACGGCCGGGGAATGAGTTGCCCCCGATGGCTGGCGGGACGTTGTCATCGCCGCCGGGCCGCTCTGTAACGGCGGATAAGCGCGTTCGTAGAGCTGTCATGGGCAAGAGCCGGCTCAGCCTCGGAGGTGATCTCAGGGACGATCCGCAACGCGAGCGACTTGCCGAGCTCGACACCCCACTGGTCGAAGCTGTTCACGCCCCAGATCACGCCCTGGGTGAGGACTTTGTGCTCATAGGTTGCGACCAGCTCACCCAGCACCCGGGGGCTCAGCTCGGGAGCGAGGATCGTGTTCGTCGGCCGGTTGCCAGGGAAAGTGCGGTGCGGCACAAGTCGCTCCGGTATCCCCTCGGCACGCGCCTGGTCCGGCGTCTTGCCAAACGCAAGAGCTTCCGTCTGGGCAAAGAAATTGGCCATCAATAGGTCCTGGTGGTCTCCAACCCGGTGGGCCGGTCGGAGAAAACCGATGAAGTCTGCCGGGATGATCCGAGTCCCCTGATGGAGCAACTGGTAGTAGGCATGTTGGCCGTTGGTACCTGGGGTGCCCCACACAACCGGGCCTGTAGGAAGGTCAACGGGCAGGCCGTCAAGAGTCACGGACTTACCGTTGCTCTCCATGTCGAGCTGCTGGAGGTAGGCAGAGAACTTGGACATGTAGTTGTTGTAGGGCAGCACGGCATGGGTCTCCGCGCCGAAAAGGTCGTTGTACCAGACGCCGATGAGCCCGAGCAGCACCGGCATGTTGCGCTCGAAGGGCGTGTTCCTGAAATGCTCGTCGATCGACCTGAAGCCCGCAAGCATTTCGGTGAAAAGTTCGGGACCGATCGAGATCATTAGCGAAAGGCCGATCGCTGAATCGTAGGAGTAGCGACCTCCGACCCAATCCCAGAACTCGAACATGTTGGCCGTGTCGATCCCGAAGGCCGCAACTTCCTTGCTGTTCGTCGAGACGGCCACAAAATGGTTCTTGACGGCTGCTGGGTCACCAAGGCTTGCGAGCAACCATTCCCTCGCTGTTTTTGCGTTACCAATCGTCTCCAAAGTCGTGAAAGTCTTAGAGCTCACAATGAAAAGGGTCTCGGCGGGGTCAATGTGAGCCGTAGCCTCCCAAATGTCCGCCCCGTCGACGTTAGAGACAAACTGGAAGCTGAGCGATCTCTCCGAATACGGCAACAACGCCGCGTAGGCCATCGCCGGGCCGAGGTCAGAGCCTCCGATGCCGATATTGATGACGTTCTTTATCTCTTTGCCCGTAAACCCACGCCATTTCCCGGTCCGGACGGCCTGCGCGAAGGCGGCCATCTTGTCGAGTACCTTGTGGACTTCTGGGACTACGTTGTGGCCCTCGTCGTCGATCTCTACACCCTTGGGAGCCCGCAGCGCCACGTGCAGCACAGCACGGTCCTCGGTCACGTTGATGTGCTCGCCCGAGAACATGGCCTCTGTTCGTTCGTGCAGGCCCGCCCGCTCGGCGACCGCGACCAGCAGGCGCACGGTCTCTGCCGTAAGCCTGTTCTTGGAATAGTCGAGCAACAAGTCCGAAGCTTCAACTGTCATCGACTCGCCGCGGTGCGGGTCTTCGGCGAACAGATCGCGCAGGTGCACGTCGCGCAACTTGGCGAAGTGGTCAACCAACGCCTTCCACTCTGGTGTGGCCGTTATGCGAACGGGGGTGATCTCCATGTTCGCAGTCTGTCACCACGCGGGGCCTGATTGGCAAGGAAACCGGGGAAGGCCGCCTGGTCGGCCAGGCCGCCGGAGCGGTTAAGGTCGAGGGGTGACTACACGGCGCCTGCTGCTGTTCGACATAGACGGGACACTCGTGCGGGCGGGCCCGGTGGGAGGGGCGGTTTTCAACCGCGCGCTAGAAGCGGTGCTTGGGGAAGTGCCTTCCGAGCGGGTCCGCATGAGCGGGAAGACCGACCCCCAGATCGTGCGCGAGTACCTCGCCTTGATGGAGTCCGACGACCCGGACCACCTCCCTTCAATCCTCAAGCACCTGGAGAGGGAGCTGGCCGCCGCGGCGGCAGAGATCACCAGGGACGGCTCTCCCTGCCCTGGGGCGGTTGAGCTGCTCGAAGCCGTGACCAAGGACGACCGCTTCTACTCCTCGGTGCTGACAGGGAACATCGCGCCCAACGCCGTCGTCAAGCTGGCGGCCTTCGGGCTGGAGAAGTGGTTGGACCTGGAGTGCGGCGCCTATGGCAGCGACAGTGAGGACCGAAGAGACCTGGTCCCGATAGCAATCGGACGGCTGGCCTCCCTCCGGGGTGTTCACGTCCAGCCTGAGGAGACCTGGGTGATCGGAGACACGCCTCGCGACTACGAGTGCGCTGCAGCAGCTGGTGCGCATTGCCTTCTGGTTGCAACGGGCAGCTACAGCGTCGAGGAGCTTTCGGGTGTGGGAGCCGACGCCGTGTCGGCGGACCTAACAGGCACTGATGCCGTGGTCGACATCCTGAGCGCAGGCCTATAGAGCGGCACGGCACGGCGGGGTTGCGCCCGGCCCCCTCTTTCTCCTGGTCTTTGTATGGTTGAGGGGTTATGGCGATGCCGCCTCGGTCGTCGAGCCGCCGCGGGGGATCCCAACGTTGGCTTGTCATCCCCCTAGTCCTCACGATGCTTGTCCTATTGGTCGATGCATCCATGCACGCTCGCTCGACGCAACCCCAGGCAACAATGAACAGCGAGGCCTGGGTCGACAGGGTTCTCCCTGAGATAGCCCAATCAAGCGCTCAGGGCCGTGAGATCGCCCAGCTCAGCTCGTCCCGACTAACCAGCAATTCGGGAACCGTGGCAAATGAGCTCACGAAGATCGCTTTGGCCGCTGCGGCAACCTACGACACAGTCACGGGGTATGAAGCGCCTTCCCAGGTTGCCCCCTCGGCCGGCTTGCTCGACGCCTGCCTGGCGGCCCGTAAGGCCGGCTCCGCCCAGCTGGCATCCGCCGTCCGGGATCTCGTGCAGGGCGATGGCCCCACCTCAGCTTTGGAGCAAATGGCCTCGGCGGCGGCGGACTTCAAGGTCGGCGACAGCGCATACCAGCTCTTCGCCCAGGATTTCCCCCAGCTAGGCGTGACGATGCCAGGCTCTCATTGGGCGACCGGCAGCAACCTCTACCAACCGACCAGCCTCGGAGCGTTCGCGTCGAGGTTGCTCGCCGGCGTGGTCCGGTCTCCTCAACACCACCTGGCCATTGACTCGATCGCAACCGAGCCACCCGCATTGAGCTTGCAGGGAAAGGTCGAGATCCTCTCGCCAGCAAGCACCGTGTCCGTGACGGTAGTCGTGGCGGACGTAGGACAGTCATCCGAACGTGGCGTCCGGGTGACGGCCGAGATAACACCGGCCGAGGGTGCGCCGAGCGAGCATGTGTCGGCCTCGGTCGACCTTTCTCCGGGGCAGGCCTACGCAGTGACCCTTCCCGGCCTAAGCCTCGCCCTTTCCGCGCGCACACTCCTGACAGTCGAGGCCATCGAACCCCCCGGCGAACCAGGCAGCGTTTCCAGGTCGATCGACGTCGAGGTCCCGGGGCCGAACTTCAGGGCCACCTCCACAGCCACAACCCTTGGCGGTGCCGCCACCACGACCACTTCGACTTCGCTTGCCACAGGAGCCACCGCCGTGGCAATCCCTCCTACCGCCCCGACGGCTCCAGTGACCCTCGCCGCAGCGACGACCCTCGCGACCACGACCTCCCGCCCCACGCCCACGACCCGCGCTACGACTACGAGCCGCCCCACGCCCACCACCAAAGCGACGACAACGACCCGAGCGACGACAACGACCCGAGCGACGACAACGACCCGAGCGACGACAACGACCCGAGCGACGACAACGACCCGAGCGACCACTACGACCCGCGTCACGACCACGACCACCCGGGCCACTACAAGGACTGTGATCGCCACCACTACGAGCACGACGCGGCCGGTGACGACGACGCGGCGGCCGACGACCACTATCGCCACGACTACAACTGCAACGGTCCCGCCGACCACTGTGGCACCCCCGACAACGGCCACGACCATCACACCGCCCGCCGCGTCCACCACGACTTCGACCACCCCGGTGAGCACGACGGTGCCTGCCTCCACTACGCCAACCACGACAGGGTGAGCACGGCGTGGGTGCTCCGCGGCGGTGCAAGCTTCGGAGCGGCACAGGTGGGCATGGCGCAGGCCCTCATCGAGGCTGGGCACCACCCGGACATGGTCTATGGGACCTCGTCCGGGGCGCTCAACGCCTCCTGGTTGGCCGCAAACCCGACGCTTGAAGGTCTCGGGGAGCTCGCCCGACTCTGGACGACGGTGCGGCGCCACGACGTGTTCCCCCTCCGGCCCTGGCACGCGCTGCCCGGCCTCGTCGGTTGGCGGGACTTCACCGTAAGCGCTGATGCCCTGGCCAGCTGGCTTCGCGCCACTTCACTGCTGCGCCGATTGGAGGACGGGGTGCTTCCTCTAACGGTGGTGGCTGCGGACCTGGAGAACGGCCAGGAGGTACTGCTGGAGAGCGGGCCAGCGGTCCCGGCCCTGCTGGCCTCCTCAGCAATGCCCGGCGTTTTCCCACCGGTCCGCATCGGGGACCGGTGGCTGGTGGACGGGAGCGTTGCCTCGGACAGCCCTATCGGGGCAGCGGTCAAGGCGGGGGCAAACCGGGTCTGGTTGCTGCCGAGTGCCCCGACGGTGCGGATGCCCCGTCCGAGAGGCGCGCTCGACGTCGTGCTGAGGTCCACCTCGATCGTGCTCGCCCGGCAGGCAGAAGCTGCTGTCACAACCTGGGCGAGCCGCTGCGAGCTGTTCGTGGTGCCCGCGCCGCTGGTACCCGGGGTCTCGCCCTTCAGTTTCACTAAGAGCCAGGAACTCATCAGGTCCGCCTACCTACTTACCTGCCAATGGCTCGAGGAAGCACGCCCTTAGCCAGAGTCCTAACACGCCCAGAGCTGGAGTTGTAACTTTGGGTAGTGACAGCTGGCAGCGAGATCCCTCATCGCTTTGTGGACTAAGAGGATGATCAATGGCTAAAGCTCGGCCACGGAGGTCACCCGGGGCCCCGGCAGAGGGGGTTTCGGGCGGGACAGCCAACACCCGGGGCAGCGATGCCCCGGCTGAGGCGACGGTGGCCCCAGAAGTGCTGGATCTCGACGAAAGCGCCGTCTACCAGCCAGAAGGTAACCACGACCATGGCCAGCAGGGCGACGTTGCCCAACGTAGCTACGGCCAACCCGGTGTCGCCGGGGGCTCTTCGCAGTGGCCCTCCAGCGGGCCGGCGGGATGGGACGGCGACGGCACGGGTGCGTGGGACGCGGCAACCGAATGGGGCCCCGAGGACCAGGGTGAAGCCTGGGAGGGACAGACCGGTTGGGACGGCGGGCTCGAAGCCACCACCTGGGAGCCCGATGAGGGAGCGGACGAGGGATGGGTCGGGCCCGACTGGTCAGCTCCTGGGTACGAGCGGGGCTATACGGCGGAGCGGGGCTATACGGCGGCGTACCCGCGTTCCCGGGACGAAGCATTGGCCGCCTACCAGGACTACGGGACCCTCGAGCGCGATACGGGGTGGACCGAAGACGTACCACGCGCTCCTAGGCGCCAACAGAGGCGGGGGAACGGGCCGTGGCCAGAGCTCGTGATGATCACCGCCGTTGCGGTGATTGTTGCAGCAGTGATCCTTGCCGTCACAAGCGCCGACCGGAGCACAGGATCCGGGCCGCAGGCCACCCCTCCAACCTCGCCGGCCGTAGCCGCTCAGCGAACGCATTCTTCGGTGCCTGCCACCGGGAAGTCGGTTAAAAGCACTTCCCCGCCTGCCACTTCAAAACTCACACAGCACACGTCGACCCCCACGACTTCGAAGGCGGCCAAGTCCAAAGCCGCAGGCCAGGGAGCTAAGAACCTGGCCGTGACGCCCGGCGTGGCACAGTCGCTCATCAAATCCTGGCTTGCGACCAACCCGGGGGGCGTCGACCTCGTGCCGGCAGATGTGGCGGGCACGGTGCCTCGCGAGCTCTATTACGCCGCGCAGCCGGCTTCAGCTACCTATTGGGCGACCGTGGTTTTCAAACCCTCCGCCAGGCTGCTCGCGGCGTCTTCGACGGCGGCCGGGCAGACAAAGCTCGCCCAGTTCCAAAACAGTGTCTACGTGTTCTCCTGGAAGGCCGGGCCAGTGTGGACGCTTCTTGGAGAGGTGAGCGCGGGTAGCTGTCCTAACAGCTGGGTGCCCAAGAGCGTCTTGGCCGTGTGGGGCCTCTGCGGCGTGTAAGTTGCGCCCGCCTCGCCTGTTGCCTCATGTCAAATCCTCCGCCAGGTTTGCATCGTTGCCTCAATTAAAACCTCCGCCTGGGCCGAGTTGACGAAAGCTCTGTTCACGCTCGGTTTGACGGGCGCCGGAGCTTTCGCGAGCGCCAGGTTCTCGAGACGAGCGGAGAGCTCAGCGATCTGTTTGTAAAGCGCCCCGGGCCTGATGTCGGCCATGGTCTTTTCCAGTCGCGCCCTGTGCTCGCCGCCAAGGCCAGCCCAGGCGAGCGTGCGCTGCAACGGTGTCTGGGCACGGTCGTAGCGCTTGGTGACCTTGGCGCCGTTGCGCTGCTTGAAGGTCAGCTTCTGCTGGGCGAGCAGGTGGTTCGTATAGACCCGGTCGAGCTCCCAGATCTCGTTGAGCAGCTTCAGCTCGGCAGGTGAGTCAAAGCGGAGGTAGCCGACCAGCTCGCGTACGTGCGTCCAGTTCTTCTGCTCGACGTGGGCGCCGTCGTTCTTGTTGCCGGGCCGTGAGCGGGTGAAGGTGATCTTGTGCTCGGTGCAGTAGGCCAGCAGATGGGCATTGATGAACTCAGAGCCGTTGTCTGAGTCGATGCCCAATACGGGGAAAGGGAACTGCCCGGCGACGTGCTCGATCGCTGCGAAGACCCACACCGCTGCCTTGTTCTTCACCGAGGCGTTGGCTGTCCAGCCGGTGGCGATGTCGGTCACGGTGAGGGTGAAACAGAACTCTCCTGAGGAATTACCGCCCTCGTGGCCGACGAGGTCGATCTCGACAAAACCGGGCGTGCCTTCGGTCCACTCGGCCCAGGTCCGGATAGGGATCTGGGACTTCAACAGCGTGCCCGGCTTGGTATGGCAACGACCGCGCGGCACCAGGCGTGCGCGCTCTTTGGCCAGGTGGCGGTCGATGCTGGCGGCGCTCATGGACACGAGCACGGCCGCCTCTTGGTCGCTCAGGACTAGCTCGCCGTCGCGGCGCAACAGGGGGACGACGACGGCCAACATCGGGGCCAGGCGCTTGCCAGCCGGGCAACGGGTGAGCCCCCAAGCCGTCACCAGGCCCGCCAGCACCGGCGGGGAGAACTTCGAAGCCCTGGGTGCCCGGGGCCGCACGACCTTCAGCTCCAGGGCCTGGCGCAACGCGGCACGGGCATGGTCGCGGTGCCACCCCGTCAGGTCGACCAGCTCGTCCAAGATGTGTGACTTGTCGGGGCGGGTGCCCCTTTTGTAAGCGAGTGCCTTTTTCTTCGTGACCGCTTGGCGTTGCCCCATCGAGAGCTCCATGACTTAGGCGTAACCCATGGGCGTCACCTGGCGATGGTCACCGCCTTGAAGCGGAGGTTCTCAGTTGAGGCAACGTATGGGTGCACGCGGAGGTTCCTGATGAGTCAATGCGACCATCTCGTGGCTCCTCTGGCGGCCGCCTAAACTGCTACGACAAGTGCATGCACACCGACCGAGCCACGGCCTGTAGCGCTACGGCGGCACGACAGACGGCCGGACGGCGAGGGGTGTCAGATGCCCGTCTCCCCTGTTGGCCCCGCAAGAACTGGCCGCATTGCGAGCCGCATTGCGAGTGGTAAGCGTGCGGCCATCCTGAGGGGGCTGGTTTCGCCACTAAAGCTGTTCGCCCGGCCCGCCGTGCGCGGCGGCGAGGATGTGCTCCAGGTGACCCCGGGCGTGGCCTATTGCGATGTCTCGCACTACTTCGGCAGTGGTCCACGCTCGACCTAACCACATGGCGGAGGCGTTGAGCTGATCGAGGCTCAGGTCCCGGACGTAGTGCTCCAACGCTCCGCCGTAGACGCGCAACCGCTCAACGACCTCAGACCGGCTCAGCTCGCTGTTGTAGCGGGCGTCCGAAGCGTTTAAAGCCTCCCATTCTGTAGCCGTCTCTATAATGTCCTGGCCGCTCGCGACCCGGTGCACCCACTGGGTAATCGCCATATGTGAGATGGCGATGTGGGCCGCCGCCATCGACAGCGACCAACCCTCCTCGGCTGTCGTGTGCTTCCAGGCACCCGGAGCGCACCCCTCCACGAACTCGATCGCTTCGGCGTTTGCGGCACGGACGGCGTCTGCCAGGATCCCGGCCTCTGTACCGGTAGCTGTGGTGTTCATTTTTGGTCCCTCCCCTGT
>Ga0302180_10003656_pt1 | contig 11550 bp, 10 predicted proteins | sample I_Palsa_E3_2_FD_200575 | JGI IMG/M metagenome (GOLD analysis project Ga0302180, IMG submission 200575) | Peat permafrost microbial communities from Stordalen Mire near Abisko, Sweden - I_Palsa_E3_2 | ecosystem: Environmental > Terrestrial > Soil > Palsa > Peat permafrost | place: Sweden... | reverse complement strand
GGCAAGGGACCGGCCGCGCGATACCGGCTTCCGGGTACAGCGGAGGAGCAAGAAGGAACGACTGCCCCGCAAGCGCGTCTAGAAGACGAAAAGTCGGAGGAGGCACAGATACCTCTCTCCGCCGAAAGCGCAAAGATGCGCGAGTATCTGCGGCAACCGTCCGGGGCCCGAAAGGCCGCGGGGTATAACCGTCAGTTACTCGACGGTTATCGACCCAACACGGGGTATGGCAACGATTCGGTACAAAATGGGCCATTTGGTCTCATGCGGATGAGGCAGCGCGTCTAAGGGTGTAGCTGTAGTCGGGTTGGGGTGGTTTTCTGCCGAGATTGAGGGTGTAATCGCCGAAGCGATTGATGTGCTCGGTGAGATAGGGACTGATGGCCGCGATGGTGTCTTCCGAAACAGTTTCTCCCCGTTGTTCCAGGTTTTGGACGAGCTGCGTCAGTGAGCACAGATTATGGAAGATCAGGCAGTTGGCGACGAGGTGGTTGTATTTGATAGTCTTCCGTTGCTCATCGCGGCTGTTCTCGGTAATGATGCCTTCGCCGCCGAAGAAGGTCCACTTTAAGAACCGATTGAGAGCCTCGCTCTTGTTCGTGGCTCCCTGGATGGTCGATCGCAGCTGCGCGTCCGAGATGTAGCGAAGCAGGAAGCCGGTGCGGATGACTCGTCCAAGTTCGCAAAATGCTTGATAGAGGCGGTTCTTGCGGCTGTAGGTTCCAAGCCGGCGAAGGATCGTCGAGGCGCTGATTCGGCCAGCCTTGATGGAGAGAACGACGCGCAACATGTCGGGGAGATGTGTCTCGATCAGGTTCCAGTCGACGTTCTCACTGAAGAGAGAGTCGATGTGGTCGTAACGCGCTTTGGGGTCGGGACGGCAGAAGTCGAGACTCTTCCAGTTGCGGATGCGGGGCATCAGCTCGATGCCGAGCAGGTGGGCAAGCGCGAAGACGGGCTCCGATTGCCCTTGCGTGTCGGCATGAAGAACGTCGGGCTGGATGTCGCTTTCGTTTTTGAGTAGACCGTCGAGGATGTAGACCGCTTCCCAGACACCGCACGGGATGAAGTGGCTGAAGAGGGCGATGTAGGTGTCTGAGACATGGTAGTAGCCGATGCCTCCGTATCCGCCATAGCGGATGTGGTACTCGGAGAGAAGGTTCTGTTCATAGAGATCCCAGCGAGTCCCATCGGCCGAGGCGTGCTTGCCCGATCCCCAGAGTCTCGGCAGAGAGAAGTTGTTATAGGCGTTGATGATGTTCGTGATGGCTTCGTCGAGCGCATCTTCCGTGATGTGTCGCTGGTTGATCCAGGCGATCTGCCGCCGATCCGTTCCCTGCACGGATCGCGCCGTCTGGCTTGGGCCGAGATTACAGCCGTAGCAGAAGGAGGCGAGCACATAGCGTTCCGCCGGATTGTTCAACTTGGTGTCCAGCCCAGACAGGGGGCCGAAGTACCGCGTCCAGTTCAGTAGATTTTCGGTATCGGCAAGAGCGTCGAGGATCGGCGTCTGCGGCATCTCTTTTCTGATCGTCGCTTCGAACCAAGTGAGTCGGGATGGCGTCTTCTTGCGCAGAACCTTGGCGAGGACTGGCTCGCCATGCTCAATGCGGATCGCATCGTTTTCAGGAAAGGAGCGGTCCGTCTCCTGCGCGATCTGGCCGAGCCATCGGCGTCTTTCCGCGACAAACTCCTTTGCGTCGGTAGGTATTCCGGCCTGATCCTGGTAGGCCAGGCTGAGCGCGGCGGCTTCCTCCTCGCCGATCAGCTCATCCCGGTAGTCGGCGTACTCACGGCTGCCTTCGATGGCGGCATCGCCCGACTTGAGATCCCACATGATCTGAGTGAAGACACAGAGTTCGAAGTATCGCCGGTGCGCCCCTTCAACGGGGCCTCGTTTCGCCGTGCCGGTCACCAATCGCCACCATGTGTCCGGCACCCAATCAAGATTGAACGATGATTCCGGCAAGGAAAGCCACTCGGCGCGGCTGCCCTCGTGGGCCAGGACAAGAGTGAGCGCCATTCCAAGGGACTGATCTTGTGTCGTTGAACGAAATGGAAGCGCCCGCCAGATGCGAAACAGCGTCGATCGATGCCCCTGATAGAAACGCCAGAGATATGGATAGTAATTGTTGCCGGCTTGGGCAGCATGGGCCTCGCATTGCTCGAGCAGCACGGCACTGTCGGGTGCCAGCGCAGCGCCGATTTGCCGCCAGTCGCTCCTCCACATTGCCCTCCACGCTCCATGCGAGGAGAACTTCGTGCAGCCGGTGGATCAAGCCATCCGTTCGCTCTTGATGTTTCAGCCGGTCCATCGCAAGTGCCTCTCTGCCATGCCGGTGGGTCCGCATCATGCGCTTGATGAACATCTCCGCGAGATCGTCGAGCACACGAGCGTTCTGCAAATCGATCAACGCCGCCGCCAGCGTATAACGCTTCTGCGGGGCCATCTCCAACATCCGGGCCGCATCGAGACTCTTCGCCTCCAGAGCGAACTGCCGCAACTTCACCTCGGGAAGAAGAGTACTCAGGGCAACCGGCGACCGCTCCAGAGCAAGCCATCGTTGGCGCTCTAATAGATCGCGGACATGGGTCAGCGTTGGGCTCTTTGCATCTTGCTTGAGTGCATCCCAGCGCGTCTTCCTGGACTCGGAGTCCAGTTCCGCAAGGAGGAGATCCATTCTGCTTTGATAATCGGTGCCGATCGCGTCCGAGACGCGGCGGTAGAGAGTTCGGTTGACCTCTGCTCGTCCGCGCTTGGCCTCTTTGTGCAGTGTCGAGAACCCCGGCAGCTCAAAGCTCTCCCGAACCAGCTCTTCGATGGCTACATTAATGATGTCCGCGAGATCCTCCATTCTCTCCGCCGCTAGCCGAACGGCAGTGGAAAGAACCAATTGCCCCGTCTCATCGAAGCTCTTGACGCGCAGATATTGACGAATGATCTTCACATGCCGCCGCCGCGTTCCGGAATCGTCGTACTCAGTCGCCTCAGGAACGATGAGCATTCCTCGATCATGAGCGATAAATTCGACGATGCCGCGGGGCACCTCCCGAAGAGCAATGAAATAGCCAAGCCGCTGAAAAGTCTTTAGCAGAACGAGAAACGCCAGCCTCGCCGGTTCCCCCTTGGAAGACCGCTCGGCCACCTCCAACTCACCCTCGGTTGGCGTGTACAGATCGACCAGCTCTCGTCGGCTCGGGGCGCTCTTCAATCGGGGGTATACAGTCTCGTGAACGGTCGGCATCGATCCTCTCGCGCTGTGTACTGTTTTTCGATACCATCGCAGACAGATGGACCGGCCATAACCTATAGGTTCCGGCCAGCACGGAGAGATTATCAGAAAGCCGCGCCAATCCAGTACTTCAAAACTCACTTCTGAGCAGGGTTTTTGGCCAGGGGGAAAACGAGGCTTCAACCAACCGCGCGTCGCCCTCTACGCTCGCGTCTCCAGTCATGACCAGCAAACGCTCCCGCTTCAGATCAACACGATGCGGGAGTATGCTCTTCGCCGCGGCTGGCAGATCACCATCGAGATTAAGGAGATCGGCTCAGGCGCGCTGCAGCGACCAAAGCGGGAGGAACTTCTCGCTGCCGCCCGCCGCCGCGAGTTGGACGCGATCCTCGTCTGGCGCCTCGACCGATGGGGCCGCTCACTTCCAGATCTAGTCGTCACACTGAAGGAACTGGCTGAACTGAGCATCGGCTTCGTCTCGCTTACCGAAGCCTTCGACATGACTACGCCCACAGGCCGTGCGCTGGCCGGGATGCTAGCAGTATTCGCAGAGTTCGAACATGAGATTTTGCGAGAGCGGGTCAAGGCCGGCATCGCCCAGGCCCGAGCCAAAGGAACAACTTTTGGTAGACCAAAATCGGCAGCCAAGAAGACGGCCGAAATCAAACGCCTCTATCGCAAGGAAAAGCTCTCTAAATCGGAAATTGCTAGACGCCTCGGCATCGGCAGGACTTCTGTTCGCCGCCTCCTGGAGAACTCATGACCGCTCGATACAATTGTCCGTCCACACGCCCGGACAGAGAATGTTTAATTCCGAGGCGAATGAATGCCAAAGGTTCGAGTCGGCGACAACCCACCCGGAACTGAAAAATCGCTATCAACATTCGCTGTTGGGCTCTCTGAGGCTAGATTAGAACCATGCACACGATCCGAATCGGCGACTACTTCGAAATACCAAAAATTGACTATGAACAGCCGGCGCTGGTCACCTGGAGAGAGTTTTACAACTTCAGGAATCAAGTGCTTCGTGTGCTCAGAGTCTTCGGAACAGCTGGCCCGATGGGCGAGGTAGATTTTTCTGTCGCTGAGGAGGACCAGCCGTCCTTCAGTTCCGAAATCGTCGATAACCCCGCTTTCTTCGTAGTTGATGATATGTACAACGAGCAGGATAGGATCTCGATCGTAGAATGCGCCCCGACGAACATCGACGCGGTTGTAATCGAGTCGCTTTGCGCGATGATGTTGATGTTCCCAGGCTGGCAGGTGTCTTTCGGCCTTGGCGATTCAGGCTTGGCTGTTTTCTCGGATGCCGTTCTGGTTGGAGGCCGACGATTTTGGGACTGCACTTCCGTATTGGACGTCTATGAACGGTGTCAAAAGCCAGTTGACTTCGGTCCCTCAGAACCGCTGCCCGATTCGATGCACTATCTCTGGAGAAACATTGTCATTGGTGGCATCGATCGGACGGTGCAGCTTCCCGCGCCCACGAGCAAGCAGTGGGCTGAAATCGTCCGATCGCTTGAGGCGATGCGCTCACAGCGCAAAGATGGCCGCCTAACCACCTCTGCGTATGATCAAATTCGGAATGATATACATCCCCAAACAAGACGAGAACTACTGCTGCGGCTCCTCCCGGACCTTCGAGCGTTCTCGCCCGAGATGCTCCTAGCTGCAAAGCGGAATATTCAGAAAGACTCAGGAAAGGCCTTGGCGGACTCAGCTTCGCCTGTAGAAGCGCGTGAACTGACACAAGAAATCTGGTCGAGCCTCGAAGCAACGTGCGGCAAGTTCGGTCAAAGCGAGATTGTTAATTGGTGGGCGGATATTTTGTGCAATGTGAATGAGCCTTCAGACTGGCTGAAGAATGTTTTCGAACATGAGATGCGTATCAGGACAAATCATTCAAACCCACAAATCCAGCTTTCGGCTCTCTTTGGGCTTGCCACAATTCACGCCGCGGACATCTCGTTTCTTGTGGACAACGCGATGAGCACTCGTCCCGAGTGGAAGGCCAATTTATTGATTATGAATTGGCTCGGAAAACTGAAACAGGGTAAGACCTCCTATCCAGACCGATCAATGTTGAATCCGCCCAGCACTTTGCAGTGAGAATCGCAACCCTGTTTTCGGTTCGGGTCGAGTCACCTGCTATAGGGAAGTTTCGGGGTTGGCTCGCTCTACCATTGTCTTGGCTCACGCGAAACTCCCCATCGCTCACGATCCTCCCGGAATCCGGTGGCCGGAACGGTTGTTTTCGGCAAATGGCCCATTTTGTACCGAATCGTTGCCATACCCCGAGTCGTTCTTTGGAAAGGGCAAAGAGGAGTCTTTGGCGGAGACGGCGCCCGCCAGAGAGCAGGATCTGGTCCGCCCGCCCACTCCTCAAACCGTGTCTGAAGCCGTACAGGCGCGGATTGACGAAAAGCTCTCCGCCTTCGATCGCAAGCTGGCCGCGCAGCAGTCGATCGACGACAAGCTGGCCAACCTCGACAAGCGTCTGGAGGAGCAAGCCAAGGCGAGGCAGGAAAAGGAACTCAGCCAGAAGCAGGAGATCAAGATTTCGCCCCGTGACCGAGGTCGGGGTTTTGGGATCGGGCGGTAGGGCCAGGAGGGATGGATGACGGACGACGAGTTGTTAGCTCTCTACGGAAGCATCAAGGAGATGGCGGCGGCCATGAAGGCGCGCGAGGCGGCTTTGGAGACAAAGACTGCCGCCCTTAATACCTCCATCGCCCAGCTTGGCAAGCTCCCAGAGATGCTGGGCAAGCAGACCAGCCAGTACATCGCTATGGGAGTGCGTCAGTCCATCCAGGACGACTTCAGCCGGCCCATCGCCGAGGCGGTCAAGGGACCGATCGCGGAGTTCAAACAGGCGACATATTACGCGCGTGATGTCATGCGGCAGGTGGCAGAGGAGGTGCGCTTTCGCAGCTGGGCGTGGATTGCGGTTTTGCTGTTGCTCGGGTTCGCTCTAGGAGGAGCCACCGGGTACTACTTCTTCATTCAGGACATGAACCGGATGAGCGACCGGCTCGATGCCATCCAGCAGCAAGTTGCCCCCGTTGCTCCGGCTTCGGATGCAAAGCCGGTCGACGGGAAGGCCGCAAAAGAACATCATCGCCGGTGAGAGGCAGGTAGGAGAAACAAAACCAGGCTACCTTGTCTCGCCGATCGCTAGAACAAGTCTGAATGCGTTCCCGTGCGGACCAGGTGCAGGTCGTCCCCATCGATCTTGTAGAGCAAGAGCCAGTCCTGTTCGATGTGACAGTCTCGATGATGTTTCCAGTTGCCACTGAGAGAGTGGTCCTTATAACGCGGCGGCAAGGAATCGCCCTCGACCAGGAGAAGGATCAACTCGCGGAGCTTGGCGAGGTCCTTGCCTCGGCGTTCGGCCAGCTTCACATCGCGCTTGAATTGGGTGCCGCGAATCAAATTGCGCACGCTTTAGATTCCCAGGTCCTTAAACAGAGCGTCGGCACTCTTGAAGCGCTTTCCCACGCCGCGATCCGCCTCCTGCATTGCCTTCACCGTGGTTGCATTGGGAACCTTCACCTCGAAAGGGAGGGCCTTCTCCGCGGCCACTCGGACAAGCAGCATGCGCACCGCATCGGAGACGGAGATGCCCATCGCGGCCAATGTCTTGGTTGCGGCTGCCTTCACCTTTTCGTCCACGCGGATATGAACCATCGTCGTTGTCGCCATCGCAGGAACACCTCTGAGATACATTGTATCTCACGCTGCACCCAAGTCGAAGCAGTTACCTTTTACTCCGAATATATTGATAAAACACCGCTCTGGTTGCCGAGGGACGTATACTCAGTGAAATCGATAGATACTCTTGGACTGTTCGGCTAGCCTTCCGACGCCGAGAAGCGGGATACAGGCAGTTGGCAGACAAAGATAGGACTTTATGAAACTCGCTATCGTGGATGACATCGCCACCAATCGGGAGATCCTGCGCGAGAGGTTCGAGGCTGCCGGCCACACCACGTTCGAAGCCGCCGATGGCGTCGAAGCCCTGCAGATCCTTGCTCGCGAAAAAGTGGACGCTGTCGTGTCGGACATCCTTATGCCACGGATGGACGGCTACCGACTGTGCTACGAAATCCGCACGAACGACCGCCTGCGAGACCTGCCAATTGTCATCTACACTTCCACATACAACTCGCCGAGCGATGAGAAACTGGCCTTCAGCCTTGGAGCGGACAAGTACCTGCAAAAACCTGCACCTTTCGAAACGATCCTCATAGCACTGCACGAAGCCATCGCCATGCAACACACCTCGCCACGACCCGAGGCGTGGCAGGAAATCGAAGTGCTCAAGGAATACAGTGATCGGCTCGTGGCCAAGTTGGAAGAGAGGAACATTGAGCTTGCCGAAGCAAACGAGCGGCTGATCATCCTTGATCGTGCAAAGTCAGATTTCCTCGACGTCATCTCTCACGAGTTTCGTGCTCCACTCAATGGCTTGATCAGTATCGGCGAGCTAATTCTTGAAGGGAATTTCTCTTCAGTCGATAACAGTGAACTCCAAGGGGTGTTTGAACGATCTCGACGAAGAATCCTATCGATACTGGATGATGCTTTGCTCCTGACTCAAATCGACGTCAACAGAGAACAGTTCGGATCTGCTCTGGTCTCCTTGAGTACGGCACTGACTCGAGCAATTGAGAACACTACTGAGTTCGCAGGATCCAGACGCGTTACGTTCGCCACGCCATCAGCGGACTGGGGCCTAGTCTTGGGAGACGAGGAGTTGCTGATACGAGCATTTCAGGCGCTACTTGAGACCGCCGTTAAATTCTCCAAAGAGGGCGAGACTGTGCGCCTGGCACATGAGGTTGTTCTCGATTCAGCGGCGGTTATCATCGAGAGTCATGGTAGGACAATTCCCATTACTGCCTTGCCGAAATTCTTTGAGATCTTTTCGGTCGAAGAAACGCTGACCCCTGGCGGGGACCTGGGACTCAGCCCTCCCATGGCATACCGCATACTTTCTTTGTTCGGCGCTTCGGTCAGTGTTGCAAACCTGGATTCCTCTGGAATACGACTGACCATATCACTCAGGAAGACTGCGCCGAGCAGCGCGCGGCTATAACGGTCGAGAAGTGCTATTAACCATGTATTGCTGCCCGGGTCTGCACACTTGCGTTGCTCTCGGACGAGTGATTCGAAACGGCGTTTTGATCCTCTCGTTTACGTAAAAGGCGTTCGATCTCATTTGCGAGATCACGTGCATTGATCGGCTTCGGGAGATAGCCATCGAATCCCGCACTTAGAATGTTTTCCCGGTCACCTTGCATGGCGTATGCGGTAACGGCCATAACCGTCAGGGCGGCAAAGCTCGGATTCTCCCGAATCTTGCGCATGACAGCAAAGCCATCTAGCACCGGCATGCCGATGTCCAGCAGCAGAATCTCCGGATGGTTCTGTTCGATCATATTGAGTGCCTCTTGACCGTCGGCAGCTTCAGTCACGCTGTATCCCCACACCTCGAGCAACTCGCGGAGTAGTTCGCGGTTAACTGGGTTGTCCTCAGCCACGAGAACATTGATCATGATTGCGCCACAGATTTCGCCAGCTCGCGGCCCCGGAAAACCAAGCGAAGCTCGAAAATGAGCTGTTGCTGCCAGGATCCGTTCTTATGAAAGATGGCCTGGGTCTCGCGATTGAGAATAGCCATCTCATCACCGGTCAGATCCTTGGCGGTCATCACAAAAATCGGTATTTCTCTCAATCTGGGCTCTTGTCGAATATGACGGATGACCGCAAATCCATCCATGCCGGGCATCAGCAGATCCAGCAAAACTGCACTAACGAGCCTAGAGGACAGCAATTCCACAGCCCTAGCTCCACTGACGGCGCTCTCGGTCTCATATCCGGCTGACCGCAATGTCTCCTTTAATAACTCCAACGTTTCGGGGTCATCGTCCACCAGCAGAATCGTCTCTTCCTCGTCGGACTGAAGCTGTACGTATTTTTGGATCGATTCAAGCACCACTGACTTAGGAATGGGCTTTATGAGATAGTCCGTCGCGCCCAAAGCGAAACCTATCTGCTTCTGGTCGACTACGGAAACAATAATGATCGGGATATTTGCCGTTGCGGGGTCCTGTCTCAGGGCTGAGAGCGTTTCGAAGCCATTGCTACCGGGCATCATTACATCCAACGTGATTGCGTCTGGGTGAAGTTGTTGGGCCTTCTGAACGGCGTCAACTCCAGACTCCGCTGTAGCAATCCGATATTCGGGACTTAGATAGCTGGCGAGAAGCTCACGTGCCGCGATTCCGTCGTCTACAACCAGGATAAGTGGTTTCCCGCGACCATCGCCCGCCACAATCGGTGGACTTGGTGGTTCGTTCACAGACTGGGTCTTGGATACTCTGGATGCCACAGGAAGAGTAAAGGTAAATCGGCTGCCTTTCCCAAACTCGCTTTCTAACGAAATTCTGCCTCCTTGTTGCTCCACCAGGCGCTTGGTGATCGACAGCCCCAGACCGGTGCCTTCCTGAGTGCTCCCATCAGGCCCCTCGACCTGCCTGAACTCCTCAAAGATAATCGCATGATCCTCGGCTCGGATACCGACGCCCGAATCCGCTACCGAGATGCAAACCAAATTTCCATCTTCGCGGCAATCGATGGTGATTTGGCCCGAGTTCGGCGTGAATTTCACAGCGTTGCTCAAAAGGTTGTACAAGATTTGCTTGAACCGGAACCGATCGGCATAGACATATGGATCAGCTTCCACATTCTGGTTGACCTGGATATTCTTTGCCATTGCCAGCGGCTGGATGGTTGATAGCACCTCCGGCAAAGCATCTTTGATCTGGAAATCTTCACATCGCAGTTCGAGTTGTCCGGCCTCGATTTTCGACAAATCCAGAATGTCATTAATCAATTGCAACAGATGCGTCGAGCCTTGTTTAATGTGATTCACGAAGCGCTTCTGCTTGGCGTTTAGTTCTCCCGGAATCTCTTCCGCCAGGAGATCTGAAAAACCCATAATGGCATTGAGTGGAGTTCGCAACTCATGGCTCATGCTGGCGAGAAACTTGCTCTTCATCTGGGTTGCGAGTTCGACTTCCCGGTTGCGGAGATCCAGTTCCTTATTGACGGCCTTCAACTCCGCGGTGCGCTCGATCACCCGCGTCTCCAGGGTCTGATTGAGTGCCTGGACTTCCCGTTCTGCAGCTTTGCGTTCGGTGATGTCGCGGAGCACGGCGACGCCGCCTCCCAAGTTACCCTGATTATCCGTCAAGGGCCGGGCCGTAACCTCGAGAAAGACCCCGTCGGCGCGCTCAGGGTGTTCAACCATCAATTCCACTTGCACCGATTCCCCGCGCAACGCCCGTACCAACGGAAGACGGTCTGGCGGATAAGGTGTGATTCCATCGGGCAGAAAAACCTTATAATGAGGGGTCCATTGCTCGGGGGCCAAGTCGGTCGCGCCACGTCCCATCAGCTGTTTCGCGGAATCGTTCCAGATCAGAAAATGGCCTTGCAGATCGGCCGCTATCAATCCCTCCCCCATACCGTCCAGCACGGACTTCAGCATGAGTGTCTGAGTTTCCAGAGCTTGTCTGGAGTTGGCCAGTTCCTGCGCTTGTTGAGCCATTTGCACCTCGGCATGTTTAATTTCGCTGATATCCGTGTTGGTGCCAAACCAGCGCACCACGCGCCCGTTCGCGTCTTTCAGTGGCATGATGCGGGTCAGGAATATGCCAAAACGGCCGTCCGCCGCACGTATCGGGAATTCCATCTCGAAGGGCGTTCCCTCGGCAATCGCAACCTTCCAACGTGCAAGCACTTTGGGCAATACTTCTGGATCGTGGACGCTCTGCCAATCCCACCCCTTCGTCTGCTCCGGCGTAGTTCCGGTGTAGTCGTACCAGCGCTGGTTGTACCAGAAGATGTCTCCGTCGGGCTCCGCTGTCCAGGCGAGTTGCGGAATGCCGTTGAGCATCGCGTGGAAACGCTCTTCGCTCTCGCGCAACGCCCGTTCGGCCTGCTTGCGCTCGGTGATATCGCGTGCCATCTTCGAAGCTCCCACGACCCTACCGGTCTCATCCTTGATGGGGGATACCGTCGCCGCGATGTCAATCAGGCGTCCATCCTTGCCAATTCGGAAAGTCTCGAAATGCTCCACGGATTCGCCGTTCTTGACCCGATCGATGATCTGCATCTCCTCTTGCTGACGGTCGGACGGAATGAGTCGTGTAATCGGTTGGCCGATCATTTCGACGGCCGAATATCCGAACATTCTTTCTGCGCCGAGATTCCAACTGGTGACGATGCAGTTAAGATCTTTTCCGACGAT
>Ga0302180_10003653_pt1 | contig 11552 bp, 13 predicted proteins | sample I_Palsa_E3_2_FD_200575 | JGI IMG/M metagenome (GOLD analysis project Ga0302180, IMG submission 200575) | Peat permafrost microbial communities from Stordalen Mire near Abisko, Sweden - I_Palsa_E3_2 | ecosystem: Environmental > Terrestrial > Soil > Palsa > Peat permafrost | place: Sweden... | reverse complement strand
CTCAACCTGACCACCGTGAACGCCTCGACCATGCCGATGTTCCTGATCAGTTCCGTCCCCCAGGAAGGGCTGTACATCGCCCACCTGTCGGCGGCGGCCACGGTCGCCTCGGTCCCGGTGATCGCCGTGGGCTGGATCGCCCAGCGCTCGCTGGTCCGCGGACTGTCGATGGGAGCTATCAAGTGAAACAAGACAACGGCCGCGCATCTAGCCCTGCACCAGCTAGCACCGCACCAGTTAGCACCGCACCAGTTAGCACCGCACCAGTTAGCACCGCACCAGTTAGCACCGCACCGGGCGGAGGTCCCCGATGGCTAATGTGAAGTACGTGTCGGCCAGCCGCGTGTACACCAAGGACGCCAAGCCCGCGGTCGACGCCCTGGACCTGGATATCAAGGACGGCGAGTTCATGGTCCTGGTCGGGCCGTCCGGATCCGGGAAGACCACCGCCCTGCGCATGCTCGCCGGGCTTGAGCCCCTGGACGGCGGCCGGGTCGAGATCGGCGACCGGGACGTCACCTGGGTTCCCCCCAAGGACCGGGACATCGCGATGGTGTTCCAGAACTACGCCCTGTACCCGCAGAAGACCGTCGCGGAGAACATGGGCTTCGCCCTGAAGATGGCGCACGTTCCTCGGCCGGAACGAGAGCGCCGGGTCAAGGAAGCCGCCCGGTTGCTCGACCTGGACGACCAGTTGCTCGATCGCAAGCCCAAGCAGCTATCCGGGGGGCAGCGGCAGCGGGTGGCGATGGGACGGGCCATCGTCCGCGAGCCCCAGGTCTTCCTGATGGACGAGCCGCTGTCCAACCTGGACGCCAAGCTGCGCGTCCAGACCCGCAGTCAGATCGCCGAACTGCAACGCCGCCTAGGGATCACCACCGTCTACGTCACCCACGACCAAGTCGAAGCCATGACCATGGGGAACCGGGTGGCCGTGCTGGCCGGGGGCCAGCTGCAGCAAGTCGACACCCCCCGCCAGCTGTATGACAACCCGGTCAACGAGTTCGTCGCCGGGTTCATCGGCTCCCCCGCGATGAACCTGCAGACCGTCCCGCTTACCCAGGACGGCGCCCGGCTGGCTGGCACCATCGTCCCCCTCCCGACCGCGGTCCGCACCGCGGCCAGCCAGGCCGGACTCAGCGAACTCGTCCTCGGCATAAGACCAGAGCACCTGCATCTGACCGACAGCACGGGGGAACTGGCCGGCGAAATAATCCTGGTCGAAGAGCTCGGTGCCGACGCCTTGCTGCATGTGCGCCTGGCCGAGAGCGGGAACGCAGTGGTAGCACGCACCGAAGGGCGGAAGCCTCCGGCCCCGGGACAAGAGGTCAGATTCCACGTCCAGCCCGATGACGTCTTCGCCTTCCACCCGGTAACGGGTGCCCGCCTGGCATGATCACCGTCACCGGCGAGGCGCTGTTCGACCTTGCCATAGATCCTCTCCCCCGCTACGGCTTCTACGGCGACGACGCTTAGCCCGTCCCGCCCTCGCCTTGCACCCGCACCCGCGCAGGCTGAATAATGTTCGCTGCGCGGCGAGGCCCAGCCCGGGATAGCCGCCGCCCGGGGTCCAGAGACGCGGCCCACCTTCTTTTAAGCGTGCAGATGGTGGTGATTCGTGTCTGGCGAAGGTTGTTCGGTGCTGTGGATCGGACGGGTAGCCGTGGTTACGCTGCCGGTAGAAATAGACGTGACGAATGCCGATGCGATCCGGGAGGATCTGCTCTCCGTCCTGAATCAAGGTGCGGTTTTGCTCGTCGCGGACATGAGCAGAACGACCTTTTGTGATTCTGCCGGGGTAAGCGCGCTCGTGCGCACCTTCAGGCGAGCGGTGGCCAGTTCGAGCGGACTGCGGCTCGTGGTCTGCACGCCGGCTGTGCATCGGGTCCTCTCGCTTACCGGTGTCGATCGCCTAGTGGATGTATTTCCTAGCGTCGCCGCCTGCCTGGCGGGCCCTTACGAAGAGGTAAGTCGGGGCGGCCAGCCAGGTCAGCCAGAAAGTGCCATCGCGAAGGCTGACAGCGACGGGGGCGGGACCGCGGCCGACGCCAGCGCCTTAGCCCGTGGGGCGCCCGCGCCCCACGGGCGGGCGCCGGGATCTGGCTGGCGGTTAACGCATCCTCGAACGGGGGCGGCGGCTGGGGAGGCTCGCCGGTAATACTGGTCACGATCGCGCTGGCGATTTCGCGGAGCTTAACATTGCTGTTCTGTGACGCGGATCGCAGAATAGCGAAGGCGCGGCTCTGGCTGCAATGCTCCCGGGCCATGATGATGCCGAGCGCCTGATCGATAACGGTCCGCGAAGAAATCGATGAGCGCAATTGCTCAATAAGCAGCATGTGCGATGACAGCCGCAGGGCCAGGGTCAGCGCCCCGGAAGCATTCTCGGCGAAATTCTCAGCGCGCCGTGCTTCCGCCGTGCCGAAGGCCGATGCCGTACGCGCATACAAGTTAATGGCCCCGATGGGCCGGCCATCGGCGGTCAGCGGCAGCGCCAGGCAGGACCGGATTCCATGTGACGCCGCCCGCGCCTCGAACTCGGGCCATCGCGTCTTGACGCCGGTGTCTTTCATGCGCGTGGTGTCTTCAATACGCACCGCATGGCCGTCGCGCATGGCGTGCAGGCACGGCCCATCATCGAGTTTGTACTGGACTTCGTCGACTTGCGCGGCCACCGGGTCACTGCATGCCACGGTCATCGGCCGCCCGCTAGACTGCATTGTCATACCGCAGGAAAGCCCGCCGCGGACAAGGCCGGCGGCGAGTATAGACATCTCATGCAGGAACTGCTCCACACTTTCGGTGCTAAGCAGCGCGTCTTGCAGTTCCTTAAAATCCCCGCTAGCGTCCTCGTCGAGATCGTTAACCATTGGCACACCTTCAGCTGACGCGCAGCCACGCATCGTTGTCTTGTACTTCAGTCCGCTCCTTCTACCCTTGGCCAGCGAATCAAACTTCTGAGTCCGCCCCGGCGAAGGTCACACGAGAGTCCGGCACGGTCCGCACCGTCTAACGATTCCAAGCTAGCGGTGTCGTGATCACGTTTGCCCGTCTATGTCACCCGGGACTCCCAGAACCTTGAAGGCGTTCACCACGGCACTGTCACAGGGGCAGGAAATCGCCGACACCAACCGTGCCGCCGTGGAGAAGGCGGTCGAGACGTACCGCAAAGTTCCGCCCACGGCCGCGGCGCTCCTCCCGCAGGGAATTTCCCGGGCAGACGCGAGCCGAAGCCGACCGGCGTTTCGAAGTACTCTGGACCGTCGACTCACGGGTGGTCCGCGACGCCGCGTTGATCTGTACCCATCTGGCGGAGTCCCTCTCCCCCGGCCTCGGGCACCTCAGGGACGTCCTGCCGACCGACCTACCGCCGCCTGCCTCCGCCGACCTGCAGCGAGCTACCGGCGTGCTCAACCGAATGACCGGCTACCTCGAACGAGCGGCCGGAGAATGAAAAGGTGCTCCAGGCCGTGTGAACTAGCAGCATGACGGTCGATACCGGTCGTTGACGCAGGTCAGAAGATTATAGCGGCCGGTGTAGGTCGCTGCCGGCCGGTACGGTTGCTGCACCTTGCTGCTGCACTCGTCGTTACTGGGTTCTCGCCTTGACCTTGACCTTGGGGGAAACCGCACACTGAGCTTGCCGAGCAGATACCTCGGCAACAAGGGAGCCGGTCATGGAGCTACTGGGCATCGGAGAGTTCGCCAGACGTTCCCGTCTGTCCCCCAAGGCACTGCGACTGTACAACGAGATGGGACTGCTGTTGCCGGCGCGGGTCGACGCTGCCTCCGGTTACCGCTTCTACGGAGTCGATCAGCTCGAACATGCCCGTTTCGTGGCGACGCTTCGCCAGCTCAAGGTGCCGCTGTGCGAGATCAAGGCCATCCTCGGTCTCGACCCTAGCCTGGCCGCTCAGCGCATCGCCGACTATTGGGCGACCGCCGAGATCGAGCACGCTGCCCGCCGGGATCTGGCGGGCTTCCTCATCAACCGTCTAAACGGAAGGAAATCCGTCATGTACGAAGTCGAGACCAGAGAAATCCCGCATCGCAGCCTTCTGTGCCTGAAGCGCAACGTCGACGGGCAAGCTGGGGCCTGGGCGCTCGGCAAGGAGTTCGTGGCGCTGTTCAAGGAGCGCCCGGCGGCGCGCATGGAGGGACGGGCCGGCGCCGCGTTCTGCATCTACTGGGGCGAGATCAACGACGACAGCGACGGACCACTCGAGTGGTGCCGGCCTGTGCCCGATGAGCAGGCCGAGGCTCTCGCCGCAGCCTTCCCCGAACTATCACTTCGCACCGAGCCGACGCACCAAGAGGCATACGTCAATCTCGGCCCGGGTGGACAGGTAAGCGCTCCGCAGTGGCAGCTCATCTCGGAGTCCCTCTACACATGGGGCGGCGAGCGAAACGTCCAGCCGAGCGAGCTCGGCGTCCGCATCACGTATCTCGCGACACCTCCGATCACCAACGACAGCGTGCCGGACTGCGACTTCGCTGTCCCCTTGCGCTGATCTAAGCCGCACGAACTCCAATCGGGCTCCGAATATCAACGAGCCCCGATTCCGAGGCTTGTAACGCTCGTAGCAGGTCGGTGCAGGCTCGATGTCGCCGCTGCCGCCATGACCGGAAGCGACCCCGACGCCAGGAGCCTCCTCGCCTCCGCCGAAGCGCAAAGATCTCAGACCGAAGGCGACTACAAGCGCAGCGCTACACGGTGACCAGACGTCGAGCGCGCCTTCCTCCACGTCATCCCCCAGCTGATCAGCCTGTCCCGTGGCCACGACCGGCTTGGAAACATGCGCCCTGCTGAGGGCGAGCGCCTGCGAGCCGGGCTCGCCGCCATTGCGGAGACCGAGGGCGACACGCCAACGATCAGGAAACTATCCGCCGACGCCCGCAAGCACCAGGGCAGCAGCCGCTAGCACCGTCCCGCGGCGTACAGCCCGGAAAGCTGATCGAAGATACGATCGAGTGCCACGACCCGAGAACATGCGTCGGCGCCTCAAATGGCCTGGTCGTGGAGCTGCCGGGGCTAACGCCTCGCCCAGCGCATCCTGGAGGGCAGTCCCAGCCTGTGGCTTTACGCTGATGGAAAAGAGGAATTCGACCCGGGCGTAGGAAGTGCCCCTGAGCTGGAGCGATCGGGCCTATCGAAGCTCCCGTCGGTCCAGGCTCATGGAGCACTTTCCGAGTGAAGCGGGGCCGGTTCTGGTGTGCTAGGCCCAGGCGGCGACACTGCGGCCTTTTCCTGCAGCGAGGCGGACTCCTGCTTGGGATCTACGCCGGGTGCCGTGGCTACTGGGCCTCGACGCGTCGCTTCAGGGCTTCGACGTTAGCTGGCATTTCCTTTTGTGCCTGGCGGCGGACGATGAGCGGGACGAGCAGTCTGCCGATGCCGTGCCCGTCGAAGTCGACCTCGATGGTCAGCCGGGAACTGGTTTCGGTCAGGGGTTCCACGGTGACGTCGACGGTGGCGCGGATGGGTCCGTCGATGCCCTGCACGCCCCATGTCCTGGGTGCGTCGATGTGGGTTAGCTCGGAGGTGACGGCCCGGTTGAATCCGCCGATGCGCCGGGTGGTCAGGCACTTCATGCCCACCTGCGCGGGGCCAGGCCGGTCCAGGTGACTGTCGATGAAGCCCTGCTGCCATTCGTGGAAGCGTGTGGGGTCGGTGGCGTAAGCGAACACCTCTGCTGCGGACCGGTCCACCACAGTGTTGGCGATGGTCGGTGCCATGTCAGCGACCCTCGATCAGGGCGGCGTACCGGGCCAGGTAGAGCGGCCATCCCTGGTCGCCGCCGACCCCGTCGCTGACCGACCGCCAGCCGGGACCGTGCCGGTGGAGGTGGCGGTGCTCCAGTTCGACCCGGGTGCGGTCCGGTCCCTCGGCCACGAACCGGACCTCGACCTCGCTGGTCAGCGCCTGGTCGGTCTCGACCTGCCATTGCGGGCTGATGTCCCAGCTGAATACCACGCGGACTGGCGGCTCGTAGGCCAGGATCCGCGCCCACCGGCACTCGCTGCCGTCGATGGCGCGGTCGTAGATATGCCCGCCGACGTGGGGCTCGAAGACTGTCTCGGCGATCGCGGCCCCTAGTAGGTTGTGCTCCGGAGGCTTGAAGTCGCCGAACCTCTCGGTGAACACTGTGAAGGCCTGCTCGGCCGGCGCGTTGACCACGACCTGCTTGCGGACCACGGGGACTTCGGCTCGGGTCATGGACTCTCCTTCGTCGCTTGTTCGGCAACGTCCACGTAGCTGGCCAGAGCCCGCTGCCAGAAGATATCGAGCTGATCGCGCAACGCGGCCACTGCCGTCGGATTGAGCCGGTAGACACGTCTGGTGCCGGCCGCGCGTTCACTGACCAGGCCGGCGTCCTTGAGGACCTTCAGGTGCTGGGAGACCGCCGACCGGCTGACCGGCAGCTCCGCGGCCAGTTGTCCCACCGCCTGCGGCCCCTCTGCCAGACGGCTGACGATGGCGCGCCGGGTACCGTCCGCCAGCACGCTCCAGCCGTCACTTGCTCGGTCAGGATACACTAACGGTTAGTTTTGCCTAACGGAGCGCGGACGTCAAGGTCCTGTACGAGGCAGGCGCGGGAAGGGCCCTGGGCCGGACGCCCGGGCCTGCCGGAGGTCCATTTGGTCCACGCTCCGGAACCGTCGTGAGCAGCCCTAAAGTGGGTCAACGGCGATGAGCGGCCGGCTAGCTGTTGTTACCGGTACGCCAGATAAGCAGGTGGACGACGACCTGGCCGCTCGCATCAGCCGCGCATGGCCTATCCCGGGCATGGTGTTAGCGTCCTCCCATGGGGTCAGCGCGGTGGGTGGAGCCCGGCGACGGTGACGGTGACGAGCCGGCGGACCGCGGCCGCGGACGGCAGTGTGCTGGCGGCGGCGAGGGCGTGCAGGCAGTAGGCCGCCAGCTCATCGGGTGCCGTGTCGTCCCGGACGTCGCCGTGGCTGGCTGCCTGGGCCAGCAGGTCTTCGATGAGGCGGGTCAGTTGCTGGTGGGCCTGGCCGATGTGCTCGCCGCGGTGCAGCAGCGCTGACAGGTCGGTGCCGTGCGGACGGTCGCGGATCATCAGGGCGTAAGCCTGCAGGACGGCTTCGAGCCGCTGGTCGGGGCCGGCCCGGTCGCGGATGCGGGCGAGCTGGTCGAGGTGGCTGCTGACCTGGCGCTCGTGCCAGGCCATCAGGATCGACTCGACGTCGGGGAAGTACTTGTACAAGGTCGCGCGGCCGATACCGGTTTCGGTGGCGATCTTCGACATCGTTACCGAGGCCAGCCCGTACTCCGCTACCACCCTGGCCGTGGCGTCCAGGGTCGCGTCGCGCACCGCGCGGCGGTGCTCATCGACCGTGTCGGTCCACAGCTTCGGCACCCGCTCATCGTATACGTAATGACACGATAGATACAGTCTGTCTTGATAAAGACAGACTGTATCGATAAGCTCGTCGGACATCACGGCTCAGCCCGCCGGAACTCCCGCCGTCACCAGGACGCATCAGGAAGGAACCGCATGCCAGCCGCCGAAGCCTGCATCCCCACCGAGAACGCAGGGCGCTACCTCACCCGGCTCTGCCAGCACGCGGGCAAGATGAGCAGCCGCCTACGCCACCGGCCCCGAAGCCATGCAGGTGGCGGCGCGCCTCCCGAGATACGGCACGCCGAATGCTCTGACACCGACGGGACGCTGGTACTTAACTGGGGCCAGTGCACCCTGCAAGCCGGCCCGGGCATGCTGACGCTGCGCGCCGAGGCCGCCGACCAGGACAGCCTGACGCGGATCCAGGACCTCATTGCCGGGCGCCTGGAAAAGTTCGGGCGTCGCGAGCACCTGACGGTGACCTGGCGGCCGGCGCAAGCCCCCGGGTCCTCGCCGGACCGGGACGCCGCTTCCCGTGCCGCGGCCGGGGATGCCGGAAGCGCGGCAGCGCAATAGCTACCGGGATGGCGGTGACCCTGTTCATCTGCCATGTCGGCTACGAGGTCACCAAGGACGTCGTGCACCGCCTGGCCGACGGCGTGGACCCGGCCGTCATCACCGCCGCCGAGGCGGCAGCCGGATCGGTGGACGGAGTAGTGCACGCCCACGCGCGGGCGCGGTGGACCGGACGGACCCTGCGGGTGGAAATCGAGGGCTGGGTCGATCCCCATCTCACGGTCAGCAACGCCGATGCGATCGGCCAGCAGATCGACCAGGCTGTCGCCAGCCAGCTACCCGAGGCCGGCAGCTTCACCTGGACCCCCGGGCAGCCCCGGCCCGGTAACCCTTGTCGCGGCAATCAGCGCGCCCCCGCCAGCGGACTTCTAGTCAGAGCTGCCCGGCATGGGCGTGATGTTCGCTTCCGGCGTCGGGTGCACCGCCCATCATCTTGAGCATGGGGATGCCGCCGGTGCGGGCGAACCGGTAGCACAGCGCCGCCGCGAGGACCAGGAAGATGATGTTCAGGACGGTGGTGTAGTTCCACTGGATGGATGCCTGGAGCACCTTGGCGTGCCGTCCGGCCGGGATAAGGCCGAGCCCGCCGAAGATCAGCTCGGTGAGGTACCCAGCGGCGACCATGGTGGCGTAGAAGGCGCCCAGGATGAACAGCATCATCTTGGTGCCGTAGTACTTCCGGTAGATCACCAGGATCGGCACGATGATCAGGTCGGCGAAGATGAACGCGACGATCCCGCCGAAGCTGATGCCGGCGTTCCACAGGACCGCGGCGAGGGGGACGTTGCCGATCGAGCAGACGAAGCTCAGCAGGCTGACCACCGGCCCGATCAGTGGCCCGATCAGTTCGGAGGCCAGCGGGTGCCCGGTGAGGAACAGGTGGCCCCAGAAGCTGTCCGGCACCCAGGCGGCGACCGCGCCGGCGATCAGCAGGCCGAGCGCGATGTCGCGGATGACGGCGGCCCACTCCATCACGAAGATATGCGACACCGAGGTGAACGCCTGCCGCGTCCGGAGCCGATGCCACAGGCTGCCATCGGACTGGATGCTCATGTCCATCGCGGCGTGGCCCTCCATCGATCCGGCCCGTCCGCGCGCGGCCTGCGTGCGGGCGGCGTCCAGGAGCCGCTGGCGCAGGAACAGGCGGAACAGCAGCGCCAGCAAGATGATCATGATCGGGCCGCCGATGAACTCGGCCAGGGTGAACTGCCAGCCGATCAGCAGCGCCAGGATGATGCCGAGCTCGACGACCAGGTTGGTGGAGGCGATCTCGAAGGCCATCGCGGCGGTGAAGCTGGCGCCCTGGCGGAACAGCGATCTGGCCAGTGCCACGGCGGCGTAGGAGCACGAGGAGGAGGCCGCGCCGAACCCGGCCGCGATCGCCAGCGTCTTCGGCCGGTCGTCCCCCAGCCGCCGGATGATGGTGGAGCGCCGCACCACGGCCTGCACCACGGCGGACAGAGCGAAGCCGAGGATCAGCGCCCACAAGATCTCCCAGGTCATCGACCCGCTGATCGCCAGCGCATGACCCAGGGCACGCAGACCTCTCATAACTTCTCCCTCGCGGCGAGTTGTCGCGCGACCGTGAGATTCACGGCCGGGCCAACGCCATGGTTGCTCTCTCCACTCAGCGAGCGTTGCAGAATATACCCCCCCAGGGTACATGCGCTGGCGTCCGGCGTCAGTTGCCGGCCTGTCCTCCGCCCGATGAGCGGTCGCCTCACCTGGGAGGCAAGGGCCGACCCGGCAGCCACCAGTTCCAGCGACCCAGCAGGCGCATCGTGGCCGGCACCAGCAGCAGTCGTATGAAGGTTGCGTCTACCAGGACGGCCACTGTCATGCTGACACCGATTTCCTTCGTGGTCACGAGACTCGCGAATGCGAAGGCCCCGGTCACGATGACGAACAGGCAGGCGGCGCTGGTAATAACTCCTGCTGTCTTCTCCAATCCGATTTGAGCGGCAGCAGGACGGATCGGAACATAAGGAGCAGCAAGAGGTATGTTGTCGCAAGAATGACGAGGATCGTCCGGGGGAAGTTTCGGTAGAGCGCGCTGTCGAGGTCAAGGCTCAGTGCTTGCAAGCCGCCGACGCGAATGTCGAGGCCTTGGCTGACCCTGGCGCATCGGCGCGCAGGTGCTCGATGAGCGCTTTGCCCTGGTCGCTCTCAAGGATCGTGTCCGACTGGGCCACGATGACGGTCGCGTCGCCGGCGGCGACGGAGGAGACGAATTGGGCAGTGATCTTCGGGTGAGCTAGCACGCCGATGAGGGCGTAGGTAGCGGCAACGAGCAGGTTGGCGGCAATGCAGCCCCCACTGGCGGACGTCAGCCACGGCCGCGGTGATGGCCAGGGAGATCGTGGTCGCGACCATGGCGGCCAGGGCGATCAGGGCGATCAGGGCCAGGCGGGCGGCCAGCAGCGAGCCGGGCCACTGGCCTGCCAGCACGAGACGCTGATCACCGGCGCGGGAGTCCATCATGATGAACATCCCGGCGATCGCGGCGAGGGAGGCGATGGCGATCGGGCTTCCACCATTCGTCTGCAGGCGCGGCCCGGCCTTGGCCTTGGCCTTGGCCTTGGCCAGCCAGGCTAGGTCGTCATCCTCGGCAGAGGCGTGGCCCCAGGCAGAGTGCGCTGCGGAGCCAATCCGCGTCGGCAGGCTGCACATGGTGGCCCAGCTCAGCGGGCTGCTGACGATGTTCGGCTGTCATCCCCTGCTCGCTGAGCCGGCCGGGGCATGATCCTCGCCTGCGGCGATCAGGCCCCGCAGCCTCTGGTATTCCGCGCCGTCGATCTCGCCGCGGGCCAGCCGCTCGTCCAGTACCCCGCGCGCGTCCGCTCCGTTGCGGCGCTCGTGGGCGCCTTGATCGCCGCGGCGCTGCTCGTGGGACCCACGGGAGGCATTGGTCATCAGGGTGTACCCGACCCAGATCAGCACACCCAAAATCGCGAGCATCCCGATCCACATGAGGGCAACTGCCCAGACGGGCCAGCCGCCGCCTGCTCCTCCGTACCCGAACATCATTGCAGCCATCTCCTCCGAGCCCGAGCTGTGCCGGGCAGATGACCCAATATTTCGGCGGAAAATCCCTGGCGGGGAGTGCTCTAAGACATGTGAAGAGGGGACCTACGGCCCTGCCTCCCATTTATACGGATATAACACCGTCGAGGTGAGCGAGGCGGCTGACGTTTCTCGCCGATAAAAGAGAGAGGTCATAATGCCAAGCACAACTCGCCTGACGGGGATGAGTGTCCCTGCGTGGCCGAAGTACGCCCTGCGGATTACCTTCGGGATGATCTGGATGATCGACGCGGTGCTCAAGTGGCTGCCGGGATTCCGCTCCGGCTACATGAGCAGCATCAAAGGCGCGGGCATGGGCCAGCCCGGCTGGCTCCAGTGGTGGTTCCACCTCTGGACCAACATGCAGAACCCGGCGCCGACGTTCTGGGCCGTCATAGTGGCGATCCTTGAGACGCTCGTCGCGCTGGCGGTGATCCTCGGGTTCGCCCGCAAGGTCAGCTACATCGCCTCTGCGGTGTTCTGCGTGGTGATCTGGGGGGTGGCCGAAGGGTTCGGCGGGCCGTACGCCTCGGGCGCCTCCGACAT
>Ga0302180_10003652_pt1 | contig 11562 bp, 10 predicted proteins | sample I_Palsa_E3_2_FD_200575 | JGI IMG/M metagenome (GOLD analysis project Ga0302180, IMG submission 200575) | Peat permafrost microbial communities from Stordalen Mire near Abisko, Sweden - I_Palsa_E3_2 | ecosystem: Environmental > Terrestrial > Soil > Palsa > Peat permafrost | place: Sweden... | reverse complement strand
TCCAGGCTCTTGGGCACGACGAAGCACACTGCCGGCAGAGTGCCCGCCTGTAATTCAGCGGCGAAGCTCGCCAGACCCTTCAGGTGGGCACGCAATTCCGGGCGACTCATGATGAACTCGGAGCCCACCAGCGGGTCGCCGACTACGTTGTACTGGAGGCGTCGGGCCGCCGCGAGGCTCAGGCGCCCGACTTGCAGCTCCTGCTGCAGGTCAGCGTCATCGCGGCCGCCCGTGTACCAGCCCCAGCTCACGCCGCGATCGCTGAGCGCCTCGGCGATCGTGCGTACCGTCTGCGGCGGATAGACGTAGTTATGCGGCCCCAGTGGCTGCAAATGCCCATCAAGGTCATAGCCGGGCACGTAGTTGTTCACGAGATAGTAGTGCTCTGCTTCGCAGCGGCTGGCGACGCCGTGCATTTGCAACAGTGCGAGGATCGCAGCGACGCCCGATTGCTGCGGCTCGGAGCAATTGACGTACGAGCCGCCCTGATAGCCGTCGCGCCGGTAGAAATTGGCGCTGCCCGGCGCGGGATCCGGATCCTCGATCTGGTTCGGTGGCGGCACGGCGGCCCGCTCAGCGCGCACGTAGAACGGTAGATCGGCAGTCGCGAGCGCAAAGAAGTTGGCGCCGGTGCCGCCCATGACGGCTTGATGATAGTTGTCGCTCATGGCGTAGCGCGACGCCAGAGCGCGCAGCACGGGTGCATCGCCGGCCTCGATGTTGACGAATCCCATGAGCTCGCCGCCTTGCCCTGTGCGTGCGCTGGTCACGCCCGGGGTGTCGGCTCCCATGCCAGTGGTCACGGCGACCCAGGTGTACAGATCCAGGCGCTCATTGCTGCCACCAGTCTGTTGCCACATTTGGAAGAAGCGATGCACCGGGTCACCGCTCGAGGCCCCGAGGTTTGCCACGGCCGCGCTGAAACCAGTCTGCGCGCTGCGCGGCCAGTCGACGTAGCGCGAAAGCGCAAAGGGGCCGGGCGGCAGATCTGCTGGAAAGCGCGGATCGGGCCCGTTACCGACCAACCGAAATTGCAGGTTGGGCACTCCGATCAAGGTCGGTTGCGGCAGATAATCGTATGGACCGGCACGCGGGGGTTGAAGCGAATAGCGCTGTTGCGGCACGCCACGCTGCTGTAGCGCGCGAGCATACTGCTCTCCAGGGCTACCGTCGGCGTTCACGATGCCCAGAGAGCGCAGGTTCCAAACGTGCTCGCCCGGCGGTGGCGCGTACGTGGCAAACACCGCATCGAAGCTTTGGTTCTCACCGACCAGCACGATCAGGTGCTCGATCGGTGTGGTGGCAGCAGGCTGGGCCGCTGAGGCGCCGGCGGTGCTGGCGGCGCAGACGATGGCGCAGAGGCTGGCGGCCGCGCGCGCCGGGAATTTATTCATCCGCAATCACGCTTCATAAAAGCCGGCCCATGCCGGGCCTGCTCTAATCTTAACCGAGTGAACTGCGCTCAGCCTGCGTTAGGCGGCATACTGGTCGCTGGCGTCGCAACCGTACCCTTGCTCTTGGTTTTGGCAGCATTCTTCACCTGCTTGACCTCGTCGGGTGTCAATGCCCGAACCGCAGCCACGGGTGCGCGCCAGGGCATGGGTTGGCCGACAGATACAAAAGTACCGATCCTGCAAACTCTGCCCATATGGTCGGTGTCTTCAAAACCAAGCGCCAGGTGAAAGCGCAAATCCGGTATCGGTTGCAGCAGCTTGACCAGGTACGCTTCCTTCGGCATTGGCGCGTAGACAATCAACGTCGATGGATCGATCACATCCCAGTGTCGAACATCGCGTATCCAGAAACACGCTTCCGTACCAATCGTCGGCAGATTGGCAACCGGCGCACTTGGGGGGCTTTGCGCGTTCGGGGTTTGGGCGCGAGTGCTCGCACAACCCAAGAGGTTCAATACCGCAAGCGATATAGCAACGCAGCACAGGCCCAGGTCCTTCATGGCAGTGTCCTGCAACTTGAAGATATTCGCCATAACGCGCTTGCTAAGAAATAGTTTACGTCGATTGACGGCGCCAGCCCAACCAGGCGAGATAAAGGGCCCCAACGGCTGACACCCAGGCGCCGGCATCGACCCTGACCTGCCTCGCCACGACCGCACCGGCGCGCCGGACCATCAGATTCGCGAGGCTGCTCAGCGCATTCGTCACGTTGCTGCTCGTTGCCATGGTGAAGGTGTCACGCGACGTTTCATAATACAAACTGACGCTGCAGACCAGCATCAACAAGAGCGGCGCCAGACAGCCGAGCCAGCCGCCGGGCAGACGCAACCAGCCTGGCACGAGCGCGGCTGCTAATGATGCCAGGCACAGCAACGAAAGCGCCATGGTCCACACCTCGCCCGCGCCGTCGATGCCCGTGAGCAGCCGCGTCGGCCGCTCGATGATGGCCGCAAGATGATAGAAGCGAAAATCCAGCCGCAGCGCGCCGTAATTCATGGACACGCTGTCGAGCAGGAACCAACCGATGAAGATCGCGGCTGCCGCGATGAGCAGCCGCGAATCGATCGCGCGCGCTGCCGCGTGAGTTAAAGCCGGGACCTCATTGCCGGGGCGCGTATCGGGCAGACCGACTTGATTTGCCATCAACTCTCTCCTACCTGCTGGCCGCACGCCGGGCTGCGTGATAGATTCTTAGTCAAATATTAAGCACATTACAGGTGCTACGGAAGTCGGGGAGAATGTTGCGCCAAGCTTGCATGGTCGGCACATCAGTGTTGCTGATTGGCCTTGGTAGCTGCACTTCGGTGCAACAGGGCGATTGGTACGACAAGGCACACGACACGACGGTCAAGGTCGCCGACGTCGCAGCCGATAAGACTTCCAAGGCCGCGGCCGTCGCTTCCACCCAGGCATCCAAAGCGTTGGTCCGCATGCAGCACTACCTGGCCGAGAAGGATGTGCTCAAGACCTTTACCGACTCCAGTGAGCACAGTGAGACGGTGGTGCTCGACGTGTTGCACAAAGCCGGCGTGGGCTCGCACAAAGGGGTTGTGCCCAAGCACCCCGGGGCCGCCCCCGGTGCTGCGCCGGCTGCGACGGCGCCGAGCGCGGTAGCGGCGGCCGGCTCGGTGCCCGATCAGTACGCGGGCACGTTGCAGTGGCCGCTGGAGGCAGGCGTGGTGAGCTCGGAGTATGGCGAGCGCTGGGGCAAGATGCACAAGGGCATCGACATCGCTGCGGATGTGGGCGAGCCGGTGTACGCGATAGCTCCGGGCGAGGTCATTTATGCCGGCAATGGCCTGCGCGGCTATGGCAATGTGATCATCCTGCGTCATGATCGGCAGCGCACCTCGCTGTACGCCCACAACAGCGCGCTCAATGTGAAGCTCGGCGATCACATCGCGCGCGGCGCCGTGATCGCGCAGCTGGGCAGCACCGGTCATTCCACCGGTCCGCACGTGCATTTTGAAATTCGCGATGGCGACACGCCGCTCAATCCACGCAGCCTATTGCCGGCCTCGAAGCTCGCTGATGTGGTCGGCGATCCCGCGGCGTTGGCAATGGTGCATTAGTCGAATTCATCTACCTGCACCAGTTGTGACGGTGAGCGCCAGCGACTGTGAAGGCGATCACAGAACGCATACAGCTTCGGCGAAGTCACCGCCGTATGCGGGATGGCGTACGGACCCACCCGCACTTTCAAAGCAATTTGCAACTTGCTTGGCGCGCTATGGTTCAACACGCGCCGTGCAGGGAATCTATACGGAAACGCTAAGTTTACGCACGATACAAAAGCCGAATCTCTGCGAGCAGTCGGTCGATGCTTGCGTGCGCAGTAGAAAAATGGTGCCGCATGATGCAATTCGGTTGACCTCAGTCTCGGAGCTGACGACACCGCTGCGTCAGCTGGCATGCACCGATGCGCTGGCGGAGTCCGCCGTCTGGCGCGCTTGGTCCGACGCTAGCGCTATTTGGTTTGTGACCGGTACGATTAGCTTGGAACTCTCGCGAGAACGTGGACGCCCGGTGTTGCAAATGCGCGTCTACAACCGAGAAGGCGTGTTAGAGGAAGAATTTACCTGCATGCACACAACCGCCAATGTCTGGCAGCGGATTAACGTGCATTGAGCGAAACGGACAAATCTTAAAAATCCGGCTCACGTGGGAGTGAGCCGTAAAGTGAGTGAGTCATGGGAGGTGACTCAGCATAGTGGAGCGGGATCCGAACGCCATGCGTCGGGGCAAACTAAAGCCCTCGTGCTTAAGACACGTAGCCGCCACGAGAAGCATCGAGCAGACCGTACCGGAAAGGATTACACCTTGAAGCTGAACTGGTGATAAGTAGTGCCATGGCGGCCGCGCTTGAGAACCGCTCAGACGCTTTCGATGCCGCTGGTATGCGCCGTGCGGTGCGCACCGGAATTCGGGACGTCGCCTAGTAGGTCTGCTGCGTACTGACCAGGAACTGCAGCTTGCTGATAGAGCCTCTCGCATCAAGCGGTGTGGCGATATCAATGTGGATGATGCTGCCGTAGGCTGAGCGCGCGTTGCCCAGCCGCAGGCCAGCACCGATGTCTTTGAGCACTCCGAGTTGCGGTGTCGGCACCGCCGTGGTGCCCCAGGTGCGGCCCATATCGAAGAACGCGGCGCCACCGACGTGCAGCAGTCGGAATAAGTACCAGTTGGTATACAGGCGTTCCTCGACGGTCGCCTGCACGCGCTCGTCACCGTTCTGATAGCGCAGCGGATAGCCGCGCAGCCCCGTATCGCCACCGATCTCCAGGTAGTGGTCCCGGTCGAGATTGTGGCCCGCGTCACCCCAGACGTGCACGAACAGCTTGCTGCGCTCGGAAGTCGTCAGAAACCAGCTTGCGTTGCCGGTGGCGATCGCATCGTCCATGCGGCCGTACTCGAATCGCGAGTACAGGCGGCTGTAGAAGAACAGGTAATTGCGCGCATTAATCTGCATGTTGTAGCTGATTTCGCTATCGGCTATGAATGACCTGCGATCGGCGTCGAAAGCGGGCGCGGAGTAGCCCAGCCCGAGGCTCGCGTCCAGGCCGAAATGCAGATCCTCGGTAAAGGCGATCTGATCCAGATTGCGGGTCGTCACGAAGTTGTTCTGCACCCACTGCATACGCACGTACGGATAGGACAGATTGCGATCGGCCGGCAGGGGTGCGAGCAACGGCAGATTCGGGGGGACGGCCGGTGCGAATACGCTGTCATCGTGGCGAAATCCGACCAGCACGCGCCCGGTCCACATATCGCTGACAAATGGTGCTTGCCCAAAATAGAAATCCGTCACGCGATAGTCGAAGGCATAGGCGTCGAACGGGTTGCCAAGGCTGTAGCGCGTGACAACAGACTTGGAATTGCCGGTTGAGCCGCCACCCGCGTAGGGGGTCTCAAGTGCGTAGAAGGGCAGCGAACCACCCACGTTCCAGACCTTGCCGTCGGTATTGTTCTGGTACTGAAACGTATCCTGCCAGTGAGTGCCCCAGACATTCGGGTCCGTCCACACCGCGTAGCTCGAGCTTCGGTCCACATTCTCGCCGTGACCAACTTCGACGAATTTGCCATAGCCCAGAAAATTATCGTCGGTCAGAGCCACGGACGCGGTGTTCTTGCCGCCGCTGCGCCCGAAACTCGCGGATGGCTGCACGGTCCAGACGTCGTGTACGACGACCAGGATGTCGACCAGGCCATCGTGATAGCGCACCGGCCGAATTTCCGGTTCGCGCAGAAAATTGGAGTTTTGGCGCATGTTGCGCGCACTCTCATCCAGCCGCCCGCGCGAATACAAATCGCCGCTGTGAAACACCAGCTGTGCCCGGATCGTGGACGGGTGCGTAGGCACATGCAGGCGGTCGACCGTGCGAAATAGCCAGTTGTTTTCTTTGGGATCGTCGAGATTGAAGATCTGTTTTGTTTCGATTCGGATCTCGCCGATGCGTGCGCCTGCGGCCTCGAGCTGCTCGTCGGAAGGCACCTCGTCGGAGCTCGCGCCGGCGACGCTCGATGCCTGAGCCGCCGCCGAAAACGCAGCGCCACCAATCAGGCCGGCTATCAACAGCGCGCGCAAGTCGTGCATTAGCCGCATCGGAACACTGTGTGGCGCGCGCCGTCAATCGGAAAAGCCTCTGACACTGCTTGCCAGATCCACAGCGCCAAGGTAACGTCCAGGTCATTCCCGCTCACGCCTAATGTTTTCCGCATGCGCATCGCGTTTTTGGGTCTGGGACAAATGGGCGCCGCCATCGCCGGCAATCTTATTAAAGCCGGACACGACGTGGCGCTCTGGAATCGCACGGCTGCCAAAGCGCGCGCGTTGAGTGCCAGCGGCGCGAGCTATGCCGCGAGCGCGCGCGAGGCCGCCAGCGGACGGCCCGTCGTGCTGAGCATGCTCAGCGACGATGCGGCGCTCAACGCCGTGCTGGATGGCGAAGAGGGCCTGCTGGCCGGACTGGATGCGGGAGCCCTGCACGTCTCGATGAGCACGATAGGCGTCAGCACGGCCGAGGAAGTCACGGCGCGTCACGCCGAGCGCGCACAGCACTTTGTGTCCGCACCGGTCTTCGGTCGTCCCGAGGCCGCGGCGGCTGCCAAACTCTACATCGTCGCGGCCGGTGAGCCCGCGGATCTGGAGCTCGCGGGACCCTTGTTCGGGGCGATTGGTCAGCGCGTGTTTTGTGTGGGCTCGAGGCCGTCTGCAGCCAATTTGGCGAAACTGTGCGGCAATTTCATGATCCTGGCGTCGATCGAGGCCATGGGGGAAGCCCTGGCACTCGCACACAAAGGCGGCATCCCGAAGGCGACGTTGCTCGAAGTGTTGACCGGCACGCTGTTTGATGCGCCGGTGTTTCGCAATTACGGCGCGATCCTTCTGCACGAGCGCTATCGCCCGGCCGGATTCGCCGCGCCGCTCGGGCTCAAGGATATGCGGCTGGTCGGCCAATCCGCAGAAACGCTGCGCGTGCCGATGCCGGTGCTCAATGTTGTGCGCGATCATCTGTTGCAGACGATCGCGCTCGAAGGCGAGCAGATCGACTGGTCGGCAATCGCGCGCATCGTCGCCGGAAATGCCGGCATCTGAGGGCAGCGCAGCGCGTGCGCGAGGGCGTTTCGGGCGTCGCTCTTTTAGTCCATCAGCCGTTCACTGAAATAGGTCATTTCCAGCGCCGTGGTGTGCGCCTTTTCCTGCAGGCTGGCGCCAGCGGCATGGCCGCCTTCAATGACCTCATAGAACAGATACGGCACGCCCAGGGCCGAGAGTTTGGCTGCAAACTTTCGCGCGTGTTGCGGCCCGACCCGATCATCCTTCGTGGTGGTCCAGATGAAGGGCTCAGGATAATGAACGTCAGGCCTGAGATTGTTATAGGGCGAAATCGAGGCGAGAACAGCGCGCTCCTTCGGATTGGTGACGCTGCCATATTCGCCGACCCAGGATGGGCCGGCGGCAATCTTCTCGAAGCGCAGCATGTCCAGTAGCGGGACCTGCATATCCACGGCGTTCCAAAGCAGCGGATGCTGGGTAAATTCCACGCCCATGAGCAGCCCGCCGTTCGAGCCGCCTTCGATGCCCAGGCGCCGCGGGCTCGTGACCTTGCGTGCGATCAAGTCCTCGGCGACTGCAGCGAAATCATCGTAAATGCGTTGCCGATGCGTCTTCAGGCCCGCCTCATGCCAGGCGGGTCCAAATTCGCCTCCGCCGCGTATATTGGCCAGCACGAATACTCCGCCGCGCTCGAGCCAGAGTTTGCCGATGACGGCTGAGTAAAACGGCGTCATCGAGATCTGAAAGCCCCCATAGGCATTGAGGATGGTCGGATTCTGGCCGTTGAGCCTCATGTCCTTGCGATGGACGATGAAATACGAAATCCGGGTACCGTCCTTCGACGTGGCTTGCCATTGCTCGACGACGAGCGGCGCCGCATCGAATTTGGGCGGCAGCGTCTTGACCTCGGCGAGCTCCGCGCTGCCCGCGTCCGTGAGCCACAGGCTCGAGGGCATCAGGAAGCCGGTGACGCTCAGAAAGGCCCGCTCGCTGCGCGCGTCAGCGTCGACGACGTCGATGGACGCGTTGTCGGGCAGCGCGAGGGCTCGACGGGTCCAGCTGCCCTGCCGCATCGGCGCATAGGCAAACGCACGTCCCTTGACGTTGTCATACAGGCAGAGCAGCAGGTGTGAGCGCGTCGTCCCGGTGCTGCCGAGTGACTGGCGTGCGCCGGGTGCGAGGATCAGTCGCGGTTGCAAGTGTTGCGGATCGGCTTGCGCCGCATCCAGATCGACGCCGATCAGTGCGCCTTCGGGAAAGTGATGCCGCCCGATGTGCCAGCTCTGATTGAGCTTGATCAGCAGTTGGCCCTCGAGGAGATCTTCGATCTCGGATTTCAGCGGTATGTTCAGCCGCTGCGGTCCGCCTGATCCCAGCAGATAAGTCTGAGTCTCGAAGAAACTCACCGCGCGCAGGATCAGTACCGCGCGATGACCAGCCCCGTCGGTCAAGCTCGCCACATCGACTTCGACATCGGCGGGAGTGCCGCGAAACACTTCTTGCGCCGCCGCCAGTGGCATGCCGCGCTGCAGCCTCTTGACCACGAACGGATAGCCCGCAGCGCTCATCGTGCGCGGTCCCCAATCGCGGGCGATCAGCAAATGATCCTGGTCGATCCAGGCCGCGTTCTGCTTACCTTTCGGCAAATCAAAACCGCCTGGCACGAATTGATGCGCGCCCAGATCAAATTCACGCACGCTCACGGCATCTTCACCGCCGTCCGACAGACTGATCAAACACAGGCGCTCGGCCGGACGCAGACAGTCCGCACCCTTCCAGAACCAATTGGCGCTCTCAGCGCGCGCCTGCGCATCCAGATCGAGCACTGTGCTCCACGTGGGCGCCGGATTGCGATAATCGGGCAGACTGGTTTTGCGCCAGATGCCGCGCACGTGCTGCGCGTCCTGCCAAAAGTTATAGATGTCCCCGGCCAGAAACCGAGGCTCCGGAATCCGGTCCTGCGCTTGCACAATCGTCAACGCGTCGGCGTACAGCGCGGGGTAGCGCTGATCGTGCTCGAGTACGCTCAGGGTCTGCGCATTCTGCCCGCGCACCCAGTCCATGGCGCGCTCGCTATCGAGCTGTTCGAGCCAAAGATAAGGATCATTGGCATCGGCCGAATCCGCGGGCGCATCGGCCCGAACGCCGGCGCAGGCAGCGATGAGCAGCAGCGCTGCGAGCGCCACCTGCGCCGACGATGCGGACATGCAATAGTTCTATTTCAGGATCAGTTCCTGACCCGTGTATTCACCCAGGACTCGCCGAATCTTGCCGCGCTCCACAGCGTGCTGATCGACGCTATCCAGGGAACCCTCGACCTGCTTCATGATCGCGTCCATCTTTGCGGTTAAGCCATCGAAGGCCGCCCAGTTCTTATAGTTGGTGACCAGGTAGATGTCCGGATCGTTCTCGCCGCGCGGCTGCACGGTTATGACCCGATAGCTGATGACAAGCCCGGCTTTTTTTGCCGCTTCCTGCGTGGCCTTCCAGGTGCCGTCGAGGAACTTCAGATAGTCGTCGAACTTGCCGTATTCAGTTCGAATGAAGGCCACGTTGACGACAGGGCCATCGGTGTAGGCATGGTCATCCGCGAGCACCGCGGTACTGGCGCAGGCAAGACCCAGCAGCGCCGCGCACGCGGCAATCTGACTTTTGATCGACATTTGAGCGCTCCCTTTGGCAGAGGATTGAGTGAGACGAGTTAGTTGTGCGAGTCCTGTGACACAGTGACCGGGGACTCGGGTTGCATTGGGCAACCGCGAGTCATGTTATGGGCAGTGCACTAATCCGTCAATTTGCCAAACCACTTCATCCCACCTGCACCGCCAGCATGGAAATGGATCCGCCGTCGAAGCCGGCGACTGGAAAGCGGATTGACTCGCCTTCGCGATGTTGCGCCAGAACGTAGAGCAGAGGCAGGTAATGATCTGGTGTCGGGGCGGACAACAGCGCATCGCTGCCCAGCTGCTCATAGTCCACGAGCGGCCAAAAATCGGCCGCGAGCAGCAATTCACGCGCTCTTTGCTCAAAGCGCAGAGCCCAATCGTACGGCTCGATCGCGTGTCGTCCCCACGAGTAGGCGTGCAGGTTGTGCACCAGATTGCCGCTGCCCAGGATGAGCACGCCTTCATCGCGCAGTGGCCTGAGCCGACGCGCCAGATCGAAGTGCCAGCTCGCCTCTTTGGTCTCATTGATGCTCAGCTCAATGACCGGAACATCGGCGGCGGGATACAGGTGAATGAGAATCGACCAGGCACCGTGATCCAATCCCCACCCGTTATCGGCTTTCACAAGTTCGGGGTTCAATAGCCTCGCGACGCGCGCGGCCAGCTCCGGCAAACCCGGCGCCGGATACTGGATCTGGTATAGCGCCGGCGGAAATCCGCCGAAGTCATGAATCGTGGGTGGCCGCGCGAGCGCGGTGACCGCGGTCTCGGGCAGGTACCAATGCGCGGAGATGCAAAGCACCGCTTTGGGGCGCGGCAGTGCAGTCCCCAACTGCGCCCAGGCACGGGTCCAATCGTTATCCTGTAGCGCATTCATCGGGTTGCCGTGACCGATGAACAAAGATGGCATACGCGACGCGCCGGCCATGGGGATCCGCGGATCAGATCAGTTTGCGGGTCGTGATGACATTTGCTGGCGCAGCAGCTCTGTCTCGAAGGCCTGCCGCCGTTCCGCCACGGCGGCTTGATAGCCGATCGGGTCTATCCAGACGTTCTGGCTTGACCCGGCGCGCAGGCGCTCCAGTTTCTCCAGCATATGAAAATACGCGCCGTGCGCGCCCAAAAAAACATCGCAGGGTAGAGTCGCGAGCAGCGGAAAAGTGTGCTGAAAGTCTGCCGCAATCCCCGGATATGAAGCCGCTTGTCCCGGCCGGTCCACCAGCCTATAGCCGGGATTGACATTCCAGCTGCCAACGATCACGACATTCAGGAGCCGCTGCCCATCCGTCACCTGCATCGTCCACGTGGTGCAGCCGCGCGTGTGCCCTGGAGTTTTGTGTGCAATCAGCCGCGCATTTCCAAGTCGTACCTGATCTGCATCATGCAATACGCGATCAACTTTCAGTGCGGGATAGCGCTCGTTGGGGTACTGGAAGTCCTGGGCGCCGCCGCTCTCCACGACCGGCACGTCTCCATCCATGACCATGTATTGAGCACCGGTTTCCTGTTTTATCTCGGCGCTGCCCGCATCATGGTCCGAGTGCGCATGACTGATCAGCAGGATCTTCACGTCCTGGAATTTAAATCCAAGCTGCTCGACGCTGCTGCGAATCAGCGGAACCGAGCTCTCGAGACTGGAATTGATCAGGATGTCGCCCTGTGGCGTGACGATGAGGTAGGAGGCCAGGTCCCGGCTGCCCACGTAGTAGAGATTGCCGGCAATCCGAAACGGCGCGATGGGTGTCGTCCAATCCGCGTTGGTCGCGGCCTGCAACGGCGTGAGCAACAGCAGCAGCATTGCGCTACCGGCCCAACGGCTTAATCTCGATGCAACCATCGTCGTGACTACTTCAGTGCTCGCCTATTGAACTTCACTCGGGAACCG
>Ga0302180_10003651_pt1 | contig 11562 bp, 6 predicted proteins | sample I_Palsa_E3_2_FD_200575 | JGI IMG/M metagenome (GOLD analysis project Ga0302180, IMG submission 200575) | Peat permafrost microbial communities from Stordalen Mire near Abisko, Sweden - I_Palsa_E3_2 | ecosystem: Environmental > Terrestrial > Soil > Palsa > Peat permafrost | place: Sweden: Abisko... | reverse complement strand
CCCCGCCCGGTCCTCCGGCCACCCAGCGACCCGGCTGATTGACCAGGAACTCGGCGGCATCATCGATGCGCTGTACGGCTTCATCGAGTCCCACCGGCAGGTGCTCAAACTAGTCGCGCGGTGCGCCGCCGACCTGCCCGAGCTGGCCCAGTGGTACTTCGTGCAGCAACGCCGGGCCATGCTGGAGCAGCTGGGCGAATACCTGCGGCAACGGATCCGGGCGGGTGAGCTGTCCCCGGTTCCCGACGTACCGGCCGCGGCCCGGTTCATCGTGGAGACCATCGCCTGGTTCGCCATGCACCGGTACGGGGACCCGGACTCAGCAATGCTCGACGACGACGCCTGCCGCCGCACCGTCCGCCATCTGCTGCTGACCGCGTTCCTCCCCGCAACCAGCGAGACCGCCTCGCAGGACGGAGGCCATCAGCAGAACCGAGAACGCTGAGACAGCTGCCCAGACGGGTCGGTCACCTCGGGCCGGCGTAGTGACCCCGTGCGGGCACTGTGCGGATCCGGTGTGCCCCAGTACCCACAATCATCCACGAAGCCAAAACCATCCACGAAAACTTCCCGATAAGCAGCAGGTTATGTGGCGCCCTGGACAGGCATGGCCGGTGGGACATGAGAGATTCGCACGGAGCAGGCGAACGGCACCCGCATGCGCTCTCGCGCGGACATCGCGAAAATTAGCGGCGGGCCGGGGTAGCAGCGTCACACGATAACGAACTACGGCGGCCCGGCGGAAAGAATCCGATTTCTCCAGCTAAACCCCTTTATCCGCCGACAATTCAATATCGCCAAATCCGTAAGATTTACTAGTGCATAAACGCAATTCCCTTCCAGGTTTTCGCGCTATGTTTGCCTCCCGTGCACCGGTATATCGTCATCGCGGGCCTGGTGGCCTTGACCCTGTTCTGCGCGGGCTGCGCGGGAGCAACCGCGACCAGAAATGCCGCGGAGACACGCCTGGCGAAGGCGACCGTACCGGCGACGCCCAGACGGGCGACGCCCAGACGGGCGACGTCCAGGAAGAAGGCCGCCCGCTCCGCCCGCTCCGCCCGCTCCGCCCGCTCCGCCCGCTCCGCCCGCTCCGCCCGCTCCGCTCCAGCCGCGGACCCGCTCACGGCATCCGCCCAGCAGGCCCTGGCGGCGGCCGCGGCTCCGCTGGCCCGCAGCGACGACAGCCAGGTCGCGGTCGCCGTCGGCGACCTGACCACCGGCGCGGACGCCGCCTACGCCGGTACGCAGGAGTTCGTCACCGCCAGCATCGTCAAGGTCGACATCTTGTCCAGCCTGCTCTACCAGGCCCAGCAATCCGGCCAGCCGCTCACCTCGGAAACCCAGGCGCTCGCGACCACGATGATCGAGAACAGCAACGACGGCGCCGCCTCGGACTTGTACGACGAGGCCAACGGCGCATCGGGCATTGATGCGGCGAACCATGTCTTCGGACTCGCCCAGACCACGGTCGGCACCGACGGGTTCTGGGGCCTGACCACCACCACCGTGGAGGACCAGATCCGGCTGCTGCGCCTGGTCTTTACCCGGCCCTCCGTGCTCACGGCCCAGTCCCAGGACTACGTCCAGAACCTGATGAGCCAGGTCGAGCCGGACCAGCAGTGGGGCGTTCCCGCGGCTGCCGATGCCGGAACCCAGTTCATGGTGAAGAACGGCTGGCTGCCCAGCGGGACCACCGGCCTGTGGGAGATCAACAGCATCGGCGAGGTCGTCCACGACCGCCAGCGGATGCTGATCGCGGTGCTGTCCGAAGGCAACGCCACCGAGGATTCGGGTATCTCGCTCGTCCAGACGGTCGCCGAAACCGCGGCCAGCGCCGTGGCCAGCGCCAGGGGCTAACCGCCCCGCCCCAGTCAGGCCGCGGCGCCGACAAATCGTTACATGCCGACTATGAACCGATCTTGCCAAGCGTCCTGGGTAACACCGGCCACACTGGCATAATCTCCAGTGCTCTACGGGTAGCCGCAACTAACCGTGACATACGCATGTACACAGGACGGTGCACAGGACATGATCCGGATGAGAAAAGCACGGCTATCGGCCGGGATAGTGCTGGGGGTGGCCGCGATCATGACCCCCCTGACCGCGCTGGCCGGCCCGGCTTCGGCCTCGGCTCCAGGCCCGAATACCCCGGAATCGGTGCCGGCCGGGATCAGCGTGGCGTCGCTGCCGGGCACCACGGTGTTCGGCAGCACTCCGGCTGATACCCCGGAGAACGTTTCGTTCATCCTCAAGGAGCGGAACCTGAACTACCTGGAGGCGCAAGCCCAGCAAGGCTTCCGCAACTACCTCTCGGTCAGCCAGTTCGCCGATACCTACGGCCAGACCCCGGCCAACATCGCGGCGCTGACCAGTTATCTGGCGCAGTTCGGCATCAAGACCGACGTGTACGCGGACAACGTCGACATCAGCGCGACCGGCACCGCCGGCGAGTTCGACTCCGCGCTGTCCGTGACGCAGAACCAGTACCACGTGCCGTCCTTCGCGGCTCGCGGCGGTCTAAGCGCGATCCCCGCGCAGACCGTCCACGGCATCGCCAATTCGCCGCTGCTACCGTACCGGCTCTCCAACTTCGTCCTGGCCATCCTCGGCCTCACGAACTACAGCCCCTATGCCAGCCCGGCGGCGCACGTCAACACCAAGGACCTCAAGCCGCAAAAGGGCAGCTCGAACTACTGCCTCGCGCTCACCGGCCTGCCCAACGCGTGCAACCTGCCGTCGAACTTCGCCGCCAACTACAACCTCGACGGTCTGTACGCCAAGGGTGCCGACGGGGCAGGCCAGACGGTGGCCATCGTCACGCTGGCCGCGGTTGACCCGGGTGCGCCGCAGTACTTCTGGCAGCACATCGCTAAGGTCCCGAACACCGGCCGCACCTTCACCGTCGATAACGTCGACGGCGGGCCGGGCGCGCCCAGCGACGGTTCGGGAACGGGCGAGACAGACCTGGACCTGGAACAGTCTGGGTCCCTGGCCTACGGCGCGAACGTGGTCGCTTACCAGGCGCCCAACACCGACCCCGGTTACGCGGACGCGTTCTTCACCGCGGCCAGCCAGAACGTCGCCAGTACCGTCTCGGCGAGCTGGGGCGATTCGGAAACTTATTTTGAGGCAGCGATCCTGTCCGGCCAGAAGCCATCGACCTATGTGGCCGCGTTCGACGAAGCGTTCCTCGAGTTCGCCGCGCAGGGGCAGTCCGGCTTCGACGCCGCCGGCGACTCGGGCGCGTACGACGCCAGCGCCGACCTTGGCACCACCAACCTGTCGGTGGACAACCCAGCGGACAGCCCGTACATGACCGCGGCTGGCGGGACGACCCTGCCCTGGACCGGCACGCTTACCGGAACGGATGGCAGCGCGACCGTAACGGTGCCCGCGCAGCGCGCCTGGGGCTGGGATTACCTGTGGCCCGCCACCGCCCAGGTCAACGATGAATCCGAGGCCGCGGCCGCCGAAGCTAACGTCGGCGGCGGCGGCGGTGGCTTCAGCCAGATCGAGCCCACCCCGTCCTACCAGCGGGACGTGCCGGGCACCCAGAACTTCCACGCGGTGCAGTACCTGACGCCGACCGACTACACCACCGTCGCCCCGGGGCTGGTCGAGCCGACTGCTTGGAACTTCAACCCCACCCCGAGCGTGACCAGCGGCTCCGGGAACGGGCGGGCAGTGCCCGACATGTCGGCCGACGCGGACCCCTACAGCGGCTACCTGCTGTACGAGCCGTCGTGGGCCGGCGTCGGCGAGCCGGTGCTGCAGGGCGGCTGGGGCGGCACGAGCTTCACGGCACCGCAGTTCAACGGCTCCACGGCGGTCATCGATTCCTACCTGGGGCACCGGGTCGGACTCCTGAACCCGTCCCTCTACCGTGCCGCGCAGTCCTCCGGCAGCTCGCCGTTCAACCCGCTGGACACCGCCGGGACCAGCAACGACAACCTCTACTACACCGGTAACCCCGGCCAGCCCTACAGCCTGGCAGTCGGGCTCGGCATCCCGGACCTGACCAAGCTGGCCGGCGACCTCGGCTGACCTGCGGCCCGACCGCTTTAACCATGACCCGGAGCCTGGGCCGCGCCCCTCGCGCGGCCCGGGCTCCGTCATTACCGGACCCGGAAGGGCCGTGGCTCAGAGGCAGCCCATAGCTGGCGGTTATCCGATAGCAACCAACCGATCCCGTAGAGTTCCCGAGTCCGTCCCGGACAAAATGGCATAATTTCGAGCGATTCACGGCCAACCGCAACAAGCCGTGACCAGCACGCTCATAGGACGGTGCACAGGAACATGATCCGGATGAGAAAAACACGACTAGTGGTCGGGATAGCGCTGGGGGTGGCAACGGTCATGACCCCCCTGGCGGTGCTCTCCGGTCCGGCCTCGGCCGCGACCCCGAACCCGAACAGCCCGCAGCAGGTGGCCTCCGGAGTCAACGTGGCGGCATTGCCTGGAGCAAGCGTCTTCGGCGATACCCCCGCCAGCACGCCAGAAACGGTGTCTTTCATTCTGCGTGAGCAGAATATCGGCGCCCTGGAATCCGCGGCCCAGCGCGGCATCAGCCATTACCTCTCGGTCAGCCAGTTCGCCGGTATCTACGGGCAGCCCCAGGCCAACATCTCGGCGCTGACCGGTTACCTGGCCCAGTTTGGCATCACCACCGATGTCTACGCGGACCACGTGGACGTGGTGGCCAACGGCACCGCCGGCGAGTTCGATGCCGCGCTGTCGGTGACGCAGAAGGAGTACGACGTGCCCGCGCAGGCGGGAAGCAATGGTCTCAACGGGATACCGGCGCAGAAGAACGTGCACAGCAACGTGGAGGCGCCGCTGCTGCCGTACCGGCTTGCCCACTTCGTGCTGGCCGTTCTCGGCCTGTCGAACTACGGCCCGTACGCTAACGATGCCACCAAGCCGACCACGAGCCTGCTGAAGCCGCAGGCAGACAGCTCCAACTACTGCCTCGCGACGTTCGGCCTGTCGAACGGCTGCCACCTGCCGTCGTTCTTCTCCAGCATGTACAACCTCACCCCGCTCTACGCGCACGGCGCGACCGGGCAGGGCGAAGGTATAGGTATCGTCACCCTGGCCGCGCTCGACCCGGGCTCGCCCGAGTACTTCTGGAGCAACATCGCGCACGTCACCCGGACCGGCTCGCTGACGGTGGATAACGTCGACGGCGGCCCGGGCGCGCCCAGCATCGCCTCGGGAACGGACGAGACCGACCTGGACACGGAGGAGTCCGGGGCCATCGCTCCCGGCGCGAACGTGACCGTCTACCAGGCACCCAACACCGACTACGGGTTCGCCGACGCGTACTTCACTGCGGCCAGCCAGGACACGGCGGGCTCGGTCTCGGCGAGCTGGGGCGAGTCCGAGACCGCCGTGGTGGCCTCGATCCTGTCCGGCGAGGAAGCAGCGAACTACGTGGCCACGTTCGACGAGGCCTTCCTTGAAATGGCCGCGCAGGGGCAGTCCTCCTTCACCTCCTCCGCTGACGGCGGCGCTTACACCGCCAACGAGGACATCGGCACCACCAACGTTGTGGGTGACGTGCCGGCGGACAGCCCGTACGTCACCGCGGCCGGGGCGACCACGCTGCCCTGGACCGGCACGCTGACCGGACCCGACGGCTCCGCACCCGTATCGGTGACGGCCCAGCGGTTCTGGGGCTGGGACTACCTGTGGCCCGCGATCGCCGCCACCAACGGCGTGTCGCTCGCGACGGCCGCAGAATCCACCGTGGTCGGCACCGGCGGCGGCTTCAGCCAGCTCGAGCCCACCCCGCTGTACCAGCATGGCGTGTCGGGCACGGACAATTACCATGCGGTGGAGTACCTCACCCCGACCGACTACACGACGGTCGCCCCGGGACTGACCGAGCCCACCGCCTGGACCTTCAACCCCACCCCGGCGGTGACCTCGGGCGGCGGCAACGGCCGCGCGATTCCCGACGTCTCCACCGACGGTGACCCGCAGACCGGCTACCTGATCTACGGGGCGTCGTTCGCCTCTATCGGTGACAACCCGATCGAGGAGTACGGCGGCACCAGCTTCGTGGCGCCGCAACTGAACGCCGCGACCGCGGTCATCAACTCCTTCCTGGGCCACCGGGTCGGGTTCTGGAACCCGTCCATCTACGCGGCGGCGGGCAGCGACCATAATCCGTTCACCCAGCTGAACCAGGCCGGCACCAGCAACGACAACATCTACTACACCGGCAACCCCGGCGAGCTCTACAACGAGGGCATCGGCCTCGGCATCCCGAACCTGGCCGAGCTGGCAGGCGACTTCCGCTAGTAACCCCGGCAAGAACAATCCAGCCGGTAACCTCAGGCCCGGGTCGCGCCAGCGTGGGCGCGGCCCGGGCTTGCTTCATGGCCTGACCGCGACCGGCTGCTTGTACGCTGAATGCCGGCCGAAGACGATGAAGGGCACGCCAGTGTGGTCCAGGACCAGATATTCCGCCGCCGCGGCGCTGATCTGCGTTGCGGCCGTTGCGGCCGCGGCGGGCTGCTCGTCGTCCAGCACGCCGGCCACGCCGGGCACCACCAGCCCGACGACCCCGGGCGCGTCCGGCACCGGCACCGCGGCGGCCACGTCACCCGGCACCAACCCGACGACCCCGACGGTGGTCGCGCTCCCGGCCTGCCCAACCAGTTCGCTGCAGGTGAAGCTGGGACTCAGCGAGGGTTACGCCGGCGGCGTCTATCAGGTGATCAACTTCACCAATACCTCGAGTGCCTCATGCACGCTGTATGGCTACCCGGGCGTCTCGCTGGTGACCGGCCCGCCGTACGCGCAGCTCGGCTCGGCCGCGAAGCGATCCACGACCACCCCCGTCAAGCTGATCACGGTGGCGCCCGGCGAGACCGCCGACGCCCAGCTGCAGATCGTGGACGCGCTGAACTTCCCGCCCGCCACGTGCCACCCCACTAAGGCGACGAATCTGAAGGTCTATCCGCCGAACCAGACCGTCCCCGTCTACCTCGCCGACACGTCCTACGGCTGCGCCAAGCCCGTGCAGACCATGGTCATCGGCCCGGTGCAGACCGGTTCGGCTCATCCTATGGCCAGCCCCAACGGGGAGGGGCAGTAGCTCCGCCCCTCCCCGTTCGGGTGCCTCGCTGGCCGGGTTAGTGGAAGAAGGACTGGATGTAGTAGTCCGGTGAACCGACGCCGGTGGCGTCGTCGTAACCCTTCACGGCCGGCAGTGCGGCGGCGCCCTCGCCGTCGATGCCGAGCGTGCGCAGGTAGGTGAGTATCGGTCCGGTCTTGGTGGAGGCGTCGGTGTAGTTGTTCCGGACCTCGGCCAGGTAACCCGGGCCGAGCGGGTGGTCGGTCACGTCATTGAAGGCAGACGTGCCGTACCGCTGGTAGATCGCCGGATTGGCAAAGCCAAGCACGTGGCCCGCGGCCTGCTGGGCGTCCGCTTCGATGCCGGCGAAGGTGGGGGAGGAAAGGCTCGTGCCGCCGATCCGGCTGAGCGAGAACGCGTAGGTCTTGCCGTTCGGCTGCAGCGTGGTCTGACCCAAGAGGATGCCGGTGCTCGGGTCGGCCAGGGCCGACACGTCAGGTACCACCCGCATCGGGGTGGGGCTGGTCGTCCCGGTCGGCAGCGAGGTCGCGAGGCTGTTCGGCACCACGCCCGCCTGGTACCACGGCTGGGTGAACGCGGTGCTCACACCGCCGCCGCCCGAACCGTCGTAATAATCCGGGTACTGGCCCGGCGGTGTGAACTCCCAGGACTTGCCGTTGGCGGCCAGCGGGTCGAGCAGAGTGCCCCACGAGGTCTCCCACTCATAGTTGTTGGACGGGCCGATGGCCAGGCTCGTGCCGCCGACCGAGGTGACCCACGGGCTGGAGGTCGGAAAGTCGACCTGTAGCTGGTCCGAGCCCGGGTCCTCGGCCGGAGATTCGTACCCGTTGTCGCCGGAGGAGAAGAAGAAACCGATGCCCTCGGCCGCGCCGACCTCGAAGACCAGGTCGTAGACGGGGATGAGGGTGGCCTGGTCGTAGAGATCGCCCCACGAGTCGGTGACGATGCTCGCCAGGTGGTTGTCGACGATGAGCGCGAGCGCGGACAGTAGGTCCTCATCGTCGCAGCTGGCCGCGCCGACATAGGTAACGTTCGCGTCCGGCGCCTGGCCGTGCACGGATTCGACGTCGAGCGTCTGCTCGCTATACCAGCTCTGCGCGTCGCACTCGTCGGCGGCGGTGTCGGTCCACGTGCTGGACAGGTACTGCGTGTACTGGCCGGGACGGAACGGCTGGTCACCGGTGACCTTCGCGTACTCATTCGCGTCACTGAGCATGGTCGGAGAGGCGTAGGCATCGACGATCGCGACCGTCTGGCCCTTGCCGGTCATGCCGGTCTGACTGACGTGGTAGGCGCCGCGGATCTGCCGCGGGGTGTAGCCGCAGTTCGTATAGGGCTGCTTCTTGCCGTACGCGGACGGCTTGTCGGTCGCGATCTTCTGGCCGTAATACGTCGAGCAGGGGGGTGCGACCCAGTAGTTAGGACCTGGCGGCGGAAGCGTGTCGGCCGGCTTCACGTCGTGGGTCGCCGTGTCAAGACCGCTGACGGTCAGCACGGCGCTGGCCACGCTGGCGGGCGCAGTCGCTGTCTGGTCGGGCGCGCGGTCGGCCTTCTGGTCCGGCCCCTTGAACGTCCCGAACGTCACGCCGAACGCCTTCGCCGCGGCCTGGACCGATCCCTCGACCTCGACGTAGCCGCCTATCGCGTCATCGACCTTGGTCACCGTCAGGTCGGCCCCGGTCAGCCAGCTCTGGACCGCGCTGACCTGCCCGGCCGTCGGCCCGTACTCCGCTGCGACCTGGGCCGGCGTGAGGTAGTGGCCGTACAGCGCGTTGCCGGGGGTGGAGACGGCCGTGGCGTAGGCGGCCAGGCCCGCCTGGTTCTGCCCGGCCAGGTACACCCGGGCGGTGACAGTCCCGGTCGTGACCGCCTGCTGGGATACGCGAGCCGACGAGGTCGCCCACGTGGGGTGAGTTCCGTCGATCGCCATCCGCGCGGGGCTGGACTGCGCCGAGGCGGCTGAACTCAGCACGCCGACAGCGAGCGTGGTAGCCGCCGCCGCTATCACGGCAGCACGCAATTTTTTCCTGACACGCCGCATTGCTTCCGCTCCTTTAGGCCTCGGGGGTGAGCACAAAGCACGACTTTTCTCATCAGAACAGAAAATTCATCAACCGCAAGACCCACGGCTTTGCTTGTTACTTGCTTGTTACCGGCTGCATCTGACCGGCTCCGCAACGGCGCGAGCGGCCCGGGATACCCGGCCGCCGTGCTGGCACCGGCCCAGGCCGGCGCGCCCGGGCACCGGCTCCTTGTACCCTGATGGCTGCGGAAAAAGAGGGAGGTGGCCAGGCCCGTGGCTCCGGCCGAAGACTGGGTGGCGCGCACCGCCGAACTGGTGCGCGCGGAGGGAGAACGCAGGCATCCCGGCGAAGCGCCGACCTGTGCGTCTGGTATCAGCCCGTCCGGACCCGTGCACCTGGGGAACCTGCGTGAGCTGATGGTGCCGCACCTGATCGCGGACGAGGTGCGCCGCGGCGATGCGCCCTGCCGCCACATCCTGTCCTGGGATGACTATGACCGGTTCCGCCGGGTCCCGGCGGGCTTCCCCGCCGAATTCGCCGAGTATGTCGGGCGCCCGCTGACCGCGGTGCCCGATCCCTGCGGCCGCCACCCGAACTGGGCCGAGCACTTCAAGGAGCCGCTGCGCGAGTCACTGGCCCGGCTCGGCGTCCAGGTCACCGAGATCAGCCAGACCCAGATGTACACCTCCGGCGCGTACACCGAGCAGATTGTGCTGGCGATGCGGCGCCGGGCCGACATCGGCGCGGTCCTGGCCAGGTACCGCACCAAGCGCGCCCCCAGACCCGAAGACACCGATCCTGACGACGACGATCCCCAGACCGCGGTCTACTACCCGTTCCGGCCGTACTGCGCGGTCTGCGGGCGTGATGACACGACCGTGACCGCCTTCGACGACGAGACCACCGAGATCTCCTACACCTGCGCCTGCGGCGCGCACTTCGGTCCTGCGCCGATCGCGCAGGTCGCGGGCAAGCTGGCCTGGAAGGTCGACTGGCCGATGCGGTGGGCCTACGAGCGGGTCACGTTCGAGCCCGCGGGCGTGGACCACTCCTCACCCGGGTCTAGTTTCACCGTGGGCGGGGAACTGGTATCGCTGTTCGGCGGCGAGATGCCGCTGCACTTCGGGTACTCCTTCGTCGGCACCGCCGGGTCGGCGAAGATGAGCGGCTCGGCCGGCGGCGCCCCGACCCCGGCCGACGCCCTGGAAATCTTCGAGGCCCCGCTGCTGCGCTGGCTGTACGCGCGGAGGCGTCCCGAGCAGGCCATCACCCTGGCCTTCAACGCCGAGGTGGGCCGGGTCTACGACGAGTGGGACGCGTTGAGCCGCCGGGTCGCCGACGGCAAGGCCGATGCCGCCTCCGCGGCGGTGTACGCCCGTTCGGCTGGCACCTCGGCCGGGCTGCTGCCGGTCACGCCCCGGCCGATGCCGTTCCGCACGCTGGCCTCGGTGGCCGACATCACGGCCGGTGAGGCGACTCAGATCCTGCGGATCTTGCGGGACCTGACCCCCGAGGACCCGATCGCCACGCTGGCTGAGGTCCGGCCGCGGCTGGACTGCGCGCAGGCCTGGGTGACCGAGTACGTCCCGCCCGAAGACCGGACCCAGGTTCGCGACGAGCCCGACTACGCCCGTCTCGCGACCCTGACCGAGTCCGAGCGCGGCGCGCTCAAGCTGCTGACCGAGGGCATGGTGGCCGACTGGTCCCTGGACGGCCTGACCACCCTGCTATACGGAATCCCCAAGCTGCAGCTCGGCCTGCCCATCACCGCGCCGCCGACGGCGGAGCTCAAGGAACTCCAGCGGGCCTGGTTCATCCTGCTGTACGAGTTGCTGATCGGCAAGGTCACCGGTCCCCGGCTGCCCACGCTGCTCCTGGCCCTAGGCCCGGACCGGGTCCGCTCGCTCCTGACTCCGCCCTGAAATTATTCAGAACGGGCCCTGGTTACACCGCCGAACGCAACAGCATCGTGTGGTGCAGGAGTCGGAACGGGCCCTGGTTACACCGCCGAACGCAACAGCATCGTGTGGTGCAGGAGTCCGTCGCGAGCCCGTGCGTGCCGCGCCCGTCCCGCCCGCCCAGCCCGCCGGACGGGCACGCCGTCGGCGGCTGGCTCGGTGTCGGTTTCGGGCGGTCCGACGAGCCGCAGCGAGGGCCGCCCCACCCCGCATAGCGCCATCCCGAGCCCGGCCGGAGCCAGCGGCCGGGTCGGCGCATCGGGCGCCTGTCCCAGCAGGGCCCGGTAGGTGATGGCATCCAGGATGGCCGGAACCCCGGCCCGGACCTGCCGCGGAGTGCACACCCGCCCCTTGTGCCGGGGAGCGGGCGGTAGCGCGGTGGCTTCCTCGCCCGGCCAGAACCCGGTGAGCAGGGCGTAGAGCATCCGGGCCAGCGCCCGGGTGTCGGCGAGCATCGGCTCCTCATCCGAATCGC
>Ga0302180_10003648_pt1 | contig 11566 bp, 8 predicted proteins | sample I_Palsa_E3_2_FD_200575 | JGI IMG/M metagenome (GOLD analysis project Ga0302180, IMG submission 200575) | Peat permafrost microbial communities from Stordalen Mire near Abisko, Sweden - I_Palsa_E3_2 | ecosystem: Environmental > Terrestrial > Soil > Palsa > Peat permafrost | place: Sweden: Abisko... | reverse complement strand
GAGCGCATGACTGATGAGTCACGAACCGGCCAGTTGCTGACCGCCCCAGCGCCGGCCGCCGGCGTCGGCTGGCCATAAGCCGCCCCGCCGTGCACCCCCTATGGGGGTTCTCTTATCGGAGTTGTCGCACAGCCGCCCGCCTAGCGGTCAGCACAGCGAGTTATCTGCCCGCTATATGCCGACATATATGACAAATATCACGGACCGTCTCCGCTTTCCCTGGAAGATATTGGCTTGATGGAAAGTTTTGTGCATCCCAGTGCCACACGCCAAGTCCGAAAATGTCCGGCCCGCGCGGCGGCTGACCATCGAAGCCACGGTGAACTTGCGATGGCCCCGGGTCGCCCTGGAGGGACTTGTCCACCATAGGGGGCTTGTTCAAATCCCCTGGCGCAATCAGCTCCGCCCGCCGTCTCGTGATCGAAGTTACGTTCGTGCCTGATCAGCATAAACCACGCTCCGCAGCCAGGTCACCCAAGTCGCGAGCGCAGTCTTTCCGACCACGGCCGTCCCTCCGATCGCCGATACCACCACCTGCCCACCCCCGGCCAGGCCAGCCAGCCGCGCCAGCTCGTCCTCCCGGTCGGTGAAGCCAAGAACATCACGCGGTATCAAACCTGGTAGCGCAAGCTTCGCCTTGCCCGCCGTATTGATGTTTGGACCCCCACCGGTTTCGTAGACACCATCCGAAGTGGCACGATGGTCTACGAGGAGAGAACCGGACGTGGGACAGGCTCGTAAGAAGTACACCCAGGAATATAAGGATGAGGCCGTGAAGCTGGTGATAAGCTCCGGCCGTCCGATAGCGGAAATTGCCCGGGATCTGGGCATTTACGAGGGAACGCTGGGGAACTGGGTGCACGCGGCGAAGAAGTCGGGAAAGCTGAAGGATAAGCCGCTCGATACCGATGAGCGGGCCGAGCTGCGGGAGCTCCGCGAGGAGAACCGGCGGCTGCAGATGGAGCGGGATTTCCTAAAAAAAAGCAGCGGCGTGGTTTGCGAAGGAGAATCAGTAAAGTTCGCGTTCATCGCCGAGATGGGCGTTGAGAACGAGAGCAGGCCACGCGAGGAAAGATTCCCGGTTACATTCATGTGCGAGATGATGGAGGTATCACGTCAGGGGTATTACGCATGGAAGAAGCACGCGCCGTCAGCGCGGCAGAAAGCGGGCGTGACGCTGACAACGCTCATCGTCGCGATTCATGATGCGCATAAGGGCCGGTACGGTATCGACCGCATTCACGCGGACCTGGCCAGGAACGGGTACCCGGTGAGCCCGAAGCGGGTCCGCCGCCTGGCCCGGGCCGCTGGCCTGGCCTGCGTGCACCCGCGGCCGTACAAGGCCACGACGGTGCAGGACAAGGCGAACGCCTGCGGCCTGGTCGACCTGGTCGGCCGCGGCTTCGGGCCGGCGGGAAAGAACCAGTTGTGGTGCGGCGACATTACGTACATTTTCACGATGAGCGGATGGGCGTACCTGGCGACGGTAATCGACGGGTATTCACGGAAAATGGTGGGCTGGTCCGTCACTGATAATATGCGCGAGGAAATGGTCATCGACGCGCTCGCCATGGCGGTGCGGAACCGGGATCCCGGTATGGGCGATGTCGTCTTCCACTCGGACAGGGGAAGCCAGTACACCGGCCGGGCGTTCCGTGACGCCTGCCTTTCCAATGGCATCATACCATCGGTCGGGAAAACGGGCATCTGTTTCGGCAACGCTGCAGCGGAATCATGGAATGCGACGTTCAAGAAAGAGCTCATCCACCTGCACGCGTGGAAGGACCTCGCGCATGTGAGGCAGGCAGCCTTCGAGTATATCGAGGTATACTACAACCGTAAGCGGATACAGAAGGCGCTAGGGTATCTGTCGCCATCCGAGTTCGAGCTCGGAATTGACATTACAATGGCGCTAGTGGCATAATATAAGTGTCTGCGAAATCGGTAGGCGTCCAGTTTGCAGGGGCGCACTCCCGGCGCATCCGGCTACCGTGGTGCCGTGGGCGACGGCGAAAGATGCCACGATAAACCTACCGCGTTCGATGCGCTCGGCCGGCAAGCTCACCTGCGAAGAGCTAGCCCGGCTAACTGGGCCACGGTGACGGGCAGGCCTTGTGCCACGCGTTGCTTGCTATCCCAGTTCGGCAGCCCCGGACACTTGCCCGCCGACTGGGACCAGTGGCCCAGCACAGTTGGTGGATATTTCAGAACGGCTGTTGGCGGCTGCCGAGGCCTATACTCCTGCCATGGGGGGAAGTGAGCCGCAAGGTGGCGGGGATCAGTATTCTCTGTTCCTTCTCGAAGGCCTGCTGCGCAACCCTTCGCCGGTGATCCTACTGGTCACCGACAGGTCGGCCGCTCTGTCCCTAGCGCAGCGATTTCACGCCGGATCGGTTAGCTGGGATGAGCTGCCTGCGCCCAGTGGATCCCTGCTCGCGTTCGAGACTGGCGCGGCCTGCGGATTGACCAGCCAGACAGCGCGAGACGTTTGCGCGGAGCTGGCTGCGTCGACCGATTGGCTTTATATCGAAGATGTCGAAGAGCTGCTCGAGTCCGCCGGCGGCAGCTACTTTTTCACCACACTGCTTGACCATGTAGCTGGTGGGGACATAGCGGCCGTGATCGTGTCCACCCAACCCGATAATTTCAGTCGGCTGCGTTCGAATGCAGTGCGGCTGCTTGGTTTCGCCACTGTGTTCGAACACTCCGACGGCACCGGAGGCCTGCAGTTTTACCGGGCGAATACGTACGTGCGGCCCGCGCAGGACCGCAGCGACACCGGCTGGATGGTCGCTGTCCGGCTCGACCTCACATCGCCGATAACACCAGACGCCGACTTCACCACTGACCCCGCGATTGCCGCCGCCATGGAGCTAGTAAGCACCGTCCACGTGATCGGATTTCGCGAAGCCGACCAGCCCCCGGATGGGGTGATGATAGGACTGAAGCCAGATGCTTTCCTGGTCACACAGCACGCAGCGGCATTCGCCACCGCCACGATGGCCGCCCAGCGGGTGATAGGCAGAACCCTGTATCCGGGCGAAAACGTGATTGCAACCCGGGCTCTTTACTACGCCTGAGGAGGAAAACCGATGAACGGAATGGCGATACGGATCCAAGGCGATCCCGGAGTCATCGACGAGATCTCCCGGCTGGTTCAAGACAGCGAACAGGCCAAGCTGGTACGTATCGAACGGGACGACTCGGGCGGTATCGGCGCTGACTTTGACCTCGAAACCGTCGCCACGATAATCGCCATCGTATCGAGCTTGGCCGACCTGCTCTTCGACAAGCCGCTCGTCCCAGGACTCTGGAAGATCCTGCACCGACACAAGGGCACAAGGGTAAGCATCGAAACGCCGGCCCGGACCGTCACCATAGAATCCACCGGTGAGCTCACGGAAGAATCACTACGAACGGCGCTGGACGCCCTTCTCACCACGTTATGGCACCGCGAATATTCGTTGGCCGGTGGGACCCGAAGTTTCTAGGTGTAGGAATCCGCGCCAAACACCCGTCCGACGTGCAAAGCTTCCGGCTAACCGATCTCAACCAAAAGCCGCCCATCGCGATCCTCGCTAACCTCAGCGACGAGGTGGTTATCTCGGACCTGTCCCGGCAGACCGTGCTAGACCACGAGATACGCCACTTCCATGATGCCCTGCTCTACCCATTCGGCCACGGCACGACCAGGATGCGGATCCATGCCACACAGAATGGGTTCACCGTGGCAATGATCCTCCGTCGTCTCGGTGGCCAGGCTAACGCGCTCGCTGTGCCGCTGCAGAAATGGCTGCCGATGCCCGAACCGCAACGCGCGGAATTCCTCGAGGAAATGCGCCGCCAGACTGGCCGCGAGCAGCGGACGCCGGAACTCCCCGTGGTCAGCGTCGATGACGATGTAAGCGGATTTCCGTCCGGCCCATCGGAGTTCGCGGACGACGCGGAGGCATTGATCACCGGCTGCCGTTTCGCGCTAGCCGATTACCGGCTGATCGAGGATATGTGGCGCTCGCCGCATCGCGATGGCGACGAGATCGTCGCGCCGACGATTGACACCTGGGAAGCCGCCGCCCTGGTCTGCCAGCTCGCCGCCATCGAAGCGATCAGCAACGCCGAGATGATGACTCGGTTCATCGATTGGCTGGCGAACCACGGCCCTCAGCCCTACCGGCGCGGAATGAAGGTACTCAATTGGTGTCTGGAGTCGATTGGCTGGCCACCCACGCTGCGCAACTACCTCGCAATGGCGACCTGGGCGCAGCTTGGCAGGTTCAAGTCCGACATGCGGGAGTCGACCCCGGTGGAGCGGCTGGTGAGCATCCTCAATGCGGTCGGCAAGGGGAAGCGGTGGTCGGCTGACTCATCGTTCACTGACCTCGTTCGCGGCTGGGATGAGGTCGCCGAGTGCGACAGCATTACTGGGCTACGCGAGGCCAGCGACGACTTCACTGGGTTCCTCGCGCGGGCGGCAACCGGCGGCCGCCTTGCAGGCCCGCGCGGGGCCGAGTTGCTCACCTGCCTTTCTGCCGCGCATCAACGAATGCTGGCCGCCTTCCTCGATGACCCGGACAGCTATGTTGACCCGACCGCCTACCGGGCCAAGCGAGATTCGTATCCCACGCCAAGCATCGGTATTTCGTATCCGCAAGGACCGGACGCCGGCACCGCTTGGGTCGACGTGACCCCGCCCGGTTGGACTCCGGAGATCGGCTTTGACGCGAGTCTGGACTTGGCCCTGATGGCGGAGCTTGCCGACGCGATCTTCCTGCCTGGTGAGAAGTCGCTCCAGGAATCCGGTCGGTTCGAGATACGCCAGCGGCTAAACCTGGAAGCCTTCCGGATCATCCGGTAGGCGCCGACTCCCATCATTGCGGAACGCTAGACGTCTCGTCGCTGCCAGCGACGCGGTGCTCGGTCTGTAGGCCGGGTCTAGTACACGGTCCGCGTCCCGGACCTCCCGGGTCATCCACGGCGCCCAGTCCACCCGATCCCGGGCCGCGGCCAAGTCCAGCCGGGCATCAACCCCGCACGCCCGCAAGAACACCCACAGCTCCCGGACCAGCTCCTCGTGCCCGGCATCACCATGAGCGTAAGAAAAAAAGACCCGCACTGGCCGCCACCCGCCACTACCTAACACACCCCCTGGGCACCAGCCCGCCAGCCCCTGAAAAGGGACCGGCTGCTCCGCACACACTGGCTCGGCGTCAGGTCACAATGATGGCTTGCGGCCGCCACGCAGTTCTCGAGGGGTGGGAGAGACGCCGATGCCAGAGCATCAGTCGACGACGATCAAGAACTACGCGGCCTTCATCTGGTCGGTGGCCGCCTTGCTGAGTGGCGACTACAACCAGTCCAGTACACGCAAGTCTCCAATAAGCCGAAAACATCCACGAAAACCTGCCAATGAACAGAGGGATTTGTGATGCTCGGGACAGAGTTGACCCGTGGGACATGCGGAACCCGCAAGGAGCAGGCCGGTGCCATCGTTCTGGTCCGGCGCCGGATCCGCTGGGACGTGTCTTAGCGATCGAGTTCCGCGAGGAGTGGTCCGACGGCGGTGACCGGCCTGGCCCTCCAGTTGGGCTAGGTCATCGGGTGCCGTCGTGGTCGGCCCAGTAGCGGGCAAGCGTGCCCGTCAAAGATCCGTCAGCTGACCGATGTCTCTCACTGCAACTTGCAGCACCATTTTCATGCAACTAGCACCGGGCATTTCAGTGTCTGGCTCGGCTCGGCCATCCGACCGGGCTCCGCCTGCGCCGTGTCCGGCTGTCCACGGGATGGGCCGCGGCGACCGAGTCCCGCAAGCCCGTAAAAAACCAGGGACCCAGGCGCCCGCCTAGGCCCGGGACGCCCCCGTGGACCACGAGGAAGAGAGCAACCGGCGATGATACGTAGGTTCACGCGGGCCATGCGGGTCGCGGAGATATTTGGCATCGTGGCGGCCGTCGCCGTCCTGGCGATCCTGTTCTTGCCCAGGCTGACCGGCGGTGGGGACGCCGACCCACCCGTCATCGAGCAGCCAGACCTGAACGTCGCGGTCGTGCCCGCGGTCGATTCCGCCGGTTTCTTCGTAGCTCTGCACGAAGGCCTGTTCGCGGCGCGCGGCCTGCACGTCACCTTCATCCCGGCGGTCAGTTCCGAGACTGTCATCAACGCCCAGGCGCTCGACGAGCCGGGTGACCGGATCGACATCTCCTGCGGCAACTACGTCAGCTACCTCCAGGCGCAGGAAAACTACGACCAGGGCCAGCGGTCTTCCTCGACCAGCGATCCCATGGTCGCCGCCGACATGGAGATTTTCGCCGAAGGCTCGTTGATGGACCTGGGCACCCAGGGCCTCTACGTGATGCCCGGCTCGCGCATCTCGACGCTGGCCGGCCTGGAAGGCAAGACCGTCGGCGTCAACGCGCCAGGGAACATCCTGTACCTGCTGGTCGCCTCCGTGCTGGCCGATCACGGGCTGCGCGTGCCCGGAGTGCATTTCGCGTACTATCCGCTACCTGAGATGGCCGCGATGCTCAAGGCCGGGAAGATCACCGCGGCGGTGCTGCCCGAGCCGTTCGCGACCCAGGCTGAGCAGTCGATGGGCGTCACGCTGATCGCCGACCTGGACCAGGGCGCCACCGCCTCGTTCCCGGTGCAGGGCTGCGCCGTCACCCGGCAGTGGGCCGCGGCGCACCCGGTGACGCTGGCGGCGTTCCGCGCCGCGTTCGAGCAGGGCCAGGCGATCGCGGACGCCAACCGGTCCGAGGTGGAACAGTCGATGGAGGCACTGCCCGCGCCGCTCGGGGTGTCCAGGGTGACCGCGGCGATGATGACGCTGGACGGCTACCCGGTCGGGCCGGTCGACGCGGTGCGCATTCAGCGGGTCGCCGACGTGATGCGGGAGTTCCTCGGCTTCCCGGCCTTCGACGCGAGATCGATGATCGGCGGCTGACCGTCTCGTTCGCGTTGGCCGGCGTGGCGCCCTGGCGAAAACCGCTGCGTCGGGCAGAATGCAACAAGGCTCCCTCCACGTATGAGATGGAGGGAGCCTTGCCTGGCCTCGCCGCCCCGGATCGGCCGGTTGCCCGGTCTCCCCGGCGCTGCGCGCCGCCCGCCGGGGCCAGACACCCGTGCGATGTACCGGCTTCCCGGTCCATTCTACGTTTTCCGAGGTTGCCCTCAGACGGTGCCCGTTTCCGACGGTGAATGTATTTCTACTGCCTCCGTCAGTGTCCCGCAAGGGCCTGCCACAATTCATTTTTAGTTTTTTCTTTGTCCACATGATATCCACAGGACAAAGGTACTTATTCGCCCCTGGAGGCCGTTATCCACCGGCTTATGCACAAGACATCCACAGGTAACCAGATGTAACTCGGCAAGTGCAATTATGCTATAGCTCCATGTAAGCGATCAGTCTTTTGCTGGCCACTTTAGGTAATCAGAAGATGTCCCGAATTGACAGCGCCGGTGCCGGTTCTCCCAAGACCGGCCCCGGCGCCGGGTCTCGCCCGGCGACCCGGCCACGCTCCGCCACCCCCGGCCACCAGCAACCACCGCGACCCGGGCTCCGACAGACCGCGGTAGTGCCCGGCTGACCGGACCAGGGTGCGGGCGCCGAGTCACTCATCCAGTTTCTGACCGCCACCAGGAACCATCACGGAGGGTAAACGCGTTTTAACCATAGTGAAGGACAGCCGGTAGTAGTCGACTAGTAAATTTCCGTCTGGATGGCGTGGCCTCCAGGCCGGAACGGGAAAATTGAAGCTGATAGTGATGGGTGACCATGCGGCGCAGCCATAGGTGGACAGCGTTAACACGTAGCCCGGACTGCCTGCGGAAGGTCCTGCATGTTCCGGGGAGTCGGGATTGCCCGGAAAGTGGAGATGGTCCCGAATGGCCAGGAGGAATGATCACCAACCTATCGCGGACTATGCAGTGGTGCGCGGCCGGGCTAGCGGTGACGCTGGCGGCTGTCCTGGTAATCATCGCGTTTACAAGTGGCAGAAATGGCGTGCAAAATAGCGGGCGGGCGCCGCTGTTCGGCACGTTGGATACCCAGATGAGTACGGCGGCTACCGAGAAGCGAGATGGAATCTCGGTTGCTATGTTCGAGCTTAACTGGGCCAGCTTCGAACCCTCGGAAGGGGTCTTTAGCACCTCTTATATTGTCGTTATGCAATCCTATCTCCAGGCGTTCCGCACCGCCGGGATGCGGGTTACCCTCGGCTTGGGCCTGCAGGACACGCCGTCATGGGTATATTCTCTGCCGGATAGCCGCTACGTGAACCAAGACGGAGACAGATCAGGCGAGGCTGATTTCGTATTCAGTGCGGCGGTCCGCCAGGCCGCGGCCACATACCTCGCCAGAGTTGCGGCCGATCTTCCCTTGTCGGATTTCTGGGCGATCCGGCTTACCTCCGGTGGGGATGACGAGATGCTATATCCTCCCGGCGGGACTTACTGGGCCTTCGGGAATGCGGCTATGACCGGAGCCGGCTTGCCTCCGACCATGACACCCAACCCCTTCCCGAACTGGCGGCCGGGTCAGCCTGGCCTGACTACCGCCCAGATCGACCGGTGGGTCAACTGGTACGTCGGGGGCCTGGATAATGTGACCACCTGGCAGATGCATATTCTGTCTGGCCTGGGCTACCCTGGTTACTATCAGCTAGTTACCCCGGGTTCGGGAACTCGTCCGGATATTCTGAGCGCGGAAGAACAGCAGAACCTGCCGAATGGGACGACTGGGGTAGGGGCAGTCTGGAATCGCTACTACGCACTGCTGCCCGATAAGACCGGCGCGGTGGCATACGTATCCTCTGTCGCCGACGAGTCCGGTGATGACGACTCCTGCCAGCCCGGAGACGACTCGCTTCCGCTCACGTCGAGCGTCATGGATTCCTGGTCAGCGACACGATGGATCAGTCGGATCGCGGCCGGGGAAGGGCTGCCAGTCGCTGGCGAAAATACCGGCTACAGCATGCCAGGGAGCCTGGACTTCCAGTACACCAATATAGGTTCGACCGGAATGATGGCGGACGCGGTCCGGCAAGCGATCTCCTGCAAGTTCCAGGTCTTCTATTGGGCGCATGACGTCAATTTGTGGAATGACACCGTCCCTTACGCGCTCTACGTCGCGTACATCGCGGTGGCGGACCGCCCGTGAAGCACAGCGGTGCCCTGTGGCCGACGGCGGCACAGGACAGTCATGATGACAAGCATCTAGCCGGGACGGCCTCGCGCGTAAGGCCAGATCAAGTACCGAACCGGACCGATCCGGTCACTCGAGCGCGTATCACGAGCCGTATCAGGCCCTCCGTAAAGGCATCGGACGATGCAGCGGAGGAATCATGACAGTCACGGAGCATCAAGAGCACGTCCGGACCGAGGAGGCCCTGGAGACGCTCACCGGGTGGGGGCGTGACCCGAACTCGGACGGCGGGGAAAGTATCGCGTTCTCGGTGTCGCGGCAAGGCGCCCCGAGCGACGCGTTCCTGGCGATCGGCGATTGCACCCCGTTCACGCCGCAGGGAGGCCGTGGTGTCCTGGTCGGCCAGCCGACGGGGGATACCGGCGCGCCCGTCGCCTACTTCATCGACTTCGGGATCCCGCTGTCAGTAAGCCAGGTCGCAGCTACGTTTTCCTTCGACCTGAACAGCGGGAAAGTGACCCTTACCGGTTCGTTCTCCAACCTGCCGTCGAGCCTCGACTTCACCGTCGAGTTCGACCAGAGGTTCCTCGGTTCCGGCGGCTATAATATCCTTTTCCATTCCGAAAAGACATCAGACCACGCCGGATACCTCATCGCTGTGCAGCACGTCGCAGCGACCGGTTAGACCAGTTTGCATGATTTTGTATCGGGGCATGCGCGGAGAATGCCCGCATCTGCCGTATGGAGTAGTGCTCGCGTCAGGCCATGACGGTCCACTTGGCTTGGTCGCCTAGCGAGTGCCCTCGACGTCCTGCAGTTGCGCGGTGTCCACGTACTGCTGGAAGCTTGTGACCTTACCGTCGCGTATTTTCCAGATGTGGCAGACCTGCGCGTCGAGTTCCCTGCCGGTCTGCTTGTAGGTACCCGTGTCGCGCGCCTCGACCACGACCGCAGGGCCGGCATCGTGGAACTCGCCAGGGCGGACGGTAAAGCCGTCCCATTCCGTGGCTAGTCTGATGAACAAGTTCTGCACGACCGCGTCCGGTCCGTGCCAGGCCTTGCCCGCTGGCTCGTAGGGATTTCCCTCTGCCTCGCGCCACTCAATGTCAGGGTCCATGGCGCCAAGCACCGCTGGCATATCCCCCCGGGCGAGGGCATCGTACAAATCCCGCATCATCTGCACATTGCTCACGGTGAGCGGAAACCATCCGTAGGCGTCCCCGCCAAGGCCCGGGTCAGGATCATCTCACCGGTAGGTACTGCCAGGATCCAGTCGCAGGTAGGTGCCCTGGACCACGAGCACTGAGATCACGCTGCCGTCATCGTGACGCCGGAAGATCACGTTCTCGCCGGAGAAGTCAGATCCCGGTCCGGCGATGAACACCCCGGGGTTACCGGTCGGCTCCAGCGTCAGCTGCCAGGAGGGGAACTCCGGGATTCCGAAGGCCAGCTTCCCGGCTCGCCACTCCAGGCTCAGCACCCCGCCGCCCAGGCCGGTCCGCGCGTAGCGGCCCAGCAGCGGCCGGTACTCTGCGGGCGCGGGCGCTGCCACCATGACCGCTGACGGCGCGGACCCGGCCAGGCGGCGGGCGGTCACCGCCAGTTCGCGGGCAATCTCCGCGGTAAAGCTGGTCCCGTTATGCAGAACGATGGCGCCGACCTGCTGCCCGGGATCGAAACACACGCTGGTGGTGAAACCCGGAAGCCCGCCAGAGTGCTGGATCCAGCTGACGTCGTCCCGGCGATCCGCGCACCAGGAAATGCCCCATGCGCTCGTCCAGTCATCGTCACCCAGGTACCGGGGCTTGTGCATCTCCCGCAGTGAGGCTGCGGCCAGAACCGGCGAGTCCGCGGCCGGCCCGGTGTAGGCGCGCAGCTGGAAGGAGATCCACCGGGCCAGGTCCTGGACGCATGACCACAGGCCGCCCTCGGCCCACACCGGCGGGAACGCCGGCTCGGGATCCAGCTCATCAGAGAAAGGCCGCCTGCTGTAGCCGACGGCGCGGCGGCTCAGCAGCGCTCGGTCGAGCGGCTCGAAGCCCGTCGCCGCCATGCCGAGCGGGTCGAGGATCAGTTCACGGACGTACCGGGGATACGGGATTCCGCTCACCCGGGTCACGATCTCGCCGAGTAGCTGATACCCAAGATCGGAGTACTTGTGCTGCGCGTTCGGCGGCACCATCAGGACAATGTCGGCGGGCCGCGCCAGGGTCAGCTGCGGGTCGCCCGGGTAGACCGGAACCGACCAGTCTGTCCCTGGCGGCTCGGCAGCCAGCCCCGACTCGTGCGAGAGCATCCGCCGGATGGTCACGGCCTCGATCGCCGCGAACGGGCTGACGGCGCCGCGCAGCTCAGGAAGGTACTTCACCGCGGGGTCATCCAGGTCCAGCCGCCCCGCATCACGTAGCTGCATGACGGCCGTACCGG
>Ga0302180_10003644_pt1 | contig 11571 bp, 8 predicted proteins | sample I_Palsa_E3_2_FD_200575 | JGI IMG/M metagenome (GOLD analysis project Ga0302180, IMG submission 200575) | Peat permafrost microbial communities from Stordalen Mire near Abisko, Sweden - I_Palsa_E3_2 | ecosystem: Environmental > Terrestrial > Soil > Palsa > Peat permafrost | place: Sweden: Abisko... | reverse complement strand
AGGCTCGCCGAACGCGCCCGCCAGCCGTTCGTTGATAACCACGGGGTTTCCCCAGAGCGGAGGCGGAGCAACGCCCGGAGGTGGGGGCGGTGAATTGCGGCCGATCAAGGCGAACATCCCGCCTACCAGGTGCTCCGGTGGCCAGGTGGCGAACGCGACCCTTCCGGTAGGCTTCAGTACGCGGCGCATCTCGGCGACGACGACCTCCGGACGCGGCGCGAACATGTGGCCGAACTGGCTGACCACGACGTCGAAGGAGGCGTCGGGGTAGGGCAGTGCCTCGGCGTCACCTTCCTGCCACGCGATCTCTGGATGCGCCGCAATCCTGGCATTTTCGCGAGCCTCCACAAGAAGTTCAGGCGTCAGGTCGAGCGCGCTGACCTGCGCCCCCGTTCGCGCGGCTGTCACTGCGACAACGCCGGTACCCGTGCCTACATCGAGCACCGACTCGCCAGCCCGGATGCCGGTAAAGCGAACGAGATGAGCTGCGACGGGTGTAGTGAAGGTGGCCGTCGGCGTGAAGGTGGTCCAGGACTCGCGTTGCTTGCGCTTGAAATCCATGAACGGATCGTTGTTCATGGGACATCCCCCGGTGAGCGGCGGTCGCAGCCGTGCGCCCGAGCATACTCCGGGGTTGCCGTGACCGGTACTCGACGGCTCGCGGCACAATGTCGGGTCTACCGCTGACTGTCGCGGACCTCTACGCGCGGCAGCGGATCCTTTCCTTGACCCGTTTTCGCGAAGATCCCGATACTGGGCCTTGCGACTCCAATTGAATCTGCCGAAGTAGCCGTGTCGCGATTTTTTTAGGAAGGGTTTTGATTCCTCGGCTGGTGGTATCCCGAGCCCGCTCGTTGATGGACGCTGCCCGATAGCCCTTCCGATTCCAACCAGAATGCCAACCCCGACTCGGTTCGGCGATCTCTCGGACGAAGTCGCCCAGCTTGTATCCGATCTAACCAAGGCCGACTACCGGACTTTCACAAAGTCGTAATCGGCCGCTCGTATGCTGAACGACAACCTAGGGATGCTCGCAAAAATAACTGCAAAGGACGCGGGCTAATCACGTTCCACGAGCAAATGAGGGCAATGAACATGAACAGAATTCTGGCATTGAGCCTTGCCGTCGGCATTTCCGTGCTGATGGCTGCGTGCGGAGATACCGGGCCCCCGGGTGCCACAGGCGCAACGGGTGCCACAGGCGCGACCGGTGCCACCGGTGCAACAGGGGCTGCCGGCCCGGCCGGACCAGAGGGCACGGGCACAGCCGGTGCCGACGCGGCAGCCAACTACGCTACGGTGACACCGATCAAGCATTTCGTCGTCATTTTTCAGGAAAACATCGCCTTCGATCATTATTTTGGTACCTACCCCTACAATGTGAATCCCACCACGTCTGTGCAGTCGTTATTCACATCGACCGCCGTTGATCCCGGGGACGTCAACAACTACGTTAAGACGGCGACGCTTCTAACGACCAATCCGAACGCTGCGAACGCGCTGAACAACGGCGCCCCAATGGACGGCAACAGTGCCACGGTGACCAGTGGTGGTGCAGTCAACCCCTTTCTGCTCGTGCGTGCGGCAGCGGCTACGAACGACCAGGATCATGATTACCCCGACGAGCAGAAAGCCTTCGACAATGGCGTACTGGACCTATTCCCGCTGTACACCGGCAATGGTGGCACTTATTCCACCTCGTCGACCAATCCTTTTGGCCAGCCCGACGTACCTGCTGCCTATGAGACCGACGGCCAGGTCATGGGCTTTTTCGATGGCACGACGGTCACCGGCTACTGGAACTATGCCCAGCACTTTGCGATCAACGACAACTCGTTCGGCACGACTTTCGGTCCTTCTTCGGTAGGTGCCATCAACCTTGTCTCCGGGCAGACCAACGGCGTCATTACCAACAATGGTGCCGGAACTTCCGTGATCGCCGACAGTGTCGGCGGCTTCACGCTCATGAGCGACGTGGATCCGACCGGGGACCTGTGCTCCTCCACCACTGCCAACGTTCAACTTGGCGGCAAGAACATCGGCGACCTGCTGAACGCGGGCGGAGTGAGCTGGGGCTTCTTCGAAGGCGGCTTCGACCTGACTGTGACCAACGCCAATGGGACCACCGCCTGTGCCCGCAGTACCACCTCCGCGATCACCGCGGTCAAGAAGGCTGACTACATTCCCCACCATGAGCCGTTCCAGTACTACGTCTCCACGGCCAATCCCAACCACAACCGGCCGACGTCGGTTGCAGTGATCGGAACCGATCTGGATACCGGTACGGCCGTCAATCAGGCTAATCATCAATACGACATCAATGACTTTTTCGCGACCGTGTCGGCGGGCAATTTTCCTGCCGTGAACTTCCTGAAAGCGCCGGGCTATCAGGATGGGCATGCCGGCTACTCTGATCCGCTCGATGAACAGGAATTTGTCGTGCAGGTGATCAATTTCCTGCAGCAGCAGCCGACGTGGGATTCGACGCTCGTAGTGATCGCCTACGACGATTCCGATGGCTGGTATGACCATGTCACGAAGATCGTGAACGCCTCATCAACCTCTTCAGATGCGTTGAATGGCGCCGGTGTCTGCAATGGCGGCAGCACTTCCACCCCCGTGCTTTCTGGCTACACAGGGACGGCCGGCGCGCAGGGCCGCTGCGGCTACGGCCCGCGATTGCCACTGATCCTCGTTTCTCCCTATGCCAAGACCAACTTGGTAGACCATACGACCACCGATCAATCCTCCATTACCAGGTTCATTGAGGACAACTGGCTCGGTTCGGTGCGCATCACGGGCTCATTTGACGCGCAGGCGGGTGTGCTGACGAACATGCTCGACTTCACCAAGACGGCGACGACGCTTACTCCGGCGCTGTTTCTGGATCCCATATTGGGAGTACCGCTGACCACCGAGTGAGGTGCGCAGTTCCAGCAAAGAGCCGGGGCGCACTCCGACCACCGCCACGCTCGATGAGTGCGGCGGTGGTCATGGTTGTTGAGTCCCAAGCAATTCTCCCATGGTTAACATTACCCGTAGAGCCCTGCTGCTGCAGGGCGGCCTAGCCAGCGCGTCGATTGCGATGACCAATCCTCTAACCGAGGGCGTGCCGTTTGTGCAGGCGATGTGCAACGGCGCTGACCCGCGGCTCAGGCAGGTGAAACTTGAAATCGACAACGCGCCGATCCGGCCCGCACTGCAGGTTGGTTCCTTGGAGCGGTTTGTCGATGCGCTACCAATCCCGCCGGTCGCACAGCCCAACTTCGTTCGACCTGATCCGTACGGTACCGCTGGCAAAGTACCCCTGTACCGGATTCAGATGCGCGAGATTCACGCCAGCGTGCATCGGGATCTGAAACCAACGCGATTCTGGTCATATAACGGCACCGTGCCTGGGCCGACGATCCATGCGCGCCAGGGCACCGGTATATTCATCGAATGGCGCAACGAACTGCCGAGCCGGCACTTCTTGCCCATCGATCATCGCCTGCACGGCGCCGAATCGAACAAGCCGCCGGTTCGCACTGTGGTGCACGTACATGGCGCCAAGACCAGGCATGAGAGCGACGGCTTTCCGGAGGATTGGTATACGCCGGGCAGATCACTGCTGTGCCACTACCCCAATGACCAGGACGCCGCGACGCTCTGGTATCACGACCACGCGATGGGCATCAACCGGCTGAATATGTACGCGGGCCTGATCGGCGCCTACCTCATCCATGATACCGCCGAGGAGGCGTTGAATCTGCCCGCCGGCGAATTCGACATTCCGCTGCAGTTCTGCGATCGCATGTTCTATCGAGACGACCACCAGCTGTACTACCCCGTCTCCGAATACATCGGTGCGCCATGGGTACCGGATCTCCACGCCGATGGAACTCTCATCAATGGAAAATTGTTTCCGTATCTGGAAGTGCAGCCGCGCAAATACCGTTTTCGCATCCTTAATGCGGCCAACAATCGCGGCTTCGATCTAGCGCTGGCCGATGGGCAGCGCATGATCATGATCGGTTCGGATCAGGGGTTGCTTACCGCCCCGGTTTCACGTTCCCATGTCCTGTTGGCTCCGGGAGAGCGCGCCGATGTTGTCATCGACTTCAGCAAACTGGTCGGCGCACACGTCGAGCTCAATAGCGGTGCCCAGGGCGTGCTGCAATTTCGTGTGTCTGACAGGCAGGTTACCGATCCGAGTTCGGTTCCCCCGAACTTGCGCACGATACAGCGACTCGCGCCAGTCTCCGCCACTAAGACACGTAGTCTGACATTGACGGAGCATGACAATCGCGCCGGTGATCCAGTCGCCATGACGCTGAACGAGGCCCACTGGTACGAACCGGTCACCGAAAAGCCAATCCTCAACAGCACTGAGGTGTGGGAGTTTCTGAATCTGACCGACGATGTGCATCCCATCCATCTACACCTGGTGCGCTTCCAACTTCTGAATCGACAGAATTTCCATGCCGCGGAATACCTGCGTTCGCGCAAGACGGAGCTCACCGCCCCGCCGGTTCCGCCCGACCCTGCGGAAGCTGGCTGGAAGGATACGATCCAGGTCTATCCGGGCACTGTGACGCGCATCATCGTCCGCTTTGAAGGCTACACCGGGCGCTACCTGTGGCATTGCCACATTCTGGAACACGAGGCGAATGAGATGATGCGTCCGTTTGAGGTGCTTCCTGTGTCGACCGCGATTTGAGGCAACAGCGTCGTGGGCAGCGCGAAGGCTCATTGGAACCCGAAGAAGGCCAAGACCGAACCCGGTTAGCCAAGCTTACTTGACCCAGAAGCGTCTACCGAAACTCGATCGGCTACCGAGGTGATCAAGAACCTGGAACATCGGCTCAATTTATTGGCAGAAGAGATGTTTGGAGTCGGGACGCTGTCACGAGAAACCGAGTACAGAGATCGAGCTCAGCATTTCTGCCCCACATGCTTACACCTCGTTTCCTTCTGCATGGCGTCCCTGGTTCGCCGAGAAGGTTTCAGGAAAGGACAGCGGGAAGAAGTTATGAACGGCGCGTCCGATTCCAGGTTGGTGCAGGCTGGATCGACCGCAACGTCTACCGAAAGCCGACCCGTCAGCTCCCATCTACCACACAATTTATTGAGGTCAACAAAGAAAATAGCTTCCGCGCCGACTGTCACCAGGAGTATCTCGCAAAGAATCCGGGCGGGTATTGCCAGGATTATTCGTGCGGGGTCAGCTATCTAGCCAGAAGATTCGGTGACCTAATTGGGCGGCACAAGCCGCAATCCATCTGCCACGTCCCTGAAGTTAATTGATTTGCCTGCCAGTACTCGGCCGATCATCAGTCCGTAAGCGGACAGGGAATAGCGAAAAGCCTGTACGTTTTCTGCGTAGTCACTGTACGCGGCACGCAGGCCAATCGAACGGCCGCTTTGCGCTCGAGGTTCATCCAGACTGACGCCTAACGGCATTCGCGCGCGCAACGAATCATGGCGTCTACGCTGCGCTCGACATCGGCCTCGGTTGTGGCCCACGAACAAACGCTGATGCGCATGGCAGTATGTCCTCGCCATAGGGTAACTCCGGCCCAACAAGTGCCGTCCTGTTGAATGGCTTCAATCACTCTTTTGGTGCGCTCGGCGTCACCGAAGCGTACGACCACTTGATTCAGTACCACTTCATTGAGCACGTCGTAGCCCGCAACCGCCAATCGTTCGGCGAATCTTCGCGCTTGCGCGCAGTTGCGCTCAATCATTGCCGCCAATCCGTCGCGACCCAGATGGAGCAACGCAGACCAGATTTCCACGCCGCGCGCGCGGCGAGAAAGTTCGGGCGTATAATCGCACGGATTTCGGCGCGTGCCTTGCAGCGGCAAATATTCCGCTGTGATAGCCATGGAGGAACGCAGTGCATCCGCGTCGCGCACAAATGCAATGCCGCTGTCGTACGGCACGTTCAGCCATTTATGTGCATCGGTGGCCCACGAGTCGGCGAGATCCATTCCGTGCGTCAGGTGCGACAGTGAAGGTGTGGCTTTTGCCCAAAGTCCGAATGCGCCGTCAATGTGAATCCATGCTCCTGCGTCGCGCGCGATCGGGCATAGTTCGTCAAATGGATCGAAGGCCCCGCTGTTCACATTGCCAGCTTGCAGACAGACAATTGCCGGAGAGGACAGCAGCTGTAACTTTTCTGCGCGCATGCGCCCTTGGGAGTCAACCGGTACACGAGTCAATCGCGAACGCCCTAGACCGAGCATGCCTAGCGACTTTAGCAATGTCGGATGACATTCCTCGCCTACGACGACTTGAATCGGCGGTGCGCCAAACAATCCGTCCGCTTCGACCGACCACCCGCAGCGTTTGAGCACTGCGTTCCGAGCGGCGGCGATCGCCGTGAAGTTTGCAACCGTTGCGCCTGTGACAAATCCAATCGCGCATTGCCTCGGCAAGTCGAGCAACTCAAGCAACCACCGCTGCGCAATTTCCTCCAAGCGTGCAACACCTGGAGTCGGTGCGTCATAGCCGGCATTCTGATCCCACGCTGCAGCTAGCCAGTTGGCGGCGAGCGTCACCGGCAACGATCCGCCGATTACGAATCCAAAAAATCTCGGACCGGCCATCGCCATCGTGGCCGGCGAAACTAATTCATCGAGCCGCGCTAAGACTTCGCTTGCTGCGGTCGGCTTTTGCGGCGCCGGTGTATTCAAGATGTCCAGCCGCTCAATGGCATCGCGGCGCGGACTTACTGGGCGATTCTTCAACGAATTGAGATAGGCGATAGCGCGTTGGGCGGCGTCATCGAGAATTTGCATCGTGATTTCTCTGCCAGGGTGGCTGCACTTTATCGTAGCGCCGTAGCTACCGACTCACAGGAACAGGGTCCCGGGAGCTGTATCGGCTATCACGGCTCTTGACCCCGCAGTTGCCGGTCGCGGATGGGCGCTATCGGGACGTTCAATCAAGACTTTTGCTTCGCTGCCACCTCGCGCGCCTCCCTGGGGTGCTCTTTGCTTGGCGCGTAGTTGAGCGCCTCGTCGCATTCTAGCGGGATGTACTGGCAATCCCACGCCTTATGAGGTTACTTCGGCAAGAGCCTACCGGTTGAAGTTCACATGCTTCGTTTCGGGCCCAGCGAGGGCGCCGAGACTGAGCATAAGTCCCCTCAGGGCGAGAAGCACGATCGGACTGAACTCATGAGGCATTAATTTGGCTAGGCTCAGAATGTAAAAAGAGTATAGCCCGGGCAGGATTGTCGCCAAGCTGTAGCTGACGCCGTACCCGCTCGAGCGAATTTCAGTTCGGAAACTCTCTGTCAAATAGGGAGTAATGACCGCCCATATGGGCATCGTGAACACCAAGATGAGTGCGACCAATCCGCTTAGTTTGATCGCTGACGATCACGAGTGGCCGCTTTTCGGAGACTCGCCCCTGATTCATCCGACGATTCCTACGCTCCGCGCGATACGGGTTGCCCTACCAAGCGGCGCTGGTCGCCACCAGCGTTGAGCGCTGACTAGTCGCAGGCTGCGACACAACTACGGCGTCGGCGCAGTCCCGTATCGAGAAGGCGCTGTGAAGTCCTCAAAAGAGGCGTTGCCGGTCTCCGGAGGTAATCCCGCGAAGGCCCGCGCGTGATCGATATCCAATTGCGACGGCATGTTTAGCTCTGGATGCTGTCGGGCCCATCCGTAGTAGTCCTGCATGGTCCAATAAGGCAGCATTTGCCACCAGGCGGGAACGGGTCCGAAGTCCGGTTGGCGCCCCAAAGCGGAAAGCGTGGCGCCATACACCGCTTCGCGCGCTATGGTTTGCTTGATGATTTCAATTTCGCCTGCGACGCTGGCAGGCGGCATCGTTGAAACGTCTGGCGTCTGTGCATAGTAAGCCGTGCATTGCACGAACGAGGCGATGACTGGCTGGTATGCCTCCCACGCATAATCGAGCTTTACATAGCTATCGGTAGTCTCTCTGACTTCGGTGCGTGGCATGAGCGCGAGAACGTCGGTACGCTCTGCAGTAGACCAAGCCGATTTCTGCGGCGGCTTCGTGAAAAGAGGCCAGTAAAGGATTCCAGGGAGTTTATCCTGCGGTGTTCCTGGATGATCGTGCAGATACTCGAAGATGCGCAAGTTGTTATGCAGGTACGCCATGGTCATGATGTGCTGCTCAACGTTCTGATGGAACAGCGCGATATTTTTCTGCATTTCCTCGTGCAACGCCGCGCGAGTTTCGGCGACTTCGTGACGATGATGGAAGAACTCGACGGTCTGTTCGAGCCCAATTGCGATGAGCAGGCCGACTGCGATGGCCGCAATATGGATGGAAAAATCCTTCCATGTGCGCACGGCGTCGTGGGGTGCATGGACGTCGAGCATAGGTACTGCGTCTTCCTGATTGGTTGCTAATGCGGCCGCTGGGCTCGCATTGGATTCGTGCGCTGTCGGCACGGCGTTCGCTCCGCCTGCGTTGTCGGGCAATAGGCCTTGAGTTGTCGCGCTAGTACGGCCGTCTTCTCCCAATTAATTCTTCCTGCGAATCGCGACCCGGTTACGGTCGCCAACACCGCCGAGCATAGCAAAAGCGGTCGAGCGCCAGCGGATGGAACGGCTGCTTTGGAGTAAGTCGTTAGGTTGTCGCAGTGCCTGCTTTTTGCCGACTGGAGCCGGTGACGCGGCTATGCCCGCTCTTGGATCCCTTGCAGCCGGTGGCGACCGGCAACTTTGCGGCAAAGCATTGAGAGGGAATCCATGCCGAGGAGCCGGTTCCGATGCCTCAGACTGGGCATGCGGAGAAAGCTGCTTACGAGGTTTTAAGTAGGAAACAGAATCCGGACGTTGCGAATAACAACAGCGCCCCTACGGCGCCCCTTGCGCCAAACTCCGGAAGCGACATGACGTATACCAGCGCAGCTAGCCCGAGACACTTTAGGGCACGACGTTTCCAGTTCGACATGCCACCACCCCATTACGGACGACGTGTGTAGGGTACACCCAGGTTCGGCAGCATGCGTCGGCTTTCGGGCAGGCATATTGGTTCCGCGTAAGACCGCTTTTGGCGCTACCAGAAATTGGCAGGCGCAAGGACGGCCCGGATGCGTCGATGATTGGCGTAAGCAACCCGCTTCACGCTAGGTTGCGCCGAATGGTCCGGGAAACGCTGCATCCAAAGTCTGAAGGTCCCGCGGCGTGAGGGCTATCGAAAGCGCCACAGCGTTTTCCTTGACGTGCGCTGGAGACCCGGATTCGGGAATTGCTATAACGGTCCCGCTGCGAATGACCCAGGCCAGCGCGACGGCGGCGGCCGAGCAACCACGGGTAGTACCGAGTTGCGCCAGCGTGCGGTCACCTACTACGAGGTTATTGCCGCCGCCGAGCGGAGAGTACGCCATGACCGGCAGGTTGTGCTGCTTGCACCACGGCAGAACATCGCGCTCAATGCGACGATTGTTGAGACTGTAAGGGACCTGATTGGTGGCACAGCGATGGCCATCTGGAACGCGGAAGAGATCTTCCATCTGGCCAACGTTGAAATTGGATACGCCCCAAGCGCGAATCTTCCCCGCCGCGCGTAGTTGTTCAAATGCTGCCACTACGCCTGAGAATTGCGCGCTAGGAACTGGCCAATGCAGCAAATAGAGATCCATATACTCGCTGCCGATACGAGCGAGGCTCGCCGCGCATGCACGTGCGATGCCATCGCCAGACACTTGATCGGCCTCCACCTTGGAGACCAGGAATACGCGGTCGCGCTGACCGGCAATCACGTGACTAATGACTTGCTCGGAGCGGCCGTTGCCGTAGTCTCCTGACGTGTCGATCAGCGTCATGCCGAGCGAAATGCCTGTGCGTAGGGCCTCTTCCTCAACCGCTAGCGGGTGGCTTCCCTGACCGAGAAGCCAGCAGCCTTGGCCGAGCGCCGGGATAGTAGTGCCGCCTGAAAGCTTTACGGTGCGCGCTGCAGGCTTCGACGCTGCGCCCGTACCAAGAACCTGTGCAGTTGCTTGCCTCGCAATCATTGCACTTAAGGCGGGAAACGATAATCCGAAGGCCGCACAACGTGCACCAAATTGACGTCGGCTAAGTAAGTGCTTGTTCATAGCGTCCTCCTGCGAGGTCATGTGCCATAGGGTCGAGCTGCAGACCTCGATCACTAATCGATAAAGCTGTAGTGAAGAATCGAGCGATAGTTGCCAGCGCCCCGATCCATTAGCAGACCTAGTAAGCTAGCAGCTCAAACATCGCGAATGACGCGCCCTATTGCGGACACTCGCGAGCGGCGGCCAGGGGTGGTGAAGCTCGCGCCTCATACTCACTGGAAAGTGTGCCCGAGCTGCCGGACTGGTTCGGCTAGCCGGTGGCACCGTGCGAGCTACTCTTCCAGGCCATTAGCGCGGCATTTTCTCGATCAGGTGTCAGTCCTGCCCTGAGCGTGGCTTGCCGCGCGTCGGGCTGCTGCCGGAACCATGCCAGCGTATCCACCGACGTGGTGGCGAGCGCCCTAAACGTAAGACCTGCCTTCAAGGCTCGCTGAATGCTGCGCTTGGCAAATCCAGCGCTATCGCCTTCCGCGGGCACCCACACGGGCATATCACCCCACGGCTGAATGTCCTGCGCTTCGAGAAATTGGGTCGACGCCCAGGTGATTGTCGGACTGACCTGTAACGAGCTGGCGATCGTTGCGAGCATGTCGCGCAAGGTCATCGGCTGCGCCGGACCGGTTGCATTGAAAACACCGAGCGTGCGGGACTCCGCTAAACGAATGGTCCATTCGGCCAGGTCCCTGACATCGATGAGCTGAATCGGATCGGATCCGTCGCCCGGAGCAAGAACCTCACCGCCGCGTGACAGACGTACCGGCCAGTAGGTGAAGCGGTCGCTTTCATCACCCGGACCGGCTATCAAGCCGGGGCGCACGATCGTGGCGTTGCCCGGAAAGTACTTTTGCACCTCGTGTTCGCTGACAGCCTTCAGGGGACCGTACAGTTCGGCCATGTGTGCGCGAAGGGTTTCCTGAGTCTCGGCCATCGCATCCTGGCCGGTGTACTTTGCAAGCGGTGCTGTTTCATCGGCACCGACAGTTTTATTCTCCGCGTAGGCCGATACCGTGGAAATGAAGACGTACTGTTTGACCTTGTCATGCAGCGCGAGACCGGCGTCGCGCACCCAGAAAGGCAGCATGGCCGGATTGTCGATACAGACATCCCAGTTGCGGCCCCGCAAGGACTTGAGATAGCCCGTGTCGCGATCACCCAGCAATTCCTCGACTGGCCCTGGCCAATCCTGTTCCCGACGACCCCGATTGAAGACCGTGATCGTGTGACCCCGGGATAGCGCGTAGCGAACCTGATGCGGACCGATGAACCCAGTACCGCCGAGGATGAGGATGCGAAGGGGCTTGGGAGCTTTGCTGGTGTCGGCCCCTAGTGCGAGTCCGCGAAAGGCCAGCCCCGCCAAGGCGGATGCGGATAGTTTGACGACCGCACGACGATTGGTCTGCATTGCCTTCTCCCTTTTGTACGCGAGTCGCGGCCACGATGAGGTGCACGGTTGCAAGTCTTTCAGCGCGGCACCACCGATTTGGAACTTGTAACGTTACAAAAAC
>Ga0302180_10003642_pt1 | contig 11572 bp, 14 predicted proteins | sample I_Palsa_E3_2_FD_200575 | JGI IMG/M metagenome (GOLD analysis project Ga0302180, IMG submission 200575) | Peat permafrost microbial communities from Stordalen Mire near Abisko, Sweden - I_Palsa_E3_2 | ecosystem: Environmental > Terrestrial > Soil > Palsa > Peat permafrost | place: Sweden... | reverse complement strand
GGCCTGGGAACCAGGTTCCTGCCCGCGACCAAGGCGACGCCCAAGGAAATGCTGCCCATCGTCGACAAGCCAGCGATTCAGTACGTCGTCGAAGAAGCAGTTTCCGCTGGCCTGGATGACGTGCTTCTCATCACCGGACGCAGCAAGCGCTCCATCGAGGACCACTTTGACCGCGCCTACGAGCTGGAAGAGGCGCTGGCCGCCAAGGACAACAGCGACGGGCTGGCCCAGGTGCGCGAGTCCGCCGAGCTGGCCACCGTGCACTACGTACGGCAGGGTGATCCGCGCGGGCTGGGGCACGCGGTGCTCTGCGCCGCCCGGCACGTCGGCCACGAGCCGTTCGCCGTGCTGCTGGGGGACGACCTGATCGATCCCCGTGACCCGCTGCTCACCCGGATGATCGAGGTGCGCGAGCGGTTCGGCGGCAGCGTCGTCGCGCTGATGGAGGTCGACCCGGAGCAGGTGTCGCTGTACGGCTGCGCCGCGATCGAGCCGACCGACGAAGAAGACGTGGTGACCATCACCGACCTGGTGGAAAAGCCGGTGCCGGGCAGCGCTCCCAGCCGGTGGATCATCATCGGGCGGTACGTCTGCGACCCCAAGGTGTTCGACATCCTGCGGCAGACGCCACCAGGCCGGGGCGGTGAGATACAGCTCACCGACGCCCTCAAGGTACTGGCCAGCGATCCGGCCAGCGGCGGGGTCTACGGGGTGCTGTTCCGCGGCCGGCGCTACGACACCGGGAACAAGCTGGACTACCTGCGGACCCTGGTCATGTTCGCGTCCGAGCGGCCGGACCTGGCCCAGGAGTTCGTCCCCTGGCTGCGAAAGCACCTGGACTCGCTGCCGTGACGACCGAGGTGGGTCACCACCACAGCGTGAGCGCCAAGGATCTGGTCAGCATCGACGCCCATCGTGCGGACATCCTGGACAGGATCCGGCCGCTGCCGCCGACCCAGCTCGGCATCACCGAGGCCGAAGGCTCCGTGCTGGCCGAGGACATCACCGCGAGCCGCCCGCTGCCGCCGTTCGACAACTCGGCCATGGACGGGTACGCACTGATCGCCGCGGACACCGCCGGGGCGGCCAAGGACGCCCCGGTCACGCTGCGGGTCACCGGCGAAGTCGCAGCCGGTGACACGGGGGCCTACGCGGTCACCCCCGGCACCTGCCTGCGGATCACGACCGGGGCCAAGCTCCCCGGCGGGGCGGACGCCATCGTGCCAGTGGAAGAGACCGACGGCGGCATCGCCCAGGTGGCGATCCGGCTGGCGGTGGAACCGGGCCACGCGGTCCGGTACAGCGGCGGTGACGCGCGCGAAGGCGATGTACTGCTAGCCCGGGGCACCCGGCTCGGCCCGATGCAGATCGCCGTGCTCGCCTCGTCCGGCCGGGCCCGGGCCGAGGTCTTCCCGCGGCCCCGGGTGGCGGTATTCTCCACCGGCGATGAGCTAACCGAACCGGGCCAGCCCCTGGCCCCCGGCAAGATCTGGGATTCCAACAGCTTCATGCTCGCCGCAGCGGCCCGTGAGGCCGGCTGCCTGGCCTTCCGCCATGGTCCTGTGCCCGACGACCCGCGGGAGATCCTGCCCGCGATCGAGCACCAGCTGCTCCGGGCGGACCTGCTCATCACCAGTGGCGGGGTCAGCATGGGCGGCGAGCACGATGTGGTCAAGGACACGCTCAGCCGGCTGGGCACGATCCAGTTCCGCAAGGTCGCCATGCAGCCCGGGATGCCGCAGGGCTTCGGGACCATCGGCGAGGACAGCACGCCGATCTTCACGCTGCCCGGCAATCCGGTCAGCGCCTACGTCTCGTTCCAGATCTTCGTGCTGACCGCGTTGGGCGCCCTGCAGGGTCAGCCGGACCGGCAGCTGCCGTCGGTGCAGGCGACGGTGACCGGCCCGCTGCGCTCTCCGCCAGGCCGGCGGTCCTATATGCGCGGCGTGCTGAACCGGGCAGACGGGACGGTCGCGCCGCTGTCCGGGCAGGGCTCGCACCAGGTCGCCACCCTGGGCCGGGCCAATGCGCTGATCGTCGTGCCGGAGTGGGCCGTGCACATGAAAGAGGGCGACGACGTCGAGGTGCTATGCCTGCCATAAGGGGCCGGCTATGAGCGGCCAGGCTAGGAGGGGCTGTCGTGAGCGCTGAACTGACCCACCTTGACGAGGCCGGCCAGGCCCGGATGGTCGACGTCTCGGGCAAGGACGTGACGAGCCGGACCGCGCGGGCGTCCGGCCGGGTGCTGCTGTCGGCAGCGGCAGTGGACGCGCTGCGGTCCCGGCAGGTGCCGAAGGGCGACGCGCTGGCCGTGGCGCGGATCGCGGGCATCCTGGGCGCGAAGCGGACACCGGACCTGATCCCGCTGTGCCACCCGATCGGGCTGCATGGCGTCACCGTCGACCTGACCGTGACCGACGACGGGGTGGACATCGCGGCGACCGCCCGCACGGCCGACCGCACCGGCGTCGAGATGGAGGCGCTGACCTCGGTGAGCGTCGCTGCGCTGGCTCTGATCGACATGATCAAGGCCATCGATCCGGCCGCAGTGATCACGGACGTGCGGGTGGAAGAGAAGAGCGGCGGGAAGAGCGGGACATGGCAGCGCGACTGAAAAACCCGGCGGGCGGGCCACGCTGATGCGGGCGCTCGCGGTCACCGTCTCCAACCGGGCGGCTGCCGGGGTCTACCCGGACCGGTCCGGCCCAGTGCTGGCCGACCTGCTCCGCCGGGCCGGGTGTGGCGTAGTGGACGGCCCGCTGGTCATCCCGGACGGTGATCCGGTGGAAGAGGCACTCCGCGACTCGATCGTGGCCGGGTACGACGTGGTGGTGACGACCGGCGGCACCGGCCTGACCCCGGCCGACCTGACCCCGGAGATGACACGCCGGGTGCTGGACCGGGAGATACCGGGGATCGCCGAGGCGATCCGGGCCGCGGGCGCCGCCGCGGGGGTGCCGACCGCGATCCTGTCCCGCGGGCTCTCCGGCCTGGCCGGGCGCACGCTGATCATCAACCTGCCTGGCTCCACGGGCGGAGTCAAAGACGGGATGGCGGTGCTCAGCCGGATCCTGCAGCACGCCGTCGACCAGCTGCACGGCGGCGATCACCGCCAGGCCGAGAGCACGGGCGAATCCGGTGCGGCGGCCGACGCATCCGGCGGCTAGCCTTGGTGGTCACGGCGCATGTAGATGACGTCCAGGCACTTACCAGGGAATGATTGACCCGTGGGACGAATGCGCGGCTGGCCCGTCACCTTGCACGAGCCGAGGCTGCTGGATGAACCGGTCGCCCTGCGACCCGTGCGGGTCAGGGACGCGCGTGCCTGGCGAGAGATCCGCGTGCGCAATGCCCCCTGGCTGCGGCCCTGGGAGCCGACCAATCCGGAGACCCCGCTGTACCGGTCCAGCCTAAGCCCGTACGTGTCGATGGTCCGGGCGATGCGCCGGGAGGCACGTCTCGGGCAGGCCATGCCCTGGGTCGTGACGTTCGGTAATGAATTTGCCGGACAGCTCACGGTGGGCAGCATCGTATGGGGCTCGGCCCGCTCCGGGCAGGTCGGTTACTGGATTGACGAGAAGTTTGCCGGGCGCGGCATCATTCCAACCGCGCTGGCCTTGGCGATCGACCATAGCTTCCGCGTCGTCGGGCTGCACCGGCTCGAGGCCAGCATCCGGCCGGAGAACCACGCGAGCCGCCGGGTGGTGGAAAAGCTAGGCTTCCGGGATGAGGGCCTGCGTCGCCGCCAGCTGCACATCGACGGCGCGTGGCGAGACCACCTGTGCTACGCGCTGACTGCCGAGGAAGTGCCGGACCGGCTGATGACCCGCTGGCGCGGCGCCGTGCTGGCGTCCAAGTCAGGAACCGGCGCCGGCCCGGGCGGCTTCCCCCCTGGGGCCTGACGATCCCGGCCGCCCGTTACCGGTCGTCTTGGTACCGGTCGCTGGGCGGCGGCTTCCAGCGGCTGATGTACACCACGTTGAGCGTGATGACGCCGATCCAGACCACCAGCAGCCCCCAGAACCCAGCTGGGTGAGAGCCGGAAGCGACGGCAATGGCGCTCAGCGGGATGGCGGTGACCATGGTGGCCAGGGCGAAGAAGGCCGGGCCGCGCGGCGTCCCCCGTAGGGATGTCCGGCCATGGCCATGCGTCGCCAGCCGGGCGTCGACACGAGCATCGATTTCCCGGTCCACCTTGGCCAGGAAGGATTCGATAACCGCGTTCTGGTACTCAGGCGGGAGCTCGCGGTGGGTTTCCGCGGCGGCCCGTATTTCGTCCGCAGACATCGATGAGATTGCCACGCCCAATACCTATCGCACCGTGGCGGGATGGCACACGGGGGAAAACCCCCAATTCCACGGGGTATTACGGTCCCGGCTTCGGAGATCTCGCGACACACCGGGCGCAATCCGCGTCACCGCACAGCTCAGCATTTACGCTGCGTTACGTGAGTGGGATCCGGTCGGCATTCTTCCTGCCCGGCTAGTCCGCTTCCACCCGGGACATCCCGGGTCTGCTCCGATCGCCCGGGCGACCACGGCCCGCCCGGCAAGGACCGCGCCGAGGGAGGGACCGTGAGCAGCGCCATCCTGTTCGCCGCAATCGTCGTGATCTGGATCGGCGCGCTGGTCCCCCGTTGGCTCCGGCATGAGCACGCCCACGACGGTCAGCTGCGGCTGCGCCGGTTTTCCGGGCAGCGTGCGGCTAACTCTTTGTCGCAGAATTATGACACTGCGTACGTTCCTGCCGCGGGGAACGGGAATGCCGGCGATATGGCACAGCTGTATGAGATGGATGAGGCTCCAGCGCGGGTCCGGTCGTATGGATGGTCGGCCGATGAGTACCTGCGCCACGAGCGTGAGCACCTGCGCCACGAGCGCACCAGGCAGCGCGCCCCGCACGATGACCGGCACCCGGTGGAACGCCAGGAGCAGAGTGGCAGGGAACGCCGCAGGCCGCCGCAGGATGACCAGCGCCCGCAACACGGCGGCCGGAGCGACAGCGGCCCGGATCACGAAGAGCAGCGGCCGGGCAACCGGGGCCGGCTCCCGGCCGAGAACCGGGCGACGGCGGACAGCGAGCGGCGGGCCCGGATGGTACGGGGCCGACGCCGGATGCTGTGGATGCTCATCACCCTCACCGCGGCCGGCACGGGACTGGCGTACCTGCGGCTGGCGGCGTGGTGGATCGTCATCCCCCCGGTTGCCCTGCTCGGCGGTTACCTGCTGGTGCTGCGCGAGGCAGCCCGCGCCGACGCCGAGGCGCGGGAGCGTTCGGCCGTCCAGGCCCGGCACGCCCAGGAGGCGGAAGCCCGGCGCAAGGCCGAAGCCGAACCCGAAGCCGCGCCTGGGCGCACCACGGGGACCAGCGTGCCCACCGGGCTGGTCCGGGACTCCGCCGAGACGGACCAGCACGCCGAGATCATCGACATCTCCGAGCGCGTCGGTGACCAGCTCTTCGACCAGTACGCGGAAGCCAAGCTCCGCGCCGTCGGCGACTGACGGCCGGTCAGCCGCCTTGCGCGCGAGCAGCCCTCGTCCTTTGCTAGGCTGACTGACGTTCTTGGGGCTGTAGCGCAGTCCGGTAGCGCACCTCGTTCGCATCGAGGGGGTCAGGGGTTCGAATCCCCTCAGCTCCACCCAGATCAGAGCCCGGTTCCGCTCATGGAGCCGGGCTTTTTGGATCTTGCGGCAGCAGCAAACGGCAGCAACCATCAGGCGAGCCAATCACTGAGCTTGCGAAGCGCATCACGTGTGGCGTCGGACGGAGCCTCGGTGTAGATCTCCATCGTGAGAGCGATCTTGCTGTGCCGCAGAATGCGCATAGCGACGCGGGGGTGCACGTCGAGAGCGGCCAGCAGCGAGGCGCAGGTCTTACGGGTGCCATGGACGGTGATCCGGGGGACCCTCGCGGCGGCGACACAACGATCGAAGCTACGGTTGAAGTTGCGGGGCTCGATCGGCGTGCCATGCCGCGTGGTGAACACCAGGCCAGTGTCAATCCAGCCATCTCCAGCCCGGTCACGGTCGGCGTCCTGCCGTCGCTTGCGGATCTTCAACGCGGCCAGGCACAGCTCCGGCAGGGGCAGAGGTGCCTCAGATGTCTCAGTCTTGACTTCACGGCGGACGAGCTGGCCTCTGACTCGCTGGAGCTGCTCCCCCACATATAGCTCGGCGTCGTCCAGATCAACCTGATCCCAGGCCAGGCCGAGTACTTCTCCCCTGCGCAGACCGAGGACGAGGACCAGGACGAAGGCGGCGTACAGCGCCTCGCCCGAATGCCAGACGGATTCGAGGAACCAGCGGGCATCATCGACCGTCCACGCCTGGCGCGCGCGGCGCTGATTCGGCTCACGGCGTTTCGTTATCTTGATCGCGCTTACCGGGTTGCGGCCGATTACCTCATCCTCGACGGCGCATGTAAGTGCGGCACGGAGTATGTCACGTGCGTCTTTCCGGCTACGCGCGGAGAGCGTTTCCTGGCAGCATTTACCAACTGCGCAGCAGCGTCTTTTATCTTCCCGGCGCGCAACATCTTTTCCCTGCGCGCAGCACTGGCAGATAACGGCAAGCTTATTTAGCCATTGCCTGACGTCTCTCACCTGAATCTTATCGAGGCGCTTACCGCCAAGGTGCGGAATGATGTGCAAGCGGCTGAACATCTCGTATCTCTCGTACGTCTTCGGGGAAAGATTGGGTTCTACTATTTCTTTCAGCCAGTAAGCGAGGAATTCAGCGAGTTTGGAGACGTCAGAGCTGACCGGACCGTGGTTCGCCTGGACTCGCAGGTTCAGCCAGTTCTGCTGTGCCTCCTCGTACGTCTTGCCCCGGACATACTTGCGGTAGCGGGTCCCGTCCGGCCGGTCGCACCAGATGTACCCTCGCCAGCCATCGGCAGACTGGTACAGGGAACCTTCGCTGTTCCCGCGTTTGCTCACCCGCTAGCCTCCTTCGCCCTACGGGCGACATACTCATCGACGTATTCGGGAAGAATGCGCCGGTTACCGCCATCCTTGACTGACCGGATCTGACCCGTCAATACCAGATGTTTGGTCTTGGTCAGGCTGTAGCCGAGCATGAGCGCGACCTGTTTCGTGGTGTACCACCGGGGCGTAATCACCTCGGCGGGTATTTGCGTGCTGGGAATCAATTTGGCTCCTACCGGGCAAGACTATTCGGTGATGTCTTTGACGCTTAAGCGTCAGGAATGCCAGACTTGATTACGCGGCCTGCTGGCCGCCCGGATAGCTGATGTCACTGACGATTTCTTCGCGGCCGACTTCGCGTCGTTTTCTGGCTTGGTCGGCGGCGGTGTTGGCCAGGAGGGCGTCTCCGGTGGTTTTCCAGCCGGTTCCGGCGTAGGTGAGGTTGCCGACAATGAGGGTGGTTTCCTCGGCCGCTTGGTCGGCGGTGCGGATGGGGCCGTGTTCGGGGCCGGGGTCCTGGGTGCGGCGGTAGGTGATGCGGGCGGCGCGCAAGGCGCCGAAGGTGACGGAGTAGTGGCGGGCTTTGGTGAGGAAGTGGCCGCCGAAGCCGAGCATGTGCGCCCAGCGCTGGAGGCTGCCCCAGCCAGGGTGGGAGCCGATCATCCAGCAGGCATAGATGAGCCGCTGGGTGTGGGTGCCGTTGGCTTTGGCGTACCGCCGGATGGTGACCGGGGTGAGCCGGGCTGAGGTGTGGCCGGTGACTTCGGTGCCTTTGGTGGAGTACTTGGCCAGGTAGGAGGCGGCCATCAGGTCGGTGACCGTCGCGGTGGCGGACATGGTGATGGGCTGGACGTCGAGCTCTTTGCCCCAGCCGATCGTCCAGCCGTGCTTGCCGGGGCTGGCCGGATGGGGACCGGTGGCGTAGGTGATCGCAGCGGCGGCGTGCCGGATGGCGGCTTCCAAGTCGGCGGCGGTCAGGGCGGCCGGTGGGGGTACGAGCCGTTCGGGGTCTGCGGGGTCCAGGCCGTCCATGCGGAGCAAGGCGTGGAAGTGGACCGCGCCGCGGGCCTGGTATTCAGCGGCTTTGCCGTGGCCGACCCGGACCGGGGACACCAGCCGGTACCGGCCGTTGCCGCAAGGCACCCGGTGGAAAGCGATGCCGTACTGACGGGCGAGGCGGGTCAGGTGACGCTCGATGGCTTGCTTAGTGCGCCGCCACAGTTCCCCGACGGTGTTGTTCCACACCACGGCGGCGGCGTAGTCGTAGCAGTCCGGGCACAGCGGCTCGCCGAGCCGGGCATCGTCGCGGCGGTGACGGGTGAAGCAGGCCAGCTTGCGGCCGTGCGGGCAGGTTTCGGTGTCACGACGGGCGTGGCAGGGCTCCGGTTTGCAGGTGCAGTCGGCTTTGCTGGCGCAGGTGTGAGCCCGGACGGGCCGGGTGTGGACCGGGCCGAAGGACGGGGCGGTGAAGGTCGCGAACACGGCCGGGTGAGCCGCGACGTGTTCGGGGATACCTTTGCCGCCGATCAGCCCGGCGCGGAGGAGCTGGAAGGCGTCGCGGCGGTAGGTTTCAGCGCAGGACGGGCAGGCGGAGGTGCGGCGGTTGCCGCAGGCTTTGTAGATCACTCCGTCCGGCAGGGCCGAGGTGGGGGTGGTGGTGAGGATTTCGCCGGTGGCGGGGTCGACGTTGTGGATACTGCCGCCGAGGCGGATGGGATGGGTGCATCCGGTAGCGGGCCAGATGTGATCGAGCCACCGGTCGTAGGCGCCGGGGTGGAGGTCGCTGGCGGCGAGGTATTCCGGTGGGCCGGGGTCGTGGCGGATGGTGGCCAGGTAGCCGTCGCGGGCGCGGATGAATGCACTGTCGCGGGCATGGACCCGCCGGGGGTCGAAGATGCCGGGGAAGCCGGTTGCGGCGTTCGCCCCCGTGCCCGGGCCGTGGTGGGGTCCGGGTGCGGGAGCCAGCGTCGGGCCGGTTGGGGTCACGGGCAGCTCCCCGCATTGCTGGGACTGTCGGTGATCGTGACCGAAGGTTGATTGATGCCGGGGGCGGTGCCCCAGCGTTGCTGGGCGGCCTGGCGGGTGATGCCGAGCCGGGTGCCGATGTCGGCCCAGGAGTAGCCGTGCCGGGCTCGCAGTTCGGTGATGGCCTCAGTCATGGCGTGGTCGAGGTCGGTGGCCAGGGTGGCCATGGCGGTGAGGGCGTCGATGTCGCCGGTGGCGATGCGGCGGCTGTAGGCGCGCAGGGCGCGGGTGAGGAAGGCGGCGTACTCGTCGTTCTCGGTGACCCGCTTGCGCCGTTTTGGTGTCAATGATCGGTTGACACCGGATCGCCGGTCGGTGGGCGGGGCCGTCATCGGGTGCCCCGGTCCGTGCAGTCGTTGCATTCGCCCGTTGAGAGCGGGATGTAGTAGTCCTTTTCGGTGCCGCAGGTGGGGCAGGTGCGGCGCGCGGCCAGGGCTTTGCCGATGGCCACCAGCTGGGCAGGGGTGGCGTCCCTCTTCGGCTTGGCCAGGTCGATGCGGTAGAGGTAGGCGACGCAGCGGCGGCCTTTGCGGTTCCACAGGATCTGGGCGGTAATGTCCTGGCCGCCGGGGCGCAGGCCCTTGTCCCGGAGTTGCCGGATGGTCAGCAGGCCGTCGGGGGCCCAGTGGTAGGGGTAGGTCGGCAGGCCAAATTTGCCGCCGTCGGGGTCGTAGAAGTCGACCCACCGGCCCCGGGCGAGGCAGTCGTCCAGGTAGCCGACGCGACGGCCGGTGGCAGCGAGCTGGATAGAGTGCATGATGTCCACGTCCTTTGCCGGATGGTGGGTAGGCCGGGGACCGGGTTGTCTGGGCAGGCAAAGACCGGTCCCCGAGCCATGTACTGAGGGAGAAGAATCCGCAGCGCGCGTCCGGGGAGATGACCGGGCAGAGGTGGCGTGCGGCAGATGCCGTGAACGCGGCTTTTGACGCTTAAGCGTCAGCGTTCTTGGGCGTGAAGGGCTCGCCGCAGGCGGTGCAGATGATGGGGGCCTCGGCGAGGGTGGAAGCGGCGGCGCGGATGCTGCGGCCACAGGGGCAGATGGCAGCGATCAGGTTGGTGTTGCGCCGCTGAGTGGGGGACAGTTCTTCGCTGGTCCGCCACAAGGTCATGGCGGCTTGCAGATCGGCCAGCTGGCTGGCGTAGTCCTCGGCGGTGTGGCCGGGGACCGATGTGATGGACCAGCCGATGGCGGGGTCGAAGGTGACGGTGATGCCGAGTTCCTCGGCGAGCATCTTGTATTTGGTGTTGTGGTAGCGGCCCTGGCGGGAGGTGTCTTTGATGCCGCGTGCGGCGGCCAGGGCGTGGGCGGCCTCGTGCAGCAGGGTGCCGAGGACGTCGTGCGGGGTGCGGCCGAGTCCCTCGCCGCTGATCATGATTTCGGCGCGCTGCCCGGTGCCGGTGTGCCAGCGGCCGGGGGCGTGGTGGCCCCAGACGGGCTGTTTGCGGTCGGTGCCGGACGCGATGATGATGACCACGGCGGGGACTTCGCCGTGCCGGGCGCGGATGGCGGCCCAGATGTCTTCCAGCACGCGGACGATGCCGCTGATGGCCGGGCCGTCCGGGCTCGGGGTGGTGAGGGTGGTGGAGGTGACCGGGGGCCGGGTGGCGTCGTAGGCCTGGCGGCGGGCCGGGTCGGTCAGAACCTCATAAGCCTCGGTGATGGTTTTGAACCGGTCGGCGGCCTCGGTGTCGCCGGGGTTGGTGTCGGGGTGGTGCTGGCGGGCCAGCTTGCGGTAGGCCTTCTTGATCTGCGCGGTGGTGGCGTCGGCGGGGACGCCGAGGGTGGCGTAGTAGTCCGGTAGCCGGGTGCGGGTGGTCATAGCCACCACCGGCCCGGATCGCGGTAGTCCGAGTGGCGGATGTCCATCGAGGCGTCCGGGTCTTCGAGAGCGTCGGTGAGCGGGTCGATGAGCTCGGCCATCGGCCGGATGCAGTCCGGGCCGGGTATCGGGTTGTTGTCGTCCAGGTAGGCCAAGGTGGCCCAGCGGTAGGTGAATTGGGCGTCCAGCCAGGCCACGGCCGGGTTCCTGCTGTCATGCAGGGTGCAGCCGGACAGGGCGTATTCGTCGTCCAGCCAGATGACCAGGTTGCCGGTCATGACATGTCCGGGGTGACGCAGCCGCTGTAGGTGGAGGAGGCGTGGTGGGCGGCCATGACGGTGGCCGGGATGGACACGACGCTGTAGCCGATGGGGCCGAACAGGCGGGTGGCGGTCAGGTGGCCGCCGTTGCGGGTGTCGTCGGTGATGGTGGCGCCGAGCATGGCGGCGATGTGGGCGACCTGGCCGCGTCCGCCGTCCTCGGTGTGATCGGTGTGGACCGTGATGTCGGTCCCGTAGGTGGGGACGGGCATGGCGGGGTGGGCATCGAGGTAGGCGGCCAGTTCGCGGAGCCCGGTGATGAATTGCTCGCGGATGGCGGGCTGGGTGCTGTAGTACATGACGGTTTCCCTTCGGGGTGGGTTAGGCGACGTGCGCGGTCGCCGGGACGGTGGAGGCAGGGGCCAGGAGGCCGGAGCTGCGGCGGGTCCAGGCGGCGTGGTCGGCCAGGGCGATGATCTGGTCATCGGAGAGGTAGGCGGCCTTGATCTTGCGGGGGACGCCGCCTTCGGTGATCAGGTAG
>Ga0302180_10003640_pt1 | contig 11577 bp, 8 predicted proteins | sample I_Palsa_E3_2_FD_200575 | JGI IMG/M metagenome (GOLD analysis project Ga0302180, IMG submission 200575) | Peat permafrost microbial communities from Stordalen Mire near Abisko, Sweden - I_Palsa_E3_2 | ecosystem: Environmental > Terrestrial > Soil > Palsa > Peat permafrost | place: Sweden: Abisko... | reverse complement strand
TACGGAGAAGTTGATCCCCACCTCCGGCTACTGGAAACCAGAAACTAGAAACTGGCCCTACAGCTTCTCGTAAAACTCGCATGCTGAACAGGAAATATAAATTCCACCCGGCACGCCGCGCTCGCGGTCCTTCATGCGCTTGACGATGCGCGTCGTCTTGCCGCACTTGGGACAATCCGTGCTCTTGCTCGTGTCCATGACCTTCTTACGGTCCGCTGTTTTTGCGATCTTCGCACCTACTGCCATGATTCGTTTCTCCTGACGTGTTCGATATTCCGCAGCCCGATCAGCTTCTCTTCAGGTGCGGATGGTTGTCGACGGGATGTTTCAGAAAGCTCTTAATCCGGAACCAGACTTCCCTTGGAAAACTGAGCCGCATCCTGATTCTGTTCCGCTCGTCATCAATGTTACAGCAAGGTTGTGCCGGCTGTCTTGGCCTCGTCGACAAACTTACTTGAAGGCGTCCGCACCCGCTTTGGCGCACTGAGCATCCTGCGCGCTGGTGGCGCCGGAGACTCCGATCGCGCCTACGATCTTGCCATCGGCCACAAGCGGGAAGCCGCCTTCAACCGGGGTCACCCCTTGCAAACGGAGGATGCGCAATCCCTCGCCCCCTGCCGCAAGAGCTTCTTGAAACGCCTTGGTGGGCCGCTTGAACATGGCCGCCGTGCGAGCCTTGTCGATGGAAATGTTGGCGCTGCCCAGTTGTGTGTTCTCCATTTTCTCGTAGTAAACCAGATTGCCGGATGGATCGACCACAGCGACGGCAACCGTCCAGTTATTCTTTCTGGCTTCTGCGAGAGATAGAGCAGCCGCTTTCTTGGCGTCTTCCACGGGAATACTCAGGCCGTAGGGGTTGGGCATTTGCGCGAGCGCGCCGACTAAAAGGCAAGGCACAAGCACGAGTCCGAGAGCAATAGTCACAACCTGTCTTGCTGACATAAGTCTTCTCCTAATTGGCTTTCTTTTTTGTCTCAGAACTTACCCATCGTGGAACAGAGGCCCACTCTACCAGATTTCGTCTAGCGCCAGCGACGGCCACGTCTGGCACCGTCTTACTTGATCGCATATTCTAACGAGACAATGCCGGATTGGTAAACCTTGTGAGCGGTAAGCGCTAGTTTGATCCGGTGCTTCGGATCCGGCGACAAAGGAACTCCCGCACCAAGAAGGATCGGGACAATACGGACTTCGACCGTATCAACGAGTCCGTCTTCGGCGAGACTGCGGAAGAGCGATCCACCACCGAATAACCAGATATCCTTTCCGGGGCTCGCCTTGAGAGCGGCTAAGGTCTCCTGTTGATCGTTCGCGACGATAGCGACCTGAGGGTGATCTTCTTGCCTCAGCGTCTGCGAAAAAACAATCGTCTTCATACCGGGCATCGATACACGTCGAGCGCTCACCATGGCGTCAAACGTCCGACGCCCGACCAAGATGGTGTCGAACTGGCTGAATATCGCAGTGAAATCGAAATCCGGGTCCGTGATTATCCAATCGGCTTCGCCCTTCGGTCCTGCAATATAACCGTCTAAACTCATCACCACTAAATACCGAACGCGCCGCATAGATTCTCCTGCCACTCGCGGGTACCGGACGGCCTGCAAGACAGTAAACTCTGCCGCTCAGAGTGCTGGCACGCCGCGAACCAACCGCCGCGTTTAAGTTGACAACGCTTTTTCCCCTGCTTTTTGCTTTTGCATCCATCTCCACGCAGTGCCAACAATGTCATCCAGCGAGCGCGTTGCTTTCCAGCGCAAAACCTGCTCAGCCAATCTGGGATTAGCCACCAGCGCCGGAGGATCTCCCGCCCGCCGCGGAGCGACGCGCGCGGGAACTTTACGTCCCGTAACCTGCTCGATCTTATCGAGCACTTCTTTCACCGAATAGCCAGTCCCAGTCCCAAGATTTACCGCGATGGAATCTGCCCCGGCCGCCAAACGCTCCAGCGCTGACACGTGCGCATCCGCAAGATCGTTCACGTGAATATAATCGCGTACGCAGGTGCCGTCCGGAGTCGGGTAATCCGTGCCAAACAAATCCAGCTCCGGACGCGCTCCAGTCGCGGCCAGCAAGGCCGAAGGAATCAGGTGGCTCTCCGGGTCGTGCAGTTCGCCAATCTCTCCGCTCTCATCGGCGCCGGCAGCATTGAAGTAACGCAAGGCGGTGAACCGCAGGCCGTAGGCCCGGTCATACGCTTCGAGTGCCTGCTCGAAAAAGAGCTTCGAAACGCCGTAAGGATTTACCGGCTGCCGCGGAGTGTCCTCCGGGATAGGTACCTTGCCCGGGACTCCGTATACCGCGCAGGTGGAGGAAAAAACGACCCGGCGCACGCCGCAGTCGACGCAAGCATTCAGAAGGATGAGACCTCCCTCCACGTTGTTACGAAAGTATTTTCGCGGGTCTGTGACCGATTCTCCCACATAAGCGTGCGCGGCAAAGTGCATCACCGAGTCGACGCGGCGCAACGCAGCAGAGAGGGTCGCTCGGTCCGCAATGTCACCGCGCACCAGTTCAAATCCGTCGGCCAGAAACGCGTGGCCGGTCGAAAGATTGTCATAGATCACAACCTCGTGCCCACGCCGCCGCAATGTGCGAGCTGCATGACTTCCGATATAACCCGCGCCTCCAATCACCAGAACAACCAATGGTTTTCTCCTCTTTTTGGCAGATTACTGCCCGGAACTCCTAGCGCCTCGACATTTTGAGATGCTACAGTCTAATGGCTGGGCCGGTTTTTGTCCTAGCGCCTGCCGGCTGCTTCCGAGTTCCCGCGGAAGATTTAAGAGTTTGCTGAACGGTCGTTACCCAAGGCGTCTCCGCTACTAGCACTCACGTGCCATTTACGGACCCCGGTCGTTGAGACTAAAGTCTCACCAACGATGTACTCCGAACACGCTTGGGTGTTTTGAAGGGTCCATCCCGTCTTGAGCTTAGCAATCCCCTTCTTGGTGTCGCCGATGCTGGACCGGCTTTTGCCCTAACTATGCTCCGAGGATGTCGGAGTCGCAAGGGATGTCTCATTCAACTGCCCGTCATAGAGGAGAAGAGAGAATGGCTCAACATGTGATTCCAGCGCCGGGGACCCCGGAGAAGATCCGGGTGCTTGCCGCTGACAGTACTCGGATGAGCAGCCAGTTGCTTGCCGAGGCGCTGGTACAGGACCGCCAATTCGAAGTCACAGGAATAGAGCCCAAAGGTTCGTCAATTCTGCAGGCTGTCGCGCAGAAGAAGCCCCATGTCCTACTGGTGAGTTCAGCCTTGGAGGAATCCGCCACTCTGGGATTTGATCTTACCCGCCAGGTCTGCGCCTCTTATCCCGAGACTCGGGTCATCCTTTTGATGGACACGTCCAACCGGTCCGCCGTGGTTGAGGCTTTCCGTTGCGGGGCGCAAGGGGTCTTCTCGCGCACCGAATCCTCCAAAACACTTGCCAGGTGCATTAACAACGTCCATCAAGGCCAGGTGTGGGCGAGCGCCGCGGAGTTGCGCTACCTGCTCGAGGCGTTTCGTGAATCGGAACCGATGCAGGTGGTGGATTCTCGGGGTGAAGCGATTCTCTCCAAACGTGAACAGGATGTGGTTCACTGTGTGGCCGAGGGATTGTCCAACCGCGAAATCGCGAGCCATTTGAAATTGACCGAACACACCGTGAAGAATTATCTATTCCGCATCTTCGACAAGCTGGGAGTCTCCAGCCGCGTGGAAGTTGTGCTTTACGTCTTCCGTCTTCGCAAAGAATTGGGAGCTAATGTGCCTGACAACCAATACACGCAGGGCTTCACAATCCACGAGAGTGCGCAGGCCAAGACCGCGGGTAGTACGCCCATAACCGTGAAAAGGGCCGTGGAACCTGCGAAAGAGCTGGCGCGCCGGAACCGCGGCTAAAGCTCGAATTGCACTTGCAGTTGTGAGTAGGCGAGCGCCGCCAAGATCGGGCCCTGGTAATTTCGACCTCAACCTATATTGCTACGGCAGTAATCCCAATCCATCTGCCGCCGTGTTTACGATGGTGCGTCCGATGACCAACGAAGCTGTTGCCGCGGGGGAGGGAACGTTGAGAACGTGCAGCATCTTTCCGGAAGGGACAAACTGGAAATCATCCACCAGCGTGCCATCGCGCCGTAGGGCCTGGGCGCGCACTCCAGAACCGCCGGGGATCAAATCCTCCGCGCGCAGCTCGGGAAGCAAGCGCTGCAAGGCGCGAACGAAAGCAGGCTTGGAAAAAGACCGGTGAAATTCGTCCAGTCCGCTGCGCCAATGTTGCGCGGCCATGCGCCAGAATCCGGGAAAGGCCAGTGATGAAGCCAGATCGCGCAGGCTGAAGTCGGTTCGCTCATAGCCTTCGCGACGAAAGGCTAGAACAGCATTGGGACCGGCATCCACGGTGCCGCTTACACGGCGCGTGAAATGGACGCCAAGAAACGGAAACTGCGGATCGGGGACGGGATAGATGAGGGCCCGCACAAGCGACGAACGCTGGGGAATGAGATCATAGTATTCGCCGCGAAAGGGCACAATGATGACGTCCGGCTTTCCGCCGGCCATGCCGGCGATGCGGTCGCTAAACAGTCCGGCACAGTTAATCAGATAGGTCGTGGAGAAGGACGCGCCGCTGGTCTCCACCACCACTTCACTTGTGAGATTCCGCAAGCCGGTCACTGTGGTGGAAGTCAGAATTGTTCCCCCCTGGGCATGGATGAGCTCGGCATATTTCTCGCAAACCGCCGCGTAATCCGTGATGCCGGTGGAGGGCACGACCAGGGCGCGCAGTCCGCTGGCGTGGGGTTCGATCTCTCGCAACTGTTCAGGCCCGATCAGTTGCAACCCGGTGAGTCCGTTCTCCTCGCCCCGGCGCCGCAATTCCTCGAGCCGTGGAAATTCCTCCGGATAAGTGGCCACAATAACTTTGCCGCAGACCTGGTGCGGGATGTCGTGCGCGCGGCAGAATTCGATCATGGCGCGCGCCCCCTCGACACATAACCTGGCCTTCTGCGATCCGGGCTTGTAATAAACGCCAGAGTGAATGACGCCGCTATTGTGGCCGCTCTGGTGCTGGCCAACGCGAGCTTCTTTCTCCAACAACAGCAGGCGAAGACGGGGAAACCGCTTTGTGATCTCAAGCGCGACGGCCAGGCCGACAATGCCTCCGCCGACGATGACTACGTCGTGGCGTGAATCAGTCATCACCGATGATCATACCGCGACGTCGCGTTCTTACTGTGTGTCTTCACTGATTCGCAGCCGCTGATTCGCCACGCTACTGGTTCACCACCAGGGTTACGGTGGAAGGCGCTGCGTGACTCAGCGTGCCCGAGGCGCCAGTTACGTTGATCGTATAGGTGCCGGGTTTCGTGCCTTGCTGCTGGCCGCCACTCCCGCCATCGCCGCCATTGCTTCCTCCTCCGCCACAAGAGGGAAGCAAGAACGCCAGGAGAAACAATCCCAGCAGGGAAGCCCGCAGTGTGAGCTTGGCATGCTTTCTCCGGCGGCCTCTGTTGCCTAACAGCGCAAGTGCGGGCAGCGCCAACCATAAGGCGTACGAAGAAGAGAAGACGGTGCGATCAGGCCTCTGTGGAAACAGGCTGGCCGAACTGGACGTGGTAGAGATTGTCACTACGACAGCAGCAGAGCTGGCGCCGGGAGTTACCGGGTTCGGACTGAAGCTGCACAGTGAGATCGCCGGAGCGCCAGAACAGGACAGAGTCACAGCATTGGCGAACGACGAGCCCACGGGTAGGACGCTAAAGTTGTAGCGCACCGATTGTCCCGCGGTAATTGTCTGGGTAGCTGATGGCGTGAGCGAGCCGACGGTGAAATCCTGAATTACCGTGAGCGGCAGCGGCAGGGTCTGGGTGGGCTGTCCCGATAAATCGGTCACAGTCAGATTGATGTTGTAGGCGTTTGTGGGCTGCGGTGCCGCGGTGTTTGGGATGTTGACGGTAAGCGTTAGCGTGGTCGCGGTTCCTGTGGCGATCGGTATGGGATTACCGGGTGTGACCGAGCATTGACCCGAAAATACGGTGGCATCGCACGTGGTATTGAACGAGCCGCTGTAGTTAGGCGTCAAAGAGACTTTGGCTGCCTGCTGAGATCCCGCATCCGCGCCAGCGAGGAAGGGCTGGCTGACCTGGAGTTGAAAATTGTTCACTATTAGGGATGCAGATGTCGAGTGCGAGATTGAGCCTGAGGTTCCCATAACCATCACCGTGTAAGTGCCGCCTGCGGCGGCACCGCTGGTGGTGATGGTCAGCACCACATTCACGGAATTGCTTTCCGGGACAACCGGATTCGGAGTGAAATTGCACTGCGCTCCGGAAGGGATTCCACTACAAGAAAGGGTTACGACGCCAGCGAACGAAGATCCGGCGGGCGCGATCGTCAGATTATAGGGGCCCGTCGTTTGTCCGGCCGCCACGGTCTGGCCCGGAGTGGAAGAATTCACGGTAAAGTCCTGGCTTGCCGTGACGGCGAGCGTGAACGAAGTGGTCAAGGGCGCGGGCGCCCCTGGAGTTGTGGCTTGCAGCGTGACCGTATAGTTGCCGGCAGCCGTTCCTACGGGAACAATCACGTTTGCCGTCATGTTCACCGGCGAGGTGGATGTTGGATTCACTACTGTGCCGGGAGTAAAAGCGCAGCTCGCGCCGGAGATGCTGGGGCTGAAGCTGCAGGAGAGAGTGACGCTTTGATTGAACGGACCCTGAGCCGTAGCTTGAAAACTTACTGGCGTGGAAGCCGCGCCAGGAGGCTCGGTCACAGTAGTGGGTGAAGGCGTGGTCAGGCCGAAGGTCACCACACTCAAGGCAACTGCGGCGACGTGCGTCGTGTTATTAGGATCGGAGCCGGTGCCTTGCACGTTGAAGGTGTAGTCGCCCACCGTGCCGGTACCCGCGGTTAGCGAGAACGCCGCGCCGGTTGCGGTGGGCGTGAGATTCCCCGGGGTCGGAGTGCATGGGCTGGGAGGACTCGATGTGCCTGCCGTGCAGCTAAATTCAACCAAGTCGTCATATCCGCTGATCGCCGTCACGGTGCCGTTGAAGGTCGCCGTGGTTCCGGCGAAGACGGTCAGGGGCGTGTTCGAAACCGCGATTTGGAAATCCGGAGCAGCGGCCAGATTGAATTGCCAGACCCCGCGGCCGTAGGTGGAGGCGCGCAACAGCTTCTGACCACCGGAGTTGAAGATCGCGAGCGCAGTGACGGCTACGTTGGGCAAGAATCCGCTTTGCTGGCTGCTCGAAGTTGGTCCGAGTTCGGTCCATCCGGGAGCGGACGTGGAGCTCTGAAACACGCCGACGTCGGTGCCCACGTAAACCGTGTGCGCGCTGGGGTCAACCACCACGGCGTTCACCGGAGAATCGGGCAGCGAAACCGTGCCTCCGAAGGCCGTCCAATCCGTCCATGTGGTCCCGGCATTCGTCGTCTGCCACACGTGTCCCGGGCCTCCGGTGAAACCCATCACCGTGACGTAGGCGGTGTTGCCGGTGGGGTCGGAAGTGTCGATGGCAACGCTGGAAATCGGAACCTGATTGGGATTGATGCTGCTGCCGCCAGGGCCGTTCAGGGTGACGTTCTTAAAAGTGGAACTCACACCGGATACCGCGGTGGCGTTCGTGGTGACCCAAACGTTGCCGCCCACAGGAAGCGTGGAAAGAAAGCTCGGCCCGAGGCCGTCGGTAGTGGCATAAATTACTTGTGACCCATTCGCGTTGGTGGGACCACCGCCTGCCAGGGCACGAACGGTATTGACCTCGGCGCCATTGCAAGTGCCGGTGCCGAGCGTATCGAAATTGAGGCTCAACACGGTGAACGCGCCGCCTGACCGCGGCCCGCTCCACACCCGGCAAGTTCCCACCAGCAGGGTCGTGGCCGATTGCGGATCGAGAATGTAAGGAAAGTAAAAAGATCCGTCGTCTCCCCCGACGTCGCTGCTGCCGACGACCTCGTTGAAGCTGCTGTCGTCGCAGCCCGGCGCAGATGCGCATTTCTCGATGTTCAGCGTCCCAGCTCCGGTATCCGGGTTCGATGTAAACCAATTGCCGGTGTTGGGATCGATTGCGTTGTAGCCGCCATCGCCGCCCAGCACGTTTCCCCAACTCGAACTCGTCGTCGCCGTCGCGGTCGCTGGAGAACCGTTATCCTGCGTTCCCCCCAGAAGAGTGTTGGCATCGGTCGCGTGCTGGGAGAAGCTGACGAACTGGGTCATGGATCCCAGGTTCTGATTAAGATCGTCGAACTGATTCGTTCCAGAACATGAGCCTGTGGTGAGCCCGGTGAATCCGTTCAAAGCGCGATAAATGCCGCCGTCGTTGGCAAAGTACATCAGGTCGGCTCCTGACGACAGGATTGCGTACGCCAGGGCGTGCTGGTCAGGATGTACGTGCGCGAGTGCTGAAAGCGGACTGCAGCCGTAGACATGCGTGAGATTCATGAACGGCGCGCTGGAGCACGTGGGGTTGCTGGAGTTGATCGAACACTTATAAAGGTTGATTGCACCGGCATACAGGTCTGTGGCAGAAGCGCCATTGGGAACGGCGAGCAGTTCCAGGTTATAGGAGCCCTGGTTCACGCCGCAGCCGTTGGAATCGCCGCAGTTGATGATGCCGCTGTCGCTGATCTGTGTCCACGAAGCGCCGCCATTCTTGCTCTGCCAAATGCCTTGATCCTCAAGATCGCCGGTGGAAGTCAGCGAAACGAACCAGACATACATTTCGTTGCGTCCCGGCACGACGGTGATTTCACCCCGATAGATCAGGCAGCTGGTCACGTAGTTCTGAGGACAGTTCGTAGTGCTCAGCAGTCCCGCAGCGCCCGGCTGATTGGCCAGCCGCGTCCAGGTCAGACCGTCCGGTGAGGAATAGAAGCCATGATAGCGCTCCGCCGCAAAGAACGATCCCGCCGCCGTGTTATACACCACCGACGTTGCCGAGGTCGCCTCGCTTGCTCCGGAGAAGAGCGCGTTGTACGTCCAGGTTTGCCCCGCGTCCGTGGAAGTGTAGAGGCCGCGGTAGGTGTTGCCGGTCAGCGCGCCATCGGTTTCGCCTTCCGACGTGGCCGCCATGGCCGCCACCACCGTGCTGGTCTGGGCTGTGCTAAAAGCCATGCGGGTTGCGCCCAGGCCGCTGAAAGAATAAGTGCCGCTGTTCGCGGTTGAGATTAAACTCCAAGTGCTGCCGCCGTCGGCAGAGCGCAGCATGCCGAGGCCAAAATAAGAGTCGGCGGAATTGTCAGCCTCGCCCGTGCCCACCAGAACCACGCTTTGGCTGGGATCGGAGTTTCCCGGCTGAATCACAATCGAGCCGATCGAAAGTGTTGCCTGATCGTCAGTGACTGCCGTCCAGGCTACATTGTTGGCAATGCTGGTGGCCGCGTTGGTGGACTTCCACACTCCGCCCTGCGCTCCGCCGATGTAAACCGTGTTGCCGGTGGGATCCGCGGGATCAATCGCCACTGCGGTTGCCCGGCCCGAAACCTGGTCGTAGTTCTGAAATCCGTCGCCGGTAGCGTCGGAGGCCAGCGGCACCGGGCCCAGGGGCGTCCATCCCGTGGATGACGGTGGAGTTTGAGGGCCCGGCTGCGTGGCGCGCGCGCGCGCCAGTTGAACGGCGCGCGCCTGCATCTTGGCCTGATAGGCGCGGTGCCGCAGCTCCGCAGAAGACTTTCCGGGAGCCACACGGCCGCGCAGAAACCATTCCGCGCGTTGCTCTTCGTGATCGTCATCCGCATCGGCGATGGGCGTTTCGGGCGTAGTTTTCTTGGCGCCCTGAGCTTGCACGATCAAGGGCAAGGAAAATGGCAGTAGTGCAAGGATTACAACGCGAACTGAGCGGGAGAACTCAGGGGCCATAGATAGTTCAACTATCACGCTAGTATCGAAGGGGCCGAACGACTCGGTCAACCAAAAAGCGCACAAAGTCCGTCGGGGGACCATTCCGGGAAACAGCATGGAGCGACCACCGACTATCAGGAGCTGGAAGCTGTCTCATAAATCGTTCGTGAAGGGCACGGCGGGACAGAATGCAGAAAAACTCGGCTTTGCCTTCGCTTTTGGGTCGCGCAGCGGTTCACCGCTGCGATAACCGGTTGGCTCTCAGCGTTGGCTTTAGCCACTGAAGGCCGCTGCAGCGGCAACGCAGAATCCAGCGTCATCCCTGTACAATTTCCTACTGATCGTTTTCCTACTGATCGTTCGTCCAAATTCTGGTCTAAGTTACTATGGGGCGCTATGTTCTTTACGTTGATTTTTCTTCTGGCGCTGTTTTCTGGAGGGTCGATTCCGCGGGCCGACGGTGCGGGCCACGAGATCAACGTGGCTGCGGCGGCGGACTTGAGCAACGCACTGCAGGAAGTTGCCGCCAATTACGAAAAGCGCACGGGCATCACGGTGAAGCTCTCTTTCGGAGCGTCCGGCGCGTTGACTCAGCAGATTCAGAATGGCGCACCGTTTGACATTTTCTTCTCGGCAGACATGGACTATCCCAGGCAGTTGATCGCTGGCGACCAGGCCGAGAGCGCAACGTTGTATCGTTATGCCGTGGGGCGGTTGGTGCTGTGGGTTCCAAAGGATTCGCCGCTCGATGTCGAGCATAAAGGGATGGATGTGTTGCTCGATCCGTCGGTGAAGAAAATTGCAATGGCGAATCCGCAGCATGCGCCCTACGGACGCGCCGCCGCCGCCGCGCTGAAACACTATGGTCTGTATGAAAAAGTCGGCGACCGGCTGGTGCTGGGAGAAAATATTTCGCAGGCGGCCCAGTTTGTGGAGTCCGGCAATGCGCAGGCCGGGTTCGTGGCCCTGGCTCATGCCATAGCGCCCGCCATGCAGGGCAAGGGGAAATACTGGGTCGTGCCCGCCGAGGCGTATCCTCCGCTGGATCAAGGAGTGGTGCTGATTTCACGCCCGCCGCACCGGCAGGACGCGGCGGCATTCCTGGAATATGTGAAGACCGCGGAAGTTGCGGCAGTTCTGCGGCACTACGGCTTTACCTTGCCAAGCCAAGACAATGACCAGAAAGACGACCAGAAGTAGGGAAATGGACTCGAAGAATGTTGATCGATTGGCAGGCATTCCGGCTCACGATAGAACTGGCGGTGGTTGTCTCGGCCATCCTTTTTGTAATTGGCTTGCCACTGGCCTGGTGGATAGCCTTCTCGCGCTGGCGCTGGAAATTCTTCGTGGAAGCGATGGTCGCCTTGCCGATTGTGCTGCCGCCGACGGTGCTCGGATTTTACGTGCTCGTCGCGCTTGGCTCCCAGAGTCCGCTGGGACGCTGGTGGCAGTCCTTGACCGGACACACCTTGGCGTTCACCTTCACCGGACTGGTGATCGGCTCCATCCTCTATAGCCTGCCGTTCGCAGTGCAGCCCTTCGCGGCTTCCTTCTCCTCGGTCGACCGCAAGTTGCTGGCGGCTTCGGCCACGCTCGGAGCCTCACCGTTACGCACCTTCTTCCGCGTGGTGGTTCCGCTTTCCGTGCCGGGCTTGGTCACGGGCGTTGTCCTGGCGTTTGCTCACACCATGGGCGAGTTTGGAGTGGTGCTGATGATTGGAGGCAATATTCCCGGCGTGACGCGTACGGTT
>Ga0302180_10003638_pt1 | contig 11579 bp, 6 predicted proteins | sample I_Palsa_E3_2_FD_200575 | JGI IMG/M metagenome (GOLD analysis project Ga0302180, IMG submission 200575) | Peat permafrost microbial communities from Stordalen Mire near Abisko, Sweden - I_Palsa_E3_2 | ecosystem: Environmental > Terrestrial > Soil > Palsa > Peat permafrost | place: Sweden: Abisko... | reverse complement strand
GACATGGCCCGCCAGGCCTTCCTGGCCAGCCGCGCCAACGCATTCCTGTCAGTAGTGATGCTGTTCTTCATGGGCGCTGCCAGCCACTACCCTATGTTTGGCAAGTGAGGTTTGGGAGGTAGGATTCCCGTCCCAATAAAAAAGGGAGCCGGAATTCCGGCTCCCGGTGATCCAAGCAGCCCAACCCTAGAAGGTGAACTGAGCCCCGAAACGCATGCTGCGCCCGTACTGGTACAAGAAATTCCTGCCGTACCACGAACTCGGGGTTACCGCCCCAGCTGTACCGTAGGTTCCAACTCCTCCATTGATCCACTGCTGCGGCGAATACCCGGTTTCGAGTGCATTGTAAATATTCGCACCCCCGCCAAAGTTGATTCCATTCGGCTGCAATGGGGTATTGTCATAATAAATGGAGTTAAACCCGCCGTAGTACGCAGTGACGGCTCTCTCGTTTAAGACGTTGGGTATGGTCGCAGTAAACGAAAGAATCTGGTGTTCATTGTTCTTGTTGACCTTAATTTCATGGCTAAGGTTGACATCGCTCTGGAAATACCATGGCGTCCGGCGGAAATACGAGTTGCCGATCGTGAGGTCCCCCGTGCCGCCAGTTATATTAGCCCATTCACCGCGGCCAAAGATATACGTGGACTCCAAAGGTTCGCCGTAGGATGCTAGACCCAGGTCAACGTACGAACTGACCGGTGATCCCTGATAGGCATACGAGAAGAGACCGAACGTTGTTGCCTGATTATTGCCCTTCCAAGGCAGGCGATAATACGCATTGCCTTTGAAGGTGTTCGGGCGATCAGTCGGCAATGGCCCGCTGTTAGACTTGCCATTCGCCCCGAAGTAGAAGAACGGCTCGTCGAACGAACGGGTAGTGTCGGGCGAGTTCCGTCCGGTGGTGCCGCCGTCGATCTGGTCGGTGGTGGTCAGGCCGGTGTAGTTGCCCCACAGTTTGCTGTAGGTGTAGCTGAACATTCCGGCCCAACCCCTACTCGTACTCTTGGTCAACCGGAATTCCGCACCGTCGTAGTTACGCACCGCCTTGGGGTTGTTTGGGCACGCCGGGCAGGTACCAAAAGTGCCGCTGGAGTTGAATGAGTAGCCCGGGATGCCAAAAGCCGACCCGAGGGATTGCAGGTAGTTCGCGTAGCCGTCAACAGTCTTGTTCATGCCCTCGCCGGGATTGACGACGGTGTAGACTTCAAACACGTTCGGATCCGCCAAAGATGCGTCCTCAATGACGTGATCGAGACGACGGCGGTCATAGCGGGCTTCGAACGCCAAAGTCTTGGAGACCTGATAGTCCCATCCGCCCACGTACTCATGCTGGCGATAAGGCTTCACGCCCGGGGCGATTGGCTCCCAAGGCCGCAAGTTCACGTTTTCGACGATCGAAGTGCCAGTCCCGGCGTCCGTAAGAGCCGGCGGGACGCCTCCGGCAAAGTTAGCCTCCGTACTGGGTATACCATTCGGGCAGGCGCGTCCGCTCACGAAGACTGAGTTTATATCGGAGACGCTGAACCCGGCAGCTGTCCCATCCGGACCGAGCGGGTAGGTGCACTGCTCGAATGCCTGTGCGCCCCACGAGGTTTGGGCCAGCAGTAGCTTCATGACGTCGTTGGTAACGCCATAGCTGCCGAAGATTTTCATCTTGCCGTCCCGCGATCCCCAGGCTGCTCCCAGGCGAGGCTCAATCTTGTCGCTCCAGGAGAAGTTGATGGATGTGGGCGGCGTAACGCCTGCGGGAACAACTCCCGGAGGAACAGGCAGGCTTTCCTTTTCAACGCGGATCCCGAGGTTCAAGGTTAACCCGTGGCCAATCGTCCACGCGTCTTGGATGAAGAGCGCATGGTTCCAATCGCCAGCGATCTGGGGCAGAACGGTAGCAAAGTCTTGAACGACTGCATAGCCATATTCACCGGCGCAAGACCCCCACTCCCCCGTCAGAGCAGTGCAATTGGTTGAGCCAAACGACGTGGAACCCACCCCATGACTCTGTGTGCTGCCAGGATAGAGGAAAACTTGGGGCACATTGCCGTTCTGGGAAATCGTGTTGCTCAGGCGGTTGAGTTGGTAGCCGCCCTTGATGTTATGGGTACCCCACCAGCCGCTCTTGAAGAATGCGATGTCTTCGTCGAACTGGTAATGCTTGCTGGCGTCGCGTTGAGTGAACGGGGTTATAAACGGAGCGGTGGCTGTGCTCGAGGGTGCCTGCAAGGCCGCCGGCAGCGGAACGCTCGGAGTACATGGCTGAGGAGTGCAATTAGCGAGCGCCCCTGTGCTGGTAGCGGCCCACACTAGATCCGGCGTCGAAGTCTGCCATCCGAAATCGTGATAGTTGGTGAAGAAGTAGCCGAAGCGGGTAGTGGCGACGATCTTCGGAGTCAGAGTAATGTCCGCGCCAACGTTGTAGGTTGAATTGGGGGCGGACCAGCCAAGGCCGTGACTGTAATCCGCTATTGGGGCCAAGATCCCGCCGAGGTAGCTGTTGAGGTAGCCCGCATTCTGTTGCCACCTGACTGGATCGGCGGTCGGCAGGCTGTCACCCGTTTCCCGCGCGTATTGGTCAAGCCACGAACCGAAGACGCGAATCTTCTGAGTCAGAGTGGCATCAACGCGGAAACTGCCAAAGTAGGTTTGCCTGTCCTGCGTAAAGTACTGGTCGCCAAGACTATAGTTCGGACAGATATTTCCGCTAGGCTGAAGGCAAGCTGATGAACCGAAGTTAACGTTTCTTGCCCTGGTATTAATCTGGGGTGCAAAGCCCAGGAAGAACCATACGCGGTCTTTAAGGATCGGGCCGCCAACGGTGAAACCTGGCTGCACAGTCTTGAAGTGATCTTGCTGCGGCTGATAATTCTGCGGGTCTGGGTCAACCCCTGCCGCTGGTGTCACTGTCGGATCATAACGCAGAATAGCATTGGTCTGGTTCGCATCCGCGCCATTCGATTCGTAGGTGGCAAAAAGCGAACCGTGGTAGGCGTTGCTGCCCTTCTTCATGACCACGTTGACTACGCCGCCCAAGGCACCGCCATGTTCAGCCTCGATACCCGAAGTCTTGACTTGGACTTCCTGAATAAACTGGAAGGGAACGTTGGCATTGGAAGCGCCGCCGGAGATGTTTTCCGTGTCTTGGCCTTCCACGAGGTAGGTGCTCTCCGAATCGGCAGCGCCGCCAATCGAGAAACCGTAGCCCAATCCGTTACCGGCGCTGCCGGGCAGGGAGCCGCCGGCGTTGCCAGTCATGCCGGACGACCCACCGGCAAGAGGCTCGTTGCGGGCCATGGGCGCGAACTGAATCACCGACTGGAAGCTGTACCCATGGGGTTGTTCACTAAGCTCCTCACTGGTGATGTTGGTTTGATTCGTATTTGTGGTGACGTCAATCACCGGAGCTGCGCCGCTCACTTCGACCACGGTGCCCGCGGCACCCACCGCCATAGTCAGGTCGAGAGTTGGAAGGTGGCCTACCTCAATATTAATGCCTTCACGCTTCAACTCGGAAAATCCTGCGGCCTTCACGGTCACGATGTAGGTGCCGGGCGGCAGGTTCGCGAAGCGATAGTAGCCGGTGCTGTCGGTTGCCAGGCTCTTTTTGCCTGCCAGCGAGGAGCCGGACAGTTCCACAGCCGCCTTGGAAATCACGGCGCCGCTAGGGTCTTTCACGGTTCCTTGCAGTCCGCCGGTCGTCTCTTGCGCGAAAACATTGGCAACCAGCAGCAGCATAGAGAACAAACAAACGGTAAACATCCCAAACTTAGCTGAAATACGACTCATAGTGTTGTCTCCGATAAATGAACTATTTCTTCTCGGTCGTTCTGTCGTGTCTTGTTTCTTCATTCAGAGGCCAGGACAGTCTGCAAAGCCTGGGAGTCCCGACCGAACTCAATTCCCGAACGTAGGTACTTAGCAACTGACACTCCAAAACAGTCAACACTAACAGCTATTATTTTCAACAAGTTGTGAACTGTTATCATCCTGCGGCTCTTTGAATTGGAAGATTGACGGGACGATTCATATGGATTTGCGTAGAAGTAGCTGCGCTCAAAGCGGCTAATCACCCATCTCTGTTGGGTGCGGAACTACCCCGAACCGGGGGCTCAGCGAACGAGGCGGTGCGCGGCGAGGCGTCGAAACGCCAGCGCTCAAGAACCGGTCGGGGACCAAACCGTCCTCAGAACGTGAAATTGGCCCTACGCTGGATCTGCCGTGCGCCTGTCGTGCTGTCGTCCTCTCCCACCTGCAACAACGAGTAGCCAAAGTTAGCGTCGGCCGTGTTGTTGTCAGGCTTCGCAAACTGCACACGGTTGAAGTCGAGGAAGGTATTGAAGAAAGTATTATGGTTGGCGGCGGCGGAATGCACGTGCCATGAGGCGTTCTCTTTAGAAAACCACAGTCAATCTCCCAAGACAGTCAATCTCCTGGGTGGAACTCTGCGAACCAGGCAACTGAGCTTCCAAAACTTTAGAAGATGAACTTCAGGCCAAAATACAGTCGCCGCTGCCCAATGCCGTCGGTGACGATGTTGCCGGCAAACGTGCCGCCACCATTGGGGTTGTAGTCGGTGTTCTGGAACCTGCCAGTGGCCACGTCGTCCAGAACCGGATCCGGAACACCACGGAACTGGGTATTCATGATGTTATACGCCTGTGCCTGAAATTGAGCCGTAACCCCCTCGGTGATCTTGATGTTCTTGAACACGGCAAAATTGGCGGTGCTGATGGGCGTCCCACGCAGCGTGTTGCGGCCCACGCCCCCGAATGGGGTACCGTAATAGAGTGCCGCATTCGGATCATTGTGAACCCAATGGACCGAACTCAGAGTTGTCGGCGCTCCAGTCACAAAATCCGAGAGAGTGCAGGTCGAAGCGGTTGTTCCTGAGCATGTAAACTGTCCCACCGAGGCAATTTGGGCCGAGGGGTTCGCCAGGACCGGACGGCACGCATCGTAGGTTCCGCCCCAAAGACCCCCCGGGTCGCAAAGACTGCCACTCACGTATCGCTGGATGGTTGTGTAGGGCTGTCCAGTTGTGTAACGGTAGGTTGTGTTCAACTCCCAGCCGCCCAGCAGGCGCCCGGTGAGGCCGTGCTGCCCTTTATAGAACGGCAGATCGTAGACGACCGCCACACCCAGTACATGCGGGAAATCCGTGCCCGAGTTAGCCCGCTCCGGTCCGCCAGGCTGGAACGGATTCTGGGACTCCGCGAGAGTATTGCCGCCGGACAACGTGCTGAAAATCTCGCTGGCGTTGTCGATTGCATGGCTCCAGGTGTAGGACGCGGTCGCGCTCACGCCGTGCCAGCCGCCAATTCGCAGTTCGCTCTGCAGACCGTTGTAGTTTGCGTTTGCCGTGTTGGCATCCTCGATTACATTGGTAAAGTTGCAGTTAACATTTCCGGCTGCAAAGCCCGGCGCACTTGAGTTAGCGCAGGGCGTTAAACCCGCCGGAATCACGTTTGAGAACCCCGCGGCAATCAGCGGCCCCAACTCCGGATTTCCGTTCAGCGCCTGGAAGAGCTTGACCCCGTGGTTGCCCACGTAGCGCACTTCGCCCACAATCTTGCTGGTGAAAGAGCGCTGCAGTCCGAAGTTCCACTGTTCCGAATAGGGGTTCCGGAAGTTGGGGCTCACCTGCACCTGGGATGCGAGGCCAGGGTTCCCTACCGGTGCCAGCGGCTGCAGGTACGGAATCACCTGGGTTCCGAAGAAACCCGCCGTGGGGAGGCCTGTGCCGAATAACGTGGCAGAATTCACGGAAGGAGCGGACGTGGCCACATTCAGAAACATGTTATAGAACGCGGGATCATAGGCGATGCGGAAGCCGCCGCGGACGACCGTCTTCTCATCGCCGGCAATATTCGGGGTCCAGGCAAAGCCCACAACTGGCGCAAAGTTGTGCAGCGCCTGGGGGACGGATGGCACCGTGGTCTGGCTCAGGGGAAGGCTCGTAGACCAGAACGGGAGCGATCCTGTCTCCTGTGCCGCCGATCGCTGATGTAAGAGATTAATGGCCTGTTGATACCAGTCCCAACGCATGCCTAGGTTCAGCGTAAGGTTGCTCTTAACTCTCCAGTCGTCCTGCACATAAAAGCCCAGATCCCACTCCGAGAACGGAAGAATGGGACTGCCCAGCGCGATCAGGGTCTCCAGGGGATTGTTCGCAACCACGTCGCTGAAGGAGGTGAAAACGAATAACCCGTTGTTATACGGCAGAAAAACGTTGGGCGAACGTTGCTGGTCGACCTCAGCGCCGAACTTAATTGTGTGACGGCCCTTCAGCATCGAGGCATTGTCCTGCAACTGGTACACGTTGATGATGCGCCCTTGGGGAAAGCCAGCCGCCACGCCAAAATTCACGCTATCTTGTGACGCTCTACCGATTAGAATCATGTCGGTCGGGCACTCGGTGGGGCTGAGGGAATTGCAAGTCGAAAAGGATTGCTCCTGGAAGAATACGCTGGCGCGCGAGAAACTGAAACGGACCTGGTTCACGAAGGCGTTGCTGAAGTTGCGCGCCCAGTCCAAGCCGATTTGCTGGCTTAGGGAGGGGACATCTTGATAGTCGCCAACGTCGAGGCCGTTGCCGAAGTTGAGGCCGCCGGTGAACTCCTTCTGATAGACGTAACGGGCAAAAAAGTTATCTTTCTGGGACAACTTGAAGTCGACCCGTCCGGTGGCCTCTTCGTCGTTAATCGGGCCTGGCACGAAGCGGGAAATCGAACCGAATTGAATCGGCGTGCAGCCAGGCGGCGTGGGCGCTACAGTACAATCGTAGGCAAAACCCGTGCCCGGGTTGATCTGGTTCGTTACCAACACGTTCTGTACGTTTGTGAAGGTCGGATTACCCGCCGCGATCACATTGGGCCCAATGGTGGTCTCAATCAGTCCGATCGGGCTGGTCGGAAAAGCGGCTTGCAACTGCGTGACTCCAGTCGGCGTGGGCACAAGGCCGGGTGCCGAGGAACTTGGGAACCCCGCAAAGCGCTGGCGATCTACATTGGTGGAACCGAAAAACCAAATCTTATCCCTCTTGATCGGCCCTCCAACGACGCCGCCAAAGCGGTTTTCCACGAACCGGGAGACCGTAGTCGCAGTGCAGCCGGTAGACGGGGACACTCCAGATGGACAAAACCCAAACACCGGACTCTTCTCCTGGTTGGTCAACGAATCGAATGTTGAACCATCCCAAATCTCGTACGCTGTCCCGTGGAATTTGTTCGTGCCGGACTTGGTGACATAGTTCACCACCGCGCCAGTATTGCGGCCAAACTCGGCATCATAGTTGGTAACCACCTGAATCTCGGCGATGGCGTCCTGGTTGCCGAAAAATATGTCGGGGCCGCCGACGGAGTTGTCGTTGTTGCTCTGCCCGTCAATCTGAAAATTATTGGATCGAGCGCGCTGACCGTTTACGGAAAGCTCGGCCCCGTTGTTGTTGCTGAAGCTGGCATCGCCCGCGGTCGCGACCCCTGGAACGAATAGCGCCAGCGAGTCGAATGTATTCCCCATCGGCAGGTCGGCTACTTTTTGCGCGCTGAAGCTATCCGAAATTTGGTCCGTCGAGGACTCGATCAGCGGCGCAGTACTCTCCACCGTAACCGTCTCGGAAGAGGAGCCCAACTCCAGCTTGACGGTGCCCAGCGAAGTATCCTGACCCACGTTTACTGAAACACCATTGGCCTGATACGCGCGAAAGTTGCTCGCTTCAATGCGCAGATCGTAGGCGCCCGGAGGTAAATTACGCAGCTCCACAACTCCCGTGGAGTTCGTTTGACCCTTGAACTCCCGGTTCGTCGCCAAGTGCTTGGCAGAGACCTTGGCGCCCGCAACCACCGCGCCTTGTGGATCCTGCACTACGCCGGAAATAGACCCCGTAACGATTCCTTGGGCAACGGCGAACGTGGCGCCGAAGACGATTACTCCGAAAGCTACAAAGCAGACAAGCCCGGAGCTGAATTGGTATCGCATGCAGGTTCTCCCGACAAAGACCTTACTTGACTTGTGTTTTGTTCCAGCGCACCGACGAGACCGACATTGGTGTAGTAACTGCCGGAAGCAGTTAACATTCCAATGCATTGTTCGCATAACAACTTTATTTATCATAGATATGCGGCTAAACGCCAGTTGATTTCAACCAATAGACATGGGTTTGCGGAGTTCGCTATGAAAAGCGTTAGCGTTTCGCCTCTTGCCCGTAGTCGGGGCAACTTTCTACCAAAGCAGGCATCCCAATTGTTTGCATGCAGGAGAGCAAGACAATGAGAAACCCTTCAGCCACTCTGTTCCTGGTGTCTCTCCTCCTCGTTGTGTGCTCGGCCTTCGCGTCCACGGCAAAAGCGCAAACCTCCGCCGTAGAAGCGGGCCGCAAGCCCGTGGTGGTTGAGCTATTCACCTCGGAGGGCTGCTCCTCTTGTCCTCCGGCGGATGCGTTACTGCAGAAACTGGAAGCGCAACAGCCTGTGGCTGGGGCAGAGATCATCGCGCTGGAAGAGCACGTGGATTATTGGAATCACGACGGGTGGATCGACCCCTTTTCTTCCGCGGAATGGACGCACCGGCAAGAGGCTTATACCGCGCTGTTCAAGAAGGACGCATATACGCCAGAGCTCGTGGTAGACGGGCAGAGCCAGTTCGTGGGCAACAATGAGCAAGAGGCCGAACTCGAAATCGAAAAGGCGGCCCGCGCAGCGAAAATTGAGGTTGCGATCACTTCTGGAAAGCCGGAAGGGAAGGGCTCACAGCACTTCACCGTGTCGGTAGGAAAGCTTGCGGGAAATAAGGCGGGCGATGTGGCGGAGGTCTGGCTGGCGGTAACCGAGGATGGTCTGCATTCGTCGGTAAGTCTGGGAGAGAATGCGGGGCACGAACTGCATCATGTAGCCACGCTGCGTTCCTTGCGCAAGATCGGGGCCGCAGATGCGAGCGGCGCATCGGTGTCCTTCACAGGAGATACTCTGGTGAAATTCAACTCCCACTGGAATCCTGAAAATCTGCACGTGACGGTTTTCGTCCAGGAGAAAAAGAGCCGCGAAATCCTCGGTGCGGCCTCGACGAAAATCAAGGGTTAGTGCCGCCGACGCTTCGTCGCCGGCTTGGGCGCCGCTTTCTGCTCGCCCGGAGCCAGCACCCGCCGCACAATGGGCGTGTTCAGCTTGTACTTGCGTTCGCTGACGTTACCGGCATCGTCTTTCACGCGCAGGATGAACACCGGCAGCGTACCTTCCTTGTCGAAATTCTCGTTCGTCACAGTCACCGGCAGCACGCCGTTCAGTCCATGCTCGCGGTAGGCAGTTTCGTAGCGATGCTTTCTCACATTCCAGGTGAAGACGCGAATCTGATCGTAATCGTAGGGCAGGCCGTCGTGCGGTTCGGTGATGACGCACAGATATTGGGAAACCTTTTTGTCAGTGCCCTCTTTGCCCGCATCCTGCACTTGATTCAGTACCAGAAAAGCAACAAAACGCTGACCTTCGGCATACTGCGCAACGTCGAGCGGGACGTCGAGGTCCACCATGCGGGCCAGCACCCAGCCCACGCGGTTCTGCGCGTCGCGCACCAACCACCAGTCTTCCAGCGCCGGGCCGGAGGACGCTTTGCCTCCGGAAGTTTTCCCGTTGGCCATTTTCTCGGAAGTTCTCCCCTCAATCCTGGCCGGCGCGAGGGCCGCGCCGGGCTGCTTCTCGGCCGTGGCGCGCTTCAGCACAGAAATCTTCGCGCCCGCCGAAAGCTGGTATAGATGCTCGGTCTCGCGGCCGGGGGTGAGGTGCAGGTTCGTTTCGCTGCGCAGCACACCGGGCGCCTGCACGGGATCATTCACGTTCTCTTGCGTGAGCTTCTGCAGGCCGTCGTAGGTTTGCTGGGCTACCAGGTAACGTTGCTCGATCCAGCCCTCGATGCCGTCTGCGGTGCGCACGCGGGAAAAGCGCTTCTCGCGCTCCAGCACCTCTACCCGGTCGCCGTTCTTCACCGTGCCGACGCGGTTGTAGATGGTGGCCACCTGGTCGCGCAGCGTGGCCTGAGGCGACGAGACATAATTTACCTCCAGCACACGGTGGCCCTTGCGATCACAGGCGGAAAGGCCCAGCAGGAAGACAGCGGCCAGCACGAACACCGGAGCGAGCCGGCAACAATGCAATGGACAAAGTTGTTTCACGATCTTCGAGAGGTCAAGCTTAGCGAGGTCAACGTCAACGAGTTGACGTCAGCAAGCAGCCTTGCAGCGAGGTTCACTTTTCTACTATAACGCGTCGGGCTGATACCTTGCGGGCACGAAAGGGTCTACGCGGAATGCACCTCTGCGGGGCGGAATCCCTTCCGAGACCTGACATCGCACAAGCGCTTCGTTTACCATGAGAGCACAACAAGTTGTGACTCAACCACAGATGAAAAACATATTCAAGAATCATTTGCTTCTTCTGCTTCTTGTGTCGCTATTGGCTTTGGTGTTCGCTGCAGATTGGTGCGCGGCCGCGGATCAGGCGGTGAACGAGGTGTTGCGTCCACCCAAGGGCGCGCAGGTGGCCATTGTGGTCTTCGAGGACCTGCAATGCCCGCAATGCCGCCGTGTGGCGCCCATTCTCGAGCAGGCGTCGAAGACCTACAAGATTCCCCTGGTACGCCATGACTTTCCCCTGCCCATGCACAACTGGTCCTATGACGCGGCCGTGATGGCGCGCTACTTCGACGCGAGTTCAAAAGCTCTGGGCAACGAGTTCCGCGACTATATCTTCTCGAACCAGGTCGAGATCAATCCCCAGAACCTGCGCGGCTATGCCGAGAAGTTCGCCGCCGCACACAAAGTAGATTTCCCCTTCGTGGTCGATCCGCAAGGCAAGTTCGCCGCCGAGGTGAACGCCGACCGCGACCTGGGCAAGGCCATCAATCTCAATCACACGCCCACGGTGTACGTGGTCAGCAGCCGTCATCCGGACAAGCCTTATGTGGAGGTAGACCCCGTGCAGATCAACAACCAGCTCTATGCGTTGATTGATGCGATGATGAAGCAGTAGCAGCTAGCAGTTAGCAATTGGCGTAGAATTGCTAACCGAAAACTGGAAACTTAGAACGGCTAATTGCGACCTGCTAACTGCTAAGTTGTTGAGTCTTCGTGGAAGTGATTGATTCTTCTAGAAAGGCGCCGTCTGCTGGCGGATTGCCGTGCGTTGACTTCGGTTCGCTCCCGGCTAAGTTATTGAGTCTTCGTGGAAGTGATTGATTCTTCGTAGAACGTTCACTTCCCGCCCGAAAAATGCCTTCAAACTCTCGCGCAGAATGGCCCCGTATTCGCATTCGGGGGCCGCTGGGACGCGTTTGTCGATCCCGGACGAGGGAAAGATCATCCGGACATTTCACGGGGCTAGAATCGCCTCTAATGCGATAATTATCTTTAAGCTAACGTCGAAAACGAGGCTCGCAAGAGGAATCAACAACTTACGATCCCATCATGAAGAATCAATCACTTGCAGCGCTCGCACGAAGAATCAACGACTTAGCGGGCTGAGGGAACGATTCATGATTGGCAGAACTGAGAACAGAGAACTGAGAACTGCTCAATCCCCGAATCCGATGCCGAT
>Ga0302180_10003636_pt1 | contig 11584 bp, 7 predicted proteins | sample I_Palsa_E3_2_FD_200575 | JGI IMG/M metagenome (GOLD analysis project Ga0302180, IMG submission 200575) | Peat permafrost microbial communities from Stordalen Mire near Abisko, Sweden - I_Palsa_E3_2 | ecosystem: Environmental > Terrestrial > Soil > Palsa > Peat permafrost | place: Sweden: Abisko... | reverse complement strand
CACTCTTGACTCGAATCCAGGAAAACAGCAACGGCGGCCACAGATTTATAAACCTTCGAATCATGTTGGTCGACATTTTGCCTCCGGATTGCCCACGTTAACACATCTCAAATTACGGGCGAATCAGAGGTAACCGTCGAGGGGTGGCTGCTGAAAAACTTCAGGATGGCACCTTACCTTTCCGCCAGGAGGCAACTCAAATGGTGGATGCGCGCGACCGCGGACACTGCTCGAGTTGGGGCACAGTCATCAGACCATCGGAAGCTGGTTTAACCAGGGGTGATGAATCGGCTGAAGGCACTGTATCGCGGGGCGTTGCCGGCAGGGGCACCCAGGTCTATGCTCCCCGCTATCGCGATGAAGGGTTGCGCAGGATTGCGCAACCGGGGTGCGACGCCGCTGCGATGCACTGCTCTACCAACAGCTGGGATGGATTGGGGCCTTGCGACAAAACCTGCGACCGCGTCAACTCCCCGCCTTGTCATTGACTTGCGCGTTTCACAGACGTAACATTTTGCGCCAGTGATCGGCCAGACCATCTCGCATTACCGCATCGTTGAAAAGCTCGGTGGCGGCGGCATGGGTGTGGTCTACAAGGCTGAGGATGTCAAACTCGGCCGCTTTGTAGCTCTGAAGTTCCTGCCCGACGATGTGGCCAAAGACCCACAAGCCCTCACGCGCTTCGAGCGCGAGGCAAAAGCTGCCTCTGCACTGAACCATCCCAACATTTGCACGATCCACGAAATTGATGACCAGCACGGACAAACCTTCATCGCCATGGAGTTTCTGGACGGCGTGACGTTGAAGTATCGCATTGCCGGCCGCCCCCTAGAAACCGATCAGCTCCTAGCGCTTGCGATAGAGATCGCGGACGCGCTCGACGCTGCCCACTCCGAAGGCATCGTGCACAGGGACATCAAGCCCGCGAACATTTTTGTTACCAAACGTGGTCACGCCAAGATTCTGGATTTCGGATTAGCGAAAGTGAGTCTTGCAGGCGGTTCTTCGAACAAGATTGCATCTTTTAACACGCAGACGGGATCGCTCGGCGCGGATCATCTCACGAGTCCCGGTTCTACGCTCGGCACCGTCGCTTACATGTCCCCAGAGCAGGCAAAAGGCAAGGAACTCGACGCACGCACCGATCTGTTTTCTTTCGGTACAGTCCTGTACGAAATGGCAACGGGAGCCTTGCCGTTCCATGGCGAAACCTCTGCCCTGATTTTCAATGCCATTTTGAACTCCGATCCGCCTCCTGCGATTCGTTTCAATCGTCATATTCCGCCCAAGCTCGAAGACATCATCAACCGGGCGCTGGAGAAAGATCGAGAACTCCGTTATCAACATGCCTCCGACATGCGTTCCGAGTTGCAGCGGCTGAAGCGAGATACGGAAACGGGACGGGCGATAGTTCAGGCTTCCGGCACGGTGGCTGCAGCACAGGAAAGCGGATCAAGCACTATGCAGTCTATGGTCGCCCAACCGCCGTTGCCAGCATCCGGTTCCTCGCCGGCAGTTGCTTCCTCTGTTTCGTCCGGCGCAGTGAAGGTCGCTGAGGTACCTGTCGCGGGCAGGAAAGTCTGGAAGGTCCTGATTCCCGTCGTAATCCTTCTTGCTGCTGCAATCGGGGGGACGTTCTACTGGCGCTCCCACCCAGCCTCTCCAGCAACCAAGGTTACACCGTTGACGGAGAAGGACACTGTCGTTCTCGCCGACTTCGACAACAAGACAGGCGATCCCGTCTTTGACGATGCACTGAAGCAAGCGCTTAGCGTGGAACTGGAGCAGTCTCCTTTCTTGAATGTTCTATCGGACAGAAAGGTCAGCGAGACCCTGCGGATGATGGGGCGGCCTGCAACGGAACGCATTACGGTGGATATGGGCCGAGAGCTTTGTCTGCGAACAGGAAGCAAGGCTTTGCTGGGCGGGGAAATATCGAGCTTGGGCAGCCATTACTTGATCGATCTGAACGCAGCGGCCTGCAGCAGCGGGGATAGTTTGGCGAAAGAACAGGGTGAGGCCACAAGCAAGGAAGATGTCTTGAAGGCCTTAAGTCGAGCCGCTTCGAATCTTCGCGCCAAACTGGGAGAATCGCTGCCTTCGGTGCAGAAGTTTGACGTTCCCATCGAGGCTACAACATCCTCGCTCGAGGCGCTGAAAAATTACAGTATGGGTATCTCAGTTGGGCGAGAGAAGGGAGACGCTCCGAGCATTCCATTCCTGAAGCGGGCCATCGAACTCGACCCCAATTTCCCCATGGCGTATGCCGGACTGTCCATACGCTATGGCAATCTCGGCCAGCCCTCGCTCGCACTGGAATGTGCGACCAAGGCATATGGATTGCGCGACCGCGTCACAGAACGAGAGAAGCTGCGCATTTCTGCCGATTATTTTTTTGCCACGGGAGAATCTGATAAGGAAGCGCAGATCTATGAACTGTGGATCGCGAACTATCCGCGTGACTACTTACCGTACGGCAACTTGGGCGCGAACTACGGTGCCATTGGGCAATATGAAAAGGCTCTCGCCGAATTCCAGGAGTCACTGCGGCTCGACTCTGGCGAAATGGTCGGGTATGGAAATCTGGGATCGATGTATTTGAGCTTGAACCGGCCCGAGGACGCCAAGGCTGCGTTCGATCAAGCTCTGGCACGCAAGCTCGACGGCGGATTTATCCGGTGGGAGCTGTACTACCTGGCCTTTTTCCGAAGTGACTCCGTACTGATGGAACAGCAGTTGGCTTGGGCTGCGGGCAAACCTGGGGATGAAGACCGGATGCTTTCGGAGCAATCTGATACCGAGGCGTACTATGGTCGGCTCGGCAAGGCGAGGGATTTTTCTCGCAGGGCAGCGGAGTCGGCCCTTCGTGCAGACGCCAAAGAGACGGCGGCTCTGTGGCAGGTGAACGCGGCTTTGCGCGAGGCGGAGTTACGTGATCCTGGTCTCGCCCAACAGGACGCGAGCACCGCTTTGAAGTTGTCGCCGGGGCGGGATGTGAAAGTACTGGCAGCGCTGGCCCTCGCCCGAATTGGGGACGCTCCAAGAGCCACGGCGCTGGCCGGGGAACTGATGAAAAGCTACGCCGCCAATACCCTGCTGAAACTCTATTGGCTCCCGACAATCAACGCCGCCATCGCCCTCGATAAGGGAAATTCATCGCAAGCGCTTGAGTATCTGGAAGCAGTTGCCCCGTATGAATTTGGTGCGCCCCCACCATTTCAGGAAGGCACGCTCTACCCTCCTTATCTGCGCGGCCAGGCCTATCTCGTGACACACAACGGAACTGCCGCAGCCGCCGAGTTCCAGAAGTTGCTGGATCACAGAGGTATCGTACTGAATTTTGTGACGGGATCATTGGCGCATCTTCAGCTCGGTCGCGCTTACGCGATGGCAGGCGACACCGCGAAGGCTAAGGTCGCATACCAGGACTTCCTCACTCTCTGGAAAAATGCGGATCCCGATATTCCGCTCCTGAAGGAAGCCAGGACAGAATACGCGAAGTTGCAATAGCCGAAACATCTATATCGCAACGGACTATGCCAATCGCTTCCGAATACGCATGCGGCGGTGTCCCAGAGCAAAATCCTGGTCTATCGACGACGATCGCAAGAGGTGAACAAAGAAGGAAGCGAGCGACTTCGGAGACGACCACGCCGGTGCGACTTAAATTTGCGACTCTCAAGGCCTAACTAACTAACAAGCTCCTTCTGGGCCTCAAGTTCAAGCTCGTCGAAGCGGCGCCATTTGTAAAATGCTATGGATACGATCCAGCTCAATGCGAACAGGCCCACAATGAAATACCCGAGTGTGCCGAAGTTGTCGTTGAGCCTGGCGACCGCTCTCCAGAACCATCCTTCGAGATGAAGGTGTTCGCCCACGAGCCCGAGAGCTTCAATGCCTCCTACGACTAAGGCAACAAGGACCGACACCGAGGTGATCGTGATGTTGTAGTAGAGCTTGCGAATGGGTTTCACAAACGCCCATCCGTATGCGCCTAACATCAGGATATTGTCCGTAGTATCGATGAGCGACATCCCCGCGGCAAAAAGTACAGGGAAAACCAGGATCGACCAGAACGACAGGCCCTTCGACGCTTCAGCCGCGGAAATTCCCAAAAGGCCGATCTCGGTGGCCGTGTCAAATCCGAGTCCAAAAAGAATGCCCAACGGATACATATGCCAACTGCGGCTGATCATGCCGAACATCGGACGGAATAGTCGCGCCAGAAACCCGCGACCGCCGAGAAGCATGTCGAAATCTTCGTCCACGTAGGGCTCGCCGCGACGAACCCGTAGAAAAACACGGTAGATGGATCGCAGAACGATCAGATTTACGATGGCGATCGCAAATAGAAAAAAAACTGAGACCAAGGTACCGATTACGCCCGCCACGTTCCGGAAGGCGTCCATGCGATGCTGCAGAGTCAGCGCCGCTCCCGCAATTGCCGCAGCGCCAAGCACGACAACGGTTGAATGGCCGAGCGAAAACATGAAGCCGACCGCCACCGGGCGTTTTCCGTCCTGCATCAGTTTCCGGATTACGTTGTCGATCGCCGCTATGTGATCCGCATCGACGGCATGACGCAATCCAAAGCTGTACGCGAGAACTGCGGTTCCCAAAAGTACCGGGTAACGGTGGAACGCAACTCCGGCCCACAACCATGCCCCAATATTGAATGCGAACAAAATACCGTACATGGCAACGATCCGGCTGCGGAGATGATCGGCACCGTCGCTGAACAAAGTGCCGAGTTTGGGTCGTTCCGTTGATCTCACGTTTGCACGGCCATCGGAGACTTGCTCGGATTTCTGATTGCGAATTTTCATTAGGGTGCGGAGCGACCGAAACTGTAACGTAAAGTGAATCGCGCCTGAACCGGTTCGACGGGGTGCATAACCCTTGTGAATGCCGCGTTAGCATTTACAACACTCGCAACCTGCGCCTGCCCTGCTAAGGTCGTTGGCGGTGTCGCCGGTAGCCCCAGCCCGGCTGCTGGCGTTATTTCCGATACATAGGCGTAGTCAACGTCGTGATCTCGGCGGTTAAACAAATTCAAAACTTCGCCCCAGAGGCTCCAGTTCTTGGTGATTTTATAACTGGCCCCCAGGTTGACCAACGCCGTTGAGGGTGAGGTATAAATTGCGTCGGACGTCAAAGGGCGCGGGCCAAAGTAACGCAGGCGCAAACTCGCCGAAAAGCCTTTGTAATCGTGCAGTGAGACGCCCGCTGCAACCACCCACCGCACTGCTTCGGGCACCTCCTTGCCGTTCGGATTTTGCAAGTAAGCGCCGCCCCCGATCGGAATAACCCCAAAGCAATTCGAGTTTCTTGCGCAAAGCTGGGGACCCGTTGGGGTCGAGGTGTAAAACGTCGAATCGTAGGGGTCGTTTTGGGTAAAAATGGCGCGGGAGTCCGCAAAGTCAACATCAAAAACCAAGTGGTGCGTTGGGGTGTAGTAGTTCCCAACTTCTATGCCGTAGCGGTTGCTCGACTCAACTGAGGGAGTCGTGCCTCCGGTGTCGCCATCCTGCAGCAGTTCGGAATTACTGTGGAGATACCAGACTTCAACCGTGCTTTGCAGTTGGGGGACGGCCGCAGTGCGCACGCCGACTTCCGCGCCTTTCGTTTCGGCCAGGAAAGGAATCTTAATGGGGTTCGGCGTGTTGTAGTAAGGATAGGCTGGCGAGACCGGTTCATACAGTTGCGTTGAGCCACGCACGTCGTTGGTGTGGTAACTGGCTCCGCCCTGCACATACAGCTCCGTATTGGCCCACGGGCCGAAGATCAAACTTGCTTTGGGGCTGGGCAGGAACTTGCTGATCGATTGGTGGGTATTGGGATTGTAGTTGGCAGGGGAGGGATCGTTCGGATAGTTGGAGTTGGTGGGATTCGTAAAGCTGGTGATGACCCCTTTGCCGTCGTCGCCGCGCAGGGCCAGGATCGAGCGGAATTTGCTCGCCCACTGGATCTTGCTTGTCACCCAGGGACTTCCTATCGTCTCCGTAAATTTGTTCAAATCCGTATCCGCGGGCAAAACCGCGACCTGATCGAGGGAGGAGGGTACATCCAGATAGTTAGCTGCATAGTAAGTTTTGCTCGTACGCACGCGATCTTCCGTCCGGAAAAGGCCGTTGTGGATCCAATCGTTGCGCAGCTGCATGCCAAACGTGGTTTCCGTCTTGCGGCCGAAGAAGTGCCCGAACATCGTATGCCGTATGTCGAACCCAGCCACCCAACGCCTGTCCTGCTGTTCGAACTGGTCGCCCTTATAGGGGTCGACCAGGTAGTAGGTGAAATCGGAGAACAGATTGAGATCGTAATAGAACCCGTAGGCCATGAGTGTCGTTTCGGAATTTGCGCCCTTGTGATGCCATTCGCCTTGCAAGCTATAACGTTGCGATCTGCCACCGTCAGTCGGGCTCAGTGAGCCGAAGAAACCGACGACGGGTATGGCCGTATAGGGGAGCTGATCGTTCGAGTTCCACCTAGCTCCATCGTAAGCGCGGGCCGTGATGCTGAAACCCTTGTCGTGTCCGCCCTGGCTGTAGGTTACAAGGCCATTGAATTTGTAATAATTGTCCGAATGCACCCATGGGCCACCATCGTGATACGCCTCTCCGCCGTACAGCAAGTTGCCCTTGCCGAGCTTTTGCGATACGCCGAAAACGAACCGCGCAAACTGGTACATGCCACCGTCGACCTGGAAGAAGTTCTGGGGCAGCGTCTTGTAATACACCACTTGGGCATTTCCCGCCGAGCCATAGTCGCCGACTTCGGCGTAGTAAGGACCTTTCTCGGAATCCAGCCGCTCCACAAACTCCGGGATGACGGTGTTCATGTCCGAGTAACCCTCGCCGTGGGCGTGCGACGGCAGGTTCAGCGGCATGCCGTCGAGAAAAATGGCGAAGTCCGTGCCGTGGTCGAGATTGAACCCGCGCAGAAAATATTGGTTGGCCTTGCCGCCACCGGCGTGTTGCGTGATGATGAGACCGGGAAGCGTCTCCAAAATCTCTCCCGAGCGAAGAAGCGGACGATCTTTGAGTTCCTCTGCGCCCACCGTTACCTGGCCGGCGGAAGCGGCAATTCCGATGAGGTCATCCGCTCGACCCTGCACGTTTATGGTGGTGCTCACGGAGCTCACAACCAGAGAAATGCGCAGCGATGCCCGCGCCTCGGTGGACCCGACGGTGACAGGCGCTTCTTTAGTTTCAAAACCGGATTTAGATACCACGAGTCGATAACTGCCCGTCGAGAGTCCGGCGATGCTGAAGGAGCCGCGTGCGTTCGACTGAGTCGTTATTTGTACAGTACCGTTCGCGCTTCGAACCTGCACGGTAGCCCCGGCAATCACCGCGCCGGACATGTCCACGACGGTTCCAGATAGCTGAGGCGGATAAGCCTTATCACTCGTGGCGACCGGCGTCTTCTCCTGCGCAATTGTCGGAAGCGAAAACGAGAGTATAAGCGTCAAGAACAGCCCTGTAGTTCTGGTGGCAGCGACACCGAATCTGTCGCCGTCGTTCCGGCTCGCAGCAATTCTTCTCATATTACGTTTTCACCGTTCGTGCTACCGAAAGATCGGGTGACACGAAGTTCATAATCGTGCTACAACCAGCACGAAATGTAAAGGCAATCGGTATTCATAGAGTTATTTGGCCATACGGGACTTTCCCTGCTTCTTGCCAAGGAGATTCCCCGGGTTGCCTCAACGGTGCGGGTGGGGATGGCGCGAGACGGTCTGTGGAGAACTCATCACGAGTCGCCCATGCTGGACACCTTTTGTGCTGATGAGGCGGTCGGCAAGTTTTTGGACCTCTCTCGACTTGCCCCGCAGAACCACGACCTCCAGACAGTTTTCATGGTCGAGGTGCGCATGCAGATTGGAAATGATTAATTCGTGTTTCTCATGCTGGAGATCGGTAAGCTTTTCCGGCAGCAGACGCGTGTGGTGATCGTAAATCAAGGTGACGGTTCCCACGACAAACGCATTTGCGGGGATCACTGCGGATCCCACCAGTCGGTCGCGAATCAAATCGCGAAAAGCCTCAGAGCGATTGTCATAGCCCTTTTCCGCGATGAACGAATCAAACCGATCTAGTAGTTCCGAATCGATCGATACTCCGATACGGCTAAGGTTCCCCATGACACCTTCCTCCGGCCAATCATAAACGTAGCACACTGTCCATCGTCCGTAGCACGCTCGAATCTCCCCGTGGAAACAAATCTGAAACGAATCTAGAGAGAAGAGATCCATGCCACTCGAGGTGGCTGTCCCTCACCAGAAATCCGCCACCGTTGTATCAGTGTCCACTTCTTGGTTCAACAACAGTCATTTTCAGACCACTTCACTATCCCCGGTCCGCATGGCAACCTTCGTCGCGAAATTCTCTAATCTTCAATCTCGTGTGACGGGCATCGCGGCCTCGAGTCGCGTTACAATTGCGACCAGCCGCCGCTTTCTTGTTTTAGCCGTTTGCTGGCCCGTGGCGAAGCAGAAAGGAAAAAGGTTCTTATGCAAATCCTTTTACTTTCTATGCCGGATTCGTTCGAACATATGCCACCTCACGCCATCCGTATGCCCAATGGCGCGCTCACGTCGCTGGCGGGAAATATTGATCCGCAGCACCGCGTGGCCGTGGCTGATTTGATCTTGGTGCAGCGACAGGTTCGGGAAACAGTCACCCGGCTTGTTCATGAGCTCGATCCGGAAGTTGTCGGGCTTTCGATCATGACGTTTCAGCGCCGCACCGCCGCTCGAATCATCGAACTGGTCCGCGGTCTCCGGCCGGGTGTGAAGATCGTGGTGGGAGGATACGACCCCAGCCTTGCCCCGGAAGCTTACCAGGATATGGACGTCGATTACCTGGTGCGCAGCGAGGGGGAAGTCACATTCCGTGAACTTGTGCGCTCAATCGAGTCGCGGTCCGGTGTCGAAGGCATTCGCGGGCTTTCCTATCGATGCCAAAACGGCGAGAGCTGGGTACATAATCCCGACCGGCCGCCGCATCGGCTTGAAGATAGCGAAATTCGGCCGCCGAATCGCGACGCACGCGTGCTGAAGGGATACACGCTGATGGGCCGCCAAATTGACGTTATCGAAACATCGCGCGGCTGCACCTACGATTGCAGTTTCTGTTCGATTATCGAGATGCGAGGGCGCAACTTTCATACTTACTCGTTCGACCGAGTGTTGGCTGACATTCGCGATGCTCGCGACCACGGCGCTCGCACCATTTTCCTGGTTGACGACAACATTACGCTGAACGTGCGGCGCTTCGAGGCGCTGTGCGAAGCCATCATTGCTGCCGGGCTGAACAAGCTTGATTACTTCGTGCAGGCCATGACTTCTGCGATCGCGAACCACGGGGAAACTCTTGCCCCGCTGATGCGGCGAGCGGGATTCCGCTACGTATTCCTCGGGATCGAAAACATTTTGGAAAGCGACTTGGAATTTCTGCGCGCCTCCGCCAAAAATACTGAGCGCACGAACGGATACAACACCGGAAACGCAACGCTCAAGGCGATCGATTACCTTCATCGCAACCAGATGTATGTGGTCGGGGGGTTGATTGTTGGCAGTCCGGGGGATACTCGTGAGTCGATCGATGCGAACCTCGAATTTGCGCGGCGGTACGTAGACTGGCCCTACATTCAACACCCCACACCGTATCCGCGAACACCCATGACAAAAGAGTTCCGCGATCAAGGTCTGATCATGAGTGAGCGGCTCGAGGAATACGATGGCACGACAGCGGTGGTTCGTACCGAACACCTGCCGGCTGAAGAGGTGGAATTTATGCGCTGGAGGGCTGAGCGCTGGATGAAGATTCACCATATTCCCGCGGTTATAAAACATGATCCGGGATTCGTCCTGATACAGGGGTGGAAGATGTTTGCTCACACCTTCCGCGGCAGTTCTGTGCGCTCCGCGCTGGGATTGGAAAGCGAAAAGAAAGTGTTTGAGAGGTATCGAGAGATTCGACGGCAGGAGCGAGAGTACGTTTAAGTAAGAATGGAGAAGTCAGGGTCGTGAAAAGCTGCCGTCAGCTGCAAGTCCCGGTGCGCGATTGGTTTTCCGCGATTCTTCCCGGGCTTGCCGATCTTCGATCAGTTGCCTCCCAGTTTTCCGGCGGAAATGGGGATCGACCAATGTGCCGGACGCGCTGACGCTCAGCGATTCGGGAAACTGAAATCACCCGAAATCGCGGGTATTGAACGCCTTATGGCACTTGCCAATCCCACGATTCAGCGGAATGGTGAGAGCGGGTGATGATCGAGCTGCGGCTGACGCGGAAATAGTTCTCCTGGCACCTTCCAAGTCCGGTAAGCCGGCAAACCCTCCCTAATCGGTGACATTACTCAGAAAAGCCTCGTTTATCATAGCCATTGGCTGCATGTCCAAGTACTGAGGTGCGTGACGACTGAAGTAAAGCGGCGTCCTTGGCGGGTGATCCACAGAAATTTGCCCAGCGCGCGATGATCACAGCGACCTGCGGACTTGGACTGATCGACACGTCCGCGGTCGCGGAGTCGTTCGGCATCGCGCACAGCATCAGCAGACTGATCCGATCCCTCGCGGGCTCGCCGGAATTGGACGAACAAGTCGCATAATCGTGAAGGTCCAATTTCCGATCATGACCCGGTCACGCGTCCGTACTCGTTCATGGGGAAGCTGTGCCGTCCGACCATCGGCCGATTGGAACCAGAAACAGGGTCAGTTGGTCTAGATTGGACTTCACCCCGAGAATCGGGGAGCTCGGCGAACCTGCGCCCCAAACCGCAGGGTCTGTGAGTGGAAGGAAAAACATCAGGTGGGAATGCCAGTGGCCGTCCCGATCGCTCAAGTATCCTTGCTTTGACATCATGTAGCACATCGCGCCGGTTTCCGGCGTCGACAATTCCTTCCTGTCGAAAGCGGCTTTGATGGCCTCGGCCATATGGTCTTTGGATCGCGAAGCCAATATCACCTCAGTTTTCCTGAGGGTGAGTGGAACCTGGGATCCCGCAGCGAGCGGGTTGAGACAGATCGGGGCCCGCAGTTTGGGGTTCCAAAAATCAGGATCGTCGGTTCCAGCGGTCCAGGATCGCCACACCATGCAAACGAAACCATTCTTGCCTTTGACCACGGTTTCGTAACCGTGCTGTCCGAGCACCATGATTTCCGCATCCTGTGAGATGGACTGCGGGGCGGCGCTCCGGGCCAGTGCTATCTCGGCGTTTCGCTCCATCAGGTATTGGTCAAGCGGGGCCATGCTGGGATAGGACCCTTTGTCGTCTTGCGCTTGCACCGGCCCCGCCGCAGCCAGCACGGCAACCATCAAAAAGCGACTTAGTGCCATCGTCATGAGATTTTTCCGATTCATGGGTTTCTCCTGAGGGTCCCGGCGCTCAGCCGGGCGCCAACAAAGTGGCATGAGGTATCAGTTGCTCAGTCACCACCCGCCGGGCTAGGCGGCAGACGGCGCCTGGCCGTATGCCTCCTTTAATTTGGCGATATCAAATTTCTTCATTTTGAGGAATGCTTCCGTCACTCGTGCCAATCTTGACTCGTCTTTGTCATTCAGCATCCCATCCATAGCCGTAG
>Ga0302180_10003633_pt1 | contig 11593 bp, 8 predicted proteins | sample I_Palsa_E3_2_FD_200575 | JGI IMG/M metagenome (GOLD analysis project Ga0302180, IMG submission 200575) | Peat permafrost microbial communities from Stordalen Mire near Abisko, Sweden - I_Palsa_E3_2 | ecosystem: Environmental > Terrestrial > Soil > Palsa > Peat permafrost | place: Sweden: Abisko... | reverse complement strand
AGGCTCGTTATCGGTAAGCTCCCCCCCGGTAGGGTCCACGTCTCCCAGCGACCGACTACGTGATTACGGGCGAAGAATGGCGAACGTGCCGACTGACACCACAACCGAGACTCCGATCGCGGCAAAGATCCTACGCGCCCCGCTCTGAACGCTTAGAATCTGCCAAACTATCGTGCCAACTCCGACCACCTCGGCGGTCAAAGCCAGCGCGAGAAATCGCAGAGCGCGAGCCCGGAAAAGGCTCGCTGCAGCCTCTTCACTCGGGATCCCAAAAACAGCCCCATACGCGAGGCCATTAGCGGTATAGGAAAACCATGCGAATGTGGCGATAAGGATCAGTGAAAGGCCACTGCTCCAGATTGCGACTTGCTTAGCGGACATTGTGACAGTGGATACGCTTCGTACGGGATGCCGGTTCCGATGATGGGAAGGACCGACTTCTTGCTAGCAACCGCTAGTGATGAGCACGGTAATATCGCAGTATGAAACCCAACTGGGTTGAAACTGGCAATCAGCTTCGCCTGGCCATCGTTCCGCGTCCTCGCGGAGGCGACTGGCTGGAGGACGAGCTGGATCAAATGAAGCGAGCTGGGGTAGATGTGTTGGTTTCCATGCTTCAGGCCGACGAAGCTGCTGAGCTAGGCCTTTCATCAGAGGCGGAACTTTGTGAAGCCAGAGGGATCGTCTTCCGATCCTTCCCCATCCCGGATCGAGAAACGCCGCCGTCCACAGCATCATTCTCCCGCTTCGTAGATGAGGTGAGGGCCGAAGCCCACGCCGGACGCAGCGTCGCTGTCCATTGCAGAGCTTCAATCGGACGTTCCTCTTTGCTCCTGGCTGCATTGCTTACCGCCGAAGGATTCGCGCCGGATGATGCCTTCAGGCGGCTAACCCTGGCACGAGGCTTGCAAGTCCCTGATACTGCCGACCAGGTGCGCTGGGTTGAGCGTTTTGCGGCAACACGGCAGGTTCTTTGAAAGTCGAGTTTACGTAAGCTCCTCCGACGGGGTGCGGCATCCCGCTTTTGTCGTTGCCGGTGTGCATGATCCGCTGCCGGGAGCCTAGGTACCTTGCTGTAGATAATCGTTTCCGCAGTGATTTCGGGTACAGGTTCGGGTACACACATCAGTTTGGCTTCTTTAAGCCGGATTACTCTAAATTACGGTGAGCACTGGGTTTAGGCCTACGCTGGATTACGGTTTATTACCCTTATTTATCATAGATTTACGGTGTTCGCGGCAAACTCAAAATCCGCCGAAGGCAACCTCGTGGGGGTTCGACCCCCCCTCCCGGCACCATCTGAAATGCAAATAGCCTCTGGGGAATCAGAGCTTGCCGCGGTCGTTAGTGGCTTTGCTTTTGGGCATTTTCGGGGCGGTTCGAGGCGTCCACGCCCGCTGATTGCCAGTCCTGCGGGTGATCATGAGTCGGTTCAGATCTCGACGCCCCATGTCGGAACGCCCGGGTGCGGGTCTCCGTAGATGGCGTACCTGAACGCCTTATCGTACCACTCGATCTGATCCTGGAGCATATTCGCGTTCGACGTGTTCAGGTTGATCTCGATCGTCAGCTTGCCCGGGCGATCCGCGCGTTGGCCACCATCAGCGCAGCCTGCTCCTTCTTGGACAGCCGCTTCGTGGTGGCCTTCTCGTCGAGGCTGTCCGTTGCGACGCTCGCGGCACCAAGGGTGAGCGCACGCGCACAGTTGGCATTCGGCTTGGGCAGGCAGTCCGCAACGACCGCGAGCGCGGCGCCGGAGTCGTTTCGAAGCAAACACCAAGGATGTCCTCCCTCGCTCGACATACGAAAAGATCGGTTTGATCGTACTACATCCCGCCCAGAACGCGCCCCGAACGCGGTGCCCTGAAAACTGTGGGGACTTTAGCGGGGACCCTGCGCACAATTCAGCAGCAATCAATAGCAGTCAGATAGGAGCAGTCAGATAGGCCGAGTGTCAACAGCACAGGATATCAACTGGCCTGCTTTGTTCTGCTAACCGAGGGGTTGTAGGGTCGAAGCTGTCACTTTCAGCATTATTTGGCGTAGTTTTCAACGGTATTTGGCGTAGAGCAGGCTGGATCGAAGGAACGTTGCGAGGTACTTTGGCATGCACTTTCCTGCAGAATCAGAGACTTACCTAAACTTTGACCCCCCTCCTGCACTAAGGTACCAGTTTAGGTACAGCGCGCATCCACCGTCGTTTCAATAGATTGGCTCCGCTCGCGGCGGACTTTATTTCTGCAGATTATCCTTATTCACGCCGGATTGCGGAATGCGCAGCGGACTTCGTAATCGGTTCGCTTGAAAGAAATATGCTGCGACGTATGAGCCACCGTAAAATTCGCGTAGATCGCGATGTTCCTACGGCCTGATAAGGCAGGAGATGCCAGCAGCTATCCGAAGCGCAGCGGAGTCGGCTCAGATTAGAGATTGCGAAGAGCTGTCGTAAAATTTTCGATCTTGCGGGTCGAGTAGGCTTTACCGGATTTGAGGTTGCGCTCAATGCATAATCCGGAGAAGTAGGAGAAGTCAGAAATTCGTCGACAGAATACCTATTCCCCATGACACGACCAACAAGTGATCAGCACCGAATCCAGGCGTGGTGCATTCGCTGTGCTTAGTCGAAGGGTCGCGGATCCGGCGACACGATAAATGTTCCCCATGACAGGCCCGGCGCGGTTACGCAGCGACCCGGGAGCCGCTACTCGAGATTCGGGGATAGCTATATGTCCCTCTTGAGTCTTACGTCAAGATAATAAGACTGTTAACTACTAGTTAAACACCCCTTCATCCTCATCTTTATTTGCAAATGCCGTGGACGGCAGAAGTATGCGGTAATAGCTTCCTAATCAGGGGCCCCACTGGTAGATCCTCCGACGCCCCACTTACCGGGACATGGAGACGTGCGGACAAAAATGAGAAAGCGCCCTTCAACCATCGAATCGACACGCCGCTCCACCGCTTATAGAATGCCGGCCCTGGACCCGGCAGTCTTATTTATGCCTGGGGTATCCGGCCTTCGACAACAATGCCAACCGACCAATGACTTTCGACACCAATTCGAAATCGTGCAAGCAGGCAAATTATGAAATCTAACCTTATCGACGGGATAACCCGTCCATCCTTACCTACTCTGTCCGACATACAACGTCGCATGGTCGAATTCACCGGCAAGCAACTGCAGCTTGCGCCACAGCCACAGCGACAGACCCGCCCGGCGCCTCCCACACCGGCACCGCCCAGTGTGTCCCCGGATCCAATCCTCAGCGATGCCGCACTCTACGGCGTCGCGGGGTTGGCCGTATGCGGCTTGGCCCCGCACAGCGAAGCCCATCCCGCTGCCATCCTCCTCCAGCTGCTGGCCGCGTTCGGCAATGCCGTTGGTCCCGCGCCCCACTGCATGGTCGATGCTACCCGCCATGGTCTCAACCTTTTCGTGGTGCTGGTCGGCGAATCCAGCAAGGCCCGAAAGGGAACAAGCTGGAACCAGATCCGCCGCCTCTTCGCGGAAGTTGACCACCCCTGGGTCACCGAACGCGTCACCACCGCTCGCTTGACGCCCGCTGCGCTTATCTATTCTCTGCGCGATCAGCAGCCGGCCACGGACCGTCGCTTGCTTGCGCTCTCGGAAGAATTTGCCGCCGTTCTCCATTCCCTCCGGCGTGTCAAGGGCCACCTCTCGCCCCTGCTCCGTTGCGCCTGGGATAGTGGCGATCTCCGCTCGCTCCATGGTCTCCACCCCATCCAGGCAACCGGCACCCATATCAGCCTGATCGCCCACATCACGCAGCGCGAACTCGCAGAGAATCTCCACCCTACAGAAGCCCACAACGGCTTCGCCAACCGTTGTCTCTGGACTGCAGTGCAGCGCAGCCAATGCCTGCCCGAAGGCGGCAACCTGGACGCTCACGAGTTATCCGCCGTCGCCGCCGAACTCCGCCGCGCTCTCGATTGGGTCGGCGATGCGCATTCCATTCGCCTCGCCCGCGACGACCAGGCGCGAGCGCTCTGGCACGAGCGCTATCCGGCCTTGAGCCAGGCTCGTCCCGGCCTTTACGGCGCCGCCACCAGTCGGGCCGAAGCCCAGGTTCTGCGTCTCAGCGCTATATATGCTGTTCTCGACTGCAGCCCCATCATCGGGCTGCCTCACCTGCAGGCTGCCCTCGCCGTGTGGGACTACTGCTCCGCAAGCGCCTCCCTCTTCTTCGGCACATCCACCGGTGACCACACCGCCGACCGTATACGCGAAGCCATCAACGCATCCACCGGCGGCTGCTTGTCCAGAATGCAAATAACTGCTCTCTTCCACGGCCGTCTCAGCAGCAGCCGCATCGAAGCCGCACTCGAACAACTCATATCATTGGGTGCGATTTACCCAAGTATCCAACCCAGCGGGGGGCGGCCCTCTACCCTCTGGTCTGCGATACCGGAATCCGAGTCCTTGAACGAGAAAGAGTCACACCATGGCTCGACAACTGAGGAAACGACCAACGAGGAATCAATGCAGGGGCAGACTTAGTATGCTTAGTCTGCTTAGTTCGCACATTTCTACAGGGAACTGGAAGTAAACGTCCCAAACGCTAGATCGTGCCTATTCCCAGGGAGCGTTCACGTGCCAGTCGCAGTTACAACCACCCTTTCCTCATGATCGACCCTGGCGCAGCAAGCCCTGGTCAAAGTTCTCGCTCCTGAAACGCACCATGGTAGTACCCAACGTGGGTAAGACACCCCTCCCCTCCTAACCCGCTCAGAAATAACATCCTTACTCCCTTGCCCGGGTAACTCGCAATAAAATCCCGCTAGGCACGTCATAACGCGCCGGAGGTTTAGCTCCGGACAAGGTCGTTGATCTGTTGATCTTTGCGGTTCCGCCAGACTTATAGATTGCGCCTGCCATGCTCCTCGCCCCTGAATCTCCCCTGCGAACAAATAGTTATGCCGGACAAGAGCAATGGCGCACTGCTATTGGCCGAGGGCTGGATTGACCGAAGAGCCGTTTGTGGCGCTTCATCCGCCAGCTCGCGTGGGAAGATGGGAATTCGAGGCGCAGTTGATCAGATAGCGGCACTTCCGGCGAATGACATGGGGGAGCGCGATCCGTTTGGCGCCACCGTAACTCCGACGTTTGTCGTTGACAAGGACTGGCGTTCGCGTCCGGCACGGCGAAGCAGTTTACGAAAGAAGCGCTCCGCCGCGAACGGTCGCGTTTGATTGAACGAGAATATCGATCACCGCTCCGTTCTGATCGACCGCCGACCAAAGATAATACTTCCAGGCGCTTGATCCTTAGGAAAACCATCGAGGTGCCACTTCGATCCCAGCTTTCCCTTGGTTCTGCGACGAAGTTGCTCGGCGAAGTACGGGTCGACCTTGTCACACCATTCCTTGACCGTTTCCCAGCTCAGACGAACACCACGTCTGCCATCATCTCCTGGACCTATCGATAACTCACCGAGAACCGGAAGCAGAGCCAAACCACCTGGCTGATGACTCGGCGGGAAAGCAATGACCACGGTAAAGATCGGCTGGGGCAGTCACTCTGTCACCACCTCATCACGCTCATCAGCACACCGAGCCCAAGTTGACAGTACCTACATTGTAGAAGAGCCTCATAGGTACAGGTAGTCGTATCCATTCTTCGCCAGGATTGTAATCAGGCAAGGAACAGCCTGTCCGGAACATGGAGCGGAATTTTCATACATGTCAGAATAAAAGGAGTTCGCTTCAAGATGATCTCCGGTCCGACACCGACGCGGTGCGGCTGTTTTGCTTCCCGCACGCAGGAGGCAGTTCCTTTCAGTTCCGAGCCTGGCAGCTGGGAACCAGGATGCAGGTCACTCCTATTCACCTGCCTGGACGGGGGAAGCGAATCACAGAGAACCCTGTTTCCAACCTCCGCCGCTTGGCCAAAGAAGTTTTCAACGGTGTCAGTAGCGAGTTCCATTCTCCATTCTGCCTTTTCGGACATAGCATGGGGGCTTTGCTCGCATTCGAGGTCGCGAGACTAGCTTCCGCTCGGCAGATCCCGCCCGAGTATCTGTTTGTGGCCGGCGCAAAAGCTCCGCATCTCCGAACCCTGCCTCGACGGACATATGATCTTCCTGAGGCAGAGTTCTTGCAGGAGATTCATAAGTTGAACGGAATGCCCCGCGAAGTGCTCGAAAATGAGGAACTGCTTTCCTTGGTGGTCCCAATTCTGCGCGCCGATTTCCAAGCGGTCGACACTTACACCTTCCTTTCGGGCGAACCGCCATTGACCTGCCCGATTGCAGCATTCGGCGGCCTTGAGGATCCGTTAGTGCCCGAGCAGGACCTGCGCGCCTGGCGGCAGCACACCACGCGAGAGTTCTCCTCGCTCCTACTGCCCGGCGACCACTTCTTTGTCAACACTGCTTATTTGCAGTTGACCGCCGAGATTGCCCGGCTTTTCCAACAGAACCGGCCCTGATGAGTGCCGATTCCGCCGCATGCGCTCGCGCTGGTTCAGCAGTGCCGCTTTCTGCTTCAAGCCGCGTTCCCACACTTGCTTAGTCCTCTGATCATCCACTTCGTTGCTGCAGCCGCTTAGATGTCCAGCGAGTTGACGAATCGTAGGATGGGTGAACAACTCGATCAACGTTAGCTTGCGCGGCAAAGTTTCATTGAGACGCGATTGCATCTGAATCATCAGAAGCGAGTGACCTCCAGCGTCGAAGAAGTTTTCATCTAGATCAATAGAATTGACGCCCAAGACCGATTTCCAGATGTTCGCGATCAACTGTTCGGTCTCGTTGCCGGGCTCACCTGGAGGGTGGATCTGGTCAGGGGCGGGCCGGAGCGAGAGCAGAGCTCGGGTATCGATCTTTCCGTTTGCAGTTAGCGGAAAGTCGGGCACGAGCAAGATGTTTGCGGGAATCATGTACGCCGGCAAAACCGTGCGGACAAAATCCTTTAGCTCCCGCGCCCCCGGAGGTTCTTCCGCCCGCGTTATGCAATATGCGCACAATTGCTCGTTTGCAACCAGCACCACAGCTGATTGAATCGTCGGGTGACGTTTAAGGGCTGCCTCGATTTCACCTAGTTCGACGCGGAAACCTCTTAGCTTTATCTGTTGATCCCGCCTGCCGATGAACTCGATGCGACCGTCCGGCGCATAACGCCCTACATCGCCGGTCTTGTAGACACGTTCGCCCGCGCGTGGTTTGAATGGGTTCTGAATGAAGCGTTCGCCGGTGAGCTCAGGATCGCCGAGGTACCCCCGCGCAAGCGGCACGCCACCGATAACGATCTCGCCGGCAACTCCTGCTGGGACTAGATTTAAATCGGGATCGGTTATGTAGCACTGTGCGTTTGCAATCGGACGGCCGAGGTAGATTCGGGACGCAGGGTCAGAAGCGCTGCATCTCTCGTGGAGAACTCCGACAGATGCCTCGGTTGGACCGTACCCATTATGCAAGTTCGCTTTGATTCGTTCGAAAAACCGCTTTCGCAGTTCCGGCGTGAGCGCTTCGCCGCCGGACCAGACTTCTCGCAGCGTTCGGGTCTTCTCCGTAACTTCCTCAGTTTCTAGAAAAACACGGAGCATGGCTGGCACAAAATGCGCGAACGTGACGCCTTGGCGGTGGATTAGATTGGCAAGATACTCGGGATCCCAGTGTTTACCCGAAGCAGCGACGACCAGGGTCGCGCCTGCCACAAGCGGTAGGAAAATCTCTCCTATAGAAACGTCGAAGGTGAGAGGAGTTTTGTAGAGGATGCGGTCTCCAGGGCCGATGCTTAGGAGCCGCGCCTGCCAGCATACCCGGTTAACTATTCCGCGATGCTGGATGGTGACACCCTTTGGTTCTCCGGTGGATCCGGACGTAAAGATGGTGTAAGCCAGATCGTCCGGGCGCACGTCGGACGGTTGAAATCTCGCTCCATAATCGGACTCAGGTTCGTCGATGTAAAGGCGTGGAAGAGAGGATACAGCTAAGCCCCGAAGATGAGATTGCGTCATCAGCACCCCGGCGCCAGCTTGTTCGAGCATGAAGGTGATTCGATCAGCTGGATGCTCGGGATCGATGGGTAAGTACACACCACCCGATTTCAAGATTCCGATTATGGCCGGTACAAGAGACAAAGAACGTTCTGCCGCAACCGCCACCACGGTTCCAGTAGTTACGCCGAAAGACTGAAGGCGAGCCGCGAATCGAGCCGCGGCTGCGTCCACTTGCCCGTACGATAGCGACTCATCTTCCCAAACGATAGCGGTCGCCTCGGGAGAACGCCGCACCTGCTGTTCGAACAGTTCGTGGAGGCCCATGTCCGGGAATGGCGCGTCTGTCTTGTTCCACTCGTACAAGATACGGTGCTCTTCGGCTCTTGTCAGCAGACGCAGGCTTGAGATGCGTTGTTCGGAGGAATCAGCAATTGAATTGAGAATCGCGACGTAGTGACCCGCCATGCGATCAATAGTTTCCTCCTCGAATAATGCGGTTCGGTAGGTCACAATCAGTTCCAGTTCGCCGCTGCGCTCTTTTACATCAAAGACCAAATCAAAGCGCGCTGCGCCGCTGTCTCTTTCGACGAGTTCCACTTCGAGTCCGGGCAAACGAAGAGCAGATGTGGGCAGGTTCTGGAACGCAAATAAAATTTGGAAGAGAGGCGTGATGTTAAGGCCGCGGGCTGGCGCGAGTTCCTCCACCAATTTGTCGAACGGCAGGTCCTGATTGGCATAAGCGTCCAGACATGTGTCTCTGACTTGGCGAAGCAACTCGATGAACGGCATGTGACTTTCGACGCGCGCCCGCAGCACGAGCGTGTTGACGAAAAACCCGATTAGCTCTTCCAGGCCCGGCCGGTTCCGGTTCGCGACCAGCGAGCCCACCAGAATGTCATTTCCTGCTCCTTCGCGCGCCGCCGTATAGCGATGCAGCAGCGCGAAGAACGCGGCCAGCATCGTCATATATAAAGTAGCGTTCTCGCGAGCGCTCAGAGTGTCCAAACGAGCGATAACCGCTCGGGGCAGCGGGAAAGTCCGGCGTTTGCCTTCCGCGCTGGGTGTCGCCGTCCGAGGGCGGTCGAAGGGTAACGGCAAAGGTGATGACTCCGCTGCCAATTGGGTTTTCCAGTACAACAGTTGCTCCGCGAGCGCACCATTCTCGAATTCGCTCCGCTGCCACATCGCGAAATCAGCGTACTGCAACGGTAGTTCGGGCAGAGGCGATGGCTCGCATTCGAGAAAAGAAGTGTACGTCGCCGAGAGCTCGTGGGTGAGAATGCTCAATGACCAACCGTCGGACACGATGTGATGCATGGTCACGAGCAGCAAATACTCCTTGGGAGCGAGCGCCAAAGCGCTGACCCGAATCAGCGGCCCCGTGGCCAGGTTGAAAGGCAGGCGAGCTTCTTCACCGCTCAGCCGGGCTGCAACGGCCGCGCGATCCTCCGGCGCAAAGTCTTGCAGGTCGGTGAGCGGTATAGCGATCTCCCAGGTGGGACCGATGTTCTGCTGCGGGGCGCCCGATTGCTCTACGAACGTTGTGCGAAGAATCTCGTGTCGTCGAACGATGTCCTGGAGAGCGCGGCAAAGAACTGGAAAGTTGATATCGCCCTTCAGCCGCGCCGTCCCAGCCATGTTGTATGCCGGGCTCTCCGGATCCAGGCGATCGAAGAACCACAGGCGTTGCTGCGCAAAGGAAAGTGGAGCCGTAAGCACATGTGGCCACCGGCGCGGGATACGGGCGGAAACGTCCTGTAGACCCTCCTCTTGCAGCAGCAGTTCCAACAATTCAGCGCGCTCATCCAGCATGGCGAGGTCTTGCACACTATGCATAAACAGCCCCTTCCTTCTTTTTCGCCTCCAGCAGCCCCCGGACGTCCTCCTGAGACATGCCCGCGAGCTTCTGATGAAGACGCGCAATTTTAAGCGCCCGTGCCGGAGAACTCTCGTATCGCTGCAGAAGCTCCGACATGTTAGCGACGGTCGGATTTTCCAGTACTAATCTGAGTGGAAGTGGAGTCTGAAAAATCTCGCGCACGCGCGACACGATCTGAGTAGCCATGAGCGAATGGCCGCCCATTTCAAAGAAATTGTCCAAAACTCCGATCCCGCTAGTCCCGAGGACGTCACTCCAGATGCGCCGGATTACTTCCTCGATCGGATTTCGCGGATGGAGGAGCGTCCCGCGTGTATCCGGGCGACCGGCATTAGGCGCGGGAAGCTGCCGGTGGTCAACCTTGCCATTACGTGTCAGAGCCAAGGCGTCCATCGCCACGTAGTAGATTGGCTGCATGTACGTCGGGAGGCGCTCCTCTGCCAGTTGACGTAATTCCCGAAACAACAGCTGGGAGAATTTCCCCTTGAGTGGGTTGTTCGCAAACTCTTCCCAAACGGGTTGGAAAGCAGAGGCCAGCCCCAAACCGGCGGTGCCTTGAGGTGGACCCGGCAACCGGAAAACAGCCGTGTAGTAGCCGTCTCGCCCGCCGCAGGGCGACCAAGTCAATTCCGCATCGTAGCCGAGCCGCGAAGCCATATCCCACAAAACTTCCGGGTCTGGGCCTTTTGCGGGCAGTTCACGCTGGATGGTTTCTCGAAGAGCGTGTACGCTCGGGAACGGCGCTGCGCGGGCCATAAGAACCAGGGCGGTGACCTCCTCCGCTAGCCTTGGATTCGCGACACGTTCGACGCGTAAGTGCTCCGGCCGGTCTTGTCCAAGTCTGCTTGCCAACGATGAGATGCTGAGCCCGGCGGATATCCAGTCGACCGCGTCTTCGAACAAAGCCGGCTCGGCAGCAGAAGAATGTAAGAAGGCATCGTAGCGAAAGCGAGTCAATTCATTCTGGTAGTGGCCGCGCTTCAGTTCAATAGTGGTACGGCCGAGTTGATGTTGCCGTGCCTGAAATGCTGTGAAGAAGGCTGGATCAATCAGTAGTTCCTCCTCAGCTGCCATCCGAGTTTGGATCCGTTGCTTTAGTTCAGCGACAGGCAGCCCGGGAGCAGCCTGGAATAGCTGAACCGATGTGTGATAAGCCTCCAACAGTGAAAAATTGCGCACATCTCCCACTTGAATCACCCCACCGGGCGCGAGAAGCGAAACAGCGCGCTCCAGTACTTCGACGAGATAATTGATGGTGGGAAAATACTGGACGACAGAATTCAGGGCGATGAGATCGAAGCTTTTAGACGCGAAGCCGTCCAGTTCATGAGCGAGGCCTTCGAATAGTTCAACTTGCGTGAGTCCGCGTTTGGCGACTTGCTCTTTCAGCGTCGATATAGCATGCGACGAGAAATCTGTGCCGGCATAATATTCGCAGTGCGGAGCGACGCGGAACAAAAGCAAACCCGTGCCGCAGCCGATTTCTAGAACGCGTTTGGGATGGAAGCGCAGCAGACGGCCTACTGTGCCATCCACCTGTTCGCTCATTTCTTGGGCATCGATCGGTTCTCCGGTATAGCTGCTATTCCACCCTGTGATGTTAAACGTTTCGTCGCTTTTTGAAGCCGGTGCGGCATACGTCTCTTCGTATAACGTGAGCCAATGCGCAGTGTTTTCCCGCTGCGCCTCGGCAAGCTGATTCGACGCGCGGGGGTAGTTTGGAACCACATACGCTACCAGTTGCTTCCCCGCAT
>Ga0302180_10003629_pt1 | contig 11598 bp, 12 predicted proteins | sample I_Palsa_E3_2_FD_200575 | JGI IMG/M metagenome (GOLD analysis project Ga0302180, IMG submission 200575) | Peat permafrost microbial communities from Stordalen Mire near Abisko, Sweden - I_Palsa_E3_2 | ecosystem: Environmental > Terrestrial > Soil > Palsa > Peat permafrost | place: Sweden... | reverse complement strand
CGGGCTGAACCTGATCCTCGACGGCCTCGAGCAGGGCCGCGCGCGGCAGCGCAAGACCCGCTGAAGCCAGCTGGCGGCCGCACGGCGATTCCATCTCGGAGCGATTTTCGCCGAGCCGCCCGTCGCGAGCGTCAGAAGACGATGCTATGCCGCATTTATCCAGTGCGGCGACTGCGAACGGCCGGCAATCCGGCGACCGCCCTGGCATGGCAGTGGGTCGGCGAACCGGCCTTGTCTGCAGGTATGAGAGTATCCGGGGATGATTGCGAGAACCTGGCGCGGGGCGGTCAGGGCGCAGGACGCTCCGGCTTATGCGGTGTATGTGCAGCGGACCGGCATCGTGGGCTACCAGCGCACGCCCGGCAACCGCGGCGCCTGGCTGCTTTGGCGGGTCGAGGGCGACCGTGCCGAGTTCATCACGGTGAGCTTCTGGGAGTCCCGGGCTGCGATTGAAGGCTTTGCCGGCCAGGACATCGAGAAGGCAGTTTTCTATCCCGATGACGATCAGTTCCTCATCGAGCGGGACCTGACCGTGCACCATTACGAGGTTGCAGGTACCGAGTAGACCGCACATGCTTCACGTGGGCCAGGCCGCGCTGGAGCTACTCCTAGCCATCGAGCAATCGCGACTGCGCAGTCCGGATTACCCGTGGCTCATCCCGGTTCGATTCGATGAGTGCGATATCCCGGATCGTGACATCGGCGCCGGCCGCACACTCGCTTCGATCCATCGAGCCGACCTGTTCGGTGACCACTCCGCTGAGGGCGCAGCGCGCCTCGTCGAATCCGTTCGCCGAATTCTCGGCAGTGCCTCGAACGCTGCTGCAGCTCGGCCGGAACCAGGAGTCGGAACTCCCACCGTAGGTACTTCTGAGTCTCACATCGCGCATTCCGAGGTGGTATCCGTGATGGCAAGCACGGCAGGCGGATACAACAACGTTCCTGAAGCCGCGCTCCAAGCACGACTTGTACATGCGTGGTGTTCGGTCGCCGGTTGATGGGTGGGGGCCGGTTACGTGGCGGGCAGGTGTGCCGGGGCGACCTGGAGCTGTGCGCGGGTGGCGCCGTCGTGCAGGCGCCGGTCCCAGACGGCGACGATGAGGTCGGGGTCGGCGAGGGCCAGGGCGCTGGCCAGGTGCACGGCGTCGGCGCCACGCAGGGCGTGCGTGCGGGCCAGCTGCCCGGCGTGTTGTTCCACGGCTGCGGTGAGCTCGACCGGGCGTACGGAGGCCCAGTACTGCTCCCACGCCTGTTCGGCTGTGTCCAGGTCCTCCTCGGTCAGGTCGTGGTTGCGGCAGGCGGCGGCCAGGGCGGCCCGGACTTCGGGGTAGGCCAGCCGGCTGGCGAGGGCGGCGTCGCATGCGTCCCACAGCTCGGCGGCCAGGTCGCTGCCTTCTTCGTCGACGACCAGCTTGACCAGGGCGCTGGAGTCGAAGTAGACCAGCGCCACGGTCAGCGCCGCTGGTCGCTGACCAGGTCGGCGACGGGTCGCCGCGGCCGCGGCCGTTGCTGTCCGGATGCCCGGGGGCGCGCCGGGGCGGCGGCGCGTCCGATGACGCCGTCGGCGGCGAGCCGCTCCAAGGTGGCGGTGGTGGTGAGGCCGAGCAGCCGGGCGACGGGGATGCCGCGGTCGGTGATCACCACCTCGTCGCCGGCGCGGACCCGGTCGAGGTATTCGCTGAGATGTGCCCGGAGCTCGCTGACGGCTATGTCCATGTCCTTATCGTACACTTCAGCCTCCATCTACTTGTACAAAATGGCGCGGGTTCTGGGTGATGCACGATGCGCGGCGCAGGTCGGCTGGCGCCGCTGGCCTAGTGCCCGCTCCTGGGCCAGGCTAGGCGCTAGCCGAGAGACATCCTGCGGGCATGCGAGCCAGGAATGGTGATACGACAATGAATTCGTTCGGGATCGCGCGCCGTCGAGGGTTGCGCAAGAAGCCGACCCAGGGGAGCAAAACGGAGCAAGCGAGCAGCCATCTCAGGCCATGCGAGGCGACATCCAGCGATTAAAGCTGCTGGTAGGGCCACATCCAGCCACATTGCGAAACGATAAATTCTTATATGGCATGCAGAAGGTCAGGGGTTCGAATCCCCCTTAGCTCCACGCTTTTACCAGTTCAGAGACGTATTCCGATCGTGAAGATGATCTTTTACCTCTTGCATACAGGCAAGCGCATGACACACTGCGCCCTGGTTCCTGGCACGGAAATCCTCGCAGCTCAGCCCGTGCCGAAGGTCGTGGCCGCAAGAAGTCACGCTGAAATGCCCTCCCCGGGGAGCAGGATGGGGAGCAAACCGGAAGCAACCAAACGATCTGCCCGTCCTCCGCGACCGCCTCGCGTGAGCCCGAATTGCCCGGCGTCCTGCGACCCTCGGCGACTCGATGCCGCGGTTGCGGCCTGTACCTGAGTTGTAACGTAATGACAGACAGATCGCGAGTATTCACGGCGATCTCCAGGCGGCTGCGGGCGCACCTATCGCCCAGGTCTGCGTCTCTCGCGGCCCGCTTACCCTGATCGGCTGGCTTGCTATGGTGCAAAGATGCTTTGACCGCTCACAGGAAAGGCGGGCGGTACCCGCCCGCTCAAGTGCGCTGGAGGCTATGTGACAGCACAGGATGAGATCGCCTTTCCCGCTGGTGCCGCCGTCTTGGACCTTGACGTCGCATGGATACACGGATCGGAGGCCGCCAAGTACAACACCGATCCCGACATCCAGGTTCACGCGTGCGACGAACACACCTACATCCTGCGCCAGAACATGGCGGTCAGCTATGAAGCGCCCTTCATGTTTCTCCTGTTCGGAGCCTCCCGGGCCCTTCTGCTCGACACCGGTGCTACCGCGAACCCGGAGTTTTTCCCGCTGCGCCAGATCGTCGATTCGATCATGGATGCCTGGCTGGCCCGGCATCCACACCCGGACCATTACGGGCTGCTCGTCCTGCACACCCATTCGCATACGGACCACACCGCGGCCGATGACCAGTTCGCCGGGCGGCCCGGCACCGTCGTGATCGGCGCGAACCGCGATGTGGCATGGCCGTATTTCGGCTTCGCCGACGAACCCGATGTGGTGGCCGAGATTGATCTCGGCGGCCGCGTTCTGGACTGCCTGGCGACGCCCGGGCACCACCACGCGGCGGTCACCTATTACGACCGTTACAGCGGGATTCTGTTTACCGGCGACACCGTCTACCCGGGGCGCCTGTACGTCTTCGACTGGCCGGCCTTTGTACGTTCGATCGGCCGGCTCGCCGACTGGTGCGCCCGGCGGCCGGTGACATACTTAATCGGCTGCCATATCGAGATGACCACAACGCCAGGAGTTGACTACCCGGTCGGCTGGAGCTACCAGCCGGACGAACCGCCCCTCGAGCTCACGACGGACCATCTCACGCAGATCCAGGACACGCTCAAGTCCCACGACCTTCAACCGGATCGCTATGTCCTGCCACAGCTCATCATCACACCAGTCGGCTGAGTCGTCCGCGTGCCCTCGGCGCGGGGGATTGCCCTCCAGTCGCCGGTCACGTCGAACATCCGCCTGCCGATGATCCCCGCGCCGATCGAGCCGATCGCCTGCTCCAGCAGGCGGCGGTCGACATCGCCCGGAACGAACCGCCTGCCTTCGTCGTCATAACGCCACGGTCCTCAGGTGTAGTTCTTAGGCTCTGTCGATGCGTTTGGCTAGATGGCTGGCATGGTCGACGAGGAGTTGCGGGAAGATTGCGCTGGTGGCAGGTGGCGCTCGCGGCACCGGCCTGATGAGAGCCTGCGGGTTCGTGACCTAGGGGCAAGGGATGTCGATGGGATCGCAATCGCGCTGGGGTCTGACGTTGCCGCTTAGCGGGCTGCCGCTTGCCGCCCACAAAGACCTGGTGGCGGGCCTGCCCGAGCTCGGCTATACCGATGTCTGGTCGGCGGAGCTGAACGGGATGGACGGCTTCACACCGTTGACCCTTGCCTCCCAGTGGGCGCCTGAGCTGCGTCTGGGCACCGCGATCGTTGGCATCTATACCCGCGCGCCCGTCGCGCTCGCCGTGCAGGCCGGCACGCTGGCCGCCCTGGCTCCCGGCAAGTTCGTGATGGGCATCGGCACCTCGTCCCAGGTCGCCGTCGAGCAGTGGAACGGCATCCCGTTCGAGAAGCCGTACCAGCGCTCGCGGGACATGCTGCGGTTCCTGCGCGAGGCGCTGGCCGGCGGCAAGGTCACCCGTGAGTACGAGACGTTCTCGGTGAGTGGCTTCCGGCTCGATCCGGCCCCCGAAGTCCCGCCTGCTCTCGCCCTAGGGGCACTGCGGCCCGGCATGCTCAAGCTCGCCGCCGCCGAGGCCGGCATCGCGATCACCAACTGGCTCGCTCCGAAGGACGTGCCCAGGGTGCGTGATGTGACAGGCCCGGACTGCGAATTGGTCGCCCGGATCTTCGTCTGCCCGACCACCGACGTCGGCACCGCCCGTTTCATCGGCAGGCGGATGGTTGCCGCCTATCTCACCGTGCCGGTATATGCCGCCTTCCATCAGTGGCTCGGCCGCGGCGACATCATCGAGCCCATGCTGACGGCCTGGAACTCCGGCGACCGCAAGGGCGCTGTCGAGGCGATCCCCGACGCGCTCGTCGACGAACTGGTGATCCACGGACCCGCGGAGGAGTGCCGGGAGCGCGTGGCCGAGTACCAGGCGACCGGCCTGGACACTCCCGTCATCGCGATCACGCCGGTCCCCGGCCTCGACCTCGCCGACACCATCAGCAAGCTCGCGCAAGCCTGACGTTCCTGGTCCGGACGACGGCGGGCTGTGAGGTGCCCGCCACGCCGGATCTGTCCCGGCCACAGGGCCGCGAGGGGGTGATCAGGCGCCGGATGGCTCTTGTCCGGTCTGACCCGCGGGCGGTACAACCTGTCTATGCGCAAGGTGGAAGCCGCGGCCGGGCAGACCGCCCATGTGCCGCCCGAGGTCATCTGGCCCCTGCTCAGCGACATCACGGTGTACCCGCAGTGGGGACCATGGCGCAAGAGCGGCTACCGGAGCGAGGGCGACGCGGCCGCGCACGGCAAGGGCGCCGTCTACTGGCTTCAGGGGTCCAAGCGCTACGGGTTCCGGTACCCGGTCTCGGTTGAGGAAATCCTCGACGTCGAGCCGGGCCAGCGGCTGGCCTACACGGTGCTGCGCGGAATCCCGGTGCGCAATTACCGGGCCGAGGTCACGCTGACCCCGGCACCCGGCGGCACCCTCATCCGCTGGGGCGCATCGTGGGACCGGACCATCATGGGCCGCCTGGTCTACCCGTCGCTGCGTAACCTGTACCCGGTCATCGTGGCCGGCCTGGTGAAGGCCGCGGAGGCTTCCCAGAGCTAAACGCGGCACCCGTGCCACCCTGCCCTCGGGCAACAACAGCCTTGGATCCTGGGGAGTCCGAGGTCCGTCGCGACCTGCATGGCCTCATCGCATCGACATCGGCTGTGAGCCGCTCGGCGCCTTGGTGCCGCCGTCCCGCCTCGTGGAACGCCAGACGTGAATTACACCGCGGTCGAGGTTCACGTTGTCGCACGGGCGTCCCGATCTGTTGCCAGCCGAGTCAAGGTGGGCCATTGCGTGGGACGCCTCATCGATTCCCGCGGCCCGGGCGGCTAGAAAAGTACTCGACCTGCACGTAAGTAACTGACGGACCGGAAACGGGGACAGCTCGATGACTGTTGAGTCCGGCACCGGCAGCGGAACCAGAGCAACGGTCGTTGAGGACGCCAAGCCGCCGACGTTGGATGAAATCCACTACGGCGACTCGTTCGTGGAGATCACTGCATTTGGGATACCGCAGGAAACCGTCCCGTCGGCCGCCAGGCAGGATGCCGCCCAATGAAGGCAGCGGTCCTGTTCCAGAGCCCGGGCAAACTGCAGATCGAAGACGTCGTGGTGGACGACCCGCAACCGTACGAGGTTCGCGTCAAGGTGGCCGCGGCCGGTTTGTGCCACAGTGACCTGCATCGCCTCGACCGGGCCTTCCCGCTTGCCAGCCCATTGGTGCTGGGGCACGAGGGCGCCGGCGTGGTCGAGGCGGTCGGCTCGAGTGTGACCTACGTTCAGCCCGGTGACCATGTCATCGGTTTCTCGACCCCGGCGTGCGGGACGTGTGAGTTCTGCCGGGCGGATCGTCCGACTCTGTGTGATGGCGTCACGACACGGCGGTCCGCCGATCAGCCGCCGCGGCTGCGACTGCCTGACGGCCGCCCCTTGACTCAGATGACCGGGCTTGCCACATTCGCCGAAGAGATGCTGGTTCACGAGAATGCCCTCGTGAAAATCGATATGACCATTCCTCTCGAAGCGGCGGCGCTGGTTGGCTGTGCCGTGCCAACCGGCGTCGGTGGTGTCCTGCGGGCCGCGCAGGTCCCGGCGGGGGCAACCGTCGCCGTGATCGGATGCGGCGGCATCGGGCTGAACTGCCTTCAGGGGGCACGGCTCGCCGGAGCGTCGCGCATCGTCGCGATCGACATTAACGATGGCAAGCTCCATTTCGCGCGACGGTTCGGTGCGACCGACACCATCAACAATGCCGACGGCTCGGCGCTCGGCCAACTAGTCGCGTTGCTGCCCGGTAGCGGCGGCGTGGATTACTCCTTCGAATGCCTCGGCCGACCTGAAACCTACGAGCTGGCCTTCCGCGTGCTGCGCAAAGGCGGACTGGCCACAGGCATAGGGATCAGCCCGGGCTCCTTCCCGATCGTGGCCTCAGACTTGCTGTGGGGCCGCACATTCCAGGGATGCATCATGGGCTCCGTCCGGTACCGGGAGGATCTGCCGCATTACCTTGACCTTTACCGGCGCGGGGAACTCATGCTCGACGAACTCGTGTCGCGGCGGATCCCGCTGGACGAGATCAACGAAGGTTATGCGGCGATCAGCGACGGCTCGGTCGCTCGCTCGGTCGTGGTCTTCGACGGCGTCTGACTGTCTAAGGTTAGCCCCGGGGTTACCCTGGCGCCTGCCCTCTGGCGGCGATTAGCTCAGGCAGGGTCACGTCTGCGGGCGCCGGTCTTCACGGAGCAGTCCGTAGACCAGGACGCCGACGTACTCGCCTTGCAAGAATGACCTGCCGCGCATGAGCCCTTCCTGCCGGAATCCGAGGCGTTCGAGGGCTTTCTGCTCGCCGATATTGGCGTCATTTGTGCGCGCCTCGATCCGGTGCGCGGTCGTGTGGTCCAGGAGGTATTCCACGAGCAGGTCCTGCGCTGCCGTCCCGAACCCCTGCCTGCGGTGCTCGGGCGCTATGCCCACCCCGATCTCGTAGGTGACGCCGGAAGGAAAGCCGCAGGGCGTCCAGGTGACGAGACCAACCACGGTCCCGTCCCCGCGCACGACCGCCACCGCCGAGACGTCGGCGGAGATGTAGCCGTCCTGCTCCCATCGCCTGCGCTGCGCCCGCGGGTCGGTGAACCCTGGCCACTCGAACTCTCCGAGCATGTCAGGGTCGGTGTAGAGCCGGTCAAGAAAAGGGAGGTCGTCTTCGACGAAAGCCCGCAAGCGCACCGGGCCAACGGGACCTTCTGGGGTCATGGGCGCCATTATCGGCCCCACAATCTAGTTTCTGCCAGCGTCCCGTGCGGCAGCCATCTGACCGTCCGGCACAGACGAGGGCAAACCGCGTATAGCTCGGGTTGGATACCTAATTAAGTTCCGGTGCCCGAACGGCCAGTGGTACTTGCCTTCCCTTCGCGGTCGGCGTCGCCGCAGACTGCGAACGGTGGTTCGGGAGAAGGAGTACCGGGCTAGGGTCTGCGGTATGCGTTCGATCGACAGCATCGCCGAGGACTATGTGGAACGGGCCGCCGCTTTGGACCCGGCCCTGGCCACCTACGCTGGGATCGCCGGACACGACGGTGAGCTGCCGGATCTGAGTACTGACGGGTTTGCCGAACGGGCCGGGCTGGATCGCGCGACCCTCGTGGCCCTCGGTGCGGCCGAGGCACCCGGGCTGCGCGAGCAGACCGCGCGGGCCGCGATGCAGGAGCGGCTGGCCCTGGCCGTGGAGCGTTATGACGCTGGGGACATCACCAGCGAACTCAACGTGATCGCCAGCTGGGTGCATGCCGTGCGCGAGCTCTTCGACCTGATGCCCGCCGAGGGCGAGGAGGCCGCCGCCACCGTCGCCGGGCGGATGGCCGCGGTGCCGGAGGCCTACCGTCAGTTCTCCCAGACCCTGCTCGGTGCGGCCCGCAACGGCCGGCCCCCGGCCCGGCTGCAGGTCGAGGAGGTCGCCAAGCAGTGCGCCGCCTGGGCCACGCCGGAGGATTCCTTCTACGGCGGACTGGTAAAGCGGCTGACCGGGGTCCCGGACTCGCTGCGCGGGGACCTGGACGCGGCCGCCCGCGAGGCGACGGCCGCTACGGCCGGGCTCGGCGAATTCCTGCGCCGCGAGCTGCTGCCGTTGGCCCGGGAGAAGGACGCCTGCGGACCGGAGGTCTACGCCCGGGCGTCAAGGTACTTCCTCGGCGCCGCCGTGGACCTGGCGGAGGCCTATGCCTGGAGCTGGGAGGAGATCGCCCGGCTGCGCGCCGAGCAAGCGCGCGTCAGCAGCCTGATCCGGCCGGGCGCCACCCGGGAGGAAGCCATCGCGATCCTGGACCAGGACCCGGCGCGGCGCATCGAGGGCCGGGAGAACTTCCGCGCCTGGATGCAGGAACTGGCTGAGCGCACCATCTCGCAGTTGCACGGAAAGCACTTCGACATCCCGGAGCCCGCGCGGCGGATCGAGGCCATGATCGCTCCCGTCGACGATGGAGGGATCTCCTACTCCGAGCCGTCGGAGGACTGGTCCCGGCCCGGGCGGATGTGGTGGTCGGTGCCGTCAGGTCTGGACAGCTTCGCGACCTGGAAGGAGGTCACGACCGTCTACCACGAGGGTGTTCCCGGCCACCACCTGCAGATCTCGCAGTCCCTGACCGAGCGGGAGACCCTGAACCGCTGGCAGCGGCTGATGTCCTGGGTCTCGGGCTACGGCGAGGGCTGGGCGACCTACGCCGAGCGGCTCATGGGCGAGCTCGGATACCTGGACGACGACCCGGGGGCGTATCTCGGGATGCTCGACATGCAGATGATGAGCGCCGCCAACGTGGCCCTGGACATCGGGGTGCATCTAGAGCTGGAGATCCCCAAGGGCACCGGCTGGCGGGAGGGCGAGCGCTGGACTGCCGGGACCGCCTGGGAGTTCCTGCAGGCCCACTCCAGCTGGGACGAGAAGCGGCTGCGCTTCGAACTGCACCGCTACCTCGGCTGGCCCGGGCAGGTCCCGTCCTACAAGCTCGGCGAACGAGTCTGGCTCCAGGCCAGAGAAGAAGCCAAGGCCAGGGCCGGAGGTGCCTTCAGCCTCAAGGACTTCCACTCCAGGGCGCTCAGCCTGGGCGCCATGGGCCTGGATCCGTTGCGTGAGGCCCTGTCCCGCTGCTAGGACGGGTACGTAACTCCCTTGCGGGCTTTGAAAGCACTGATTCCCTCCAAGTCCGGGAAGCCGACGGAGAGTCAGAGCTGGGCGCGGATTCCCGAACCCGCCGTGGCGCAGGCTTGCGATGCCGCGCTAGCCCTCACCCAGAATGCGGCCGAACGTGCCTACCTGCTCACGACGCTCGCGGCGCAGCGTCCGGGCCATCGCGATGGCGTAGCCGACGGCCAGCGCCAGGTAGGCGGCGACGGCCAGGTAGACAGCAACGGCGGGGTAGTCGGCGACGGACAGGTAGTCGGCAACGGCGGGGGAGCTGGCGACGGCGGAGCCGGGGCCGGGCGCCAGGCCGCCGGGAACGGGCACCCCCACACCGCCCGCGCTCAGCGTGGTGAGCGCCAGGGCGATGGCGCCGAAGAAGCCCGCCGCCACCATCGGGAAGAAGCCCCCGAGTAGCATCCCGCGTCCCCGGCGCCGCCGCACGCGCAGGATCAGGCCGCAGCCCGCCAGCAGGATCACGCCGCCGACAGCCGCGACGGCCCACGTCGGCCACACGGGATTGACTATCACGGCGGCTTGGGTCCGCAAGCAGGGCCAGCACGGGGTCTGTGAGCCCGGCGTCACCGTGACGACGGGCGGCCAGTTCCTGAGCATGGTGTCGATCGCCAGGCCGGTAACGCCGGAGGTCAGAAGCAGGACGGCGGCCAGCTTCCAGGCCGCCAGGCCCGCCTCGGCGGCAGCGGCGAGCCAGCCGCGGTGCGCGCGGTGCGCGCGGACGACGGCCCGCACCGGCCCGAAGCTGGAGATGGCCGCCTCTTGCGCCTCACGTTCGGTCATCCCGACCTCCCGCCCCGCCGCGGCCGTCTCGCGCAGGTGATCTTCCGCCTCGGCCAGGATCAGCTCCGCCTCGGCCGCCGGCACCCGCAGCCCGCTGCGCATCTGGTCCAGGTACCCGGCGATCAGGTCAGAGCCCGCCGCGCTCATGCCGGCCGCCGAGCTCATGCCGGCCATCCCGGCTCGCCCCAGGCCGGGCCGGCGGCCGGCGGCCAGGCACCCTGGGTCGCCCAGCCGAGCAGGTTTCCCTTGAGCCGTTCACGCTCCATGCCCCGTGAACCTATGCCTAGTAATGCGAGGTGTCAATGGCGTCGCCGTGGCGCAGCTCGCGACCCGATAGCCTTCGCAGATCGACCGGGCTGGCCCGCTCATTGGGTGTGGGCGCTTCTCCGTCCGGCCCTTGCCCCGGAGCAGAGCCTGCCACCCGAGGCGATGGTTATGATCCGGCTTGTGGATGGAGACCTGCATGGATTCCCGCTCTCGCTGACCAGTTACGTCGATCGTGTGACTGACACAGCGCGGGTCGCTGCTCTCCTAGGCGAGCGCAGGCTCGTAACGGTGACTGGGCCCGGCGGGGTGGGCAAGACGCGGCTAGCGAGCGAAGTAGCTCGCCGGGTCTCGGGCAGATTCGCTGACGGGGTCTGGCTGGTTGAACTTGCCCAGGTGACTGATATGGCGCTGATCGCGCCCGCCGTGGCTAACGCCCTGGGCATTGCACGAGCCGGTGATCAGCCGACAGCGGCCTCGATCGGTACGACCCTGACGCGCCGGCAACTGCTCCTGGTCCTAGACAACTGCGAACACGTGCTCGGCGCAGCGGCCGAGCTGTGCAGATCGCTACTGGCGGTGGCGGATGATCTGGCGGTGCTGGCGACTAGCCGCGAACCGATCGGAGTGGCAGGAGAAACGCGGTACCGGCTGCGGCCACTGCCGGTAGCGGCGGCTGATGGTCCCGATCAGGAAGCTGATGCGGTGCTCCTGTTCGCCGACCGGGCTAGGCAGGTGGAACCGGATTTCATCTTGGACGAGACAACCGCGCCGCTGTCCAGGCGCCTGGTTGCCAGGCTCGACGGAATGCCGCTCGCCATTGAGCTGGCCGCGGCGCGCGTCGAGGCGCTCGGCTTGGGACAGCTGGTAACGCGACTGGAGGGCAGTTTCGCCGTTCTGGCCGGAGCGGGCCTAACCTCCGCGCCGCGCCATCGATCCTTGGCTGCCACCGTCGAGTGGAGTTACCACCTGCTAGATGAGACGGGTCAGCGGGTGTTTCGCCGGCTGGCGGTTTTCCCCGGCTCCTTCACCCTGGATGGAGCGACCGCGGTGGCAGGGGATGC